>Ga0247668_1000127_pt1 | contig 22838 bp, 8 predicted proteins | sample CNK09_metaG_FD_182737 | JGI IMG/M metagenome (GOLD analysis project Ga0247668, IMG submission 182737) | Soil microbial communities from Purdue University Martell Research Forest, Indiana, United States - CNK09 | ecosystem: Environmental > Terrestrial > Soil > Temperate forest > Bulk soil | place...
CGCGCGGCCGGACCAGTCGAGTGTGATCCGTGCGCCTGCTAACCAGGACGCGCAGCCCTGCCTGGACGCATTCCTCGGCGATACTTACTCCGCTGATCCCCGCCCCGATGATCAGGATGCGCTGACCGGCAAATGTATCAGGAGCTATCCAATCGCAGGCATGCATTACTACCGGCTTGCCAGTGTTTATTCCGCGTCCCGGAAAACCCTCGATCTTCGGCCAGACAGGATGGCTGAACAGCCCGGTCGCTATCACCAGAAACAAGCATTGCCTGGTGACGTTTGAAGAGCAGCGAATCTCGAATCCGTTTTCAATTCGTGTGACCGCTTCGACTTCCTCTTGCTCCGGCTTCAGCTCAAAATGCGCCGCGTATTTTTCGAGGTAGCCAGCATAGCTTGGCATGCTGGGGTATTCTTCTGCTCCAGGATAAGACAGGAAAGGCAAATGCACGTAACGCCGCGGGGACAGCAGAGTCATGGCGGGGCACATCGACCGAAACGAGCCTCCCGCAACCCCGGTGCGGTCCCATAAAGCAAAGGGAATCCCCAGACGCTTCAGGCTCGCAGCCGTCGCCAAACCAGATGGCCCCGCCCCGACGATGATAACTGGTTCCATAGCTCTGCCGGGTGTAAGTAGCCGGAAATCGCTCCGTAGGCCAGCATCTTTCCGCGACAGTTTGGCGACCACCTGTAGTTGTTAGACGCCCGCTGACACCCTGAAGGGTGGACACCAAACGCGAGACGCGCTCCCTACGGCTTGTGCAGCCGGAAGAAGAGATCGCCGTCGCCAAGGCTGTTCGTAACCACGTTTTGACCGCCGATGACCGAGACGGGGGTAGTGACGTTCGTCCACGCGCCCGGGACCAGCAAGTTGGCCAAAGCTTCCAAATTGTAGCCAGAAGGATTGGTCGGCCAGGAAAGCACCACGACGTTGTTATTGCGAACGATGGTCAGGGCTGGAGCTCCATTGACTGTGATCTGGAATGTGCGGCTGAGGGAATCGGTTCCGCCCAGGGCGGTGCCGGCGTCATCTTGAACGGTCACGGTGATGGTTGCGACTCCGCTCAGATTGGGAGCGGGAGTGAAATTCAAGCTGCCGGTGGTATTTGGACTGATGTAGTTAACGACCGGATTGGGAATCAGACTCGGGTTGCTTGATACAGCGGTGACGGTCAAATTCTGGGCCGATTCATTGGGCGGGCCAGAGGTGATGCCACTCAGATTGACAGTTTGGGCCGGCGCATTTGGCGAAAGAGTCAGATTACCGATGGGATTGAGCGTGGGCGCGTCGTTGACGGCATTGATCCCTATCGCGAAGGTCCGGCTGGTGGAACCGCCGTCCGGGTCCGTGGCCGTGATCGTGATAGTCGCGCTGCCGTGTTGGTCGGGGGTTGGATTGATGGTGACGGTCCGATTCGTTCCAGTCCCATCGAGATGGATGTTCGCGTTCGCGACCAGGTTTGTGTCGCCTGAGCTGGCGGTGACGATCAAACTGGTGACGGGGCTTTCTACGTCTTGCACCGTGAAGTCAACCGTGAGGCTGAACGTGTCCTCGTTAATCCTCGGGATGTTATTTGTATCGACGCTTACAAGTGGCGGGTCGTTAACCGCGTTCACCGTCAAATGAAAACTTGAACTGCTCCGCCCCCCGTCAGTGTCCCTGACAGAGACGGTAATCGTGGCGGCCCCGCTCGCATTGGTCAGTGGCTGAATAGTGACAGTGATGTTGGAGCCGCTGCCGCCGAAAAAGAAGTTCGAGACGAGGTTCGTGTTAGAGGAAATTGCGCTGAGGGCAAGGCTGCCAACCGGAGTTTCAGCGTCGCCAATCGTGAAGTGGATTGGCCCGGTCGAAGTGTCTTCATCGATGACGAGGTCGCTGAGCGGAGTGATGGTGGGAAGCTCATTGACCGGGTTCACCGTCAGGTTGAAGCTCGCGCTGGTCATCAACCCACTTCCGTCTGTGACGGTGAGAGTGATGGTCACGACACCGTTCGCATTGGTCAATGGAAGGATGGCGACCGTCCGGTTGGAACTGCTGCCCCCGAGAGTCATGCTCGCCGTCGAAACCAAGCCCGTGTTCGAGGAACTCGCCACAACTGTCAGACCGGAGGCGGCGGTTTCGGCATCACCAATGGTGAAATTGACGGTGATGGGCACATCCTCATCGGTGGTTTGGTCGGGAATGGGATTGATGACCGGCGGATCGCTCACTGGGTTGACGGTCAGGAGAAAACTCGTGCTGCTCATCCCTCCGTCGCCGTCGGTAACGGTCACGGTAATAGTCGCGGAGCCGTTCGCGTTGGTGAGCGGCAGGATACTGACGGTGCGGTTGGAGCCGCTGCCGCCGTAAGTGAAACTGCCGCTGGAGACGAGTGCAGGATTAGATGAACTGGCGCTGAGGACCAAACTGCCGGCGGCGGTTTCGACATCGCCAATGGTCACGGCGAGCGGGCCGGTCGAAGTGTCTTCGTCGATGTTGCGGTTGGAAAGGGAACTGATGGTTGGCAGATCGTTTATCGAGTTTACAACCAGGTTAAAGCTTGTGCTCGTCATGCCTCCATTCGAGTCGGCGACCGTGAGGGTGATGGTCGCAGTCCCGTAGGCATTAGTCAGGGGACGGAGGATGACGCTGCGGTTGGAACTACTGCCGCCGAAGGTCATGCTCGCCGTTGAAACCAACCCCGTATTCGAGGAACTCGCCGCCAGCACCAAATCGTTCGCGTCATTTTCGACATCTCCAATCGTAAAATTGACGGTGATGAACGTGTCCTCATCGATCGCCGTGTCCGCAATCCCGCTTATGGTCGGCAGGTCATTGACGGAAGCAACCCCGACGGTAAAGGTTCGCGTAATTACGTTGTTGGAAGTTCCTCCGTCGTTCACCGTCACGGTGATCGTGTTGGTGCCGAAGGCGTTAGTGACGGTCGAGAAACTCAGGGTGGCGCCGGCGGAGGGACTATTATAGGTGACGGAGAAGTTCGCCAGCAGAGTGGGCGCCGTATTGGTGGCCCTGACGGTCAGGGTCTGATTCTCGTCCGGGGCGCCCGAGCCAATCCCACTGAGATTAATCGTTTGCGTTCCGGCATCCTCAAGAATGTAGAGATCCGCGATGGGGTTCAAAGTGGGCGGATCGTTTACCGGATTGACGGTCACGGTGAAACTTTGGTTGACGATACTGTTCGAGCCCGCGCCGTCGTTTACGGCCACGGTAATCAGGGCCGTTCCGCTGGCATTGGTGACGGTGGAAAAGGTCAAAGTGCCGCTGCTGGCCGGGCTGGCATAACTGACGGAGAAATTGGTGAGCAGAGCAGGGTTGCTGTTGGTGACGCTCACCGACAGAGTTTGATTTTCGTTGGCCGCGCCCGAGGTGATGCCCGTCAGATTAACGGTCTTGACTCCGGCATCTTCGTTCAAAGTGACGTTTCCAAGAGGGTTTAAGGTGGGTGGGTCGTTAATCGCCGCCACCGTCACGGTGAACATACGGCTGAAGCTGCCGTTGGTGGTTCCACCGTCATTGACCGTGACGGTGATTGTGGCAATCCCATTGGCATTGGTCAGCGGGGCAAACGCCAACGAACCGGAACTGTTGGGGCTGGTATAAGTAACGGTCGGGTTGGGAATGAGGGTCGGGTTGCTCGAAACGGCCATGACGTTCAAGGTCTGGACTTCATTGCTCGCGCCGGTGGTGATTCCTGAGAATGACACGATATTAGTCCCGGCGTCCTCGGCGAGAGTGATATCGGCAATGGGATTCATGGTCGGGGCGTCATTCACCGAATTGACGGCGAGTTGGAAAAAGGTGCTGGCCGATGCGCCGTTGGTATCGGTCACCGTCAGGGTGATGGTCGCATTGCCGAACTGATCGTGGAGAGGCGTGAGGGTGATAGTCCGATTGGTGCCGCTTCCTCCCAACGTGATGTTCTGGTTTGGCACCAGGTTTGTGTTCGACGAACTGGCGGTGACGACGAGCATACTCGCCGGGGTCACATTGGCTTGCACGGTAAAAGGAATCGCGGCGCTGGAGGTGTCCTCGTTGATCGTCTGAGGTGAAATGCCGGAAATTTTTGGCGCGCCATTGATGGCCACGGTAAAGGTCCGCGTCACGGAGTTGTTATTTGGCTGACCGTCGTTGACATTGACTGTGATCGTAACCACTCCGTTGGAATTGGCGGTCGGAGTGAAAGTCAATGCGCCAGTGGCGGAGGGACTCGAGTAGGTGACCGCTGGATTGGGGATCAAGCCCGGATTGCTTGAACTGGCCGTAACGATGAGCGCTTGGCTCTCGTTGGCCGCGCCTGAACCGATTCCGGTCAGATTGACGACCTGCTGGGGAGCGTTCTCGTTGATGACGAGATTTGGAATCGGGTCGAGCGAGGGTGCGTCATTTATCGAGTTGATCGTCACCACAAAACTCTGGGTGACAAGGTTATTGGATCCCGCATTGTCGTTGGCGGTGACCGCAATAGTGACCGTGCCATTTGCGTTGGTGAGCGGTACGAAGGTCAAGACGCCGGTCGAGTTCGTGAAACTCACCGTCGGGTTGGGAACAATCGAAGGATCGCTTGAGGTGGCGATCAAGGTCAGCGCCTGGCTTTCGTTGGTTGGTCCTCCTGAAATGCCGCTCAAGCTGATCATTTGCGGCCCACCGTCCTCGTTTATAGTGACATTGCCGATGGCATTCAACGTCGGCGGATCATTGATCGGCTTGACTGTTAGATCAAATCCGCTGCTGGCGCTGCCACCATCTCCGTCCGTGATCGTCACGGTGATGTGAGTTGTTCCGAATTGGTTGGTCAAGGGATTAATCAGGATGGTCCGGTTGGCGTTGGCACCGTCCAGAATCATATTCGTGCTCCGGACCAGGTTGGTGTTTGACGAGGTGGCGGACAGAGTCAGGGTCCCTACCGCCGTCTCCACGTCTCCGACGTTAAAAGTGATGGTTCCGGTGCTCGTGTCCTCGTCGATGGTTTGGTTGGGGATGGCAGAGATGGTCGGCAGATCGTTGACGGAAAGGACCGTCAGAAGGAAGCTGGTGCTGGCGGAGAGAAAGTTTGTGTCCTGGACTGTGACCGTAATCAGCGTCGTTCCGAACTGATTGGTGGCCGGCGTAATGGTCAAATTTCGATTGCTGCCACTCCCGCCAAACACAATGCCGGCGTCGGGGACCAGCACCTGATTCGACGATGACCCGGAGACGGTCAGCAAGGACGCCGGTGTTTCCAAATCGCCGACGGTGAAGCTTCGCAGTCCGGTCGAAGTATCTTCGTTCACCGTTTGATTCGCCATGGTGGAGATGGTAGGTGCCTGGTTGGTTTGCCCAACATAAACGAGAAAGCTTCGGCTGATCAGGTTATTCACGGGCTGGTTATCATTGACCGTCACGGTGACCTGAGCCGAGCCGCTGGAGCCGTTGGAAGGATGGAATCGGAGACTGCCAGTAGTGCTAGGGCTGGTATAACTGACGGTGGGGTCGATGCCGATGCTCGGGTCGCTGGAGACAGCCGTCACGGACAGCGTTTGGAATTCATTGGTCGCGCCGGAGGTGATGCCGGACAAATTCACAGTGACGTTTCCGGGGGAGACGCCCAGGATCTGGTTGGGAATCGGATTGAGCGTGGGAGGGTCGTTGATCGGATTAATTCTCAGGACAAAGCTGGCTGTGCCGGTGGCGGCTCCATCGCTGGTCGTCAGGGTAATCACGTTTGTTCCGAATTGGTTGGGCGAGGGAGTAATGGTCACGGTTCGGTTGGAGTTCGAGCCACTGAAAACAAGCGCAGAATTGGCCACCATGGCCGTGTTCGAAGAAACCCCGGTCACCGTCACTTGCGCACCGGGTGAATCAATGTCAATGACCGTAAACGGCACGATGATAGACGTGTCCTCATCGGTGGTTTGAACGGGAATAGGAATGATCGTCGGCGGGTCATTTACCGGATTAACGGTAACGGTGAACGTGCGGGTGACAAGGTTGTTCGAGCCGGCATTATCGTTTACCGTCACGGTGATGGTCACAACGCCGTTGGCGTTGGTGACCGGCGTGAAGGTCAGCGTGCCGGTAGCGTTTGGGCTGGTATAATTCACCGTCGGATTGGGAATAATCGTTGTATCGCTGGAAACGGCGCTTACCGCCAACGTTTGAGATTCGTTGGCCGGACCGGCCGCGATTCCGTTCAAGCTGACCGTTTGCAGGCCAGCGTCCTCGTCGATGATCAGGTTCGCAATCGTGGTCAAGGTCGGCGGGTCATTCACGGGCAAAACTGTCAGGATAAGCTGGTCAGCCGCGCTGCCCCCGTTGGCATCGGTGACCGTGATCGTAATCAGGCTGCTCCCGTTGGCGTTAGTGGCGGGCGTAATCGTGGCGGTCCGATTCGCTCCACTGCCACCAAAGACCACGTTCGCATTCGGCACCAACCCGGTATTTGACGAGAGGGCTGAGAGGGTCAGGCTGCCCGCGGCCGTTTCCACGTCACCAACGGTGAAGGAAACCACGGCCGGATTGTCTTCGTTGATCGTGATATCGGGCAAAGCCGAAATCGTCGGCAAATCGTTGACTGAGTTCACCGTCAGCAAGAAGGTGTCCGTCCCCACACCGCCATTACTGTCCACGACCGAGAGAGTGATGGTCGCCGTTCCAAACTGATTTGTGGCGGGAAGAAGGCTGAAGGTCCTGATGGCTCCGCTGCCACCAAAGACGATGCTGGCGTCGGGCACCAGGCCCTGGTTCGAGGAACTGCCCATCACGATCAAATCGCCGGCAGCGTTTTCCACGTCGCTCACCGTGAACGAGATCGGCCCGAGCAGCGTGTCTTCGTCGGTCGTCTGATTCGGCACATTGCTGACGACCGGCAAATCGTTCACCGGATTCACCAGCAAGTTAAAGCTTGTGCTCGTTACGCCTCCGTCGCCATCGGTCACCGTCAGGGTCATCGTGGCGCTGCCGTTGGCATTGGTCAGGGGCAAGATTCTGACCGTGCGATTGGAGCCGCTGCCGCCGAAGGTTACGCTCGCGTCCGAAACAAGGGACGTATCCGAGGATGCAAGGCTGAGCCCCAGACTGGCTGCGGGCGTTTCCACGTCGCCGATGGTCACAGGAATTGTGATGGGGACGTCTTCATCGGTGGTCTTGTCGCTAATGGCGGCCGCCGTCGGCAGGTCGTTCACGGACGCTACTCCCACCGTAAAGGTCCGGGTGGTGATGTTATTGGAGGTTCCCCCATCGGTCACCGTCACCGTGATCGTGTTGGTTCCGAACGCATTGGTCACCGTTGTGAAACTCAAGCTGCCCGCGGACAGCGGGCTGGTGTAACTGACGGCGAGGTTGGTAAGCAGTGTGGGGGCGCTGTTGCTGGCGAGTACGGTCAACGTTTGAATCTCGTCCGGCGCACCTGAGCTAATGCCGGTCAAACTGATGGTTTGGGCACCGGCATCCTCCAGGATGAACAAGTCCGGGATTGGGTCGAGCGTCGGCGGGTCGTTCACCGGGATGATGGTCACGGTGAAAGTCCGCGTCGCGATATTGTTCGACGCGCCGCCGTCATTGACAGTGACCGTAACCAGGGCAGTCCCACTGGCATTGGTCAGAGTGCTAAAGCTCAAGGTTCCGCCGGGGTTGGGACTATTATAGTTCACCGTCACTCCTGTGAGCAGGCTGGGATTGTTATGGCTGGCGCTCACGACCAGAGTTTGAGGCTCATTCGGCGCGCCGGAACTGATTCCCGCCAGGTTGACTGTTTGCAGCCCGGCGTCCTCGTTGGCAGTCAGATTGCTGATTGCGGCCAGCGTCGGCGGGTCATTTACCGGGACCACCACCACCGTAAAGGTCTGGGTGACGACGTGATTCGAGGCGCCCCCGTCATCCACCATCACGGTGATAGTAGCGGTGCCGAAGGCATTGAGGACCGGGGCAAAGCTTAATCTTCCGGTGCTGTTGGCGCTGGTATAGATGACTGTCGGATCGGGAATGATCGAGTTGTCGCTGGAAAAGGCAGAGATGGTCAGCGTCTGAATTTCGTTGGTCGCACCGGAAGTGATACCGGTAAGATTGACCATTTGCGTCGGGGCGTCCTCGGTAATGCTCATGTTGTTGAGCGCGTTCAGTGTCGGCGGATCGTTCACCGGGTTCACGGTCAACACAAAGCTCGTGCTGGCGGCGCCATTGTCGCTGTCAATCACCGTTACGGTAATTGTGGCGGTGCCGAATTGATTGGTCAAAGGCAGGATTCTGAGCGTTCGATTGGTGCCAGTGCCGCCGTAAGTGAAGCTGGCCGCGGCGATCAGTCCGGGATTGGAGGAACTGGCGGTCACGACAAGATTACTCGCGGGCGTTTCCAAATCGCCGACGGTGAAATTGAGAATGGAGGTGCGCGTGTCCTCGTCTATGGCCTGATCGGAAGGGCCGGAGATTGTGGGCGGTGAATTGACTTTGGTCGAGATTGTTATCGAGTTGTTCGTCAAATTGACGTCAGTCGTGGGGGTGGAGACGCTGGCGCGGTTGGTTATAAAACCGACGACAGTGGGTGTGACCGTGATCATTACCTGAGTTGTTAAATTGGAGATGGAGCCGAGCGAACAGGTGACCACACTGCCTGTAACAGAGCAACTGCCCTGGCTTGGCGTCGCGGAGACGAAACTCACTGACCCAGGGAGAGTGTCGGTGAGCACAGAATTCGGCGCAATGGAAACCCCCCGATTTGTGATGACCAGGGTGTAAACCAGATTGCTGTTGAGCGTCACCGGATCGGGTGAATCAGTGCCCAAAAGCACAAGATCGACCAGGGGCATAACCCCGTTAATGTTGGTGACCGTGTTGTTAGCCAGGTTCGCATCGGCTAAACTCGATCGGACGTTGCTAATGTTAGTGATTGAGCCTTCGGCGTTGGCCTTGGCGACAATGGTAACCCGGGCGATAGCGCCGGTGCTCACGGTGTTGAAAGTGCACGTGACCACGCTGCCCGCCACCGAACAACTCCCGCCGGAACTGGCAAGGGAAGAAACATAGCTGGTCGTCGAAGGAAGCCGATTGGTTATGATCACCGAGGACGCATTCGCCGGCCCGTTGTTCGTGACGGTTAATGTATAGGTGACATTGCTGCTGGTGATGGGTGTGGTCGGGGAAACGGTCGTGCTCAGCTCCAGTTCGGCCATGTTGACAACAGTGCTCGAGATGGAGGAGACATTGTTCGCCGGAGTCAGATCCGACTCAAAGGCCGACACCCCCACCTGATTCGTAATCACGCCAGGAACCTGTGGGCTGACGGTGACCGTGAACGTCGCATTGGAGCCGGCGGGTAGATTTGTAAAAACCTCGAAGATGATGACATTGGTCGCGTCGTCCGGGTAGTAATAGTCCCCCGGCAAGTTCTGCGTGGCCGTGACGAAGTTGACGGTGGGTGAAAAGACATTCGTGACCAGAATATCCGACGCCGTCCAAGGGCCAAGATTAGTGACGGTAATCGTATAGGTAAGGTTACTGGTGGCGAACACCGGGTCTGGGTTGTCGGTCTGGGTAATGGCTAAATTCGCAAAACCTCGCACGACTGTGGTCAGGCTCGGAGCATTATTGTCCGTGTTCATTTCTGACTGGTTCGACACCAGAATGGCCGTGTCGGTCAGGTTTGTTGGGACCGTCGTCTTGACGGTAAACGTCGCGCTGGCGCTGGCAAGGTTGGTCAACGTGCCCACATTGCAGATAATCACGCCGCCGCTATTGGTAGCGCAGGTCATGCGATTGGTGGTCATGGAGACGAACGTCACGCTCCCGGGCAGGAAATTCGTCAAGAAGATGCCTGTTGCGGTTGTGCGCCAGTTATTGTTCACCTGCACGGTATAGGTCAGGTTGCTGCCAACCAGCACCGGGTTGGGCGAGGCCGTGATGCTGACGGATATATCGTTCGTCGAATAAAACTTCGCCACAAAGCCGTCAGCGGGTCCGCCGCCATAAGTTCTTTGCAACGCGCCGGAGCTCGTCAATATATCAATGGAATCGCTCACACCGCAGACGTAAAAGTTCGCGTTTGTATCCACGGCGATGCCGGTGCCGGCGTCCCCGATCCCTAGTTCCGAGCCGTTCCCACCCCAATAAGTGGAATAAATTAGGGCTGATGGGCCCGGAACGGCCGGATTCAATTTGGTGACGAACGCGTCCGAGGTGCCGTAGTTGTAGGCCAGTTGGTCAGCGCTGTCCGTGACTGGGAAATCAAATGGTGAATCCGTCGAACCCGTTACATAAATCTGTCCGGTGCTGTCCACGGCGATGGCGGCGCCGGTCTCATCGCTTTCGCCGCCAAGGAAGGTCGAATAGAGAATGCTGGCGCCAGTGGCTGGGAGTTTCGTGACAAATGCATCAAATGTGCCCTCCAACCCACCCCCGATGATCGGTTGGAATGCGTTGACCGTGATTGGAAAATTGGTCGAACGGGTTTCACCGGTGATATAAATATTGCTGCTCGAATCCAGTGTAATCGCCAAGCCTGAATCGTTGTCGTCGCCGCCAAGAAACGTGGAAAACACCAGTGCCGATCCCCCGGCATTGACCTTGGTGACAAACACGTCGATATCGCCGCCGCCATAGAGAGGCTGGAGGGCATTGACAACTGGAAAAGTCGAAGTAAAGCTGTCGAGCGAGAAAACTTCCCCGGCGACATAAGCATTGCCACTGCTGTCCACGGCAATGGCGTTGCCTTGCTCCTCATCTTGCCCGCCTAACCACGACGAATAAACGAGCGAGGAGCCGCTGGAGGAGAATTTCGTTACAAAGGCATCCAACCCTCCGCCGGCATTGTTCTGAAACGGGCCTGATTTTGGAAATCCCGAGCCGGAGGCGGTCGCTCCAGTGATGTAAACGCTGCCACTGCTGTCCACGGCGATGGCATTGGCATATTCAATGTCCGAACCTCCGAAATAGGTCGAATAAACCAGGTTCGAGCCGGTCGGGCCCAATTTGAAGACAAACGCATCCGAAAACCCGCCGCCGCCCGCCAGGCTGGATTGATACGCGCTGCGAGTCGGGAAATCCTGCGAATCGGTCTGGCCCGTTACGTAGGCGTTCCCGTTGGTGTCCACGGCAATACCGGCCGCGAAATCATCGCCGCTGCCGCCGAAATAAGTGGAATAGACCAGCGCCGTCCCATTGGAGTTGAGCTTGGTCACAAACACGTCGTTTGAGCCAGCCAACGTTTTCCGGTAGGCATTGCGGGTCGGAAAATTCAGCGAAATGGTCTGTCCGGTTAGATAGACATTGCCGCTGCGGTCCAGGGCCATGCCTTCGGCGGAGTCAAGATTCGCGCCGCCGAGATAGGTCGAATAGACCAACACCGGATCGATGACCAGCGGACTAGCCAAGTCGTAAGCGCTCAATTGAAAGGCAACTTCCTGATTGTCTTTTATGACATAGCCGCCTTGAATCTCCTTTTTCACGCCTTCGATCAGTTGATAAACCAACGGCTTGGGCCAACGCACGGGTTGGCCGCCAATTTGGACCATCAACTCACCCGCGGCATCCAGTTGCAAATCCTCCGCCCCGTCAAACTGAAGCCGGATCGCTTCCGGCCGGGCTCCGGGCCGGAGCACGAAATCGAATTCCAATTGACCCTGCTGTCCGTAATAAACCAAGTCGATCCCGGGATAAATTTCCCGGTAGAGAATCTTCCCATAGGTTTGCACGCCGGTCCTCCAACGCCGCGGATCCGCTCCCAGGAAGTAGTTCACTCGCCCTTCGAGGGGGTCCAGTGATTCCATGACGGGCTCGGGATTGGCGCCGGCCAGATTCATCCGCAGGACTGCAGTCGAGACATTCCCTCGCCGCCACTTCGTCCTGGCGTGCAAACGGCTGCCGGGAAGAGCCGGTGCCGGCTCCGTTCGCTGGAGGGACAGCACGGACTGTGTCGGCGTCAAAAAAAAGGTGTAACCCCGTCCGCGCGACAGGAATTTCACTTCCCCGTCGGTCTGCCCTTGATTCGCCTCAAAGCTCATGGGGGTGTTCGCGTGCTGGCGCGTTGCCGCATCTGTAAGCTGAACCGGAGTTCCCGCCACCGTCGCGCGGGATTCAATTACCTGCCCTTCGCGGTCCTTGGCCGGGGCATTGACAAAAAGCAGTCCGGTCATGAGACAGGCCGAACCGGCAACGGCGACAAGGTTCCATAGCCTTAGTCGCTCTCTTCCGCAGAAAGTGATAAAACGCATTTACACTCCTTCAAGATTGCTATTGGCCGTGATTCTGTTCTTCAATCGTTCTCCATTCAATCGAACTGGATCGGCCCGAAGAATACCCTTCGGGCAAAGACCTCGCCATAGAGGGCGCAAGCCTGATCCATCGTGAGTGGAGCGCGAGTTTATACCACGAAGCGGGGTTTTTTGCAAACGAAAACGAGAAAATAAATCCGAGCCAAAATCTGGAGGCGTTTTGCTCTTTTTGCTGGACATTTCTCCGGACTGTGTCATTTTCCTGCACATTGAAGGCCACAATTCTAAAAATTTAGTTGCATTATGCCTATGCACGTAGAGGATTTATCCACGCGAGAGCACGTTTATCGTATAGTACGGCAGATGACTTCAGACCCGGCCTTCCATGAGGACCTCATGCAGGAGGCCTTGGTGCATCTCTGGCTGCGGGAAGCCCGTTATCCGGGACAAAAACGCAGTTGGTACCTGCAAAGCTGCAAATTCCATCTTCAGCACTACCTCAAAATGGGACGCAGTGTGGATTCGGTGAAACGGCGGGCCGGACAGATTCCGCTCCTGCAGGACGAAGACGGCGAGACACCGCTGTTAGAGCGGACCAGCGGCAGCGAGCAATGCATTTTTTCCCAAATCAGTGCTCGCGAACTGCTCACCCTCCTCTCCAAATGGCTCACTCCGCGGGAAAGAGTCATTCTGGATTGCCTGGCTGACGGCCTCAGCGCGCGCGAGATTGCCCGAAAGCTGCACATCACCCACCCGACCGCCGTCAAGTCCCGCCGGAAAATCGCCCGGTTGGTGATTGACCTCGGTTTCGCTTCTTCCAAGTCGCAGGAAGAACCTGCCCGTCGAAACGGCGTTCTGTCGGACTCCAACGGGGCGAAAAGGAACGGCTCGAAGCGAAAAAGCCCATTCGTCTTGGCGGACGACGTGACGGAAGTGGAGTAAACTGGTGTGGAGAAAACTGGTTGATGTCCGGAACGAATCTGCTAGCCATCCCATCAACCATCAACTCCCGCTCCATCAACCGCCTTGGGTCGCCTCACGGATGATGTCTTTAAACTTGTCCAGTCCCTGGTCGAAGGCCGCAGAGATCGGCAGCAGGCGTGTCTTTCGCACCTTGCGTTTGAACTTCTTCAAATTTTCCGGAGCCACCGGCTCATCCATTTTGTTGGCTACAACCAAGCGCGGCTTTTTGAGCAGATTGGGATCGTAAAGTTCGAGTTCGTTCAGCAGTTGCTGGTAGTCATCCCAGGGTTGGCGCCCATCGACCCCGGCCATGTCCAGCATCACCACCAGGATCTTGCAGCGCGCGATGTGTCGGAGAAATTTGTGTCCCAGCCCGACGTTTTTGTGCGCTCCTTCGATCAACCCCGGCACGTCACAAACCGTCAGGCGATGAAAATCCGGATATTCAACAATGCCGATTTGCGGATGCAACGTCGTGAAGGGGTACGGCGCCACCTTGGGACGCGCCTTCGAGATGGCTGCCAGCAGCGTCGATTTTCCAGCATTGGGATAGCCGACGAGGCCCACCTCGGCCATGGTGCGCAATTCCAGGAGAAAATCTCCCTCATCACCCGGTTCGCCCGGTTGCGCGAATCGCGGCGTCTGGCGCGCGGCCGTGGCAAAATTGCGATTCCCCAGCCCGCCCCGGCCGGCTTTGCACAACACGAATTGCTGGCCATGGCTGGTCAGATCGGCTATTAACTCGCTCTCCGCTCCGGACGCGGCCTTCGGCTTGGCGGCGGGTTCGGCGGCGACATCAATCTCGATGCCTCGGTCGCGTCCCGCGTGGCGAATCATCGGTCGCTGCCGGGTGCTGAGAGCGAAACTGCCAGGCTGCTCCGACAATTCCGAATCGTCCTTCTCTGCCAGCATCGGCTCGGTCGCGACTGATAACCGCCAAACGAGCGTGCCGCAGGGAACTTTGACCAGCAGATTTTTGCCCGCATGGCCGTCCATTCCTTTGCCCATGCCAGGGTGCCCATCCTCCGCGATCAGACGCGGTTGATAGTAGCGGGCAATGAGATTGTTCAGATCGTGATCGGCTTCCAGAATGACGTCGCCACCTCGGCCGCCGTTGCCGCCGCTGGGTCCGCCCTTGGTGATATACGCCTCGCGATGAAATGCCACACAGCCTTTGCCGCCGTGGCCGGCTCGCGCGTAAATTTTTATCTCATCGATGAACATGCTCCAGCGGCAATAAAAAAGGCGAGGCAGAGGCGCCTCGCCCTGAAATTTAATTGCGCATCAACTCAGTTGTTCGAGGAAACGTTTGCCGCCGGCACGATATTGACTCTCCGGCTGCCTTTGTCAAAAGCCACTTTCCCGTCCACCAGTGCGAACAATGTCCAATCGCGTCCGGTGCCGACGTTGCTGCCGGCAAAGAATTTTGTGCCGCGCTGGCGGACAATGATGCTGCCCGCGGTGACAAATTCGCCGCCGAAACATTTTACGCCGAGCCGCTTGCTGACGCTGTCGCGCCCATTGCGGACACTGCCTTGACCTTTCTTATGTGCCATAGAACTATACTTTGATTTCTCCGACTTTGATCCGTGTCATTTCCTGACGGTGGCCGACGGTTCGGTGGTAGCCTTTGCGGCGCTTCATTTTGAAGGCCACTTTCTTCTCGCCGCGGAAATGTTCCAAAACATCCACAGCGATGCTGGCCTGCGGCACGGTTGGTGCGCCGACCGTGACTCGGCCTTCATTAGCGACCAACAGAACCCGGTCCAGAGTTAAAGGCTGGCCAACTTCGGCCTGCAACCGATCCACTTCGACCGTTTCGCCCGGGGCGACACGATATTGTTTCCCGCCAGTTTCGATTACTGCATACATAGTTTTCCCAAAAGGGAGGCAGATAGCACCAAAAACCCGCCGTCCTGTCAACTGTTACTTTTCTAATTTAACGAATGCTTTCTTTCGTGCTGGCAGTTGGCGGTTTTCGCAGCGATTCTCGTGCCAAAAAACTGGAAATGCCTCCTATTCAGCCTTGTTTCTCCGATTCCATTCTCCTGTCCCCATCGTCCACCTTAAATCCGACTCCACAGCCATCCGCGCTTTCATTGGAAAATAATACACCTTCTTTCCGTGAGGTCAAGGAAGGCTGCGTGATGTCATCGTTTATCGGCTACACCTTCGCCACAGATGGGAACTTGATCCGAGACCGCGGCCCTCTTCGCCTTGTGGTTTCGAAAGGAGCGTAATGCCAGAAGCAGCGCGCCAACTTCGAGGATGGAACTGAAGAAAAAAGCTGCTCCCGGCAGTTGAGTCCGGTTATTCTCGCCAATGAAAAAGGCAAACAGGCCCGTCGCGAGCGGCGTTCCGATGATGCCTGAGATGCTCGCCAGGCTGCTTAACGAACCTTGAATTCCGCCCTGTTCGTTGGCCCCCACCTCGCGGGAGATCAGTCCTTGCACCGCCGGCCCCGTCATTCCACTCAGCGAACCCACTACGAGGAGGGCGTAAATCATCCATCCCTCGGTCGCAATGCCATAGGCTGAATAGACGAGCGCGCCGACTGCTATGCCGAGCGTCGCGGTCTTCTCCTCGCCGAGGCGTGCTACGACGATTCGAGTCAATCCACCTTGCACAATCGCCGCCATGAATCCTGCAATGGCCAGGGAAAGGCCGGTCTGGCCCACAGTCCAATGATAGCGGTAACCTGTGTAGAGCACCCAAATCCCGGGAAACACCTGGTGCGCAAGGCTACAGAGGAAGAAAGTCCCCGTCAGTCCAAACGCCCTTGGATAGCGACGCAGGTCCAGCAGCGAACCGACGGGGTTGGAGCGCGCCCAACTGAAAGTGCGGCGATTTTCCGGCGCGAGCGACTCCGGAAGCACCAGCCAGCCGTAGAGCCAGTTCAGCAATGTCAGCCCTCCGGCGACCAGGAAAGGAATCCGCAAGCCCACGTTTCCCAGAAGTCCGCCTAAGGCCGGCCCGGCAATGAACCCGACCCCGAACGCCGCCCCAATCAGCCCGAAATTTGCAGCACGCTTCTCCGGGGGACTGACGTCGGCAATATAGGCCGCCGCGGCCGCGAAGTTGGCCCCTGTTATCCCCGCGATAATCCGTCCGGCAAAAAACCAGCCGAGGCTGGGTGCAAACGCCAGAACAAAATAATCCACGCCCGAGCCAAAGAGCGATGCCAGCACGACTGGCCGCCGCCCATACCGATCCGACAAGCTGCCTAGCACGGGCGCGAACACGAATTGCATCAAGGAATAAAGCGCCGCCAGCAGCCCGTAAGTATGCGACGCCGCCGTGACACTCCCGCCGTGAAAACTTTCCACCAGTTTGGGCAGGATGGGAATAATCAAACCAATCCCGAGTATATCGAGGACGAGCGTAACAAAGATGAAGGCCAGGGCTGGTTTGCGCCGCATCACTGCGTTCCATGAAAGCGCATGGCCGGTCAAATGGCAAGCCATGCCTAGGCGATTTGTCTTCCCAAAGCCGCTCCGGCTGTTTTAATCGGTTTCAGTGATTCGCTAGAGCCGCGAAATCGTGCACATGCTCTTCAGCCGTGACCGTGAGGAACGGGAGCGCTGTGTGATGTTAGAAATGTATGAAAACATGCACCTACTGTGGTTGCCAGAACGAAGACAACGCCATCCGCTGTAAAGAATGCGGGACGGAGTTTGCGATTCCCGAAGAAGTCGATCCGCAACTGACGGACCCCGCCGAAGCCCTGGTCGTCGTGGCGACCTTCGGCGATTCAGTCGAGGCCAGTTTGCTCAAGGACCGGCTGGAATTGGCCGGAATCGAAGCCTGTATCCCTGAGGAATTGAATCCAAGCCCTTTTGGAAATTTCGTGCCCATGGCGCACGTGACCGTCCAGGTTGCGGCCAAGGACCTCGCCGCCGCCAAAGAAGTTCTGGCCGACGAGGGCGGTTCTCCCCCTCCGCTCAACCCGGTCTAAGCGTGGTCTAAGCGTGAAACCGTTGAATCGTTGATGTTGAACCAAACATTTCACCTGCCGATGGTGGTGCGAAGGTTGCCTTAGGTGGTAGAAAGTCCGGAGTTCAGCGTCCAAAGTCCAAAGTCCAAAGTCGTTGGGCCGTTTGGTGTCCACGCTTCAGCGTGTCCGTCGCCGCCTCGCGTCGCTCCGCTGAGAAAGGAGGCTTAATTAACCTTAATTTACTCCTTCCAGGCTTAACTTAGTCCAAAGGCCCTTCCGGCTTCGTCCCTCATTCTTCATCCTTTTAGCCGAGGGGGGTGGCCTTCCGGGGGTACAGGTCGTGACGTCGTGCCACGCCTTTGTTTGCAGGGGTTCTATGCGATTCAAGTCGTGCCACAAGTCGTGCCAGGGCCGTGCCGAAGTCGTGCCAAATGGCCGAGTTGTTGAACCGTTGAGCCGTGAATCGTTGGAGCGGTGTGCAGACTGCGCAGGACGACCATCAACACCAACGGGACGGCTTGGACCATGGTATCCCACCCCCGAAATGTCGCTTTTAGACAATAATGTCGCTTTTAGACAATCAATTTCCGTTGTTCACTCACATTCACCATGGAATTCTCCTTCGCAGCACGCTCCTGTTAGCAGAAAACAATGTATGAAGCTCACTCAAATTGCGGTTTTAGTCGCCGGTTTCTCCGGCACGGTCCTCGGCGCGACCGTTCAGGAAACCAACGTCACCGTCCCCGCCATTACCAATGCACCGTCCTCTCCGGCAACTACCGAAGTCTGGGAGGCGAAAAGCCGCTCTGCCAACCAAACCGCCTGGATTGTGACGCGGTACCACACAAACGCAGCCGCCCAGGTGACCGTCTCGACAAATGCCTTCGTTGAGTTGGCGAGCGGCTTGAACGTGACCAATGCTCTCGGTGCGTGGCGTCCGGCGGACCCCTCGCTCTCCGTGGCACCTTCCGGTGCGGCCGAGGCGACGAATACACTTACGCACATCCGGATTCTCCCGGATATCACCCAGCCCGATGCCGTGCAGATGAGCCTTGGCTCGACGACTATCAAAATTCATCCGTTGTGCCTGAGCTTTTACGATCCGCTTGACGGGCGCAGTGAACTGTTAGCTTCGATCACGAATGCGGCGGGCGGAGTGTGGTTGACGGCGAGCAATGAGCTGACTTTTTCTAATTGTTTTGATACGGTCCGGGCCAGCGTCGTTTTCCGCAATTCCAAATCCGGGCTTGAACAATTCGTTCTCATTCAAGAACGTCTCCCGGATCCAGCCCTGTTTCAATTCAGCGAGCATTGCCGGCTCGAGCTGTTCAGTGTCATGACCGATGACACGCCGACGCTGCAAATCTCCAACCGGATTCTCAGCCAGGTGACGGATCAAGCGCAGGCGCAGGCGATGGTGGAATCGACCTTCACCGACAGCACGTTAAACTTCGGCGGCTTCGGCGGCCTCACGATGATTCCAGGCCATACGTTCCTCACGAGCGCCTCCGGCAGGCTCCGCAGCCATGCGCCGGGGGGCGTACCGGTGACCAAGCGCTTTGAGGTAATTAACGGAGCCAGGATACTGATTGAAGCCTGCGAATTTGCAAAAATCCGCCCGCTGATCCAATCCCTCCCGGCGCACACCGACGGCGCGGCGCTCAAGTTCGGAGTCCCGGCTTCAGCCGGCCACGCGAACGATCAGCCGAAGCCGGCCAATTCGAGTCCTTACCCCAGCCCGTTTCTTGCAGCGCAGGTGTCCTCGGCTGTGAGTTCGAGCGGCGCCCCGGCGGCGGCACCAACTCTCAACGCGTCGCGGGGACGCACCGCAAACCCGCAAGCGCGGACGCCCGCGCTACAGGCGGCGTTAAACAAACATCTCGTTCGAGGGGGAGAGGAGGAATCCAGTTCTTTGCTCAGGGAACCGGCTGAAGCCGGGACTCCAAACGTAGCCGCCAGTTCTCGTGCCACAATGCTCACCCGGGTTCCGCGTTCTGTGAGTTCAACCAGCCGCACCATCGCCAAAATCCAGATCGCCCAAACCTCTGCGCCCCATCAATCATCAACCGCCCAACCATCAACCGTCGCCGCCCTGGCCCTCGACTGGGAGACGGTGCCAACGGGAGCTGTGTATGAGCCGTTGGTCTGCCGTGGGGATACCACGTATCTCGTTAGTGATCTGTGCATCTATCTCGCCAAAGTAACTTTTTATGGCGGAACATGTGTGAAGTACGTACCTGACGACGAAGGCGATGCGTCGCTCCAGTTGTGGGACGAGGTGTCGTGGTTAACGGACGCGCGGAGGCCCGCCATCTTCACGAGCAAGTATGATCCGATTGGGACGATTATCAGCTCTGCCCGGCCTCCGCTGCGCTACGACCAGCCTGTGGGAATCAGTCAGGACACCAACCTGATTCACCATATCCGCGTATCGTACGCTGATTACGGACTCCACCTCGGGAGCGGCCTGCCCATGGGTAACGTCCGCCATGCCCAATTTACCCATTGTGGCGCGGTGATTGCCTCGGATTGGGGTACGGTCAACCTGGAAAACGCGCTGCTCAGCGAGGTGAGCAGTGCGTTCATGGGCGTCGCATATCATGGCAATGGCGTGAATCTGACGGTGGCCTACTGCACGAACCTGGTCACCGCCTATCCCGGCTACGATCCCGATGGCTGCTCGGCGGACATGACCAATTGCCTATTCTACGCCGTCACGGGGAGCGATGTGGAATGGACCGATCCTTGGAATCAGTTCTACACGACCAATGACATCGCTTTCACCAACCTCTTCCAACCCGCTGGTTCCGGCCAATTTTACCTCCATACCGACCTGTGCCGCACTAACGGAACGACAGATATCAATCCTTACCTTCTGGCCGACATCTTCCACCGCACCACGAGGGCGCCCACCATGCTGACCAACGTGACGATTCCGACCAACTTCACGATGTCACCTCAATTCCCGCACACCATCTCCGATGTTCCATTTGGCTACTCGTACGAAATTTTGGACTATATCGTCAGCAAAGTGAACGTTGTCTCCAATGCGACCGTCACGGCCAGCGGTGGCGTGGCCATTGGCGTAGATTACTCCTGCCTGGACGAGTGGGGTTCAGCCTGGGGCTTCATCCTGGATTCAGCCCGATTCTTCAGCCAGGGCAACCCGGGTCCCGGACTCAACCACCTCACCCGCGCTCACACCGTGCAGGAGGAATCTTCCGGCAATCCGGACACACGGGCTTTCTTCGCCGACAATTGGTGGAATTATCCGGCCCAGCCCAGCGAGGCGCGCTTCCGTTTCACCGACATCTCCCAGCTTTCGGAAGATGGCAAATTTATCTACGCCGGCCTTACTTTTTCCGCTCTGGAATGGACGCACAGCCGCTTTTACAATCCTTACCTGGTCGTCGATACGTCTGGAGCCGCGACGTTGATCTGCGGCTTGACCAACTCCTTCTGGGAAAGCGGCACCGTCGAATTCGGACTTGGTTTCTCCAGTTCCGCTGTCGCGGTTCACCTGCGCAACAACCTCATCCGCAATGGGTTTTGGCATTTTGTCGATGGCACGACGAACTGGAGCTTTCGGGACAATCTCTTCGAGACTCTGGGCGATTTGAACGACCACGGTGCTTCGGTGCAAAACTCCTTTAACGCCTATTATGCGATGAACCTGGATAATTTCGATCTTGAGGGACCGGGCAATGTTTACCTTGATTCTCTTAGCTATGAGGCCGGGCCTTTTTCCGCGTGGTATCAGCCGGACGGCTCGCCTCTCCGTGCCGCGGGAAGCCGCCCGGCGAATGAGGCCGGACTGTATTGGTTCACCCCAACCTGCAATCCACAGGAGATGGAAGGCAATTCCGATCCGGTTAGTATCGGCCTTCACCAGGTGGCGGTCGATGACTCAGGCCACCAGCCCATTGACACGGATCTGGACGGGGTCCCAAACGTGATCGCCGACGTCAACGGCAACGGCATCAGCGATGAAAATGAACACAGCTTCATCAACCCAGTGATCCAGCCTTCCTCGACGAACATCTGTTCGCCCCTCAACTCGCCCACCAATTCCTCGACACCGCCGCGACCGTCAGCAATGCCGACACGCCCTACCTGAGCAACGGCTGGCTGCGCGTCGATTGTTCGGCGCATGGCGAGGGCGGCGATTTGCTGGCCATCCTTCACCAAGGTACGAGCGCGGGCCAAATCGGCGTCTCGTCGAATCTGATCTCGTTTGGCGGCACCAATGTCGCCACGTTCTCCGGCGGCACCGGCACCAACGCGCTGGTCGTCAACTTCACCAATGCCATGACTGTCCCCGCCGCGCAGGCGCTGGTCCGGCGTCTGACCTTCAAAAATTTGACTGGAACCGTGACCAACCTGACCCGCACGCTCCGCATGGCCATCAACGACGGTCGTGGCGGGACCAACAACCCGCTGGCGTATATCAACGTAAGCCTTCCCTACGTCGATGCCGGTCCCGACCGCACCGGTATCGCCTCGTACTCTCTGGCTAGTACCGGCCAGACGCTGGTGGCGCTTTCCGCAGCCGAACTACACCATCCGGTGGCCATCACTTACTGTGAATCCGCCAAGCAGTTCGTTTTTTCTGAAAATTGGACCAATGGAAATCCGTTCACCTTTGCCACAGTCAGCAGTAACGGCTCCGTCGCGTCGCTGCTCAACAGTGTCGCAACTAACCTTTCCGGTGAAATCCTCATGACGACTGTATCGGACGAGGGTGGCGGCACCAACCGGGGCGGCTTTCGCGCCGGAGACATTTTTTGTGGCACCGGCGCGACTGGCCAAATCGCACGGCTCTCGACGAACTTGACTTTCTTCGAACGCAACTGGCTCACACTCTCCAATGCTGATGGAATCGAACGGGGCTCGTTGGCCGGAGGTCTATGCATAGATCGGTCCGGCGTTTTCGGCGGCGATTTGATTATTTGCACCACGGCTGGCGGCGTCTGGCGCGTGAATTCCTCGAAAGTGGCCACCAAACTGGCCACGGTTACCAATTTTCATGGCTCCAATGTTGTTCTGGAAGGCCTTATTACGGTACCGAACGATCCCGTCAAATATGGGCCTTGGGCTGGAAAGATTGTCGCAGGGGCTGAAGATCAAGTGCGTACAAATGGCAGCGGCTTTGGCCTCGTCTTCACCATCAGCACCAACGGCATCGTCACCGATTATGACATCGGGATCGGAGTCGAAGATATCGCCATTATCCCGCCCAACGAAAACCTATTTGCAGTCGATCTGGATTATCATGTGCTTCTGGGCAGCACCAACGATTATAGCGCCCTCTGGGGCGGCGCCTGGCCGCTTTTCACCGGCATGGCCGGCGATTTTCTTGTCTCGGATGAGAGCACGCAAGCATTCCACCGTGTCTGGTGGAACGGCACAAACTTTCAGGTTACTAACATCTTCACTAACCAAATCATTGGCGAATGGGAACACATCACCTTCTCCCCCGCGGGCATCGCCGAAATCCCCGCTGTCGATTCCTCGCTCATCCTGACCGGCCACGTCTATTCGCCGCCCGGCTGCACGCTGAGCCTGACGTGGAGCAGCGTCTCCGGCCCTGGCCCCGTCGGTTTTACCGCGCCGAACTCGAACATCACCGCTGTGGCCTTCTGCGGCGCCGGCACCAACGTCCTCAGACTCTCCGTGACGGGCTGCGGCTGCACCAACGAAGACCTCGTCACGGTCATAGTCACGAATACGCCCCATCCGCCGAGCATCTTCATCACCAGCC
>Ga0247668_1000130_pt1 | contig 22572 bp, 19 predicted proteins | sample CNK09_metaG_FD_182737 | JGI IMG/M metagenome (GOLD analysis project Ga0247668, IMG submission 182737) | Soil microbial communities from Purdue University Martell Research Forest, Indiana, United States - CNK09 | ecosystem: Environmental > Terrestrial > Soil > Temperate forest > Bulk soil...
TGAGACGCCAGCGCTCCGTTCGCGCTCCGCGCGGAATGACCAATCCCCTATTTCGTTTACGATTCCGCGTCGTCCGTACTGGGGAGTCGCCAAGCGGTAAGGCAGCGGCCTTTGGAGCCGCCATTCGGAGGTTCGAATCCTCCCTCCCCAGCCAGCGCGCACGGCGCGCCGCGTGGGTTGGCCCAGCCTCGGCCCACCATCTTTTACAAATCAAAATATCGGTGGGCTGTCACGGACGGTGCGATCATTGGTCATGACTCACATGACGATCGACACCGGCAACACCGGCTTCATGCTGTTGTGCTCCAGCCTGGTCATGCTCATGACGCCCGGCCTGGCCTTCTTCTACGGCGGCTTGGTTGGCCGCAAGAACGTGCTGTCGATCATGATGCAGAGCTTCGTCTCCATGGGCTGGACGACGGTGCTCTGGTGGGCGTTCGGCTTCTCGATGTGCTTCAGCGGCGATCTGAAAAGCGGAACGGATCTGGGCGGCATCATCGGCAACTTCCACTGGGCGTTCCTCTCGGGGATCACGCTGGACATGCCCTCGCCGATCAACGCCACGATCCCGATGATCGTCTTCTGCGCATACCAGATGATGTTCGCCATCATCACTCCCGCCCTCATCACCGGCGCGTTTGCCAATCGCGTGACGTTCAAGGCCTACATGCTCTTTCTCACGGTCTGGCTGATCTTCGTCTACTTCCCCTTCGTGCACATGATCTGGGGCGGCGGAATCCTGGCCAGTTGGGGCGTGCTCGATTTCGCGGGCGGAATCGTTGTGCACAACATCGCCGGCATCGCCGCCCTCGCCTCCGTTCTCTACGTCGGCAAGCGCAAGGTCGAAGACCGCGGGCCGCACTCCATCCCGCTGGTGGCCCTCGGCACCGGCCTGCTCTGGTTCGGGTGGTACGGATTTAATGCCGGAAGCGAGTTCCGCGTCGACTCCGTCACGGCCGTGGCCTTTCTCAACACCGACATCGCCGCCAGTTTCGCGGCCATCGCCTGGCTCTGTCTCGACTGGAGGAAGTTCCGGAAGCCGCGCTTCCTCGGCCTTCTAACCGGCGCGGTGGCCGGCCTGGCCACCATCACGCCCGCCGCCGGATATGTCTCCCCGGCCACGGCCTGCCTGATCGGACTCATCGCCGGAGGGGTCTGCTTCTACGCCGTGGAGCTGAAGAACAAGCTGCAGTGGGACGACGCGCTCGACGTCTGGGGCGTTCACGGCGTCGGCGGCTTTCTCGGCATCGTCCTCTGCGGCATCTTCGCCACGACGGTATTCAATCCCGCCGGCGTCGATGGCCTCCTGCGCGGGAACTCGCACTTCTTCCTCGTGGAGCTGGGCGCCGTGGCCATCTCCTCGGCCTGGGCCTTCCTCTTCACCTACGGAATGCTCTGGCTGATCGACCGGATCACCCCGGTGAAGGTCGAGGACGCTCATGAAGCCGAGGGCCTCGATTTGTCGCTGCACGGCGAGACGGCGTATCTGGAGGGGATCTGAGTCCTTCCGGCGCCGTTCGCGAGGACCATCAGCTCCTCGGCGCGAGTGTTGGGCACGCAGCATCTCTGGCGTCATTCGCGCACATGTAGCGTCAGCGGCATCGACGTATCGATCTTCTCGGGCAACGCGATCGGCTTCGTGAACCGGAGCGTCTTTCCGTCGAAGCTCCACACGCCATCGCTGCAGTGCGAGCCCTTCTCGATCGGCTGCCCGGCACGTGCGCGGAGTGCGTTCGCGGTGGCTTCGCGCTCGACGCGGTAGCGGAAGGCACGCTGCCAGCCGATGTCGAGCCGATCATTGGGATCCGAGCGGTGTCCTGTCTCGGTCACACGGTGGAGCTCGCACTCGGTCACCCGCGCCAGTTCCCCCGCGAGGATGCGCTCGCGTTCGATCCTCTCGGCGAACGGCTTCAGGGGGAACATCTGTTCTTTCCACCTCCGCCAGTTCTCGTACTGCATCGTTTCGAACAGCGGCTGTACGAGGTCGCGGTCCTGCACCTCACCGAACCACCCCGGCACCGGAAGCGGCATCTTCCACGCCACGGCGTTGATCGCGCGCGTCATCGACATCGCCACAGCTCGCAGGATGATGTTTGGATGTCCGTCGAGTGCCTTCGTCAGGTTCCACGCCGCGTGCAGGTCATCCCATGCGGCCCCGTCGTGCTGCCGTGCGCGCCCGAGGGCGCTCGCGACCAGGAGGCGCATCAGCGACAGGTGCATGGCCACCTTCGGCAGAAGACCGCCGTGCTGTTGCAAGAGGTCGCGCTCCCACACGATCGGCTCGTGCAGCAGCAGGTCGCGGATCTCGGAGATGCCCGCGATCGCCGGCGGCTCGGCGATGGTGAGCTCCCCGCTCCCGATCTCCTGCCGCACGTACGTCGTGACGGCGTCGTTTTCCGCGACAGGGCCAGCGAGCGTCGTCAGCTTCCGCGCGGCCTCATTCTCGTGCTGCGGCGGATACCGACCGGGGACCGCGGCGAGCGTTCCCAGGCCGTTCGGCCACGGCCGTGCGGCCGCTGCAGTGACCTCGTCCCCCGCCCAGAACCACGACGCGACATAAACCGCCGCGGCCAGCACCACAAGCAGGACCAGCGCTTTTTTCACAGGACACCACTATCGCGCGACGAAGACTCTCATGGCCAGCGAAATCGACGGTGTTGCATGAAACGCTCGGATTTCCGCCCGACCAAGCCTTCCGCAAGGGCCGGCCTGAGCTCGAAAGCCCTGTCCTGCGAACCATCACCGGGCCGTCTTTTCCCGACATCATCCCGAAACTAACCAGCATTTCTCACAGTCTGCTTGAAGCGCACTTGCGACTCCCTTCGTCGAGAGTCCTTCTCCCACCGCGGTTTCTTGCGGGGGGAGAAGGTGCCGAAGGCGGATGAGGGGGGGCGCTTTACGAGATATGAGACTTACCGACGCGGGTCCCAGAGCGCTCGAAGGCGCGCGAATGACGTCCTCGTGAAACGCCCCCTCATCCGGCTTCGCCACCTTCTCCCCCGCTGAAAAGCGCGGGGGAGAAGGACTCTCGACGAAGGGAGTCGCAAGTGCGGTTCAAGCAGACTGTGAGAAATGCGGGCCCCTACGCCGGCTTCGCCGCCCCCCGTTCCCCGAACGACGACAGCATCTTCAGGATGGCCGGGATCGTCGCGGTCAGGCCGCCGACGACGGCGAATGTCGAGTCGAAGAGCTCGCGCTGCGTGCCGAAGAAGAAGAGCAGGACCACCATGACCGCGGCGAAGAACGGGACGCGGAAGCGGCTCCAGGCGTCCTTGCCGAGATCTTCTTCGAGCTGGCGCGCCAGCGAGGAGGTCGAGGCCTGCACACAGACGAAGCGGCGGAACGTTTCATTCATCACACGCAACTGCGGGTCGCGCCGCAGGAGGCCGCGCGCCAGCAGGCGCCGCACGTCCTTGCGCGCCTTCCCGTTCACCAGGCCTGTCTGCGCGATCTGCATGAGCACGAGCTTCTCCCCTGAGCTGCACGGGTTCCACAGCGCCGTGTAGTACTCCTCGGCACGCTCGCCGATCTCATCGAGCACCTGATCGCGTCCGCTGGCAGCCACCCCGAGGCCGGTGATGATCGTTTCCAGGTACGGATCACCCTGGATCTCCGCCGCGATGGTGCGATCGACGATCCGCGTGTCCGCCATCTGCTCGAAGTAGTTGCCGAACCCGGTGGCGCGATACACGCGGCGGAGCAGACGCTTGAGCCAACGCTTATGCCCGGCCGGCACCGGGGTCGAATCGTCGAAGGCGCGCAGCGAGCCGCTCAACGTCACCCCGCGCACGTCGGCATTGACCTGCGAGCCGTTGACCCAGACGAACGTCGACAGATAGCGCGACCACTCCTCACGCTCCGGTCCCTGCAGGATTGCGTAGGCGATCGCTCCCATCGCCTGCGGGCGAATCACGACCGTGCGGTCGGGGTTGCGCATCAGCCGTTCCAGCAGTCCGCGAACGATCTCCGCATTTTCGCCGGTGGCGCATTCGTATCCGAGGTGATCGATGAACACCGACGCGGCGTAATGCGAGAACGATTGCGGCGCGGTCCGTGCCAGCTCTAAATCGGCCTGATCCGCGAGATCGACGGTCGTGAAGTTGCGGAAGAGGCGGAGAGACGACGCTTCATCGCATGGATAGCAGATCACGTGGCGCAGGCCGAGAAACCCGCGCGAGAGCCAGAGTGGATGAACGACGTCGACCAGAAAGACCCGGCGTGCGATGAACTGGGCGATGGCGAGTGCCAGCCCCAGGATCAGCAGCAGCGACAGGGCCACGGCCGCGGTGCGGTACGAACTGCCTCCGAGCGCCGGGACCGGCGACGGAAGCACCGACGTGATGGTGAAGCTCGGAACGGGATCGCCGTCGCGCATCGTCAGATGGAGCAGCGATCCCTCGCGCGTCCACTCCCAGCGATCGTCCGCCGAGCGGTCGTGAAGCAGCTCGCGCGTATTCACCGAATCGTCGGAGTAGTGAGGAAGGATCTTCTCGAACCACGGCAGACGCACCGCCGCCGCGGCCGGCGCCGGCACCGCGGCATCGAGATCGAGCCCCGTCTTCGGAGCGTCATAGTGGATGTCCTGGCGATTGCTCCAGCGCGTGTCGAGCAGGTCCTTCCTCAGCTTCCCGCTCTCGTCCTTGAAATCGCCGGCCAGGCGCCACCAGCGGTTCTGCAGACTCCGCGCGAGCTGGATCTGCATGAACTTCACGTTGCCCGTGACCTGAATCTCGTACGCCGCCTTGAAAAACGCGATCGCCGGCACGACGCTGACGATGAAGAGGAGGAGCGCGGCAACGGAGACGTAGGCCAGCGGAAGCGTCATCTGACGCTCCCGCGCGCCGTCTGCGATGGCCGGCGTGTGCGAACGAAAGACCGCACGGGCCAGGATGACCAGCAGCAGCACCGAGGCCACCATCTTCGCGGCGATCGCGGCGACGTTGTCCCAGTCCGCCGACCACCACGCCGCCCCGGCAAGGAACAGCGCGGCGATGACGGCCAGCGTCAGAAAGACTTTCGCCCGCAGCAGCCGCGTGCCGCGGAGGTAGAGGTACGTGACCATCAGCACGAACGGGACGAACGCGAACGGAAACGCCACCAGCGCGCCGTCTTCGATCGTCGAGATCAGACAGGCGCCGGCGACGAGCAGCGCGATGTAGGCGATGGCCAGGTCGCTGTAGTCGCGGAGGCGATTCGGATCGGGCCACAGCCACGCCGCGCGGTACCGCGGCCGCAGCAGGAGCACGATCACGATGAAGAGCAGGAGGCCGGCCACGTGCAGGACCAGCAGAAACAGCATCGTCGTCAGCAGCGCCTCGGTATTGATCCCGCGCAGGCCGCTCTTCTCGCGAAACGTCACCAGCGTCCACGGCAGCCGTTTCAGCGGATAGATGTGCGCGCGGTAGTCGTCGCCCCAGTAGCGGACGTCCGTCGTTTCGGACTGGCGCGCGGCAACCGCGGCGCGCACCTTCGGATCCTGATCGGTCTCCGAGAGGAAGTTCTCGCTGGTGTTCCGCTCGCTCTGCGAATGGAAGAGCACCGTACCGGCCGGATCGATGATCGCGAATCCGAAGTCTTCCGGGACGATGGCGTTCAACACCGACATCGGCGCGCTGACGGACATGGAGATGACCGAGAAACGCCCGTGCAGCGGCGACCGCTCTCCCGCCATCTCGTCGATGGTGCGCCCGAAGACGACCTCGGTCTGGCCGGTGGTGGGCGATCGCACGGAATCGATCGTCAGCCGCCGCTTCTCGCCATGTCTCCCCAGCACACCGATGTAGTCGCGTCCGTTGCTGGATGGCGCCGTGAAGTAGGTTTGTTTGGCAACGCTGACCAGTGGCGGGGCCACTTTGTCGACCGACCATTTCGCCTTCTGCATGCCCTTCTCATCCATCAGTGAAACCGATTGAAAGAACGGCGCGCCGAAACGGGCGCTGGCGAGCAGATTGCCGCCGCGGACGTCGGGCGCACCCGGCGGCAGATGGTCACCCGCCCACCGCTGCACGCCATCGAGCTGATCGACCGCCGTGGCGATATCGGCGTTGAATTTGTCCTCGATGCTGTGCGCCAGCCGGTCCAGTTGCTGGTCGGCGTTCTGCTCGAGTTTGTCGTACGTGAGCCAGTCGATGGCCACGATGGAGACGATCGCCGTGGCCAGTATCCCGCAGATGCCGAGGAGGATCACGTCGAACAGCGTGGTCTTGCTGCGCGGGCCGGTCATGGCCATCTTCACGAACGGCCAACTGAAGATCACCAGCAGAACGGCCGCGGCCAGACAGGAGAGCACCGTCACCGAGATCTGCAGACTGCGCGACCGGAAATCGTCATGCGAGACCAGTCCGCAGACTACCCAGGTCTGATTCGGTTTCGCCGCCTCCCCCTTCTCGTGCGCCCCTTCTTCGATGTGGACGCTCGAAAGGATCGGGACGGAGAAGAGCTGGTAGCTGTTGTCGCCGAGCTGGATCGGCATCTGCCGCGACACCGACATCAGGTCGGCGGCCTTGAGAGTCTGTGCCTTCTCGAACGGCCGCGACACCGCCAGCTCGTTCAGGCGGACGATCTTCACGTTCGACCCGGAGTCGTCGCCGGGCGCCTTTTGCGCCTGATAGATCACCTCGCCCGTCGCATCGAGAATGAAAAAGGAGTCGAAGACGCCGGCCATGTTTTGCTGCAGCGGCTTGAGCAACTGCCGCAGCTCGATCTTCGCCGAGATGTACTGCTGCTCTTTGTTCAACACCTCGAAGTTCAGCATCAGCCCGTCGTTGTTCCGCGTGGCGTACCGATGCTCACGGTCGTCCGTCTCGCTCTTCAGGAGCTCTTCGGGAAGCGGCACGGGCGCTTTGGTGGAGATCTCCCTGAAGACTTTCGAAGGCAGGCGTTGCTCGTCGGACGTCCTTCCTTCGATCTTGTAGAGCGCGATGAGATCGGAGTCCTCCAGTTTGGCCGCGCTCTTCACCATCCCCGCGGCGTTATTGACGGAGCGCGCGATCTGCCGGGCCGAGCGCGCGATCAGGCGCGCGTCGCGATTCGTGTAGTAGTCGATCTTCCGCTGAAGAAAGAAGTAATAGCTTGCCCCCACCGTGCCGGCGGCGATGAGCAGAAACGCCATCGGCGCCCGAAGGCGGTCGAAGAGCGATTGTCGCGGCGCCAGTCCTGCGAATGTGTCGGCCATGAAGTTACCCTCGTCCGATAGTGAGGGAAGGCCGGGGTTCGTTACATTCGAAGGCAGAAGGCAGAGGGCAGAAGGCAGAAGGATGAATCGAACAGAGCCTTCTGCCCTCTGCCTTCTGCCCTCTGCCTTTCACGTATACTGCGCCCGGATTTCCGGTCCGAGATCCAACCAAAACTATGGCAAATGGAAAGCCGCCGGCGCTCGTCGTACAGGAATTGCTTGGTCAATACATGGGACCATTCACCTCCAAACACGCCGTTCAGATCGTGTCGCGGCAGACGCTCTCCAGGGAGCCCGAGGCTGTGACGAGGGAACAGATCCCGGCCCTCCTCGAAGGGCTCGGCCCTTCCCTCCGCACCCTGCTCGGGAAGGCCTCTGCCGAGAAGCTCGCCGACCAGATCCGCTTGGAGCTGGGCCTTTGACAACAGGAATGGAGAGGTGGCAACCATGACGGCGGACGATTTCGACTCGACCATCAACGTCCGGGCACGCAAGCAGCGGCCCCTCATCCGGCTGCTGCTGCTGATCCCCTTCGTCTCCGGCGCCATCGTCGCCTGCGGCATTCTCATGCCCGACGCCACCGCCGGCCTGTTCTACCGCGGGGCGCTGGTCATCGCCGCCCTTCTCACAGCGGTCAGCGCGCTCATGACCTCGGCGGCCTTCGAAAAAGGCCAGAAACTCTTCGCCGCCTGGTCGGCCCTCGGCATCGGCTACGCCCTCGCCGCCATCCGCCATTCCATGCGCCTCTGGACGCTGCTCCTCGGCGGCGGCATCACCAACCGCGCCGTTCTCGACACGCTGCTCGTGCTGCAAAACGTCCTTGTGGCCCTGGCCCTCTGGTGGTTCGTCCGCGCCTGGCAGACCAGCGGCCTGGCCGCGCCGATGTCGCGCCGCACCCAGCTCACCTGGATCTTCCTCGGCATCGCCGTGGCCATCGTCGTCGGCGGCTATCCCTTGATCCAGGGATTCCACACCGCCGGCACCGATGCCGTCCTCCTGGTCTCGACCGCCGGCGACATGATCGGCATCGCCCTGATCGTCCCCCTGATCACGCCCGCCCTGGCCATGCGCGGCGGCCTCCTGATGCACACCTGGCTCGCCCTCGCCACCAGCGAAGTCTTCTGGCTCCTCTACGACGTCTGGGTCGGCACGAAAGGGATGATGGGCCTCGCGCCGTCGACCGCGACTGTCGTCGAGCAGATCCTCCGCATCATCGCCGTCATGTTCGCCTTCGTGGCCACGGTGGCGCATCGGCGCAGCAGGTTGTAGATCGATCTCACGCGAAGACGCGAAGGCGCGAAGAAAGGCCTGCCGACGAATGCGCATGGCCGGCGAAGCCGGCTTGAGAAATTAGCCCCCGGTTTTAACCGGGGGAAAACAAGCACCCTCCAATTGGCAGCCCGCTTTGAGCGGGCGAGAGAAGGGCGGTGATCGACTGCGTCTCTGTCGCCTGCTGAAGCGGGCTCGAAACAATTGATGACCCGCGTTTCCCCTGACTGAAGCCGACGACTGAAGCCGGGGGCTACGGTCTTAAGCCAGCTTCGCTGGCGGGATCCGCGTTTTGATATCCGTCCACAACCTCACCCCTGATTGTCGAACACCTCAACCCAAAGAGTGCCGTCCGAACGGAGTACGCCGAACTCGATCTCTGCCGGCCGCGCACCTTCGTCGGTGTAGAGCGGCCGGGAGAAGCAGAACGTGCCGGGATGCGCGGCACAGTACCGCTCCATCCTCCGATACAGCCTGCCCTGTAGTGACCGGCCACGATTGAGCCGCAGGTCCTGGTGGAAGAGATTGATATCGACTCCGCCGCCCGCCGCATGTGCCAGGAAGTGTCCGCGATCCCCTCGATCGTCCGATCCGGGAAACCCGGCGATCCGCGAAGCCGGCCGGCCCGCGCGGGCGCGGAACGAGCGGCCAAACACGGCGACGACCCGATCCTCACGGCCAGGCGACGCGGGGAGCAAACCGCGAGCGATCAGGTCCGCGCTGTAGTCAAAGAGATACTCGAATCCCTCGGCCGGAACCACGAGGACGTTGGTCGGACCAACGCACATCCGCTCGTAGCGCGACAGCCACGCGTGCGGTAGCTCGGTGTGCATGACCGTCACCCGCGTCTCGTAGCTCGCATCGCCGAGCGTTGCAAGCCCTCGTTGGTAATCGATCGCGAATCGCGCATCCATCTAATCGCCCGGCCGCCCCGGCTTCCCGCACCGCCGGCGCATGCCGCTGAAGTCCGTACAGTCCGACCCGGCAGTCCGATCGCGACGGATGTCGACCTCGACGCACCCGCAACTCCACTCCCTGATCTCCGCATACGTCGGGCAGCCGTGCCGGCACCGGCAGTGCTGCGTATATTGACGATTGATCGTCGCCATGATCGTGCCCCCTTGTTAGCGCCATCGATAAACGTGCACGTGCGGCAATTATGTCATCTCCATTGACATACCCAGGCGGCGGAACAATACTGAGGGAGTTCATCCCAAAACTTGACGATGCTTCTGATCCACTTTCGGCGCACACGTGCGAACTAGAAAGGAACTGTCCAATGACACAAAGCGAACAGGGCGATGGGTCGCCGGATCTGGTTACCAGCACGACCAGTAATTACGCGGCGATCTACAATGACAAAGGCAGCGGAGCCACTATGGACGTCGGCATCTGGCGGCCACAACCATCCGACCCCGCCTACTTCATCCTTGGCGACTACGCCCAGGCCAACCACAACCAACCGACGGGCGTGGCGTTGGTGGTCAAGGCCGTCAACGACGACCCGAAACGTCCCCTCATCAAGCCGCCGGTCGGGTACACGCAGGTGTGGAACGACCACGGCACCGGAACGAAGCAGGACTGCTCGATCTGGTACCCCGAGCCGCCCGAGGGATACGTCTCGATCGGATCCGTCGCCAATAGCGAGTACGGCGAGCCGAAGCTCGCAAACTACGCATGCCTGCGCCACGACCTCGTCATGCTGACCGACCTCGGGGGCCTGATCTGGAACGACAAGAAGTCCGGTGCAAAGATGGACGTCTCGCTTTACGAGATCGTCGGCCTCAACAACGCCTTCGTGGCGCGGGCGGGCTACGACCGCACCGGCAATGCGTACAAGCTCAAGCCGAAGCGCTGATCGATCGGTTCGGGAGCCTGCTTTCGCCCAATGAATGTCGCCCTCGCGGGAATGGAAAGGAATGTCTCATGAAGAAGCAAGCCGCAGGGTCTCCGAAAGCCGTCAATCCTCTGACCGGTGCCGGCGACGGGCCGAAGTTGGTCACCGCCGAGACCAGCTCTTACGTACCGATCTACAATGACATCAAGAGCGGCGCCCACAAGGACGTCACGATCTGGCGGCCCATCCCCACCGACCCCAGCTACTTCATCGTTGGCGACTATGCCCAGGACAACTACGACTATGCCGTAGGCTCGGCGCCCCTGGTCAAGGCCGTCAACGACGATCCGGACAATCCCCTCATCAAGCGGCCGACCGGGTATCGAGAGGTGTGGAACGACCATGGCACCGGAACCAAGCAGGACTGCTCGATCTGGTACCCCACCCCCCCGGACGGATATGTCTCGGTCGGCTACGTCGCGAACAACAAGTACGACAAGCCGGCGCTCGACAACTACGCCTGCCTGCGCCATGACCTGGTCGGGCCGATCGACCCCGGAGTGCAGATCTGGAACGACCTCGGTTCCGGTGCAAAGATGGACGTCGCGCTGTACGAGATCCTGGACGTTCCCAACGTGTTCCTGGCAAAAGGAAACTACGAGCCCAATGCCATTCCCAGAAACGACTTCCGCCTGGTGATCAAGGGGCTGTCAAACGTTTCGTTTGAAGTCACCGACCACTTCGTCACCGAGGGACAGCAATGGGATGGAGTCACATGTCAATCCGATGAGCAGGGGGCGACCATTACGGCAAAAGCGGGGCGACATGGCTCCAAAGACGCTGCTGAATGGTTCAGCGCCGCAATGGGCAAGCATGGTTCGGCGATCGGCTGCCAGACCATCGACAAGATGCCCGGCAAGTTGAACTTTGCCTTCAAGGGAACGTTGCGGTTCGTCCATCGAGGCAAACAGTACAGAGGGATGAACATCGTCCTGGGTCAGGGGCATACGGGGTTCCTGAGAAATAACTGGTGGATCGGAGGCCCGACTATGGTGACGGCCCTCGATGGGCCATGGGGAATCCTGTCCGTTGCCCTCCAGCCCTTTGTCGTCAAAGGTGGAGAGATGCCGCTGGCGGGCGTTGCGTTCGTTGTGATCGCATTTTCGGTTTCGTCGATGAGGATGGTCATTGCGGACCTGCCGGCAATGCCCTGAAATCATCGTCAGCGGACGTCGCCACGTCCCGGGCCGGGTATCTCCGTGCGCGTCGGCGATCGTGACGAAGCTTCGATCGATGAGAATCACCGCGGAGCGGAGTACGCGGAGAAAGAAGTTCCTCATCCTCTCCTCCGCGTCTCCGCGCCTCCGCGTGAACTCAGTCCTTGGTTCCAGAAAACTGTACTAAGCTCCAAAGCAATCATGCGTATCGCAAGCTCCATCCTCCTCATCCTCCTCCTCGCCACCTCTGCCGCCGCGTGGTCAGGATGCGGCGTCACGTTCGATGTTCCTGAGGGTTGGATGACCGAACGGGATGGCAAGACGAAAGACCCTTGCACGATCGGTATCAGCCCGAAAGGGTGGAAACAGACCGTCGCCAGTTCGCGCTTCGACGACGACGAGGTCGCCGTTCACGTGAAGGTCCTTCACGGCAGACTCGCGGCAATCGCCAGGAAGCTGGAATTCGAGAAGAATAAGGACGGCAACTGGGGGCTTCCGGGCCGTGGAAATCTGTTTACCTCGGAAGCTGTCCATTTTGGCTCGTTCAACGGCTGGCGCAGTGAGCTGCTGTCACGCGGCTTCGCGCGCGAGGGGGCTGCGCTGCGCGGGCAGTCGCGAGTCTGGTCGGAAGTGTGGGTCTCGTACCTCCTTCACGACGGACATGGAACGATCGTCTGTATCCAGTACAACCAATGGAATCCGGACATCAAGATCGACCGCCCCGCGGCGGCTGACACAATCCTCGCTTCCCTCGCACGTTCTTCAAACTGACGGGTAGGGAAACCCGCCGCAGAAATCCCTCCCCTGTTAACGGAGGGAGAATCGCATGGACATCTCGAAGGTCCGCACGTGCCGGATTCATCCGGCTATCGGAATCGCGCGCGTTGGCGGTAGTGACGAGGGGTACTTCATCGGCCCGGAGATTCCGGGGGAGCAGCGGGTGCCGCCCGATCCGAAGTATGGATTCAAGGACAGGCACGGAGAGCTGCTGCGGCAGGTGGCGCGCTTCCGCGTCTATGGCTACGATGCCGAGGGGAACGTCGTCGGGGAGCTGAATGCCGGGAATGCCGAGGTGGCGTGGCAGGTCCATGTGGCCAACCATAAGGCGGCCTGGTACCAGTTCGACGAGGCCATGGACATCCCCAACTTCGACGGCAGCGGAGGGACCACGCCCCAGAAGAGCGCGCGACGCAACGCCGACGTCACCGGTGCCGCGCGCGAGAAGCTGGTCATCGATCCCGGCCCGCGCACCATCAGCGGCCGCGACACCAAGGGCAAGAAGTACCACTTCGACGGCGGGAAGTTCTTCGGCAAGCCGGTCTCCCTCGGCGAAGCGCGCACCGACGACGACGGCCGCCTGCTCGTCTTCGGCGGCCGCGGCGTCTCAGCGTCAAAGGATGGAAAACCGGCCATCACCTTCGCCAACAACGACGGCTGGCACGACGACGTCAGCGACGGACCGGTGACCGCCACCGTCAAGGTCAATGGGAAGACGATGGAAGCCGGCCACGCCTGGCTCGTCGTCGCCCCGCCCGACTACGCGCCGGGCGTCATCGCCCTCACCACGATGTACGACGTCATCCGCGACGCCGGCTGGCAACTCGATCGGTCCATCCGTCCCAAGCAGCCGTCGTTCACCAACGACATCGGGCCGATCTTCCAACGGCTCATGCAGAACCAGTGGGTCAACGCCGGCTTCGGCAAGATCTGGGGTTACAACAGTGTCGACGACCTCCGCACCGTCATCGCCACGCTGGCCGAGAAGGCCGAATACGCGAAGCCCCTCCGCCGCAGCTACTTCGAGCGATTCCGCAATCCCGCCTTCAACAGCATCGAGCCCGGCCTCATCCCTCCGGTGTACGGCGACAGCGTCAACCTCCCCGCCCTCGATCCGCGCGAGTGGTACGCCATCACCAGCTTGCAGTACGACATGTTGCGCCAGTGGGCGGAGGGCGACTTCATCGCCGACTACAATCCGAAGGCCACGCCGCCGGCGAAGTTCGACGACATCCCTTTACAAGAACAGCCGCACGCGCTCGACCTCGCCGCGCTCGACAACACCATCGGCGGCCCCTTCCACCCCGGCTGCGAGATGACCTGGCCGATGCGGCAGCCGATCATGTACGAGCAGCCCTTCCGCCTCAAGTTGCGCAAAGGGCCGCCGAAGGACTACGGCGAGACGCTCGACTCCGCGGTGGCGCTGGGACCCGGCGGGCCGCTCGACGGCAGCGGGCCCGGCGACGTGAGCCGCTGGATGGCCGTGCCGTGGCAGACCGACACCTCGAGCTGCCTCTTCGCCTACATCGGCTGGCAGGAGGGGGTCTTCCTCCCCACCTTCTGGCCGGTGCGCGTGCCGAACAGCGTCTTCACCGAGGAGCAGTACGAAACGGTGATGGACGTAAAGAAGACGTATTCGGAGCGCTTCGACGCCTTCCAGTTCGACAACCGCGAGTACTGGCTGCGCTTTCTGGCGCCGCGCGAAGACTACAAGTCGGTGATCAACGAATTCGTGAAGGAGTGGAACGGCGTCGGCGTGGTCACGCAGATGCCCGGCACGACGGACGAGAAGGATCCGTACCACAAGACCTTCCCACCGGTGATGCACGTCGAGCGCGGCGTGACCATCGAGAAGAAGCGGAAGCAGAAGACGGCGGTGGCGATGGTGGCGGCGGACGAGTCGCGCGTCACCGAGCGCCCGGTCGACGGCGGCGTGCGCCCGCGCAACCTGCCAAACCCGAGGAAGTACCGCTGATGCGGACGCCGGTGGCCATCGTCGGAGGGGGTCCGGCCGCCTCGGCGGCAGCGCTGTCGCTGTCCCGTCGCGGCATCGCCTCGATGATCATCGAGCGCGGCGACGACCACGGCGAGAAGCCCGGCGAGTCGCTCCCCCCCTCGGCGCGGCCGCTTTTGGAATCCCTCGGCATCTCCCCCGACGATCACCTCCCCTCCACCGGCAACCGCTCCGCCTGGGGCAGCGACGCCGTCGACGACATGCCCTTCCTCTTCTCGCCGTACGGCAACGGCTGGCACCTCGACCGCCGCCGCTTCGAGCGTGCCCTCATCGCCCGCGCCCTCGCCGCCGGCGCCACCCGCCGCACCAACACCCGCGTCACCTCGGTCACCCGCGACAACCGCACATGGCGCCTGCAACTCGACGACGGCTCGGCGATCGACTGCGCCTTCCTCATCGACGCCACCGGCCGCGCCTCCTGGCTCGCCCGCCTCCTCGGCGCCCGCCGCGTGATCCACGACCGCCTCATGGCCACGGTCGCCTTCCTCGACGGCGGCCACTGCGACGCCACCACGCTCATCGAGGCCGCCGAGGATGGCTGGTGGTACAGCGCCCCGCTGCCGGATTCGCGGCTCGCGGTGATGTTGGTGTCGGACACTTTGCGGCCGTTTACTCCTTCTCCGCTGACGCAGTCCCGCATCGCCGCCGGCGGCTATGCCCTGACTACGCCCCCGCGTCGCGTCGACGCCGGCAGCGCCCGCCTCGACCGCGCCTGCGGCAACGGCTGGCTGGCCATCGGCGATGCCGCCATGTCGTTCGACCCGATCTCCTCGCACGGTCTGCTCACCGCGCTCTCTACGGGGTTGGCTGCCGGCGAGACGTCGCTGTCGGACTACCAGGCATTCGCCGATACCACTTGGCGCGCATACACGCGGATGCGCGATGCGTGCTACGCGGGGGAGGGGCGGTGGGAGGAGGCGCCGTTCTGGCGGCGAAGGAGAACGGTGGCTTCCGGCACGATCGACTGAGCTTGGCTACCCTCTCTTCGCGTCTTCGCGGCTTCGCGTGAAATCGATCTCACGCGAAGCCGCGAAGTGGAAAAACACAGATATCCATTAAATATACTATAGGGATGCGCAAGGTTCTCGTTTCACTACCCGAGACCGATCTCCGGATCATCGACGCCGCAGCACGCAAGGCCGGCGAAACGCGTAGCTCCTTTGTTCGCCGAGCCGCTCTTGCAGAGGCACACCGTGAGCACAGCCCCATCGACGACCCTGCCAGTCGCAGAGCCTTTTCCAGATTGCTTCGGAGGGCCGAGCTCCGCACTCCCATCTCGACCACCGAAGCTCTCGAGGCCCGGGATAGGGGGCGTCGCTGATCGATTCTCATCCCTGACGCCGCCGAGGATGACGTCCCATCTGCCAAGTCGCTACTCGCCGATCACGATTTGATTTGCGCAACAAGCCCCAACTTGTCGTACATGCGGGCTCACGCTGCAACGCCTGCGGCACTATTCTGCGCAAGCGCCTCTAGATCGCGCTCGCTACCAGCGCTCTACTACGCGCAAAACAGCCAGCGGTGAGAAAACCGAATCGTTGTCCTTCTATACAGGAGGAGGCAAAACATGGCTCTGATCAGTGTACCGTCCGGTGGCGAGTGGCGGCAGCGCTTCCGCGCGTTGGAGATGAGAATTTTTGGCATCTCTCCGGAGGACTGGCCTACGGCATTCTTCAAAACGATCAAGGTGATCACAAATGAGCACTATCCGGCTGACAAGCATGCGCTCCATATCGCCCTGCTGAATCAGACGTTCGGGCTCGTGCCAGCGCTAAACCCTGGCGATTTCGGTGCTTCCGCAACCTTGCAGGATGTACAGGACGACCAGGTCGCACCACGCCTGCCATTCACAGGTGCGACAAGGCAAGTCGATGTTGACTTTACAGCGCAGCAACTTCATGACCTGAGACTTTCGCATCTGGTGGAGGGGGAGTGATGCGTCGAGCGTGCATAGCCCTCTCGCTTCTACTCGTCGCCGTTCGGGTCGCGACCGCGGCACCATCGTGCAGCGTGAAAACGGCAAGGCCAGTTGGCGTGCGGCTTGACGCGAACAAGAATGTGACCGCTACGCTCATCGAGGTGAACTTCACATGCGACGTCAAAAGTGCGCCGCCTCGTACCATCAGATTCATTAACATTTCGGATGGCTTTGCCGTGCAAGGTGCTGTGCTCGGTATCGAGGACACACCTGAAGGCGTCTTGGCAAGCCACGCCCTGATCGACGTGCCTACCAGCATCGATGCGGAGAAGTCATACGTTCTCGAGTTCCCTGATCTTGCAAATAAGGACAAACAAGGAGTCACCTTCCCGCTTGCTCCAGCTTCTAGGATCAGCGTTGAAACGTCGAACCGGCGACATATTTTTGCCAGCGGCTTCGCGCCGGTCGACGCGTCGAGCATTCAAGTCTTCATCGGCCAGGAGAAGAGCCGACAGGAAATCCATCCCACAAGCATTCGCCCAACCGGAGGAGGAATCGGCATCGACATCTATCTGCCGCAACCTCTAGAGCGCAACCAGCACATCGAGATAAGCGCCCCGTCAAGCTCCTCTGCAACCGCAACTCAACTCGCCACGCGATATCCCTCCGCTTCGATCGGTACGGTCGACAGTATCAGGCAGTCAGCGAAACTCGATGTCGACTTTGCGGTGCCGTCGAATCCTGATGACGCGATGCTCTCTGCATCCCTCACAACGACCGCGGCCAGCCACTCAAAGCCAGATTTCGCCGGGACGCTGAACGCGGACATGAGCCGCAGCAACACGCGATCGGCCTGCGCAGGCCGGGTGTTTTCGTGCACCTGGGGACCCTTTGTTTCGTTCGATGCGGCGAAGTTGGACGGCAGTGGAAACAAAGGCTCCGGCGGTTTCCGTGGACGATTCGTTCACGGTATCCCCAGTGGGCCCTTCTACGCACTGGCCCTCGACGGGTCGGCGGAGTACGATGCTGAGAAGGCCTTCGCGGATCGCAATGGCGTGGCCTCGTTTCGCGCGACGCTGTTTCACGTCCCGATCGGTCGCGGCGGGAAGTTCGAACCACGGTTCAGTTTGGGCTTCGATGCGGGAAAGAATTTTGGCCTGGAGAAGAAGTATGTCGGGCTGAAAGACTTCTCGATCCGCCGCGGGGTGGGCGAAGTTTCGTTCAACTACTATTTCGGCAAGGAGCTCTCGTTCACCGCGACATACACGGCGCGGAAGCTCTTCTCCGATGAACTCGACTCGATTTTCATCCCGCCCGAGAAGCGCACGAATAAGGATACGTTCCGTGTCATCCGCGCAGGCGGTTGGCGCGCGTCTGCCAGCGCTGCGTTAACCTACAAGCTTTCACCGGAATTCGCGCTGGAGGCGAAGTACACCGCTGGAAAGACTCCGCTTTTTTATCAACGGAGCAACAAGGCCACGCTCGCATTCAAATTCGTTCAGTAAAAATTGCGCGTCGAGTTGGGGTCGTATCTATCAACTTAACGAGGCCCGGGCGGGCTTTAAGTTGATTTTCGAGCGCATCTTCGATAACGGACTGCTCCCATGAGGGCGAAGTTGGGACGGGGAGAGAGGAAGATGCGCGCAGCCCTCGCCCGAGTGATCCGACTACAATCATGTGCGCCCGATCAGGAGACAGACATGAATGATGTTCGACGATTCACAGCGATGATCTATCGTGAGAACGATGGATATGTCTCGCTCTGTCCCGAGCTTGACGTCGCCAGTCAGGGAGATTCGGTGGAGGAAGCCTCAGCCAACCTTCGGGAGGCGGTGGAGCTCTTCATTGAAAGCGCGGACGCATCCGAAGTCGACGGACGGCTACGGGGAGAAATGTACGTGACGGCGCTAGAGGTCTCGGCTGGCTAGGCTGCGAGTTCTTTCGGGCCGCGGACGTCTGTGCTCTGCTGTCGTCACAAGGGTTCCGCGAGGTCCGTCGCCATGGCAGTCACATCGTCATGCAAAAACGGACGGCCGATTCCACGATCACGGTCCCTGTTCCTGACCACAAGGAGCTGCGCATCGGCACGCTTCAGTCCATCATTCGCCAGTCGAAGCTTCCGCGAGGGTTGTTCGAGACCGCTTGACCGATACAGGGGTAATCCGAAGCTGTCGCACGAGGTCGACGCCCCAGGAGTCCTGCCGGAGGCGATCCGGCTTGTGGAGCTGCGGGCGCGGGTTCCGCGGTATCAGCGGGATATGCTGCGGGAGCTGGCGCGGAGGGAGGGGACGCCGGTCGATGCGGTGCTGACGCGGGAGCTGGAGGATGTGGTTTCTGCGCATGCCGAGGAGCTGGCCGGGGTGCCGGGACTGGCGATGGCGATGCGGTGGCCGGAGACCGGGGTGACGGGTTCGGCGTTCCGCGCGTGGGGGTCGAATCGGTCCCGAATGGATCCCCGTGGCGTTCAGCCACGATCAGGACCCGCCGGCCCCCCAGTTCTGGTTGACGCCGGACGTTGCGATCTCGAGTCGTGGCCAGACTCCGCACAGACAAGATGTCTCTGCCCAGTCTTGTCCAAATTAGCTCGGATCGATCTCAGGGCGTAACTCTCAGAAAACGGGAGAATCATGCAGCCCCACGCGAGAGAAGCCAGTCGCAACAGCCGCGGAGCGGCGACATCTACGTAGCCCACAGCGTGAGCTGTGGGGAAGAGGAGCCCATGGATCAAGCCGCGGAGCGGCGACATTTCGAATCTCGCCACCCTCCGTAGTTTGCGCGATTCGAGATTTCGCCGCTCCGCGGCTTGAGATTCGTTCGACATTTATCCCACAGCTCACGCTGTGGGCTACGTAGATTGCGCCGCTCCGCGGCTGGTTTCGCAACCGCGTTGATCCATTCCCTTGACCCCATCGATCTGCTGCTCAGATCGGCTTTGCAAGACGCTACTTTGGACAACTGGCAGCGTTGCGGCACGCCGAGGCAGTCCCTCATCGAGGAGAATCTTCATCAGTAAGACCAATGCTCGACGAATCCACCCGCTCCCGCATCCGTCACATCTTCCTCTCTCCCCGTCCCAATTTCGTTCTCATGACGGCGGCGGATCTGCCCGGGCTCACCCTCAAGAAGCTGAAACGGGAGATCGAGGATGGGGCGATTGTAGCGGTTTGGACGGCGCTCGGGGAGCGGATGACGCGCGAGGAGCTGGTGGCTGTGGCGATGCAGACGTGGGAGCAGTCCGTCATCGAAGCGGCGCTCGGGAAGGATGCCCCGTCGGTACTGCCGGAGGCGATCCGGCTGGTGGAGTTGCGAGCGCGAGTTCCGCGCTATCAGCGGGACGTGCTCCGGGCTCTGGCCCGCCGGGAGGGGACGTCCGTCGATGCGGTGCTGACGCGGGAGCTGGAGGGTGTGGCTTCGGCGCATGCCGAGGAGCTGGCGGGAGTGCCTGGACTATCGATGGCGATGCAGTGGCCGGCGATCTCGTGACGGGGTGGGCGTTCCGGAGTGACTGAAGGTCGAACGGGCTATTGTGTAGATCCGTGGATCTACAGAGTAGGCTTTTTTTCGTTCTGAGTAGATCCCGGGATCTACTGAAGAGGCTTTAAGCCAATTCCGTCCGGCCACTCGGCTCCTGAAGAGCTAAATTCGCCTCTTCATGGCATCCATGGATCTACTCTTGAGCCTTTTCTGCTTTCGAATAGATCCATGGATCTACTGAAGAGGCTTAAAGCCTCTTCGGGTAGGCTCACAGCCTCCTGGGGGTCGGAAAAAGCCTGCCTCGGTAGGCTCAGAGCCTCTTCGGGTAGGTCCAGAGCCTACTACATGTGGACATCGATCGCACGCGAAGCCGCGAAGGCGCGAAGGGGAACGGATTCGCAGATCCGTAGATACACGATTGGGATGCGCAAAGTCCTCGTCTCTCTGTCCGAGACTGATCTCCGGATCATTGACGCCGCGGCACGCAGGACGGGCGAGACGCGTAGCTCCTTTGTTCGCCGAGCCGCTCTCGCGGAAGCGTACCGTGAGCGCCGCCCCATGGATGACCCTGCCGGCCGCGAGGCGTTTACGCGATTACTCCGCAGCGCCGAGCGCCGCACGCCTGTCTCGACCGCCAAAACTCTCGAGGCCCGAGACCGGGGGCGTCGCTGATCGATCCGGTGGTGGATGCCATCGGTGGAAGATCGCTCGCCTGCCTTTTGAGTTGCGGGATCCGCCGGGAGATTTTCGATATCCAACGGTTTGATCTGCACGATCCGCCGGGAGACTTTCGATATCAAACGGTTTGATCTGCAGGATCCGCCGGGAGACTTTCGATATCAAACGGTTTGATCTGCGAGATCAGCCGGCAGATCTTCGATATCAGCCCGTTGATCTGCAAAACATCCGCGGAGCGCACGTTTTCGCCCCTTCGACCTGTGACAACTATACTTGTCACCTCCTCGCCGGCCCCCTCCCTCCTCTCGGGAGTGACAAGTATCGTGTGCAGTTTTTTGCCTGGGTAGGGATATCCATCTCTCACGACTCTCCTCCTGCGTGATGGACGCAACCAGTCACAGACGACCGGCACGCGTACGAGTGCCCCATGCCCGGAGGCTCCTGATCAGGGCGGTCCGGGTAACCAGGCTTTCGTGGCACGCCACGAGGTCGTAACACCAAGGAGGACACCATGTCCAACGTAGTAACGGGAGTTACTGAGGCCGCGCCGGAGCCCCCGCCGTCGCCGCAGAGTCCGACCGTCACCCATTACCAGTTGGTGGCGGCGAACCTCAACAAGGCCATCGATGACATGCTGGCCCTGATGCCGAATCTGGTGGAGGCCCACCCGGCGACGAAGGGAGCGGTGCGCTCGCAAAAGACCGTGTCGAATGCCTTCATCATTTCGGCGATCGCCGCGGTGGAGCAGAATCCCGAGATCGATGGTCTTCACAGGTTCGACGTTACCGAGGCCCGCGACGTCCTTCAGTTCAGCGAGGCCTTCCGTCCGATGAGGGACAAGCTGTACGCGGCCACCATCAATGTCGGATTCAGCATCGACTTCCGACGCGCCAACATCGTCGAGCCGGCGTTGGAGGTCTACGCCCTGACCAAGGGTCTGGCCCGCAATCCCGAGCACACCGCGGCGGCGGCGCACGCCGCGAACCTCAAGCGCGACCTCGGAAGATCGGGGAGAAGGAAGAAGAAGGTGACACCGGCGCCGGCGCCAGCGCCGGGTAAGCCCGCCGAGCAGGGAGGGCTCGTTCAGTAGAAGACCAGGCACGGCCGCGCGTCCCGTGCGGCCGTGTCGCAACACGTGCTCCAGCGACAGTCAAGGCGCCGGTGCCGGACAGCGTGCCTTTCGTGTCTAGGGACCTTGCGTTCCGTTCGATGACCGTCGCCAATCGCCCAGAGGCCGGTGCAAGGTCCAGAAGGTTCAGGGGGCAGACCTTCGTTTTTTCACTTGAGCTAACCCACTGAGGAAGCGGCGCTTACCGCTTCCGGATTTCGGCGCACGCTCGCCCTGATCGTTATTTGGCCAGTCATTGCGTGTCTATCCCGTCGGCTGGGACTGAACGTCAGGGCTCACTCCCAGTACGACTATGACTTCGGCCGATCGCCGGGAACTTCGCGAAAGTACTCCTCGATATCCGCGCCTCCCAGTGGCTTGACCATCACCCGCACAGGGCGGGTCGTACTGCCAAACTGCACGATCGCCTGCCGAACATCCCTATAGCCGGACTTCTCCCAGAAGCGTTCGGCCTTCCGGTTGCCGACTACGACGTCGAGGCGCAGCCAGGACGCCCCTTCGTCCTTCGCCCACGTCTCGAGCCGCCCGTACAACAGCGCGGCCAGGCCGGTGCCATGAAGTGCCGAGGCGACCATGAAGAGGCTGATGTGCCACACACCGGGTGCCGGGAGATCGGTCAGCACGGAGGCCATGGCTACCATCCGATCGCCGGAGTCGAGGAAGCCGAGGACGTAGACCTTCTCGTATGGCAAACCGGGAGGCGGCCGGAACTCGAGCTCCTGCTTTGCCTCATCGGGTCGAGGCGGCGCTCCCGTCACCGCCAGGAAGTACTCGGGATTGCCGGCGAAGAAGGCCTGTAGTGCCGGTAGATCTTCTTCGCCCAACTCGACCGCTTCGTACACCTCGGCCGCGAATAGCCGGCGTCGTGAGGGATTAGCCCGCATTTCTCACACGCTGAGTGGAATTGCCGGCACCCTGCTGGTGGCGACACTTGGGACGATGTGGGGTTGTGCTAGGTTCGTTCTCGGCAGTACCTCCAATCGAGAGTCCTTCTCCCCCAGCGCTTTTCAGCTGGGGGAGAAGAGCCTGCCCTGAGCGAGCGGAGCGAGTCGAAGGGTGCCGAAGGCGGATGAGGGGGCGTTTCA
>Ga0247668_1000131_pt1 | contig 22325 bp, 33 predicted proteins | sample CNK09_metaG_FD_182737 | JGI IMG/M metagenome (GOLD analysis project Ga0247668, IMG submission 182737) | Soil microbial communities from Purdue University Martell Research Forest, Indiana, United States - CNK09 | ecosystem: Environmental > Terrestrial > Soil > Temperate forest > Bulk soil...
GACGAGCGCCTTGAACGCCTCTCGCTTGGCGAGGAGCGTCGCGATCAGCATGTCGACGTTGCCGTTGCCCTGAATCTCGCCGCAGCTGTTCAACCCGACGAACGTCTTCGCGAGCGACGACGGTGCAATGCGAAACTTGGGGTCGAAGCGATTCTTGCGGTCGAGTTCGTCGACGCCAGCTCCGCGGAGGCGGAACTTGATGTCGCTCATCTTCTGCGCGATGAAGTCCGCCATCTCGTCGAGATTCTCGGTCGCGACGACGACCTGGCGCAGTGCCTCGTCGAGCGCGTAGAAATCTTCGCGCGACCGGCAGGATGCTTCCGTGCCGTCGAAGAGCGGCTTGGCGAGGCGCTTCGCTTCGCGCTCCATGGCGTCGACGTCTTCGACGGTGACCAGCGTCGATGGCTTGACGCTGAAGACAATGCCACGCTCTGGAAATCCCTGCGCCGTGCGCGCGGTGACCTTGACGTAAGTGCTGATCGCACCGAACTGCGCGCACGTGAACGTGGTGCCAGGTGCGATCATGTCGAAGCGGGTCGTCTTGTGGATGGTGGTCGTCGTGGAAGAAGTCATCTCAATTTTTCCTTTCCTACCGTGCCCGTCATTGGGCGACCGTGGATCCGATGAAAGCAGTCTACACCACCCGGAGTCGCCTGTCTACAACTATTTTCAAAAAAGTGTAGACAGGCGATTTTCTAAGGTTACCGCAACAACTTCGCGCCGGACGTGCCGACGCCCTTCTGCCCGAGCTGAATCTTGTCCGCCGCAGCGCGGCCGGCCTTGCGCCCTTCCCACGATCCGACGCCGAGCTTCGCCGAGTGGATGGTCTTCTTGCCAAACTTGTCGTCGACGTACGCCTGCGCCCGAACCAGCGCGCCCTCGAGGCGGATGAGCGCGGTGCTGGTGTTCCCGGTGGCGCGAACTTCGCTGCGCCGTGCCTCGGCGAACCGCTCGGCGATCCGCTCGATGAAGCCGGTGAGCCACGCGGCGCGGAAGTTGCCCGACGCCAGGTGCTGCCCGCCGCACGAGTCCTTCCACCACTGCACGCGAGCCGCCATGCTCATGCGGTCCGCCGAGGACGTCAGCACGCCGAACGCGTATTCGGCGACGGCGACGTGCGCGTGCGTGCCGACGAACGTGATCGTGTTGCTGCCGCGGGTGACGAGGAACTTGCAGAGGTGCGCGTCCGCGACGACGCGGGCGAGGGCTTCTTGCCAGCCGACGCGGACGCCGGTGCGCTTGACGCCGAAGGCGGAGAGGTCGACGCGGAGTTCGACGATCGGCTCCTCGGCGGCGGCGCGCGTCGGGATGTCGGTTGCGCTCAGCTCGTGCTGGAGCAGCAGGCGGTTAATGGCCTCGGCGAACGCCTCGGCGGCGGCCGCGTTGCCGATCTTCGCTTCACCTTCCGCCATCGCCTTCAGCTTCGAAAGTTTGTCGAGGACTTTGTCCGTTGTCATGATGCCTCCTCGTCCTACCGTGCTGCCTTCAGTGGCGCGACCGTGGACTCGATGAAGACAGTGTACACCACCGCCGGGCGTCTGTCTACAACTTTTTTCAATTATTTTTACTCACTGTTTTACTTAGCATTTCAGCGAATTTTCGCTGTCAGCGTATGACGGCGTAGACCTTCTGCCGCGTCCGCAACGGCTTGTCGGCGGGGCCAGCTGGGTGCGCGTCGATCCAGATCAACTTCTGGTCCTTGCGCCCCGGGCCGCAGCGCTGCAGCCGCGGATGCCCCTGCACGATCCACCGGCAGTGATACTCACGCGTTGAACCCATCTTCTCACCTTGCGGCTTCTCGCTCTTCGCCGACGCGCGCAGTGCAACGACCTGCACCGACGGCGGTTCGGTCAGCTTGTGCTCGCGGACGTAACGCTTGCGCGCGTGACGTTCGACGTGTCCCGGCTCGCGCGTCAGGATCGGTGAACTCGCTGGCACCGTCTGCCGGAACCACAGGCACGCCATCACGAAGAACAAGCTCAGCTCCGCGATGCACGCCATCGTCTTCTCCTCGCCCATCACGTTCGCGTCGCCCTCGTACTTGCCGCCGGGGCCGTATGACGCGCGGTGCTGTCCGGTGTTGAACGCGATCATGTCGTGGAACGACATCTCGAGCGGCCAGTACCACCGCGTCGATGGCAGCACCTTGCCGCGAAGCGGGCCGTTCGTCTCGTCGACGACGTAGGCCGAGAACATGATCGCGGCCTTCATCTGCTTGCGCGTATGCCTGTCGAGCATCTCCTGCGTGATGCCGAGCGGCTTCATCTCGCTCGCGAGGTTCTTCATCGCTTCGCTGTCATAGATGTAGTCGGTCGACATGCTCCGCTTGGCGAGCGCTTCGATGCGCGTGCGCTGCTCCGGCGTCGCGTGCTGCAGCATCTCGTCGTCGAAGTCAACGGTGACGAAGCCCGTCGGACCCTCCGTCCATCCCCACAGCAGCGCCTGCGTCTTCGCTGACGCCGCCGAACTCGCTTCGACGTCCAGCGGTTCGGAGAACCAGAACCACCCCGAGCCGACGTTCGGCGTCTCGATGGACGACAGCGGCGCGTCGTGCGGAATGCTGCGCGCCGCTTCGCGGATCGCGGCCGTCGTCTCGCCGTTGAAGCTGTACGCTTGCGCCGTTCGCAGGAACTTCACGTCTTCGGTGAAGCCCATGTCTTCGAAGGCGGTTTTCGCCGTCAAGCTGCGCTGGGCGTTTTCGAAGGCGCGCTCGACGCCGCCTGGATCGTCGGTCGACAGCTTGATCACCATCTGGCTGCGCGCCTTGCCGAGCATGCTGGCAAGCGTCGTCATCGCTTCGAACTTCGCGTCGAGCGCGCGCTGCCAGTGCGGCACCAGGTCGGGCAGCGGCTTGTGCGGACCGAGTACGATGTCGACGATCTGCCGTCGGCTCTTCGCGTCGAAGCGCCTGTTGAACGCCGCGAGCTTCTTGACCGCGTCGGCGTCGAGCTGACCGCTGGGAATGGCGTCGACCTGTGCGCGCGTCAAGCCTGTCGCATCCATCACGGCGCGAATCCGCTTGTCGCGGCTCGTCTCGATGCGCACGTCCGGCACCTTTAGCAAGTCCGCGATGAACTCGTAGAACGCCGCCGCCGTGCCGGCCGCCTGCGCTCGCTCGTCCATCCCCTGCCAGAACTTCTCGTACAGCTCCTCGATGGCACGGCGCGTGAACTTCGGAAACGCCATCGTCGCGACGGCACGGTCGATCAACTGCTTTCGTTTGTCGGCGTCGATCAGCGCGGCGCACGCGTCGCACGCCATCCAGCCGCCGGTCGACTTCGCCGCGCCGTAGTTGTTCGGGTCGTCGTTCTTGGTGATCCCGAAGTCCGGCACGTCGTAATGGTGCGTCGCACCTGGCGTCGAGCAGAAGTCGCAAATGGCCGACGCCATCACGGCCGCCTTCACCGTCGCGGCGTCGGCCGCGTGGAGTCCGCCGTCCAGCGTGCCGCTGATGACGCCTTCCTTCAAGAGCTTTTCGGCCGTCGGGCGGAGCAGGGCAAGCGGCCCGCTCGGCGTGACGACGTGAACGATGCGGTTCATGACTGCCCTCCTTTCGTGCAAGCTGCCGCCGCTTGCGCCTGCTCCTGCACGCGTTGTTCCGCGCGCTTCTGATAGTATCGGACCTTCTGCGTCCAGCGCTTCTGCAGGCTGGCGGCCCGCTTGACGCGCGACTCTGCACGCTTCAGCATCGCCAGCGCGTGCTGGAGCTTGGCGTCGACGACCGCCGCGGCGGAAGGCTTGGCTTTCACCTTCTTGGCTTTCTTGTCGATGCGGAACTTGCCCGTCCACGCGTAGTGCTCGCGGGCGTAATCCGTGCGGTGCTCGTGGTGCGGCGCCATGCGACCGTGCTTGAAGCCTTTCGAGTGGCCGCACTCGTGACCGACGACGTAGGCGAAGTCGAACGGGCTGACGTAGCCGCTCGGCACGTTGACGTTGCAGGAGTTCGAGTTGTAGTAGGCGTAGCCGCTGCACGATCCGTCGCCGAACTTGCCGCTGCGGTTGTAGCCGACGACCACCGTGTAGCGCTTCGCGCGGTCGCCGAACCGCTCGCGGGGAAACTCTTCGCGCACGACGCGGGCGGCGATGCGGCGCAGGTCTCGCGTAGACCAGTGGGTGTTGTTCTTGAGCTTCACGACACCACCTCCAGCACCTTGAAGTCGACGACGTCGCGGTGAAGGACCGGGCCGTTGCCGAACGTGTTCGTCTCGAGGGTCACGGTGCCTGTGAACTCCTTCGTGAAGCGCTGTTCGTCGGCGCGCCTCACGACGGCGCGCCAGTTCAGGTTGAGGCTCGTCGCGTGGACCAAGCGAATCGACTGGACGAAGTCGATGATGACGTCGAAGCCCGCCGCGTAGAAGATTTGGATCTTCATCGCTCCTCCTCAGTCCTGATGCGATCGTCCTCTTTCATCTCGACGACGTAGGCGGTCACTGGAGAATTTGGGTCGCTCCTGTATTCCGTGCCGTGCAGCCAGCCGCGGCGTACAATCTCCCTGTTCGCGGCCGCGAGCGTGCGGAAGAATCTGATGCGGTTGCCTTCCGGCGTCGTCATGAAAGCAGAGTAGCAGAGCAAGTTGACTTTGACGGCGTAGCGCGTTGCAGTCATCGCTGCCTCCCCGGCGAATACAGGCGCGTTTCTCCGCCTCGGCGCCCTTCGCCGCGGCTCGTTTCGAGCTTGCCGCCGGCGACCAGCGAGCGGAGCAACGCGCGAACCCATCCCTGCTGGCGTCCTCGCGTCGCGTAGCGGAGTTCGTTCGGGCAGCGCCCGTGCTGCAAGAGGTAGTCCAGGACGTCCGTCGTGCCGATCGACGGCTCGCGCGCGCCGGCCGGCAGGAAGCGATACGCTTGGTCGATGTAGTCGAGCACGATTGCGGCGAGCTGGTCGCGTTCGTCGCGCGGAACGTGAACGCCGAAGCGGATCATCGCGTCCTCCGTTCATGCTTGAAGTGTGCGTCTGCCACGCGCGCGTCGATGTCAACGTTCTGCCTCGCCCTTGCCTTTGCATCCGCAGCCTGCCGCGCGGCGACCAACTTCTTCGCGCGCTCGAGTGCCAGCTCCGGCGTCTTCTGCGATGCACCGGCGTAGCGTACGCCGTCGATCAGCACGTAGAACTTGCCGGCGGCGTCTTCGTGAACGGTGACGTCGTAGCCGTCGATGATTTCGCGTGCGACGCGAGTCATCGCGTCACCTGCTCGTAGACGGCGTACGCGACTTCCGCGTTGACGAACCCGAGCCGGCGAGCGATCGTGTCGCAGTCGCGCTCGAACTGACGCTCGATGGCGGGACCGCTGAACTCGCCGGCATCGAACTGAGAGTCCATCGCGTAGGCATCAGCGGCCGCTTCGCGCGCGGCGTCGACGGCGTTGAGGAACCTGAAGGTGATTGCGATTGCCCGGCGCTTGCCTTGAGTCACAGCGCACCGCCTTCGGCCGCGTTGCCGTTGAAGCCGGGCAGGTTGATGGAGACCTGCGTGACCTTCGTGCCCTTCGACTGACGGCGCTGACCGTACCGGTTGAAGGTGAAGCCGCCGTTGATGTAGGTGACGTCAACGGAGATGATGCGTTTTGCTTCGAGCGTCGTGAGGATGGCGCCGAACTGCTGCTTGGTGATCCGGAGGGCTTTCGTGTCGACCTCTTCCGCGCACGCGAAGTCGCCGCCGCTGCAGTCCAGGGCGTTATCCTTGAGCGCGTCCAGGACCTGCTGTTCCATCTGAGTCATCGTCTGCTCCCTTGTCGACCGTGGGCGTGATTGCCCGACCGTGACCAACTGAAGACAGCATACACCGCGCGGGTGGCGCGTGTCTACAACTATTTTCAAAAATCTTTACTTCGCGGGATTCCTTAGCAAATCAGCGTCAAACAGCCACATGATCCGCGCCTGCGCACCGCGGCCACGCGGCCGGTCGACGACGAAGCGCTTTCCCCAGAACTGATTCGAGTAGACGTCTTCCTCGCGGAAGGCAAAGCCGCCGGCGCGGAGCCGCTCGCGCACGTCGCCGATCGAGCTGAAGATCTCGAGCGCGATATGCTGCTTGTCTTTCGTGAAGCAGGCGCTCACTTCACCCTCCTTAAGTCCGACGTCAAGCACAGCTGACGGTAGCTGCTGTAGACTCCGCCGAGCCACGAGACCTCGGCGGCACGCTGGCCGAAGCAGTCGTGCGTGACGTTCAGGATGACGCCGTACGTCGGGTCGCCGGCGCGCAGCTTCCGGCGGAGGCGTACGCGCGTGCCGCGGTTCATCGTACGCGTGCTGGTATAGATGCCGCAGGGATACCGCCGCGGCTTTCTAAGTCCCCGTGCTTTCGTGACGCGTGCCTTCATGACGTCCTCCTCATCCACCATGTCAACGCGACCGTCAGGAACGCGGCCAGCATCTGAACGACGTCAGTATGCGTGTTCGCGGTCACGACGCCACCGCCTTCTTCGCGGCGTCCACGAGCACGCGCTTCTCGTCCTGACTCAGCGCCCAGTAGCGATACCAGAACGTATCCGGGTCACAGTCGGTCATGACGAGCTTCACCGCGGCCAAGTCTGCGGCCGCGACGTCGAGCGGTCCTGTCAGCTCCTCGTCGATGGCCCAGCGGACCTGCATGTTCAGCGAGTGCCAGCCTGCGGTCAGGCGACGGACTTCCGCGAGGACTCGCTGCACCGCTTCCGCCTGCCGCCGTGTCCTTTCCGCCGATTGACGCGCCGCCGCGCGCACCTCTTCCGCCTGCTGCCGGCGGTAGGCGCGCAGGCACTTCAGGTGGGCGAAGAACGTCCCGCCATCTTGCCTGTAGCAGATGGTTCCCTTGCCCTTGCCGCAGAACGTGCAGACGCGGGCGGTGAGCACGTCGCTGGGCGGCTGCGGCTTCGGGGCCGGGAGCTTGCGCGCCAGGCAGCGCTTGCAGTTCGTCGTCATGTTCGAAGGCAGGACATGCCAACCATCCGACTTCGTTGCGCAGCAAGCCGTCCACGTACCGTCTACGAAGACGCCATCGTGAACGGTATATCTGCTGCGCGTCACCGGTGATGCCGTGATCTTCATTTCGTCCTCCGCTGGCACGCGCTGCACGCGGCCGTCTTGTCGTTCAACTTCAGGCTGCAGAAGTGCTCGCAGCACTTCGCGCCGCATCCGCGGCAGGTCCACGGCGTTGCCTTGCACCGTGAGCACTTCTTGCGCGTCACCGGTGATGTCGTGATCACGACAACCTCTCGTCGTTCGGCCCGCCGGCCTGCTGCATCGCGGGCACTTCCACCGCTTCCGGAATCCCATACGTTGTCACGATTCGCTGTCCCGCGAATGTCGCTTCGACTTCTGCCGCGGCCTCGAGCAGCTCGGCGTGGACCTTGTGGACCAGCGCCATGCGCGCCGGCGAATACTGCGTGCCCGACGTGCTGATCTTCAGCTCGAGCGAGTAGGTGTAGACCTGCTGCGCGGGATCGTCCGGGTTGACGACCTTCGCGTCGTAGTCGCAGTTCAACGTCCAGTAGAGCGAGCCGCCGTCGCGGTCGCCGCGGAGGATTTCCAGGCAGCTGCCGTTGATCCGCGCGCCGCGGAAGTTGAAGCTCTCGAGCAGCGCGACGATCTTCTCGCTCGCCTGCTCGGCGGTCATGCTGCCGGCGTAGGTACGGAAGCGGCGGCGGGCGTTCTCGCGCTCCTTCAGCTTGTTGCTCCAGGTTGAGAGGACGCGGTCGGCGTAAGTTTCCCTGAACTCGCCGTACCACTTCGGGTTGATGGTGGAGAGGCTGTTCGCGAGCGCGTCCTTCGCATAGTTCACCGCCAGGTCGCGGCGGTCTTGCCACGACAGCTGCTCAAGGTCCTCAACCGTGCGCGCGTTGACGATCTCGTTCCGGCTCGCCGCGTCCTTCGCCATCTGCTCCGTCTGGGTCTTGGTCATCGTCCTGCTCCTCGTTGTCGACTGCGGGTCATCCGCCGTGACTTGACTACTGTACACCGCTTTGCAGCGGCTGTCTACAACTATTTTTCAAAATCTTGTAGACAGTGGTTTCATTAAGAAAATCACCTGTTTTGCCTGCGTTTGGCTCATTTTGCCGTCAACCTGTAGGCGGACGTGATCGCTGACAGCAGGTCGTTCACGTCGCGCTTCGTCAGCACGACGTCGTACATGATCCCCTTGCGGTCGAAGCCACGTACGACGACTTCCAACTTGTCAGACTCGCGCCGGGTGATCGCTGCGTTGAACTTCAGAGTCATTTGACACTTCCTTTCCTTATTTTTCAAAAAGTTTTTACCGACGTTCACGCGTCCGCACGTCGAAGCAACGCGACCAGTGCCAAGACAGTCGGGTCGCTGGTCGCCTCACGCGGAAAATCGATGGTGCTGGAGCAGAACACTTCGCCACCGTCGAACACGGCGCGCAGGTCGGCTTCGGTGGCGATGATGGTGAAGGCATTGCTGCTGGTGTAGTCGCGGAGTTGGTCGTCCTCGATGGTGAGAAAGTGTCGGGTCATTTTAGTCTCCTGCTGGAACGTTGATTGGGTATCGAGCCGCTCGGCGCTCGGCCTCTCGCTTCGCGGCGCGAACGGTCGGAAATCGCCTCTCGCGTGGAACGTAGGCAGGCAAGTTCGGAGCGGCATCCGTCAGTTCGTAGCCGCTCCAGATCCAGCGGCGAACGAGCTGTCCGCGTACGCCGTTCGTCCGCAGCCGTCGTACTGATCCGGTTGGCCGGATGGCGAAGCGGCCGCAGGCGCTCGCGTGCCTCGTGACGATGGCCTGCGCTTCCACGTAGTCGCCGGCCTGCATGCTGATTTTCGACGTCGTCCAAGCGATCATTTGTCACTCTCTTTCGTCGCCAGTTTTTTCACCTCTCTTACGTCCGAGCGGTAGAGGTAATGTTGATTCAGCACGTTCTGCAACCGCAGGAACTCCAACGTGCCTTCAGCGAGTGCTTCGACCGGCAGGGCCTTGACCGCAGCCTGCACGACCTCGAGCGCCTTCAGCAGCGCCTTGTGCGTCGGCTTGTTCGATGTCATGAAAAACTCCTCGTCGACTCGTTGCCGTTGATGTTCGTCTGGTGGACCGCGCCGTCAGGCGCGATGATCTGTACGTCCCAGCCATCCTCGTCGTAGTGATCATCGTGCCACATGTTGGCGAAGTCAACCGCGGCTTCCGCAGCCTTGAACGTGCGCGACTTCTTGAAGTTGCCGTGGCGGAAGATTTCGACGCGATACTTCGACGCGACGCGATAGTTCGTCATGACTTGCTCCAATCCAGCCAAATGGTTCCGAGCGTGACGTAGACGGCCCACGGGCAGTTCCCGGAGACCACCTGCCAGCGGACGCCGCGGCCGGTCTCGAGCGTGATGATCGAGCAGCGGCCTGCCCACCGGTTGGCGTTCGCGACGGCGTCGTCCAGCGTGTCGAACGTATAGAGTGCGTTGTCGTTGATGTTGACCATGACTACCTCGCGACGTGCGCGTGAACCCGGCGCGGAATCGGTTTCGTGGCAGGCACCTCAGCGCGGCCGCTGAAGGAGAGGAGGAGCAGCGCGAAGAGTGTCAGTGCGCGGACCGTCATGAGAAGCTCCGTTCGCCAGCCGACCGTGCCCGGTGATTCGAGCGACCGTGGCGTGACTGATGACTACTGTACACCACCTCGATCCGTTTGTAAACAATTTTTTCAAGCGTTTTTACTAGCAATTCCTTTCAAATCATAGTAATGTGCGGATTCCTTAAGGATTCTGCATGCATTTCGGCTGCATTTCTGCTGCATTTATTTTTTCTCTATTTTTCTGTAGCAATTTGACTCCATCCTGTAGTAAGCTGACCCCGACGCTTGGTGAACGGCAGGCCGCCCATCCCGGACCGGCCGCCGCGACCAAGTTCTGCGCGCACGCTGCTTGTGGCCTGCGCGCGGAAGCCAGGTGCTCACTTCCACAAGGATTCCCTCGATGCCTTCGCGTTCGTGGCAACATTCTACGCATCCGCCTGTCGATCCGCCTCGTCCACTTGATCCGCCACCTCCAACCTTCTTCGCCTGGCTCTGCACGCAGGCGGAACGTCAGGACGCCGTCGGCGCGTTCGCGCGCTACGCCGCCGCCGACAAAGTCTTTCCGCGCCGCAGCTGGCGGCTCTGTCACTTCTTGATGCGCTACGAAGGCATGCCGGTGCAGCGCCACGGCGCGAAGGTGGCGCACCGGGAGTGGCGGCGGACGAGGAAGGTGACGTCATGATCATGGCCGCCACGCCACCAACTTCCGTCACGCCGACCATCGTCTACGTCCTCGAGTCCGGCACGTACTACGAATCGATCGGCGGCGTCGTGTCGGTGCACCTGTCGTACGCCGGCGCATTGAAAGCTGCCGGGCGGTGCATGTCGACGGCGTACCGCAGGACTGCGACCGTCGGCGAACCCGACGGCACGCTCGACGCGTGGGAGAATGGCAGCGCCTTCTTGCGCGTGTCTGCGTTGGCGGTGTCCGAGTGACGCCAGCGCAACCGTCCCCGCGAGACGTCGTCGCGAGCTACATCGAGCAGAACTTCAAGGTCGTCTTCTGGCCCGCCGTCGGCGACCAGAAGGGCCCGAAGGACAAAGACTGGCCTCGCAAGCCGGGGACGCTCGCCACCTACAAGGACGGCGACCGCGTCGGCATCCTGACCGGCACCGAACTCTCGCCGGGCAAGTATCTGCACGACGTCGACATCGATTGGGCACCGGGCTATCAAGTCGCCGCGGCGTTCCTGCCGAAGACCGAATTCATCTACGGGCGCGCGAGCAAGCGGATCAGCCACTGCATCTATACCTTGCCCGAGGCGCTGGCCTGCGTGCAGTACAAAGACCCGGTCGACGGGCAAATGCTGCTCGAGATCCGCGGGACCAAGGACGATGGGTCCATTGGTTTTCAGTCCATGGCTCCGCCGTCCATCTGGTCGAAGGATGGCAAGCAAGAGCCGCTGGAGTTCCGCAGTCACGGAGTGCCGACGCACTTCGCTTCGGCGCCACACTTCAGGCAGAGGATTACGCTGGCGGCCGTCGGCATGCTGCTCGCGAAACGCTTCGGACACAATGGTTTTGGACATGAGACGCGCCTCGCGTGGGCTGGATACTTGCTCCGTGCTGCCATCCCGAACGAAGACCTCATCACGATGGGCGAGGCCATCTCGGTCTACTGCAATAACAGAGAAATAATTGACGTTCGGCAGGTTGTAGAATCCACCGCGAATGCGTTGGCTTCCGGCGCCAAGAAAGTCAAGGGCGGACCTGCGCTCGCCAAGCTGCTCGGCAGTGACGTCGGCAAGAAGGTCATCGGCGAGTTGAACAAGTGGCTCGGACGAGACTCAGACTTCATCCGCGCGCCCGACGGGACGATCGTCAAGGACAATCAAGACAACGTGCGACGAGGCATCGCGATGCTCGGCGTCGAACTCTCGTATCAAGAGTTCGCCGAACGCATGCTCGTTGCCGAAGAGGGAAAGCTAGCGCGTCCGCTCGATGACAGGACGATGAACTCGATCTGGCTGCGCATCGACCGCGAGCATCGCTTTCGCCCCTCGTTCTTGTTCTTCGAGAAGGTCTTGACCGATGCCGCCTACGACAACAGCTTTCATCCGGTGCGCGACTATCTCGCCAGCTTGACGTGGGACGGAGAGCCGCGCATCAACAATTGGTTGGCGACCTACGGAGGCGCAGAGGACGCGAGCGACAACGCTGAGGAGACGACGTACCTCGAGGCGGTCTCCGGCATCGTGCTGATCGCGGCCGTGCGGCGCGTGCTCCACCCCGGCTGCAAGTACGACGAGATGCTGGTCTTGGAGTCTCAGCAGGGCTTCAACAAGTCCGGCGCGCTGCGAGCGCTGTGCCCGAACGACGAGTGGTTCTCGGACGACCTGCCGCTGAACGTCGACGCCAAGGAGATCATCGAACGCACGCTCGGCAAATGGATCATCGAGGCTTCGGACCTCGTCGGCGGCAGGAAGGCCGACCGCGATCACCTGAAGAGCATGCTCAGCCGGCAGGTGGACGGGCCTGCACGCATGGCCTACGCACGCATCCCGGTCGAGAGGCCGCGGCAGTTCATCATCATCGGCACGACGAACAACAATGAATACCTCGCCGATGCGACCGGCGCGCGCCGCTTCTGGCCGGTCAAGGTCGGGCGCTTCGACGTCGAGGGGATCGCAAGGGACAGGGACCAGCTGTGGGCCGAGGCCGTCGCGAGGGAAGCGGCCGGCGAGTCGATACGGCTTCACGAGGGCCTCTGGGACATGGCCGGTCAGCATCAAGAGCAGCGACGCTCGGTCGACGCGTGGGAGGAGATCATTCAAGAGGTGCTCGAGGGCATCGAGCCTGCTTCGTCCGGGCGCGTGCAAGTGGCGACGAGCGCCTTGTGGGATGCGCTCGGCATTACGCCTGCGCACAGGGACTTGTTCGGCGCGAAACGCATCTCGGAAGTCATGCAGAGGTTTGGCTTCGAGCGCTGCAAGGTCCGCGGCGATGGAAAGGTGCAGGTCGGGTATGCAAGGGCCACGCCGTTTGGGAGCGGACAGCGCAGCGCGAAGCTCGATCCAGGCATGTAAGGTTCTAATACAGCTGATAAAGTTGGACTACATGAAGTTCAGGGGTAACAACGGTAACAAAGGGTACAAAACGGGTTCCTGTAACCGTGTTACCGATTGAAACCGCTTCCGCCAAGAGGTATATAAAATCTGGAATGGCGGTTTGACGGGTATTCCTCTATTGCTATAGGTAACATAGGTTACAAGAGTTACTATAGTAATAATAGTAGTACTTAGAGGGCATAACCTCTGTAACCCTCGTAACTGGCACCCAAAATACTTACATTTTTCAACCGATATTACTAGACAGCCCCGATTTTCTGTGCTGAGGTGAAGACTCAGCATGAAGAAGATCCAAACCCTCGCGGAGTTCCTCGGGACGGAAGACGCGTACAGCGCGCCGCTCGACGAGACGCGCGAAGAGATGAGCGTCAAGGATTTCTGCAGGGGCATCTTGACCTCGCGCGAATACCGTCAGAGCATTCGCGATCGCATTGCGCTCGGCAATCTGCCACCAGCCGTTGAACTTCGTCTCTATGACTATGCATATGGCAAGCCGCCCGACAAGGTTGAGCATACAGGCAAGGACGGGCAGCCGATTGAAACGATCACGGAAGTGCGTCGCGTCGTCGTGCGCGTGCCGGATGGTTCTCAAATGAAAAGCGAGGCAGAGGTCATTCACTAGGTGTGCCGCGCACCGTTGACATCCCTGTCATCGAGAAGTTCCTGCCATTCTTGGAACCGTCTCGCTACAAAGGCGCATACGGCGGCCGTGGCGGCGCGAAGAGTCATGCGTTTGGCGATCTGCTCATCGACGACGCGCTGCGGCACCCTGGCCTGCGCGCGGTCTGCGTACGCGAGTATCAGGTCAGCCTCGAACAGTCCGTCAAGCGGTTGCTTGAAGACAAGATTACGGCGTACGGATTGGCGAAAGAGTTTCGCGTGCTAAATACCCACATCGAAACTCCCGGCGACGGCATCATCATCTTTCAGGGCATGCAGTCGCACACCGCCGAGTCGATCAAGAGCCTCGAGGGCTACGACCGCGCGTGGGTGGAAGAGGCGCAGAACTTGAGCGAGCGGAGCTTGACACTCTTGCGCCCGACGATCCGAGAGCCGGGCAGTGAGCTTTGGTTCAGCTGGAATCCACGCAGGGCGGACGACCCGGTCGACAAGCTGCTGCGCAGCATGCCGCCTCCGCCGGACGCCATCGTCATCGAGTCGTCGTACAAGGACAATCCATTCTTTCCAGACGTCTTGCGTCAGGAGATGGAATGGGACCGCCGGCGCGACGTCGACAAGTACCAGCACGTGTGGCTCGGCGCCTACGAGGCGCGCAGCGAGGCGCGCGTCTTCAAGAACTGGCGCATCGAAGAGTTCGAGTCGCCGGACGATGCGACGTACTACTATGGCGCCGACTGGGGCTACAGCATTGACCCGTCGACGCTCGTGCGCTGCAGGCCCGAAGGCCGCACGCTGTTCGTCGACTACGAGGCGTATCGCGTCGGCGTCGAGATCGACTACCTGCCGGCGCTGTTCGATCAAGTGCCGCGTGCCCGCGAGGCGGTCATCGTCGCAGACTCGGCGCGACCCGAGACCATCTCGTACCTGCAGCGCAACGGATTTCCGAAGATGTGCGCCGCGGTCAAGGGCAAGGACAGCGTCAAGGAAGGGGTCATCTTCCTCCAGAACTACGACATCATCGTGCATCCGCGCTGCAAGCATACGATCGACGAGTTGACCGCCTACTCGTACAAGACGGACCCGAAGACCGAGAAGGTCATTCAACCGCCGGTGCTCGAAGACAAGAAGAACCACGTCATCGATCCGTTGCGCTACGCTGTCGAAAGCCTGCGCAAGCCGGCGGCGCGAGGGCTGACGTGGTGAGTGCAGCGACGAGCGCCGTTTACATGTTGTGCCTCGATCAACGTCGCCGCGACCTTGACGCGCAGATCGCCGCGAAGGAAGCCATCGGCGAGAGCGCGACGGCCGATGTTGGCGAGCGAGACGCGCTGACGTGGGCGTTGCGCGAAGTTGAACTGCGCCGGCTCGAACGGCCGCGGCTTCAGGAGGAAGGCGGGTCGTGACCGAAGGCGCGCTGCCAACAGGGAATGGGCATGGTGGCAATGGGCACGCTGAGATGCCGAGCGGAGCGCTAAATGGTGAGTCGCCCGACTTCTCCGACGTACAGCTCCGCGCGCTTAGCGTCCTGCTCGACCGCACGCAGTTTGCCAAGCTCGCCGGCATTCAGTACGGCGGCAAGCGTGACCTGTACGAAGTCTTTGGCTACGACCGCATCGTCACGACGCAGCAGTACCGCGACGAGTACGCGCGCGGCGGCATCGCGAAGCGCATCGTTGAAGCCTTTCCGAAGGCCACGTGGCGCGGCGGCGTGGAAGTCTACGAGGATGAGGACCCGAACAAGGACACCGAGTTCGAGAAGGCGTTCAAGGTCCTCGAAGCGAAGCACCACGTCTGGAACAAGCTGCAGAACGCCGACATTCTGGCCGGCTTGAGTACCTACTCGGTCATCTTGATCGGTGCACCCGGCGACCTCGAAACGCCGCTGCCCAAGGGCACGCCGGACAAGCTGCTGTTCTTGCAGCCGTTCTTCGGCGGCGGCGGACCGGGCGACCAAGGCCGCAGCATCAGTTCGCGCACCCAGTCGGCTGACGCCGACGTCAGCATCGATACGTTCGACGTCGATCCGCAGTCGCCGCGCTTCGGCGAGCCGCTGACCTACAGGATCCGGCGCACGGATTTGTCGTCGCCGATGATCTCGAAGCCGGTGCACTGGTCGCGCGTGATTCACGTCTGCGAAGGTGCGCTCGACAACAACGTCTACGGCGTCCCGACGCTCGAGAGCGTGTGGAACCTGCTCGCCGACCTGGCGAAGATCACCGGTGGTGGCGCCGAGTCGTACTTCCAGCGCGCCAAGCATTCGCTGAACGCCAACATCCAGAAGGATGCCACGTTCACGCCGGACGACTTGAACGCGCTGAAGGCGAAGCTCGAAGAGTATCAGCATGGCATCACGAACTTCTTGCCGACGCGCGAAGTGGACGTCAAGCTCATCGAAGCGGCGGTCGCGAACTTCGCCGCGCCGGCGGATGCCATCCTGAAGCAGATCGCCGGGAGCAAGGGCATCCCGATGCGGATCCTGACGGGCAGCGAAATGGGGTCGCTCGCCTCCGAGCAGGATGCCGAGAACTTCGACAGTCAGGTGCAAGACCGTCGCACTGGCTACGCTGGTCCGATGATCGTGCGCAAGTTCGTCGACCGCCTGATCGAATTCGGCTACCTGCCGCCGCCGGCGCAGTACGAGGTCGGCTGGCCTGTCGAAGAGAACATGGACGAGCAGGGCAAGGCGGCGTTCGCGCTCAGCCTCGCGACGGTCAACAAGACGCACGACGGCGTCGTGTTCTCGGAAGACGAGATCCGCGACATGGCGTTCGACAAGCCACCGCTCGAAGAGACCGAACCGTTCGAGGAGCTGTCCGAGAGTCAGAAGGCGGACATCGCGTTCAAGCTCGCCGGCACGAACAAGGCGATGGGCGTCACCGTGTTCACCGACGACGAGATCCGGTCGCGCTGCTACGGCTGGGATCCGCTGCCGGATGACAAGAAGGTCCCGATCGGTGCGCCGGAACGCATCAGCGTGAACCAACCGCCGCCGCTCGAGCTGGACGCGAACGGGAAGCCGGTTCCGGGGACTGGCGCGCCGCCGACAGCAACAGGAGCACCGGGAACTTTACCAACTAAAGTAGCTGCTTTACCTGCTAAAGTTCCGGCGTTAAAAGCGGCCGAGATTGCCAACTTGGAGGCCATCCTCGAAGAGGCTCTTGCCACGAAGAATCGTGAAGTGCTCGATCATTACTTGGGGTTCGAGGCATGATCGAACTTCCCCTCGCCCCTCCGCTCGCCGCCCACCTGCTCGCGCGGATCGTGCTGCGCCGGCTGGGGGACGTGCCTGGGCATGAGTTTCACGGGAATCAGTGGACGGCATTCTCTTCCGCTCGCCTCGATCACGAAGTTCACGCGAACCGCGTCGGAGATACCGAACGCGTCATGATTTCTGGATTCAAAAAAGAATCTGAAAAAACGTGGCTCGACGTTGGACCACGTGAGCCAGTCACACAATTTACGCTCGACTTGAATCACGGCGACAAGACGGCGTACGCCAATCGCATCGATGCTAAGGAACATAAAGGCTATGGCCGCGAAACGTTAGAAGCAGCGCTCGCTCAAGCGAAAGCGCGCGGCTTCAAATCTGTAACGACGTACATCGAACATACGAACGACGCATCGCAGTCGATGGTTGGCAAGCTTGGCTTTACAAAAGGCAAAGAGAGTCCAACTCATGAAGGTGCATATTATCATCGCACACTTGCGTTGCGCGACCTGAAGTCGAAAGACAACACTCCCCTCCACCAAGCGGCCGACGCGATGCTTCCGCGCATGCGCACCAGCGTGCGGTACGCGTTCGCGCTGGCGAAGCGGCAGGCGCCGGACAAGGACAATGTCGTCAGCACCCTGCACGACGCCCTCGTCAAAGTCCTGCCCAAGACCCTGCTCGCGGTCGCCGAGGCCGGCGGGAACGTGGCGCTGGGGAAGTTGGGCAGGTTGAAGGCAGCAGAAAGTATTGAAACGTTCGAACTTCGCGCACTGAAGCCGGGTCAGAAGCGTGGAAGCGACAAACCAAGCCTCGAGATGCGTTTCGACGCGAGCGATCCGAACGCCGTGGCCTGGGCGAAAGAGCACGCCGCGGAGCTGGCGAAGGACATCTCTGACGTGACGCGCGAACGGATCGCGGATGCCATTGCCGCCGCGCTGGAAGACGGCGAAGATCCTCGCGACGAGATCCTGGCGGCGGTCGGCGACGAGGCGCGCACTGAACTGATCGCGCGAACCGAAACCATGCGCGCGGCGTCCGAAGGTCAGCGCCTCGGGTGGGATCAGGCGACCGAAGCTGGCCTCTTGAACGGCGACGAGAAGCGCGTCTGGATCGCGACGGACGGCTGCTGCGACGAGTGCGATGAACTCGACGGCGAAGAGGCAACGTTGGACGGCAGCTATCCGGGCGACGGCGGCGACGGGCCTCCTTTGCATCCGAACTGCAGGTGCACCGAAGGCCTGACTGGAGAGGAATCATGATCTTGTGGATCATTCTCAACATCCTGTGGGGCGACTGACCCACGTGGAGGGTTCCTATGAGGACATCTGCGGATCGCTGGGAGCACTTGGCGGCGATGCTGACCTCCCTCGAACGCATCTTCGAGGCGAACGCGCGGCTCGATGCCTACCGTCCGAGCGGACGGGGACGGCCGCGCAACGTCGACGGCGGATTCGGGATGGACGGCAGGATTGCCACGCGGCTCGATGTCTTGGAACGCCGCATCCTGCGCGAAGCGAACACCTTGACCGTCGAGCGGTTGGCGTTGGACTTGGACAGAAAGAAAGAGCAGCAACAGAAGCAGAAGCGAATCGCCGCATGATAAAGCACGCATCAGTGGAGCAACGATCATGATCATGACGACCGTCCTCGCCGACCGCGTCATCATCGGTCCCGAATTCGTGCCGCGCTTCCTCGACCTGCCGAAGGTGCTCGTCGTGCCGACCGGCAAGGTCGTCGACCTGGCGCCCGACTCGACGTGGGACTACGTCGAAGTGTCCGGTACGCTGCGCGTCAGCCGCACCGCGCACACGCGGCTCGCCTTCACGACGATGATCATCCTGCCGGGCGGGCACTTCGACTGCGGCATCGACGACGCGAACGACCCGATTCCAGCCGACGTCCACGTCGAGATCGTCGTCCGCGACGTGCCGATCGACACCAAGCGCGACCCGTTTCAGTGGGGCAACGGCCTCTTGAACTTTGGGCGGCAGGACCGCTGCGGCGCACCGAAGCTCGAATGGACGATGTTGACGAACAGCGTTGACGACGGCGCGACGATGATCACGCTTGCTGACGATCCGGAGGGCTGGGCCGTCGGCGACGAACTGCTGATCACCGACACCGGCTACGCTGGCATCCGCCGTGAGACGCCTGTCTTCGTCAAGAGCCTGAATGGACGCACGGTGACACTCTCGAAGCCGTTGGACTTCGAGCACGACCTGCAGAAGGACCTCGACGGCAAGGTCGTCGGCTGGCCGTACGTCGCGAACCTGACCCGCAACATCTACCTCCACTCTGAGAATCCACTCGGCACGCGCGGCCACACGGCGAACGTCGGCAGCGGCATGTGGTGCATCTGCTACAACGAGTTCAACGGGCTTGGACGGACGCGTGGCGAAACGCTCGACGTCACGACGCATGACCTGTCGCACATCGGCACCAATCAGATCGGGAAGTACACAGACCACGCGCATCACGCGACCGGCTTCGACGCCGCGTCGAACATGCAGTCGAAGTACTTTGGCAACGTGCGGCGTGGCGCCGGGCCGAACACGACGGTCGCGAAGTGGGGCTTGAGCATTCACGGGACGCACGACTCGCTGATCGAGCGCGACATCTGCATCGACTTCTATGGCGCCGGCTTCGTGACCGAGGACGGCTACGAAGTGCGCAATACGTTCCGCCGGAACTTTTCGGCCTACTGCATTGGCAATCATCCTGGCAAGGGGACGCCGGAGGCGCACTCGACCGTCAGCCTCGACGTCGAAGGCGTCAACGTGAAGGCGCACAACAATCCGGGTGCCGCGGGCTGCGGCTACTGGTGGCGCGGCGTCATGAACACGTTCGAGCAGAACGTTGCCGCGTGCAATGCGCTCGGCTTCGTGCCGTTCAACGTCTTCACCGTACCCTGGTCGTATCCGAGTACGCCCGGCGGCGACAGCGATACACCGTTCCGTCCGCAGGATTCGCTGCCGATTTCGTTCGCCGACAACGTCGCGTCGAGCAACGTCAACGTTGGCTTCGAGATCTGGGGCGTCGGGCCGCAGCCGCTCGAGCGCATGACCTCCATCAACAGCGGCGGGTCGGGCATCTGGGTGGTCGCCTCGGATAACCTGCAGCCGGTCTTCGTCGATCCGGTCGTCGTCGCGGCACAGCACGGGATTACGTCTGGTCAGGCGTACAACGATTCGCTGACCATTCGCGGCAGCGGCGACTATGCGCGGTGCCGCGTCGTCGCCTGTCCGATTGGCATCGCGGACGGCGGCGGCAAGCACGTCTCGCTGAAGAACATCTTGTTTCAGAACGAGATCAACTTGGACTGGGCGTCGGCCAGCTTCGCGCACGGCGACCTGGCGGTGAGCTGCCTGTATGATCACGTCATGCACGTGCCGGTGCCTGACAAGCCGAAGCAGTACATTCGCTTTGGGTCGCCCGAGACGTGGGACGGTACCAGTCCGTTGCCGGAAGTCGGCACGTCGCAGTGGCTCTGGCAGATCGGGTCGCAGCACGTGGTGATCGACTGGCAGGGCACAGGCGACGACTACCAGCTCTTCGAGCCGCAGTCGCTCGCGAGCACGATCGCGTGGCCGTCCGGCCCGGGACAGAACCGCTTCAACTGCCCGGAGGTCGGCCTGACGATGGGCGAGTGCTGGACTAAGTACGGCATCGCGTGGGACGGCGAGGCGCTGAACGACGCCGATGCCGTGCACCTCGAGGGACTGGTCTACGGGCTGGCGCGGAAGGGCCGGACGTCGAAGCTCGGCGTGCCACGTGCGCCGGTGACGTTTCCGACCGTGCGCGAACCGGCCGTGCTCGGCGACTATGCCGGGCCGTACGTCGAAGTCTTCTTGCTCTTGACCGGTGCCGTGGACGGCGCCGACGACAATCCGCGCGCCAGCGTCGACGGCGGCGAGCCGCAGGTCGTGTGGCAGGAAGCCGAACGGCCGCGGACGCGCCGGTTCTTTTCGCGCGTGACGTCGGCGGGCTTGCACGACGTGACGACGTGGCGCGTCACGCCGGCAGGCGACAAGGTACCCGGCAGCGAGATGACGTTTCAGTACCTCGTCGGCGAAGCCACGCTGACGTTGGTGCCGAACGTCGTCGGCCTCCAGCCGGCGGACGCCGCGAGCAAGCTGACGGGCGCAGGGTTCGTCGTCGGCGCGGTCTCGACGCAGGAGTCCGACAAGCCGAAGGGCGAAGTGCTCTCGCAGTCGCCGGCGGCCGGGTCGCGTGCAGCCGCCGGCAGCGCGGTCGCGTTGGTCGAAGCGGTTCCAGTGCCTCCGCCGCCGGTCGCCGCGCTGCTGCCGCCGGGGCGCTACAGGCTGACCGACGACGCGGGGACGTTCGTCGACTTCGTGGTGATCAAACCATAAACGGGTTGAATCATGAAGAACATCTGGGCATCCGAACCGACGCTCATCCTCAGCGTGGTCTCCGCTGGAGTCGCGCTGGCGATGGGCTTCGGCCTGACGATTACGACGCAGCAGATGGGGCTGATCATGGCGTTCGCGTCCGCCGTGCTCGGCGTGATCAACAGGTCTCAGGTCACGTCGCCGGCGTCGCTCGCCGCGATGAAGCCGAAGGACTTGGACGCCGCGCAGAAGACGCCCGAGCCAGTGAAGGACGTCGTGACGAAGTTGCCGTAAGCAAATCGGGGTGAGCGTCGTGACGAAGTCGCCGTAGGCTGTCAGATAAGTCGTCGTGGGTGACATGAGTGGACGAGTTCATCGCGTTGATGAAAAATGCCGAAGTCATGCGCTTCGGTACGATCGTGGCGCTCATCTTGTTCGCGAACTACAAGCGCATCTGGGTCTGGGGCAGCGAGCTTAGGGAATGTCAACAGCAGTTGCAACAATCGAGGGCCGACTGCGCCAAGATCACGGCCGACGCGACCGAGACGATCGAGAAGTGGCAGAACCGGACGCTGACTTTGGCCGGGTTGACCGAGACGGCCATAGGCATCAAAAAAAGTCAGGTGCCGTAATGTGGAGCAGGTTGATGAATTGGTTGCACCGGCCCGAGGTCACCGCGGAACAACCAACTCAAACGCCTCCGTGGCATGCGCGCGACGAGCGGCTCGACCAGCAGGTCGCCGAACGGCTCGACCGCATCCGCGAGCACCTCGCGCTGATCGAACGCCGGAAGCAGAGGGACGATAATGGATAGTTCGACGCTCTGGGTCATCGACAGGCTCGCCATGCAAGGCATCTTGCTGACCGTGCTTGGCATCATACTCTGGATTGTATGGAAGAACGCGAAGAACAACCGCAACATCGCGCAACAGATTACAAGTCTGTTGGCGCAAGGACGCGAGGATTCAGAGATTCGGACAGCTGTCGCCGAGCGGCTCGAGGCGCGAACGAAGGAACTCGAGGAGCGCACGGCTCGTGCGCTGTCGGATCACAACGAAGCCGTCTTGCAGAAGCTCGAGGAAACGCGGTCGACGGCCGCTGCCGCGGCGGAGGAATCGCGCAACGCCGCCAACACGGCCAACGCGCTGAACGAAAAGATCTACGACACGAACGCCCGGCTGCTCGAGACGAACGCCAAGCTGCTCAAGACGAGCAACGACAAGGTGATGGATCAACAGATTCAGGACACCGCGTCGCTTCACGAGCACATCGGCCAGGTCGACAACAAGGTCTCCCGAGTCGATGACAAGGTCGAGGCAATCTTGGAGGACAAAAAGGAATGACCATGCCGCCAATCTTTCACGTGCTGCTGGTGTTGCTCGCGCTCGTGCTGTTTGGTCTCGACGCATACCAGTCGCCTGTACCAACGCGTTTGACGTGCCTCGGATTGGCGGCGCTCGTCGCGTCGATGATCAGTTGGTAACGGACGTGAACGTGAACATCGGTGCGAACGCCAACGCGAACACCTGGACGTGGAAGGTATGTCAACGCTGCGGCGCGCGGTTCTGCCGCATCTGGCAACA
>Ga0247668_1000132_pt1 | contig 22206 bp, 41 predicted proteins | sample CNK09_metaG_FD_182737 | JGI IMG/M metagenome (GOLD analysis project Ga0247668, IMG submission 182737) | Soil microbial communities from Purdue University Martell Research Forest, Indiana, United States - CNK09 | ecosystem: Environmental > Terrestrial > Soil > Temperate forest > Bulk soil...
GAATCGAACGTCATCTAAAAAGTACTCACCAGCGCCGGCTGCCCGATCGCGAGGTTCCCGGCCACGTACACGAAATCGTTCTCCGAGTACTCGCCGTCCCGGAGGACGATCCAATTCAGTCTGTAAATGCCCGGCTCCTTCTCCGTCTTCGGACTCTGGTTCAGCCCGAACATCCCCGTCACGTGCGCGTACTTGCGCTTGTCCTCGGAGAAGTGCCGGCGCCCCAAACTGTGCGCGTCGTAGCTCTCCGCGTCCGACTGGGTGGCCGTCACCACGAGACAGTTGTACTTCTGCGACAACGCCCGGAGCGCCTTCCACGTCTGGTTGATTTGATCCCTCACATCCGCTTTCTTGTCTAAGGGCGCAAGGATATCCGAATAATCAATAAAACAGACGTCAATCGCGAACCCGTCCCGGCGCCACGAGTCGATCTCGGCCTCGATACCGTACACCGAAATACTGCTATTCGGATGCACGGAGAGCCGGAACCGGTCGGGGGGCAGGTGCTTCTGGACGGCGGCGTGGGCCTCCGGCCCCGTCAGGTTCTTCTTGTGGTAGTCGTCCCGGTACTCCACGGAGGCAAGACCGGCGCGCTTGGCGGGGGCGTCGATCAGGATCGGGATCTTGAACGGGTAGAGGGGGTTGCCCTCCTGGGGGCGCCCGGCGGCGCGCACCCCCAACCGGCGCAGCACCTGATCCCGGGACATGTCCCCCGCCTCGAAGTAGGCGACCCGGCGCCCCTGCTCCACGGCCCGCCACGCCATGTCCATGAGCCACTGACTTTTCCCCCTCTTTTCAGGGGCCAATATTGCCACGAACCCGTCGCGCTCGAGGGACCGACCGAAGAACTTACCGAGGGCGTCGGGGTACTCAATTAGCACCTCCGACCGGCGGTCGAAGGCTTCGACCATCGCGGCCTCGTCCGCCCGCACGTCGATCCAAGAAGAACTGTTGAGTTCCACCGGCCGGAACGCGACCGCGGTAGACACCGCCTTCTCGATGTCATCGGCTTCGATGTAAGCGGTGAGTTTGTCCCGGAGTTCGACCGACTGCACCCGCTTCATCAGCCCGTCGGCCACGTCGAGGGTGTACGCGGCGTTGATCCCCTCCTTCAGTTTCTTGTGATCCCCCGAAATCGTTTCGAGGAACGCGGCCACCAACTCCACGGTGGCCGGGTCGTTGGCAGTCGGGCGCCACATCTCGAACTGGGTCTGGACGTCGTGGGCCGGGGCGCGCTTCCACTCCTTGTAGTAATCCACGGCCCACCCCACGACCAAACACGCCCACTTGGACGGGAGGGCGCTGGGGGACCACTTGGCGGCGACGCGCCCGAGAACGTGCTTGTCGATCAGGCACGCCAGGACGACCTTGCGTTCCGGGGTGCCGTCCACCCGTTCAATTTTCAGTGCCACTGCCGCCCTCCGGGGTCCATCCCTCTGGGTACTCGTTGGCGCGGACGCACTTGAAGCACCGGAACTGGGTCCGGGTCAGGACGGACGGAAGTACGTCCGGGTCGATGCGCTTCCTCCATCCCAAATTCATCACCTGCGCCGTCAGCGCCTCAATGTCGTGGTGAACGCCCGACTGCTTACCGCACCCGGGCGTGTCGCAGGTGATGATGTACTGCGTGATCGGCTTAATCACGGGCGGGTCTCCTCGGGCGGGAACGCCGGGAACCAGAGGCCCACGGCGAACACGAACAAAAGCAGGGGAAACATGAGGAACGACAGGGCGGCGTTCACCGCCACCTCGCACATGCCGTACTTCCGGCAATCAACCTTCGGGTCGATGAATTCGACGAACTTCACTGGAGGTTCTCCTTCTTTTTGGCTTCCAGTTCGGCGTGGGTGGGACGGTTCTTGGCGCGCCGCCACGCCTCACAATCAGCGCACCGGCACTCGGGGCGGTGGAACGGTTTGTCTAGATCACCCCACATCATGTACTCAACGGCGTGGACTTCTAAGATTTCGCGCTCGGTCACTGGGGCTTCTCCTCGGGGGGTGGGGTTGGAGTTTCGGATTTGGGGTGCCGCGGGGAGTAGGGCTTGGGTTCGATCCCCTGCCCCTGTGCCCACAGCGCGTACTTCTCGTGTAGCTCGAACAGGCAGTTCCGTTCCGTCCGCCGGTCCGCGGTGAACGGTTCGGGGATTTCGGGAACGGCCATCGAGCCGTGCCACCGCCCATCGGTGAACCGAATGCTCTTGGCGGTGCCCTCCGGGAGGGGGTAAGCAATGTAGTAGGGCACTTTGATCCCGTACTTCGCCAACCGGTTGGCGCGGAGCCGGACCTTGCGCGCCCGCTTGCTCTTGATCTCGCACCCGGGACACTTCACGCCCAGGTAGAAGTTGCACCCCACGAGGCACCCGCAGGTGTGCTTGACGACGTGTTCGGCGGTGGCCGGGGGGCGCACGTTCTTCTCGGGCTTGACGCGGGCCTCGGCCAATTGCGCCGTCCGGGACTTCTTCTTTTCCTTCTTCGGCTTGTCGGGCGGTGCGGCCGGGGGGCGCACGGGGGGCTTCCCCGTCGCTCTGGCTGCCGCCGCGCGCATGTCGTCCAATCGGCCCATTAGTTCTCCAGATCTTCGGGTACCCGGGACACCAAATCCCAGTTCGGCTCCCACGCGGAACCGAACAACATTTTCGCTAACACCCACCTCGGCTTCGTGGCCCGTAAAAACGCCGACACGAGGGCTTCATAAGCTCGGCACGGGCTCGGGTACACGACCCGCTCGTACCAAGTACCCCGAACCCGGCCGACCGTCGGGAGCCACTTGTATACCTCCGACGGCAACATGCCCCATCCGGCCGACCAGGGCCAATCCATCCCCGTGAACGTCCAGTTGCCCCACCCGGCCGGTTCAACAATCTCGATTCCGGTGTGAAAAAACCGATGCGGATCATAGGGCAACCACGGACGGCGCCGAAAGGCCGCGATCCACCGCCACGCCACTTCCCGCCGGTCCCCCAGTTCGGCGTAATAGTCCGCCAGCGCCAACTGGGGAGTCAGTTCCCGGGGGTTCTCGGCAATCGCGACGAGGAGGGCGTCTTCGGTCACGACATCCTCACCGAAATCGGGCAGGTGTACTCGATACCGTTCTTGCGCTTCCCGCGGTAGACGGAAAACGACCAGTGGTTGTTCCCCACGAACTCGTAAGTCACGACATCGTCAGGTTGGATCATGCAAACGAACTCGAACAGCGCCGGAAATTCGGGCTTGATCGCCGCCTCGTACTCCAATTCCTGCCGAGTGACGACTCGTGATTCCCGCTTGGTTTCGCCTTCCGGACCCCACATGACTACCCCTTTGCTGCCTTGAGGATCTCTTGCCACGTCGCTTCTTCGGGACACTCTTGGGACAGTTCGCACAACCGCGGGTAGGCGTCGTCGTGAGTCAGGGTCCAAATCGCCCAATCGAGTTTGCCGTTGAACCCCTTCCACGCCACCACCCGCTTGTGGATCTTGCGGAACCAGATCTCGATCTCGTGCGAAGACGGCCCCATCGACGAGTCCGCGTCGTCGTAAAACCGTTTCGCGGGCTTGGAAAGGGGAGTCGAATCGAGGGCGGCGCGGACGGCATCGAGGTTGTGGAGCGACTCCGACACCGCGCGGGGAAGGTGCTTCTCACTCCCCTTCGGCCACCCCAACCCCTCGATGTCGTCAACAATACCCTGCGTTTCGGGATGAGGCGGGCGTTCGGTCGGATCGGCTTTGTTTTTTAACAACCCCGCCTTCTCTAAACCGTCCTGAACCTTTTGGAACTTCAAACGGAACTCGGCCGCACCCCGAATCTTCGGGACGTACAACGCGCCAATGTTCTTGCAGTACCAATCCACACCGAGATTGATGAGTTCCCAATTGTCCCCACTGGCCCGCGCCAATTTCTCGAATTCGGCGACCCAGGCACTTTCGGAGAACGGAGTATCACTAATGTACCTCTGTACAATGGCGGCGTGCAACTTCCTGGTTGCCTTTTGTGCTTCGGTCGGGGGCGGCAACCCCCCTTTTATCGGAGGGGACAGAAGATCGGTTGTGCTGGGACGTGAAATCGCATTAACGGGGGCTTCCTTGTGTTTTGTTTGCGCGGCGGGGGCGGAACCCCCCTTATCGGACTTTTGCCCGTTGCCGCACGCCGTAGGCGATTTGGCGGGGGGCTGAAGTGGTTCCACGCCCTCATTATCGGGGTTGTCCCAATCCAGAGGTTCATTCATCCCGCCAGACCCGCTTTGCGGGGCGGCGGTGTTTTCTGTCTTTAATTCACTTGTCTGAGTTATGTTGGCCCTGGGAGGGATAGAGCTATAGCCCTGGGAGGGATAGAGTCTATGGCCCTCAGCGCTAGGAAGGATAGAGCCTCTATCCTCCACAGGGATAGAGTCCGAATCTGATCCCTGCCCTCGAATTGCCCATAGTTTTCGGTTCTGAACGTTCCCGACGCGCCGAACGAGTTTCAAATCCACGAGTTTGGAAATGATGCGCGAGGCTTGTTGGGGTTGAACGCCCGCCGCACGCGCGAGGTATTCGTTGGACGCGAAACACCCTTTGGACCCTTTGTAGGTGTACGCCTCGATCATGCAGTACACGACGAGGTCGGTCGGAGTGATGTCTCCGGTCCGGAGCTTCTCGAACAGTTCGGCGGGAAGCCAAACACCTCGAAATTGAAAGACAGGTTTGGACTGTTCTTTCCGCAATTCGGGATCTTCGGTGGGTTCCGGTTCGTTCACTTGCGCCCCTCCGAAACAACCCCGTGGACCATGTCGTGGCATTTTCGACATAGCACCTGAAGATCGGTGGTTAGTTCACGACCCAGCCGAGCGTAGGTTAAATGGTGAACGTCCAAAATGGTGTTGGCCGCGTGACAAGACACGCAAGCATACCCGTACAGAGAAAGAAGGCGCCTGCGCAACCCCCGCCAGTGGTCACTTTGAAGGTATTCGGCATAGGGAAGTGCCCGAAGACGTGCCACTTCGTCGTCAACGTTTTGAATCGTTCGGGGTTCACACCACTTGGTACGGAGGATGCGACGGGTGTAGGTTCTGTTTCGGTACTCGAACTCCTGAACCCCGAGGTTTTCGATGAATCCGATTCTGCCGCAGTCGTGGAGAAGTTGCCTGACTCTGCGTTCGCTGACTTTCAGTGCCCCCGCCAAGTAACAGTCCGTGGCCCAACAGCCGACGTCACTCCAATCGCCCAGTTTGCGCACCACCCCAATCACAAAAAGGTGCGTGGGGACGAAGCGAAGATTCTTGTTTCCTGGATTCTGAAGAGAAGTGCCGATGTAATCGACGGCTTCCAAAGGAATGCGCAAGGGATCTTGTGACGAGTACCGACCTTGTTGTGTTGTCGCCGGATTCGTAGAATTGTCCGCCATAAGCCACCTCCTGAAACTAGGTGTGCCGGTCAATTGAACAGGGTGGGTGTGAATCCCCGCCCTGTTCTCTTTTCTTACCTTCACGCAGTCTACGAATCCGGCCCCGCGCCCGCAAGTTCATCGCCCCCGGGATTGGCGGGCTGGAACCCCCCGCGCCGCACTTGGTCGATTTCGTCGGGGGTGTAGTGGGCGTCCCGGGCCAGGCGGTCGGGGACGCCCGGTAGCAAATGACGGAGCGGGGCGAAGGCGTCGTTCCAGATAATGTTTTGGCCCTCGACCGGATCCGTGGTGGTTAGCTCGAACTCGATCCCGGGCCACAGTTCGTTGCTGAAAAACCGCGTGCCCTTGATCGACACGTAAGGTTTCAGACCGGGGTAGTTCCGCGCGTTCGCAAAAGAAACCACCGCCTCGGGGGTTTGCTCCCCAACGGGCCACTCGGTGTGGGTCGTCAGCCGCACCCTCCGGATCGGGTGGGCCGTGAGGGGACAGGGGATCGGAAAGTACCCGTTCGGACACACCGGACACACTCCGTTCGGAACCCGTTTCCACCCCTCCGGACCAGTACACGTCGGGCAATTCATCAGCCGGTCCGGGTGAAACACCAGGGCGCCCTCGATCTTCAACCACTCCTCGGCCGTACACACCACGGACTCGACGAAGCCCCGGTGCATTTGGCCCCGCGAATTCCCCGCTATAGCCCGATCTGAAAAGGTCAGTGCGCTTGTGGTGCCGTAGTAATCCTCGTTTACCCAAGTATAACCGAGTTCCGGACAGTGGTTCGTTTCCTTGTTCAACTGCACGATCCGGGCTTCGAGTTCGTCGCACCGGGCGCGAACGGGGCAGGGTTCTTGTGTGGCGTGAAACAAGACTGACCAGGAACCGTCCGAAAGGACGTCGAACGTTTTGACGGCGCATCCCAAAATTCGGTGCCCGACTCCGCGCGGGCCGGATGGCGCGATGGCAACGTCGAACACCGAATCTCGGATTTTCAGATCGGGGTGGGTGTTCGGGGGGAAGTTCGCGATTACCGTAAACAATCCCCCGCCCGTTGCGGCCGGCGGGCTAGTGGCGACGTGGGATCGAACCAGGGGTCGGGGCTTCAGCCGCGCCCGTTCGATCTGGGCGCGGATCAGTTCGGCCCGGACACGGTTGCGTTTAGCGGTCGTCACCTCTCCGGTCCCGTTACACACCCGACACGTATCGACTTCCCCGTCCGCGATCCCCACCATCCAGATTCCGAGTTGGTCCCGTGCGATGTGGGGGGCAGGACACGGGACCGTTGTTCCGGGCTGTTCCTCCAACCAATCGGCGAAGGCCAACCGGACGGTATCGTCCTCCGGATTGGTAACGATTTCGGCCAAGAGTGCGGTTCCGTCGGAGGTCATTAGTTACCCTTTCGGATGCGGTCCGCGATGGCGAGGCCGACTCCGTACACGTCGTTTTCGGCGTTGGCGATGAGGGCATCCCGTTCGCGCTGTTTTATCTGGGCGCGTTCCCAAACGAGTCGGCACAGGTTCTTGTACGCCTGCAATTTCGCAACGGGCAGTACAAGTGTTGGGTGCCGTTCCACCCCCGCAAAGAAAGCCTCAAACTCGTCCACGTCAGTCTCCAAAAACAAGGGTTCGGAGTTCCCGGATCTCATCCGGCGGCGCGGTGGCCGGGTCTTTACCCGAAAGCTCAATCACCATCGTGTCGCCACCAAAACAAGCCAGTTGCCGGGCCAAGTCCCGCGCCCGTTTCTGGGCCGCAACGTCGGAATCGAAGCAGACACAGCGCACGCTGTACTTGGACAGTCGCAGGATCTGCGCCCGGGAGTAGCCTACCCCCGCCGTTGCCACCGCCCCGTAGCCAATACGCCAGGCGTCAAAAGGCCCCTCTGTTACTACCACCGCGTGCCGGACGTGTTCCTCGCCGTACAGCAGTTCGCCCCGGGGAACCGCCGATTGCGCCCGAGAGGCGCCCCGGTACCGGTGGCCGCGCGGTACGTCCCCGATCGCGCGGGTCGTCCAACTCACCATTTTGCCCCGCGGGCCGTGGATCGGGATGAAAATGCGGAATTTGTATAGTCCGCCGTCCGGTCCGATGCCCTTAACCCCCCATTTGGCAACAATTTCATCCGGATCGAACCCTCGCCCTTCGAGGTACCTCCGGTGACATCCCGCCAGATCCGCACAATGGGCCGGAATTTCTAATCGGCCCCGGATCTGGGGTTCCGTCGGTTGGGGGGCGAGATCGCCCAGTAAAGCCCTAATTTTGGCATAAGGCTGGCCGGAAATGAGGGCGAGGGCGGATGCGAGTCCCATCCCAGAACATTTCCAACAGTGGGTTCGGAGAGAAGAAACGTGGATTCCGAATCCTGTTTTTCCCGTACCGGCGCCACAGACTGGGCACTCGACCCCAACCCATCCGGACGAAACAAGCCCGCTCTGGCCATGTTCAGTCCAGGGGATCGACAAACTGCGGAGGATTTCCCTGATGTTCATGGCACTCGTTGTTGGTCAAAGCTCGGGATTGGAGTTCTTCGATCACGAGACGCACGTCTTGGGGGCGATTGTCCCAGGAAACCACCTCCTCAAAGTGTTCTTCCAGCCAATCGGCGAACACCGCGGAAATGGTTCCGTCTTCGGGGCTTTCAACACGTCGCCATTGATCGTTGAGTTCCCAAGCCGCACCCATCAATCGAAGTCCGTAACATCCCGGAATCCGAGCCTCGAACCACCGGGTTTGTAGTTTAGCGGCACTGGGGTGCATCATTCCACCGGCTCCAGAGTGTCTTCGATTACGAACAGCGGATTGTGTTTGTTGAGGATGGCGATCACGGCGGCGGTCAGTTGCTCCGTCCGTTCGGCGTCGGAGTCGAACCATCCGTCGCCCAGGATGTCAGACGTTTCGTACACGACCTCGCCCCTATACTCGGCCCGGAAGTGGCCGTGCCGCAGACGCAAGTAGCCGATCTCCTCGACCCCGTCGTACACGTCGTACTGTTCGGGGCTGCACCGGCAGGTCAGGACTAATCGCAGGGTCATGAGAATTCTCCGTTGTTGTTCGTGGCCCGTTGATGGAGGTCTTCAATAACGACCCTCACGTCCACTTCACGGTTCCCCGGAATGGAGCAGACTTCGAGGAATCGCTCCTCAATCCAGTCGGCGAGAACGGCCGAGATTGTTCCGTCATCGCAACTGGGTGTCAGGTGCCATCGCTCGGCCAGAACTTTCCCATCGTCGAACAGGTAGATTCCCCGAAACCCTTCAATGTGAGACACGTAGGGGAGCCATCTCTTGGCCTCAGTTTTGGTGCTCATTCGTCCGTCCGGGCCTCGTGGCCGTAAGCGCCCCAATCCCGTTGACCCCGACCCTCGGCGCGGTGCTTCAGATACTCCAACAGTAGTTGGATTTTCCACCGTAGGGTGTGGGTCCGGTCGATCGCGGGCGGCAGTTGATGAAACTGGGGTTCCTTGCGCCGCAGCTTGTTCAGCGCCTTTTGCATCCGCCCGGTCCAGGTGTCGTCGGGCCGCAGATGGGGCGGGACGGGAACGTGGCCGTCCTGGGTGCGAAAGCTCATTACCCCGCCTCCGATTCGTGAACGAGTTCGCGGAGCCGGTCCATCGCGGCGGGCATGAAAAGGCCCGTGAGGGCTTCGGCCTCACCCGATTCGACGTCGGTATCCGAGCAGTGCCCGCACCGGGGGATTGTGACCGTACCCTCAAGATCGCCGACAGTATCCGGACCGAGGTAGTTCCAAACGAGCGTGCCGTCGGAGTCTTCGCAGATCGTGTACAAAACTACGGGGCCGACCCCCAGCCACTGTCCCGCAGTGTTTTTCACCCGTAGTCGGAGCGCTCTCATTTCGACCTCCGTTCGGGGTGATTGGGTAACAGCGGAACTATGCACTGCGAATCGGACCGGGGCAACTCGGAAGGGGGTTTTTTCCCCTTCCCCTTGATCGGGATTCCGGCCTCGATGCACTGGTGGCGGATCTGGCCAACCCGTTGAGGGGAAATCCCCTCCCGGGCGGCGATCTCTTTTAGTCGGGAGTCTCCCGCGATCAGGGCGGCGATGATCCGGTACGTCGAAGGGAGCGGTTTGTTGGTGGCACGGAGCACGACCACCGCGTTTTCCTTGCACGCCTCCAGTACCATAGTCCGGCCCATTCCGAACTCCGTCGCGGCCCGGTCGACGGCCGATCCGTCACTACCGTGCGCTGCCACCCATGTGGCGATTTCTTTGCGCCGCGCCCGGCACGAGGCGTGGCTCAACTTCGGTTTGTAGGGCGGCATGGGTGATCTCCGTTCGGGGGGTTTGGTACGGACGAACTTTGCCCTACGAACATCCGAACGCAACCCCGAAAATGAATTATTTTTCCCGGGCACGAAGGGCGCGACGCATCTGGTCGAACACGTCCAGGTCGGCCGTTTCCGGGTCTCCGTCGATCGCTGCACAGGCCCAACGATTTTTGCGCTGAATCGCCTGGCACAGTTCCGTCTCGATTGTCCCCTCCGCGACCAGCAGACTCACCTGCGCGGCGGTCCCGGGAATGCCCCGTTCTACTCCGTGAATGCGCCCGGCAAACTGGGTCAGGTCCGAAGGGCGCCACGGAAGCTCTGCGAACGCGACGTGAGACGCAGAAGTGCAGGACCACCCGGTCCCGGCCGCGTGAATGTTGCCCACCAGGACGCGACAAGAAGCATCGAGATTGAAGCGGTCGAACGCGGCGACCTTCTGCTTCTCCGACATCGTGCCGTCCACCAGGACCGCTACACCCTTCAGCGCCGCCATCAGCGCGCCGGTCACCGCGTAGTGGAGGCAGCCCAAAAGCAACTTGCCGTCGCTTTCTTCCAAGAAGCCCTTCACCCACCGCACGACGTGTTCCAACTTCGCTTTCGCGGCCAGTTGAACGAGGGTGTTCATCCGGGCCAGTTCGACGGCCTTCGACGCGCGGGCGCCCGCCGCGGCGTCCTGTTTGGTGAGCCAGGCGACCACATCGGCCTCGGCCTTTTGGTACTCGCGCAGGTCGCACTCAATGGGCACGACGGAGTAGGTGACGGCGGGGAGGTCTTTTAGCACGTCGACCTTGCGGCGGCGGATCATCTTTCCCTTGAGTTCGGCGTGCAGGAGGTCCAAAGACCTGGCGCCGCGGAACTGCCAGCCCCAGGGGGTCTTAATCGGGGTCGTGTAAGTTGAGCAAAAATCAAAGTGAGACGGGTATTCTTTCGGCCAAAGGATGTGAAGAAGACTGAATAGATTCTCGGGTTTGTTGGGCAGGGGGGTTCCGGTGAGGAGAATACATCGCGGGGTCCGGCGCGCCAGCCATCGGAATGCACGAGTGCGGGCACTGCCCATATTGGAAAGATAATGGCTTTCGTCAGAGATCAGAATTCGGGGCTTCAGGTCCGCGAGCCACGCGATCCAGGAGTTTTTCGGGGGGGTCGTGCGCGCCTTCCAGTGTGGACCCGTGAGGACGTCGTAACTCAAAACGTAAATCTGCTGGGGGTCGTATGGTGGCAGTTTGTCCTGCGGAACCACCTCTCCGTATAGTACCTCGACGCGAAGGCCCAAATGCTTTTGGGCCTCCCGGCGCCAATTTTGACGGAGGTGCGCCGGGACCACAATCACGACCGGCCCCGGAGGATCTTTAGGCAAATATCTCCAACAGTAATACAAGGTTTGTAGCGTCTTGCCGCATCCGACTTCGTCGCTCAGCAGTTGGCGCCCGTCGGCGTCCCGAAGCATCCGAACCCCGTCGCGTTGGAATTCATACAAACGGGTGGTCTTCATAATTCCTCGATCGCGGACGGGGCGGGAACCCGGTGGGGTTTGAACTTGTCCAGGAGGGGCGCTTCTTTGACTAGTACGGGGCGGACGATGGCCTCGGCCCAGGGGGACCACATCGAGAGTTGCGTTACGACCATTTGGGGTTGGCGGCGATCATCCGCAGGAGTTCGTCCGCCGCATTCGGTGCGTGGGCGGTTCCGTCCCGGCGGTAGGACACGCCGTCGAGATACTTCTTCACCCGGGTCAGCTTGTCGAGTTCCGTCTTCACCCGCGCCAGTTCCGCTTCCAGTTGTGTTAGTTGCGCGCGGGTGATGTCGGCCAGGACGTTTTCGCCCTCTTTCACCGTGAACCGATCACACACCTCGGTCAACACCTTCCGACCCCGCTCGACACTTTCGCGGTGCTGCTCGCCCCGGGCCATCTCGTCCCGGAGGCGGTTCTTGATGCGCAGAGCGATGTCGATTCTGGCCACCTGATCCCGTTCGTAGGTGGCTCCGATTTCGGAGAGAACGGCCATGAGAAGGGGTTGGAGCGTTTGACACAATTCGGCCGTGGCGGGATCGGCGGGTCCGGCCCGGGGCGCGTCGGTGTTACCCGTCCGGTCGTAGAGGTCGCGCCGGAGCGGGTCTTTCAGGAGTTCGTAGGCGGCGGCTACGTCGTGAAACTTTCGGGCCGCGCCCTCGTCCCCCGGATTGGCGTCGGGGTGGTACTTCCGGGAAAGCCTTCGGTACGCTTTGAGGATCGTGGCGTCGTCCGCGTCCCTTTTTACCCCCATCGTTAAATACGGATTTTTCACTTGGTTCCCTGTTCGGAGGTTGTGGGGTTAGTTTACAGACTCTTGCCGATCTCCCGGAAGGCGGTCAGCACCCGCAGGTAGGGCCACCCGTGCGCCACCGCCAGCCATTTGATCAGGTGCCGACGGATCGACGCGGGACCGGGTTTGGGATCGGCACGCACGGCCGCGTCGAATTCTTCGGGACCGTCGTAGAGGAGGGCCAGAACGATCTTCGCGTCGTGCGACAGAGGGGCCGTAAACGCCCCGAAGTCGAACCGATCGGGGGTTCGGGCCGTCGGAACTGAATACGCGGCTTCCAGGGGCACCGGGCGCAAAATACGGAGGTGTCGGACGTGTTTCCGGTACCGGTCTTTTTGGCGCCCGCGCACGGTGTAGGCGACCCGGGCGCCGAAACTCCCCTGTCGGGGGTTGTAAGTGCGGTACGCTTCGAGGAAGTCGTGGGAAACGTGGGACTCGGCGTCGTCGGGCCGCTCGCCGTACCGCCGGACGAGTTCCCGAGCCAGAGATTTCAGGGTGGGGATGAGGTCTTCATACACGGTTTGGACGGCGTGCGGGTTCAACCGCTCGGGGGCGGACACGATTCGATCTCCGTTCGGGGTTGATGCGGCGGACAAGTATGCCCTGCGTTTTGTGACAGGGCAAGGGAACTGCGAGAATTATTCCGGGTCGGTGGGAACGTCGTAGTCGTCGGTCGGTTCCGGCACCTCGTCCCCGTCTTCGTCCACGTCCCGGAGGGCCAGTTTCCGGGCGCGGCACGAAGGACAGTGCCCGTCCAAGAGGTAGATCGGGTCGTTGGGATCGGGCACCCGATCCTTGCCTTCGACACAGCGGGCGGCGGGCATGGGCGGCTCCGAGGATTAGTTGCCGAAGATTTGGGAATCCGAATACCGACCCACCCCATCGAGCAGTGTACCGGGGACAGTCGGAACCTTACTTCGTTTCGTTTTGGGTTTCGGTTCCCCCCCGACCTCGGTCACCGCCTCCACCGAAACTTCCAGTTCGCCCTCGTCGCCCCGGCGGATGTTGAGTTGGTCCGGTTTCACGTCGTGGCCGTGGGCCTTGATCGCATCGACCAGGATGCGCCGCACGTCGGCCTCGGTTAGGCGGATCGACACGGTTTCAACGGTTTTCTTCGACACTTTCACTGGTGATCTCCGTTCAGGAGTTAGGATTCCACGGCATTTTGGATGGCGAACAGGGCGGCTGCGGCGGGCGTGTCACCACAGTCGTACAGTGCCCGGTAGTCCACGTCGGGCAGGTCGGCATGGGACAGGTAGAGGCGCCGGTCGATCTCGTCGTCCACGAGCGCCAGCCACCGCTCAAAGGTCAGGGCCGGGGCGACCATCGGATCACTCCTGGGTGGGGCGGGTGGTTTCGTAGCGGCCCCGCCCGGTCTTGCGGAACCGGGACTGGGCGCCCTTCTTCGTGATCTCGCGGATGATCGCGGCGGACAGCGTGGCGTCCGGGGTCTTGCCGTTGGGCGAGTCCCAGAGCTTCTTCTTTTTCATCGCGGCCACCAGTCCGGCCGGGGACATGTCGCCCGGGACGTCTTGAAGTATCAGGGCGGCGGCGTCCAACTGCGACACCTTCTTCACCTTCGGCGGTTTCGGGGTCTTGGCGGCGCGGGCCAGCTTCGCGCGGGTCTTCTTGTTCAACCCGCGCGGGCGGCGGTTGGGATTCGGGGCGGACGGTTTGCGCGGCTTGCGGGTCCGGGTCCACGTCCGCACCGTGGTCGAGGGATCGACCGGGTCCGGTTCGGCCCAGGATTCGAGTTGCGCGTCGGTGTGCGCCTGGGCAACGTCGGCCGGGTGCGGGACGGCACCGTTGGTTTGGCCCAGTTTGGCCAGGCGCTCCTTCTCGCGGAAGCGCCGGTTGGCTTCCTGCTTTTTCTTCTGCTTCTCGGTCAGTTCGGGCATCGGGGGTTCCCTCGTGTGGGATACAGGGGTTAGGCGAATTACGACTCGATTGCTTCCAAGACTGTTGTTTCCACGATTTTGACAAGGTACGGAAGATGGTGTTTTTTGAAGGTCCGGACCAGATCCGCGGTCCGGGTTCGGATGTCGTCGAGGTCGGTTCCGTATCCGAACAAGTGCCAACGGTTGCGATCCTCTGGCTCCAGTTCTTTTTCGTCTCCGGTCCAAGTCAAAATCAAATAACGCACGGGATCGACCTCCGTTCGGGGTTTGCTGGACAGCGCCCTAAGCCCGCCGAAGCGGGCCGTTGGGGTCGGGGTGATTTAGCATTCGAGCAGCCGGTCGATCAATGGAATTACGTCTTCTTCTTTCCACTGCTGCGCCCCGGCCACGACCGCAGGAAGAAGTTCATCCGTCCATCCGGGAACGTAATCCATGAGAAATAAAGTCGCTGCATAGGCGCGGTACGATTCCAAACCAAGAGCTTTCAGCTTCTTCATTAATGCATTCATGGCGATCTCCGTTCGGGATGTTTGTTGCTGAACAGTGAACTATGCCCTGCGAATGTTCGGAGGGCAAGGAACCCGGGGAATTTTTCCTGCTTTCCCCGGGTCGGGTATCTTAGCGGTCCAATTCATCGACCCCGGCACCGGCCAGGGAGAACACCCCGTCGTCTTCCTTGAACGCCTCCTGAAGCCGGTCGGCGCCTTCCTCGTCTCCCACTTCACGCAAAGCGTCCGCCAACACATACGCCGGAACCTTGTCTTCGGTGCCGTCCCGGGCCGCGTTCGCCAGGGCCAGCCCCGTCGCGGTGTTCGATTCCCGGAGGACTTTTTGGGCACTAACGTAAGCCGCGGCGCGTTCCTTCATATTGGCCGAAATCGTGGCGGCGGCGGTTCCCAGGCGCCCGATGTTCACCGCCTGCTCACGGATGCCGAACCGGGCGGCGGCTTTCGTGATCTGGCCGGCAAGCAGCGTCAACCGCTTTTCGATCGCGGCGGCTTGTTTCAGGCACGCCTTCTCCGCTTCTTCCGGGGTCGTGGCGTCTTCGCCCTCGGTGGGTTCCGCTTCCAGGGCGCGTTCGGCCCGGACCCGGGAGACTTCGGCGCGGGCAACCGCCGCGGCGAGTTCTTCCTGGAGCTTCGCGACCGCCTGATGAATCAACCGGCGGGACTCGCTCTTGTCGAACTTGTTCACCTCGACCGCGCACCCGTTGTCCTGCATTTCCGCCATCAACTCGTAGGGGATGTCGCTGGTCCGCATCATCCACGCCGATTCCGTCAACCGCACCGCGATCGGGTACAAGCGATCCGATGGGTTCTTGTAGTTATTAATCACAGGACAATCGTAGTGGTACAGGCTAAACTGTTCGTTGAACACCGCCGCGTCCACGTCGCCCTCGGCCAGCACGATCCGGCTGCGGACCATCCGGGCTTGGAACCAGATGGGCAGCCCGTGCGCCGTCGCGGTCATCACGGGATCGTTCGTGATGGGGCAGGGCGCTTCCACGGGGGCGATTTCGAGAATAATCTCTTTCTTGGTGGTGTACCACGCGGCCGGTTGGTTCGGCTGCTTGATAACGAGCTTCGAGCCGGGGGGCAGGTACTTTTCTTGGCGGGCCATTTGTGAACTCCGTTCAAGGTGGTTTGGGGTCGGGCGATGACGAACTATGCCCTGCGTTTCGGGGAAGTGCAACCTCGGTAGAAAATAATTTGCCAGTTGGGGATTCGCAGGGCATAGTTCCCGTGTTCCCAACGGAGCCCCGAGTCGGCCCCCATCCCACTGAGGTGCTAGAATGGAAAATAAGTGTTTGTATGTGATGACGCACGCCTATCAACACTTCATCGTCGAGGTGGTGGAGATGCTGGGGCCGCAGCGCGCCCGGTGTCGCAACATCCGCCGCATCCAATCCGATTCCCGAGACTGGACGCGGTTCTTCGCCGAGGGGATGAAAAAGAGCATCACGGTGTACACCGTGTTCCCGGACGGCGAACTCACATGGTTCGCGTGTTTTGATTGGCCCCACGAGATCCTTTCATGAATCCGCCCGAACGAAACGACGATTTTTCCTGGCTCGTCTACGCCGACTGGCTAGAGGACCACGACCGACCCGGGGCGAGTGAAATCCGCGACCAGATTCTTGAGACACTTTACGTGCTACCGTGGAGCTACGAATATCGGACTGTTGGTGTGGGTGTTGGTGGAGGTGTTGGTGTTGGTGTTGGTGTTGGTGGTGTTGGTGGTGTTGGTGGTGTTGGTGTTGGTGGTGTTGGTGGTGTTGGTGTTGGTGTTGGTGGTGTTGGTGTTGGTGTTGGTGGTGTTGGTGTTGGTGTTGATGGTGTTGGTGGTGTTGGTGTTGGTGGTTGATTTTTCCACGAACGGAGGTCGAAAATGCCGATGCAAGTTGAACGCGGGGATCTGGTCATCATCAAGCGGATGGACACCGGCGAAATCACCGCCGTGGCCAAAGTCTATTTGGTACAGTCCCGCCGGTTCCAAACCCGTGGGTACGGGTCGTTCCTGCTGTCCACCGGAAACGCGGTGAACGGCGGGCGCACCAAAGCCGTCAAGGGCACGCCCCAGGAAATCAAGGAGGCGGAAGAACTGCTCGAGCGCCGCGATGAAGAGGCCGAACGCGCCGAAGAAGCCAAGAAGCAGGCCGAGTACGACGCCCTGTCCGAAGAAATCAAGCTGGCACGACGCCTGAAATTCTTCGTCGAGTGCCATTCGGAGAAGACGATCGCGAAGATGCCGATCGAAACCCTCCGGGCGGCGGTGGAATGGGCCAAAGCGGGCGGATTCGATGTGGAGTAAACAACCCCTTCCGTTTCCGGTCCCACCCCGGAACCCTTGCGGGAACCGGGCCGGCAAACGGAAGGGGCTAGCGAGTACCCGTGGGCTAGGTTGATTTGAGGGAACACGAGCGCGGTTTCAATCCGCTCCGATGGTGCAGACCACCGAAGAAAAACACAGGCGCGGGCGCCGGACCGGCCTCTCCCCCGACCCGGAAGCTCGTTACGGACGAACCGCCCGCGCCCGGTCGTTTAGCGGCTGCGGAGCCGAACCAGAAGGCGCGTCCGACCCGTAGTGGCCGTTCCGCACGCGGACGCTGTGGTCGCGGTTGTACCACAGTCGCCAACGGCCGTTGCCATCAAGGGCGCCTGTGGAGCCGGGGCAAACACGACGGCGGGCGGGGTTGCAACGGCTACCACAGTCGTTCCCGGCGCGCATGCGGACGTCGCCTGAGCAGAAGCGGAGCCGCACGCATCGACAGACGCCCCGCGGCGGTTGTCGATCAGGCGCCGGATCGGTCCTGCATCAGCAGACAGGGCGGTGGTCGCGAGGACCACGAGGGCGAGAAGGGGCTTCATCATTTCAACTCCTTTGGGAACAAGAAAGAAAGCAGCCAAAACACAGCGAACGCCCCCGCGCCCAGGGAAAATCCCAACCCGGATACGGGGAGAGCCCATAATGCGGCGACGGATTCGAGAACGTACAGCGGAGCCGAGGATAACCCGGGATTGGGGCCGGAAAACCGCAATCGAAGGCCGAAGTGGGAAATCACCGCGTCCCCCACCCGCGCGCCGATTAGCCCACCCAGGAGCAACTCCGAGCCGCACAGGTAGCCGCCGACGGCCAGCCCCCACAGGGTGAGGGCCAGTCCGACGAACAGCAGGGTACCGATGAGGTCGTTCAGCCCGCGCCCGAAGTGTGCCCGATAGTAGTCCCAGAACGGAGAACCGGGACCGGCAAACACCTCGTCGGCCGTGTGGATCAAGGTGAACAGGAAACTGGCACCGAACAGGTAGTACGCGGCCGACACCTCGGCCAAGACAACGAGGAGCATGATCGGGCCTCATGCCGAGGGGGGTGCCGGGGGCGCGGGCGGACTCGCGAACAAACTCAGCAGGAGCGCCAAAAGTTGTGCGAACGCGGGACTTTGGAGGAACTGCAGGATGAACGCCAGGATGCCCCCGGGCGGGAGCGCTTTGGGGCTGTCGGGTGCGACCTGATGGGCGCCCTCCTCGATGATCGCGTCGTTCAGGTGGCCGACGATTTCGCGCGCCTCGGGGCGCTCGAACCCGTGGTCCCGGACGAGCCTGGTGACGAGGTGGGTGCGCACCGCGAGCAGGAACGTGTCGTTGCGGAACGTAGAAACCTGTGTGGGTTTCGCGGCCATTGGTCACTCCGTGGTGGGATCAGGAGATCGGAACTCGGTCAGTTTGGAAAACCCGAACCGTTCGGGGTCCGGGGTAACGGTGACGATCGGACGAGGACAAAGGGCCAACCATGCGAACAGGCGCCCGGCGCCTCCGATTCGGTGGTTAGGGACTGTTTCGTAGATGTAAACCTCATCGGAGAGCGAAAACGTGACGTGGTGTTCCCCGACCTTCGGACACGCGACCGACAGCATCAGCGTGTCGGTGCGGCCCGGGGTCAGAGTGATCCACAAAACCTCACCGGTGAACGGATTCATGGAACCTTTCGGGGACGGGGATTAGCGGCGCAAAATGCCGAACCCGCGGCGCCCGACACTTTGAGGGGCCGAACACTGCCCGTTGGTACATCCGCCACTCGAATACGCCGAAAGCGAGTACGACTGTTCAAATCCCTGCATTTTCACGACACCCGATGAGGTGCCGGTGGCTACCATGCGCGGGACCGGATCCTGGTCGTACTGGGACAGTCCACAAAACTGACAGGTGTGCGTAGGATTTGCCTGATGGTCCCAAGAGTGTCCGTTCGCACAAGTATGTGTGTGTCCGACCGGCGCCCGAAACCCGGAAATCGGAGACGGTACGAACGCCGTAATCGGGTTGTGTTGCGGGACCGATGCGGCGGCAACGGCCAGGGCGAGCGCCGCGTCGGCGTCGTAATCGGGGGCGGCCCCAATGGTCGCAGAAAGTAGAAACACGGTGAACATGGCGGTCCTCAGATTTGTGCCCAGTCCAGAACACGGGGCTGGGCGGGGACGTAATTCAGGTGCGAAAACAGCATCGTCTCGCCCTGATCCCCGCCGTTGGCGAACAGTTGTCTCAGCGACGCCTCCAGCATCCACGTCGAACACCGGGGCTTGCCGCTGGTGTCGGCCGGGTACGTGGTCCCTGCCCACTGGTTGTGATACAGGTAGAGCGGCCCCAGGGTTTCGTGTTCCCAGTACCCGAGAATCGTGGTCGAGTGCCCGCCCCGGCCGTCGTAGGTGCCCAGAGAAATCCCTTGCTGGTTGACGTGCCCGGACCCGACGTAGTTGTTACAGCCGTCGAGGACCGGGTACCCGTTGATGACCGCGGCGGCAATCCCGTCCACGTCGTAGAGCGGGGCCATTCCCCCCATCGGGTACTGTTTGGTGTGTGTCAGGCGGGCGGTCACCAAACTAGAATTCCCGTTCGACCACTTCAATTCCGTCGATCCCGAAAGCGCGAACCCGTCGATGGTATCGAACTGGGTGGCGATCACGTCGTCCACCCCCTCGTCCACCATCACCTGACCCATGACGCTGTCGATGCTCCCCTCCCCCTGACCGTTGATCCCGGCCCGGGCGCGACTGCGGCCGTAACTGGTGGGCCACCAGGGGATGAAGGCCCTCGTCGGGGCGTCGGACACCATGCGCTGAATGCAAGCAAGGGTGAACACCGCGTCCCCGTCGGACACCCCCACACACGAGCCCGTGAGTTGTCTGAAGCCCGTAAACGTAATGCCGTTCAGGTCGGCGAGGACTTCCGGTTTGGTCCAAAAGTCCGACAGGAGGATCTTGGTCCCTTTGGGGACGGTCGGGCGCGCCAGGGCGAACGCCAGGAACTTTCCCTGCGCGGCGGCGACCGCGTCGTTCTGTTCTTTGGTCCGGTTGGCCGGTTCGATCCAGCCTAGTGGTCCGGGCGGCATGGGGAACTCCGATTATTTGATGGCGGACAGGGCCTCGGCCACGGCCGCAAACTCGGCCCCGATTTTGGCACGATCGAGGGGCGACGCGGCGGCACTGAATTGTGAGTTGAGACGGGTGCCGACCACCCGCCTCACTTGCGGGATGGCCGTTTCGGGAATCATCGAAACCGACGCTTTTTTCATCACATCGAACAGTTGCCCGTAGGTGGTAAGCGCCGGATCGTTGACGGTAACCTTCGCCGCCTGTCGATAAAGGCTCGCCAGCTTCCCCACACTGATCGCTCGGTCGGGGGCCGTTTCGAGTGCGAACGCGGCCTGAACCGCTTTGGTAAAGTCATCGACCGGGATCGGGGGGCCGGGCGGGATCGGAGTAGGGGGGACCGAACCCCGCACCGTAATTACGGTGGTGCTGCCGGTGTCCTCGCCCACCGTCCAAAACGACAGGAAGTACGTACCCGGTTTCGTCGCCTGGAACACGTAGCGCCGGGTGCCCGGCTGGGGCGCCAGTTCATCGAAAAAGGCGTCGTCGTCCTTGAAGCTCTTGGCGAACCCGATCTTGTCGCCCTTCGCGACCACACGGACCAATTGGCCCGGATCGACGGTCAGCGTGGCGGGCACTTCGGGAGGGGCCGCGCAGAGAAAGGGCGCGGCCAGGAAGAGGAGCGGCAGGGCGTAGCGGAATCGCATCGAAAGCACCTCGTGGGAGTAAGGCGGTTGCGAGCCAAATTACGGTTGTTCGGTCGGAGTGCCGGGGTTCAGCGTGATCGTGGTCGCGGCGCCACCGGTGATGGCCACTTCCAAAGTCCCGATCAGCGGGGTCGTGCCGGCCCCCAGATCCGCATCGGCCTTCACGGTGACGGTGCCGGTGCCCAACGGCCCGACCGCCATGATCGTACACGTCAACCCGTCGGCCGAGGTCGTCAGGGCCAGAACGTCGGTATTGTCGGTAGACCACTCGGGAACGCCGTCCAGTTTGGCGGGGTTGCCCTTCTTGTCCACGGGCGCGATGGTCACATCGACTTGCTGAGAATCGGACATTTGGAAGGCCATTAGCAAGTTCCTCTGGTGGGGACACGGGCGAAGGAATTGGGGGGTCGGGGACACCGGTCCGCCCTGTTCGCGAATCGGACCCAGGCGCGGGATCAGGCGCAGTTTATTGGAACACCAATCGAATTCGATGAGGGCCGAAATCTTCATGGGGTCACAACGAAAAGAGGAAGCGAACGGCCAGGATTGCCAGTGCCGCCACCGCCACGATGATAGCAAAAATGATCCACTCTTGCAGGCCCCACGTCCCGGCCGGCGCAATCGCCAGTAACGCGCTCATGGTCCGCACCTCGTAATCGGGCGCCAGCCCCGGTGCAGTTTCGATGCCGTCAGGCGTTTTTCCAAAACGGCCCGTGTTCGTCCGCCCCCAAAACCTTGTTGCTGCCGGCCGCGGTCGGCCCCGGAAGGCACGCCCATTCCCCGGCGGCATTGTACCAAACAATCCCCCAGGTGCCAGTCTCCAGTCCGGCGCACGCATCGCAACACGACGGCTCGGCCCCGCTCCCGCTTTCGACCAAAGTTGAAAGTTGCGGATGGGGCTTAATCTTCTTCTTGACTTGCTTAGAACATGGTGTCTTCGGTGGTTTTGCGGGTGCTGTGCGCACCGGCTTTTTGCTAGACTGCACTACCTTCTTGCTGGGAGTCGCCATGCGAAATCGCCTGCCTTTGGGGTACGGGTTTTTCGTTCTCTTGCTCACCGTCGTCGGCTGCACTCTGGGCTGTCCGGGACCACCGGCCCCGCCCACGAAAACCTGGAACGTCGCGCCCCGCACGCTTTACCTGGAATACCGGGACGGGGATCTGCGGCGCACGGGAACCAAGATCCGGGTGTACCTGCCCGCGGGGGACTACGAGGTCTCGGGGACCGAGGTCCGGTGGTACGACGCCCGCCCTTCGGGGGTTCCGGACGTCGTGTTCGAGGTCCGGGAACCCCTCGCCACGAACACCCGGGCGATCTACGTCGAGGGTACCTGCGGGGGGTCGTGCGTCACTTCCACGGGCCGCGCGTACATCCTGGTTCGGGACTGTTCGGTAACGCCCCGTTAGGATCGTCCTCGTCGGGCGGCACCTTGTCCGGGAACTTGCGCGCGATCGTGCGCGTGAGTTCCGCCACGGCCGAGCGGATCTTCTCGTTCTCCTCGACGTGGAACTTGCGCGTCAGTTCGGCCTGTTGCGCGAAGAACAGGCGCACCCGGTCGGCCTCCAACGCCTGGTCCTTGACCAACTTGTCCTCGCGGTCGTCGCAGTGGCGCCGGTCCCGCTCCCGACTGTCCTCGTACATCCGGGCCGTGTTGCCCTTCTCCTGATTGGCCTGCTGCATCGTCGAAAAGAGCAGCCACCCGAAGGCGGCGGCGACGAAGAGGGTCAGGGCCTTGTCGGTGGTCAGCCCGGCGATGATCCGGGCCAGGGTGGTGATGAGGCCGGCGGTGCCG
>Ga0247668_1000134_pt1 | contig 21987 bp, 12 predicted proteins | sample CNK09_metaG_FD_182737 | JGI IMG/M metagenome (GOLD analysis project Ga0247668, IMG submission 182737) | Soil microbial communities from Purdue University Martell Research Forest, Indiana, United States - CNK09 | ecosystem: Environmental > Terrestrial > Soil > Temperate forest > Bulk soil...
TCGATGATGCCAGCCCCTTCGGCATTGATCAGGAGAGCGCCCCTGGCGTTTCGCAGCGTGACAAAGAACGTCTCGTTGTTCTCCGGGGTGACGTCGCCCCGCACGGAGACGTCGATGGTCTTGACCGTTTCGCCGGGCGCGAAGGTAATCGTTCCCGAGGCGGCATCGTAGTCATCGCCGGCGTGCGCTGTGCCGGCGGAGGTGGCGTAGTCGACCGTGACGGTCTGCGTTGCCGCCGGAGTGAGGGAAACGTTGAAGTGCATCGGTGTGGTTGCCGCGTCGCCCTCCGCGCCGCGGGCGGACGCGATCGACAGGCCCGGAGTCGTCGGCGGCAGGGCCCAGAGCTCGGCGCCCGTGGCATCGGTGTAGGCATTGAAGTACACGAGATTGCCGACCTTCGTAAACTGCGACGGATTGGAGCTGGCGGGTCCGGGATTCAGATCGACAAGCAGCTTCGTCCCATCGACGGTACCGTCCGTCGTCCAGATCTCCGTGCCGTGCTCGGCGTCTGAGCCTGCGAAATAGATGACGCCATCGATACTCGTCAGCGTGGTGTAATTCGAGCCGAGGCTCTTGAGAAGGCGGGTGCCGGCCTTCGTGCCGTCGCTGCCCCAGAGCTCGAACAGGTTCGCGCTGGGATTGTTGATGTACGCGATCCGATTGCCGGCTGGCCTGAAATCGTCGTTGTCATACGAAGAGTAGAGCGTGACCTTGGCCAGCTCCGTCGTTCCCGAATCGGTGCCATCACTGCTCCATAGCGAACCATCCGTGAAGAAGAACACGTTGTGCCCCGCGGCCTTGATCTGCGAGCGGAACGTGCTCGTGGCCGACAGTTCCTTGACCGCGGTCGTGCCGTCGGTCGTGCCGTCGCTCTTCCACAACGTCAGTTTGCCGCCGCGCAGCACTTTCATAAAAAACAGTGTGCCGGCGGCATTGACAAGGCGGCTGGGGGCTTCACAGCAGGTGTCACCGAAATCCGGTACGATCGCATACGTGCCAGCACGCGTCCCGTCCGTAACCCACAAGCCGTAGTCGTAAAGGCCGTGCGGTCCCTCGGCATAGAACGCGTAATGCCCGGCGAAATCGATCATGCCGAACGGATTGCGCGCGCCAAGCTGGGAAGCCACGCCATCCGGCGCCGCCGTCGTCTTCCACAAGGAGTCCTCATAGACGCCGAGATCGGTCACAGACGCGAACAGGGTCTCCCCGAACGGAAAGAGCCTCGTGAATTTCCACTGCCCGAAGCGGCGCATGAAATCGTCGGCTGGTTTCGTTCCCGCGACCGTCCCGTCGCTCATCATCAGCGTCGGGCTGTTGACCTGGGACGGGAAAAAGACCAGCGGCCCTGCTGCCGGCGTCAACGTGCCGGGAGCCTGTCCCGTCTCCAGCAGCTTGAAGGTTCCCGCCGCGGTGCCGTCCGTTCTCCAGAGCGATGACTCGGCGATATTCGTCGACGACGACAGCGTCCCCTCGGTGGCGATGAAGAACAGCAGATTGCCGGCGGCCGTGAGCATGAATGGATTGGACGACGGCGCCCGGTCCGGGGCCAGGTTGGCGATCATTCGCGTTCCGGCATCGGTCCCGTCGCTCACCCACGGCTCGCTGCCGGTCAGCGGCGTCTGCCCGGCAAAGTACACTTTCCCGTTGACCGGCCACAGGGTGGTGGTGCTATTGAAGTTCGAAGCGACTCCGAACGCTTTGCTGACGACGTGCGTTCCGCCGGCGGTGCCGTCGGTCACCCACAACCACGGCGACACCAGGGGTGTGCCGCCCCCAAGGAAATAGAGCTTCCCTCCCGTGACCGTGAAGACGAACGGACTTGTCGATGCCGGCCCGGGAGTGGCATCGGCGAAGAGCGCGGTCCCGGCATCCGTTCCGTCCGTGACCCACAGCTCCTGCCCATGCTCGGCGTCGCTGGCGGAAAAGTAGGCACGATTGCCGAGCGCGGTGATGAACGCAAAGCCCGTGTCCCACATCCCTTTGGCGCCGGGGACGAAGTCCCGCACCATCCGTGTGCCTGACGGCGTGCCGTCGCTGATCCACATCTCGCGTCCATGTTCTCCGTCATTCGCGGCAAACAGCACTTGGTTGCCGAGCGGCGCCGGTCCGAGCGCGGAGTAGATGCTGTCAACCCCCCCTTTCGTTCCGGGAAGAAGGTCGATCACCATGTGCGTGCCGGTGTCGGAGCCGTCGCTGACCCAAAGCTCCCAGCCCGTGGCCGCCGTAATCCCTTCGAAAAAGAGCTGCGAGCCGGCCACTGCGAGATTGCGGGCGGGAACCGCGGCGATCTTCACAGTGCCCGCCTCGGTGCCGTCGGTCTTCCAGAGGCCTCCAAGCGCGGAGAAGTAAACGCTGTCGCCGAAGGCAACGAAATAGCCGGGATTCGAAGCCGCGACGCCGGGATTGATGTCTTTGACCAGGTGCGTGCCGGCGGCGGTTCCATCCGTGATCCACAGCTCCCGGCCGCTGGTTCCATCGTCGGCACTGAAGAGCATGCGGTTCTTGTAGAGGATTCGCGACGAAGGCTGCGACGAGGTCGGCCCGGGATTGATGTCGAGCAGCAGGTGCGTACCGGCGGTGGTTCCATCCGACGCCCATAGCTCAATGCCGTGATTGACGTCGTGCGCGTTGAAGAGAAGCACGCCGTTGACGACCATCAGCGAGCCGGGACTCGAGCTTCCCGTGCCCGGAATGATGTCCGCCACCATCGAGGTCCCCGCGCTCGTTCCGTCCGTGCTCCACAGCTCCGTTCCCGCCTCTGCCGTGGTGGCGCTGAAGAACGTTCTCCCGCCGAATGCCGCGAAGTCCGAAGGCAAGGTGGAGACGGTGCCGTTCGAATAGGTGGTGTTGATGTCTTTGACCAGATACGGCGTCTGCGCAGCGGCCGGAAACGAGACGAGGATCAGAAGGAGGAGAGTGCTCCGCATAGGGAAGGGCCGTTGGGATCCGAATGGACGTTGGTGCAAGACGCACTCTACCATCGTAAGGAAGGGACAGCTTATTCTCACGCGGAGACGCGGAGGCGCGGAGGAGAAGACGAGGGATCTTTTCTCCGCGTGCTCCGCGCCTCCGCGTGAGACCTCCTGTCGCCGTAGCGCCAACCCGTGCCGTTCGCGTGGCGGAACGGAAACGGGCCTAACCACAGGACTGCGGACACGTAAGCCTCCATAGGAGGTAGTTATGCTGCACTTGAGACTTGTCCTCGCTCTTACACTCTTCACCTCGTTCATTGCTGTCACCTACGGCAGATCCATCCTCGATCCGATCGGGGCGCCGCAGACCGCGTCGGCGGTCAGCGGTGACAAAGGGCTCGGCGTCGATCCGAACGGGTAGCGGGAAGAGGCAATGCGAATGGCGGCGGGCAACTCGCCGCCATTCGTTCGTTCACGGCGATTGCGAAGCGACGACGTGCGCCACCACCATCCGGATTGTGTCGTAGGGCAGGCGGCCTCCGAATTCGTCGTAGATCGGCTTGAGACGTTCCGTGCCGAGGCGGGCGGCGACGGGAGTGATGGCATCGTAGTGCTCGCGGTCGACCCATCGTTCGATGGTGCGGGGACGCTCGGTGACGATGAAGTCTGCCAGGTAGCCGGTGATGGTGCTTCGGGCGCGGCCGGTGAGATTGACGACGTCGTCGATCAACGCACCGCGGCGGAAGGCGGCGTATGCCTGGCTGCGACTGGCGGTCACGATCTTCGGCTGTCTCGCCGGTAATGGTGGCGGTGCCGGAGCGTCGAAGGTGACACCCGATTTCGTGCAGTAGTCGAGGATGATGGCAAGCAGCGCCGGGCCGAGCGTGGACAGCCGGCTGTCGCCGATGCCGGAGATCAGGCGTATGCGATCAAGGGACGACGGCCGCACCGCCGCGAGGTGCCGCAGAGTGGAATCGCCGAGGATGACGAACGGCGGCACACCGCGAGACTCCGCTTCGCGCCGCCGCCATTCGCGCAGCTCATCGAAAAGAGCGTGATCGACGCCGATCCATGCGCGATCGTCCCGCGAGTCTTCGTGAGCGGCGGAGCGCATGAGACTCACCGTGCAGAGGCCGCGCAGCAACGAGCGTGAGGTGGAGGTCAGCCGGAGAACGGGATACGGGCCGCTCGTCCGTTCGAGAAACCGCTGCGCAACAAGCTGGGAAATCCAGTCGCTCAGCTCCTCCTTCGAATAGCTGCCGAGAATTCCGAAGGTCGAGAGCTTGTCGTGCCGGCGCTCGAGGATCTTTCCGCTGCTGGCGCCGCGCAGGATCGAGACGATGTGCCCGATGCCGAACGACTCTCCGGCCCGCACCACGCAGGAGACGATCTTCTGCGCGATCACCAGCGAATCCGGCACCAGCTCATGATGTTCGAGACAAACGTCGCAGGCGCCGCAACTGCCGTTGTCGTACGTCTGCCCGAAGTATTCGACCAGCGCCTTGTGCCGGCAGACGAGGGCCTCGGCGTACTGCTGCATCCGCTCGACATTCTCCAGGGCTGCACGCAGATGTTCGGCGTCGGGATCCTCCGCGCCTCCGGAAAGAATGGCATTCCATGAGGAGGCGTCGCTCGGCGAGTACAGCATCGTGCATTCCGCTTCGAGCCCGTCGCGCCCGGCGCGCCCACTCTCCTGCTGGTAGTGCTCGATCGACTTCGGCATCCCGGTGTGGAGGACGAAGCGGACGTTGGAACGGTCGATGCCCATCCCGAAGGCGACCGTGGCCACGATGATGTCGCACGCTTCCTTCGAGAACGCCTCCTGCGCGGCGCGCCGTAGCTCGGGAGCGAGGCCGGCATGGTAGGGCGCCACGCGGTGGCCGCGTCCTCGGAGGATCGCCGCGAGACCGTCGACGTCACGCCGCCGGATGCAGTAGATGATTCCCGCCTCTCCGCGATGCCGCCGAATCACATCCTCGACCTGGGTGATTTCGTCGCGCCTGGGAGCGATATGGTAGGTGAGATTGGGGCGGTCGAAGTTCCCGACCAGTTCGACCGGATCGCGGAGGGCGAGTTGCTGGACGATGTCGCGGCGCACGCGCTCGGTGGCCGTGGCCGTGTAGGCGTGCAGCGACGCCTTCGGGAAGAGGTGACGCAATTCGCGAAGCTGGCGGTATTCAGGACGAAAGTCGTGTCCCCATTGGCTGATGCAATGAGCCTCATCGATGGCGAACGAGGTGACGCCGGCGCGCCCGATCAGTTGCCGGAAGCTCGAAAGCGCCAAGCGCTCCGGTGAGACGAAGAGCAGTCGGAGCGCGCCGCCGGTAAGGGCCCGTTCCACGTCACGCTGCTGCGCCCCCGATTGCGAGCTGTTGAGCTGTGCCGCGGGGACACCGCATGCGACCAGGCCGTCGACCTGGTCTTTCATCAATGAGATGAGCGGCGAGACGACGACCGTGAGCGAGCCGCGGACGATTGCCGGAACCTGGTAGCAGAGCGACTTTCCGCCGCCGGTGGGCATGACCACCAGAGTGTCGCGTCCTGCAAGCGCCGCATCCATCGCCTCGCGCTGGAGCGGCCGCAGGGTCGCGAAGCCCCAATGCCTCGCCAGCACCTCGGTCAGTCTCGCGTTTTCATTATCCATAACCACATTTCTCCTGCCACCGAGGCTCCCTCGGTGCGCGGAGAAATGCAAGTTTTCTACTATGTGTGGAGATGGCGCTAAGAGCGTTCACCACAGAGACACAGAGAACACAGAGACGTTCTCTGTGATCTCTGTGTCTCTGTGGTGAAAGCCTTCTTGACGTCACTCGTCGTCAGCGCGCGCGCATGCCCCGTCTTCGCTATGCTGCGGCCGTATGCCCGGCTCCATCCGCGCCGCCGACGTCGTCGTCGGCTTCCTCGCCGAAAACTCTCCTCGGATGCTCACCCAGGCCATCCGCCTCCTTCGCTCGATCCGCTGGTTCGGCGGCGAGCTTGCGGGCGCACGCGTTGTCGTTTGCGGCGTCGGGACTCTGGAGTCGAGTGCGCGCGGAATGCTGGAAGCGCTCGGTGCCGAGGTCCGTACCGTCTCGCGATTTCATCCCGCCAATCCGACCGGCAACCGCAATCAACTCTTCGCGGAGTTGCTCGACGCCCCACAGAAGATTCTCTTGGTCCTCGACTGCGACACGATCATCGTCCGCGATCCGCTGCCGTTCCTGAAGGATGATGTCTTTCAGGCGAAGATCGCTCCGACGCCGACCGTCAGCGATGAGGTGTTCGAGCGCCTGTTCGCGCACTTCTCACTGACCAAGCCTCCCCACTCCAACGTCACAGGGTTGAGCGGCACGCCGACCATTCCCTACTTCAACGCCGGCGTCATCGCCATTCCGACGTCGATGGCACGAATCCTTGCCCCGGTCTGGCGCAGGTACAACCTGGCGCTGGCCGAGCAGCCGCAACTCTCCGCGCCGTGTCAGCGGCACATGCATCAGGCCAGCCTCGCTCTGGCGCTGGCCGAGACCGGAATTCCGTGCGTGGAACTGCCGGAGGCGATGAACTATCAGATCAACACCCAGCACCTCCCCCATCCTCCCGGGTTCGCCGCGATCGATCCGGTCATCGTTCACTATCACCACCTGGCCTCGGAGGACGGATTCCTGCTGCCGTGTATCTACCCACCGGCGCAGGCACGCATCGAAGCCTTTCACGACCGTATGCGCGCCGAGGGATTCGCGCCGGAATCGAACGCATCGCGAGGGCGGAAGTCGCGCCCTATCGTCGTCGCGGGGATGCATCGCTCCGGCACGTCGCTGGTGGCGGAGCTTCTCAATGCCATCGGAATCTATGCCGGTGAGCCGGGCGATCTGGCGCCGCCGGACATCTTCAATCCCACCGGCTACTGGGAGCATCGCGTGGCAGCGGAGATCAATCGCGAGACGTTGGCCATGTTCGGCGCGAGCTGGAAGAACGTCGTCCCCATTGATCTCTCGAAACGATCGAGCTCGCGTGTCGACGACGTCGTGCAATCGCTGCAAGGCCGCGGGCCGTTTCTGATCAAGGATCCGCGCATCTCGCTCCTCTTTCCGATCTGGCGCGACGCGCTGCCGGACGCGATCATCGTCATCCCCTGGCGTAACCCGATGGCGGTCGCGCGTTCGCTGGCCAATCGCGACCGGCTCCCGCTGATCGGATCGATCGCATTGTGGGAGCACTACAACCGCACGCTCCTCCGCGACACCGAGGGACTCCCGCGCCTGCTGGTGTCGTACGAGGAGCTGATGGCCGATCCGTTCCGCGTGGTGCGCGACCTTCACGATGCGCTGACACGCTTCGGCGTCGAAGGTTTGACACTCCCCTCGGAGCAGCACATCCGCCAGATCGTCAATCCCGACTTCAACCGCAGCGCGACGAACCGTGACAACACCCTTCTCGATCCGGATCAACGGACGCTGCTCGACGGCTTGCGTTCAGGCTCCGTCCTTCACGAGCGCGTTGGCCCCTCCTCCGCCCGGACGTTAGAGGTGCTCGCGGTCCTCGGCGAGATGGAGACGCTGGAAAAGACGTTGCGGTCGACGAGGCAGCGCGTCACGATTCTCGATCAGCTCCTCGGAGAGGTGTTCGCATCACGAAGCTGGCGGATTGGCCATGCCGTGACCGGCCTTATGCGGATGTTGCGTCGAGGCAAGGCAGTATCGGCGGAGGAGAGGTGGCGGGAGGGGGGACGCCAGTAGCACCCGCCGTGAGGCGATCGCACAGAGGAATCGCGTCATAAGCATAGGTTAAGAGAACTCGATGCAAGTGTGCCCGAGAGTCACTCCTATTTTGCTGCGCAATTAGGCCGTTGCCGCACGTGGATGTTCCGTGGACGCATTTCCAGCGTTTCACTTCTGCCCTAGTCGGTCGAAAATACCACACCCAATGTACGCTCTCAGTTTTTCGACGTTTGCGAGGTGGTCGATGATCTCTGGATCGCCGAACCGCGGCAGGTGGCTCGTGAGCATTTCGGTTGCTTTTCGTAGACGTTCGCAAACCTGAGGCTTCATCCCTTCGCCTTTGTTGGGCGCAGCAAGCGCAGCCTCCCACTCGGTTACAGCCTGTTGGTATTCGGTCACCGCTACGGTATCAGCGAATCGGTAGTGCCAAATGTTCACATCGCTTTCGAACATCTTCAGTCTCTCAAGGTAGGTCGCAGTACGGTCTAGAAACAGATTCATCTTTGCGCCGACATACGCACAGTGATTATTCGCAAATGCCATCCCGAGCCGATCATCATTGTCGAGCAGATCGAAGGCATGTTCACCGTACTCGTAACTCATCACGGCCCACGGAGCGCGCTTGTGAATGTCGACAGAGGGATCACCGCCTTCCGCGGGAATGATCTCCTTGTCATTCACAGAGATGTAGAACGCAGTGTACGCTAGTCCTATGTAGAGGCGACCTTGTTGCTTCGTGGGTGAATCAGCGATCATCTCTCGAAGAGCATCCATACGAGCCGTTTTCTCCGGCTCGCTAAAGGGAGGGCCTACACGCGCGTGGGCCGCCGTCCGCAAGATCGCCAGCGAAGGTTCCAACTGACTGTGCCCGAGAAGACGTTCGTAATCATTGATCGCGAGAATCACTCGGTGCCAAAGCGACAACATCGAAAGCACGCTGCAAATTACAAGGCACTTCGATTCATCAAGCGGCTCGCTAGCCGTGCGCGCCAAAGTTGAGCATCCACCCATCACGCGAGCTTGATCCCCGCTGAAAAGATCGTCGACCAATGGCTTTGCGTCCTCCAGATCGGAGTCGCGAATCGTTCCACCCCAACGCACGATCCCAAGATCGCGCAACGGAAGCGTGACAACAAAATCGGCCTGCCGTTGCAACGCGGCAGCGATCAGCGCGTCGACGCGCACGCGTATCTCTCGAATGAACTGCAGACGGTCGTAGAATCCGGTAACTTGATATGCGAGCTCACGCTTCAGTCCTTCCGCCTCCTCCACTATCTCCCTACGGAGTTCAACTCGCGGACGACCGGTTTCCATGAATTCGAACACCTCTACCGAGTCAGTCACCACATCTTTCAACACCGCGGGTGGGCGATACCTTGTGAACAGACGCTCGAGAAACGATGAGCGCTCCATCTCAGCAATAACGTCAACGAGATGGTGGTCACCGATCTGCAATCGCTCCAATTCCTGAATCACCGCAGGTGCAAGGTCTCTCTGCGTAAGATCGACTTCGTCGGGTTTCAAAGCCTTTGTGAGCTCGCGCAGCACGCGCTCAAGCTCGAGAATTGTGACCGGCGGAGGCCCCCCCTCGTCGGCAAGCTCAACCTCCGGAAAACGTAATGCTTCGAAACATGCTCGCAGAATAAAGTAATCAGACGTCCGCAGCACCATTCCGGATCGCCAGGCTCGTTCCAACCTGAAGTGCTGGGGAACTTCATATGAAAGCAGCGACGTCACTTCTGGGTTCGTTCGCGCCACCTTGTGAAGGGCCGCGGTGTTCGTGTGAAAACGTACTGCCGGCAGTTTTGTTGAGACTTTCGACTCCTCGATGAGCCGGTGAAGACTCACGAGTGCAACGGCGTCAGCTAGATCATTGATTACGGGGACGGGCCTTCCAGACATGCGCTGCGCGGAGATGGCTCCATAGATCCGCCAGACCTCAGATGTGTTGAGCATTGTCCCAATTTCGGGTCCGAAGTCCGTGAACCGCAGCACGCTTCGTCCTAGAAGGCGCAGTCGCTCCGGCCATGACCCGTACGTCGCCTCGAGCGCAACGAAGGCGTCGGGACCGACTTCGCGAAGAGCCTCGACGAAAAATTGCGTCTTTTCTTCTTCGGTCTTGCCTCGCCGAATGGCGTCCAAGAGCGTACGGAAGTCCTGATCGACACCTCGTCTCTGAAGGTACTTGATAACGCCGTCGGAATACGGACCTTCAGTGGTCTCGTCCAGTTCGCTAATAACCTTGTGCAGTTCGGCGGCATGTGGTCGAAGCAGGTGCGCAGTGCCGAGGTAACCAGCGGAGAGGAGCGCGCGTGTTAAAACCTGCCGTTCGCTCTCCTTACGCGGCTCGGACCGGAAGCCGCAAATCGTCCGCACCATAACATCGGCATCGTAGTAATACCGAATAGCAGGAGTACGCACCGACGCCGCTTCGATGCCGCGGTCGTAAATTGCATGTGCAAGTGCCTCCGTGAAGTCGGCCAGTCGCCCCGATTCAAGAAAGTATTTCAGCGCTATACCGCGATTTGCCGGCGATGTCATGCGAAGGCCTTCCATGCGTCATCCCCAAACGCGCTGTCCTGCATGGCCAACAATTTCTCTCGTGCTTGACGTTCCTCTTCGCGACGCCACAGCTCCGTGACCACCTCGTCACGGAGAGCAGTCGGCATGCGCATCGCAAATGAGGCAGCTCGTGAGGTCTTCACAACACGGAGTTCCTCCTCAATGTCGAGAACTCCAGCCTCTCGCAGTTTTGCGAGAAGTGATTCCTTCTCGAATCCGCGATCGGCTATTAGATGCTCAACGATCTCCTTCAGAAGCGGCGCCGGGAGCGCCAGGGCCAGTTCCTCGATGCAGACGAATTCCAGCGGTGGATACGCTAGCGCATGGTCTAGACAATCGACATAGATCGTCCAAAGCTCCTCTAGTGTCGAAGAGGGAAGCATGAAGAGATCCGTCTGTCGCTGCAGGGTGGCCCGGACCGAGGAAAAGTTCCGTCGGAATGATTCAATGACGTCGCCAGTAAAGTCGCTGGGATTCGTATCTCTCAATAACTTGGCGACAAGGTGTAATGCCCCTGAGAGGGTGTTGACCAACTCAACATTTGTGAATATCCGCGTCTCCTCCCCAATTCCAAGCGTCTTCGCAACCTCGATCAATTCATCATGCATTTCGGACGAGAAAAGCTGGCCAAGTGATGCTATGAGTTCCGCAGCGACTCTACTCCCTGGTCCATCGACAATGAGCGGTAACAGATTAATCATTGCATCTTCGAGATCGACATCGGGAAGTCGCTGGGCCAGCCAGCCCTGGAGCATCTTGATGTCGGTCCGCAGCAGACCTTCTACGACGATCGGCGCCCATGCACCATCCTTATAGAGAGACAACCAGAAGCTCGGTGTCACCTTCGTATCGAGTGTGAGGAGAGCTTGTGCGGCTGAAAATGAGAGAGCCGGGTCAAAGGTACTCCTCTCCGTCGGTTTGACGATCTGCAGCAGCGTGTCCACTAGCTCAACTCTACGCGGCGAATCCATCAGAACCGGATCGGCCAACATGAGCAGACCTTGCGCCGATACGACTGGCCACATCTCGGGCTGGCTCGCCAAATCTTCGACCAAAGCATGGACAGCCTTTTGAAGATTCACGCAGACGGCGTGCTCCATCGTCGAATAGAGGTCGGCGATAAGTTCGTGCCGCGCCTCGCCCTGAGCGCCTCCTACTGCGTCATGATGGTTTAGGCGCGCATGGATCCACTCCTTCAGTTCGGAAACCGTGGACCGCCGAAAGAGTTCCGTAACGCGATCGCGTGGATCATCTCCCATCATGGCTACGACACCTCCTCGGGCTCGCTGGCAAGATGCTGGCCAACAATCGGCCAATGGACGACTTCAGCTCGACCGCGGAAAAGCGCAGCGTGAGTGTCCCAAACGAACGTCCTGCCGCAGCCGTTATCGCAGTCTTCCTGTGACGCTGGGCGAAAGTAGTACACCCAGGTGTCACCCGAATATGCCTCCGTCACACGAGGAACGCACGGCGTACATCGTCTCGGCAATATGTATTCGAGGAGGAGAAGGCGCTTTCGTTTGACGGTTAGAGGAAGCCCGAAGATGGCGGCAACATCACGCGCGCGCCGCGGGATACCGTCGAATGTTCCGACGTGAGGCGGTTCAGCGAATGTACTCCACATGACATGAGACCCAAGCGGAACCCTACGCCATCGCGAGCGCAAGACTGATATTGACAGACCCTTGTACCCACGTACCATCAACCGCGCAGCGTTGAGTGTGTAGCCTAGCGTCGCGATCGCGCGGGCCATGGAGTCGGACGTTATTGCACGTCCGAAAATCGTCCCTGCGGCAACCTTGGCCTTCGGGCCGCATAACTGGAACCTGCGCATCGACGCTGTGATCGCTTCACAAATCTCGCCCCGATCTCGCGGCGCTGCGAGGATGTCTCTGATCACGACGTGCCATTCCTCTTCTTCGACTTGACGTTCCGCGTAAAGATTCAACACGGCCTGCCCATTTACTGAGACATCGTCGATCATAGCAAGTTTCTTCTGGACATCATCCTGCTCAGTCGGCGTAAATCTAGTCTTCAGAACGTTTTCAAACATTGCTGGCATGTTCGCTGGGCCTCCGCTGACCTACTCTCAACATGGGAGTGTCGTACGGCATCAGATCCCTACCCTTGTCAAAGATCGGCAACCATGGTAAGGCTGGCGGTCACATCCGTCGTAACCGGGACCCGTAGTAAACTGTTTGTTTTACCACGGCTCGCTTGCCACCGATTCATCGCCACACTCCGCAGAGGAACGCGTCGAGAACTGGGGACTGGCAGGAGCCGACCTGATGCCCCCATTCCCTGTGATAGCGTGATGTGAGTATGAAGAGATTGTCCTTCCTCCTCGCGCTGACCCTCGCCTGCGGCGGTACCGCCCTCACCGCGCAGACCCACCCCCCCACCACCCATCGCCTTCTGGCGACGCCCGACACGGTGGCCTATGGCTACTACTGGTCGGAGGCGAAGCCGGCGCTGCGCATCGCCTCGGGGGACATCATCGACGTCGACACGCTGTTGACGAATACGCCGGCAGGTCTGGCGAAGGCGGGCGTGCCGGATGAAAAGATCCAGCAGTCGCTGAAGACGATCGTGGCCGAGGTCACCGGCGATCGCAAAGGTCCCGGCGGTCACATCCTGACCGGGCCGGTCTATGTCGAAGGGGCGGAGCCGGGCGACGTTCTCGAGGTCAGGATTCTGTCGATCGATTTCGCCATCGACTACGGCTACAACGGCTGCAGCGGCATCGTGCCGGAGAATTGCGACCGCAGCGCCGGATTGAAAATCCTCCCCATCGACAAGAAGACGATGACCTCGCAGTACGCGCCGGGGATCGTCATTCCGCTCAAGCCGTTCTACGGCAGCATGGGAGTGGCGCCGGCGCCGGAGCTGGGGCGCGTCAGCAGCAACCCTCCCGGCAGACACGCGGGCAATATGGACAACCGCGAGCTCGTGGCCGGCACGACGCTGTTCATCCCCGTCTTTGCGCCCGGCGCCCTGTTTGAAGTCGGCGACGGACACGGCGCCCAGGGCGACGGAGAAGTCGATCAGACGGCGATCGAAACGTCATTACGCGGGCGGCTGCAGCTCATCGTGCGCAAGGATATGAAGCTGACCTGGCCGCGCGCCGAGACGCCGACCGATTACATCAGCATGGCCACCGACCCCGATCTGATGGTCGCCACCAAAACCGCGATTCAGGAGATGGTCGACTTTCTCGCCGCGACGAAGAACCTCACCAAGCATCAGGCCTACCAACTCGTCAGCATGGCCGGCCACGTCGTCGTCACGCAGTTGGTCGACAAGCCGAACATGGGGGTCCATGTGAAGATGCCGAAGAGCATCTGGAAACGCTGAAAAAGCGTTTAACCACAGAGACACAGAGATCACAGAGAAAGGCTGACGGCGGAAGGATGAAGGATGAATCAAATAGCACCTTCATCCTTCATCCTTCAAAATTCATCTTTTCTCTGTGATCTCTGTGCCTCTGTGGTTAAACGCTTTTGACTCTACTCCCGCTCGAGCACCATCGCCACGCCTATGCCGCCCGCGGCACAGACGGTGACGAGGCCGTACTGCTGTCCGGTGCGCTGCAGCTCGTTGCAGACCGTGGTCACGATTCGTGAGCCGGTGGCGCCGAAGGGATGTCCCAGGGCGATCGACCCGCCGGTGAGGTTGATCTTCTCGGGATCGATGTCGCCGACCGGCTCGCTGCGGCCAAGCCGTTCCTGGGCGATCTTCTTCGATCCGATCCACTGGATGTTCGACAGCACCTGCGCGGCGAATGCCTCGTGCATCTCGATGACGCCGATGTCTTTGAGCGCGATCTTGGCGCGCTCCAGCGCCACCGGAAGGGCGAAGACGGGGCCTTGCAGCAACTGATCGAAGGGATCAGTGGCGGCGTAGGCGTAGCTCTTGATGAAGCCGATCGGTTTGATGCCGAGGGCCTTGGCCTTGTCCTCCGACATCAGGATCACCGCCGCGGCGCCGTCCGTCAGCGGGGAGGCGTTGGCGGCGGTGATCGTTCCGTACTTGCGGTCGAAGACCGGCCGCAGTTTGGCCATCGCTTCGAGCGTCGAATCACCGCGGATGAGGTTGTCGGTCTCGACGATGTCGTCGTATCCCGGCGGGACGAGCACGGTCATCACTTCCTCTTTGAACCGCCCGCTGGCCGTGGCCTCGGCGGCGCGATGATGGCTCTGCAGCGCGAATCTGTCCTGCGCCTCGCGGGTGATGCCGTTCTCCTTGGCCATCTTCTCGGCCGACTCCCCCATCGTCAGGCCGGTGGTCGACTCGGCGATGGCGGGAGCGTCGGGGGCGAGATCCTTCGGCCGGATCTTGCGGAACGATCCGAGCTTCCCGCCGACGCTCTTCTGCTTGCTGGAGCTGACCAGCGCGTCGGCGAAGTTCTTCGAGAAGAGGATGGGGATGTCGGAGAGCGACTCGCTGCCGCCGGCGACGACGATATCGGCATAGCCGCGGAAGATCATGTCGGCGGCCGAGGTGATGGCCTGGTTCGACGACGCACAGGCCTTGCTCACCGTGTAGCCGGGCACCTTGCGCGGCAGGCCGGTACCGAGGACGATCTCCCGGGCGATGTTCGGCGCCTTGACCGACGGGATGACGTTGCCGAAGACGACTTCCTGGATGGTGTTGGGATCGATGCCCGAACGCTGCACGAGCTCGGCGACGACGAGCTTGCCGAGGTCGAGCGCGGAGAGGTGCGCGTAGTGCGTGCCCGATTTCGCGAAAGGAGTGCGCAGTCCGCGAACGACGGCCACACGAGGGGTGTATTGCCACATTGGTCAGAGGCCTCGGGGGCGGAGAATAGCACCGAAAATCAGGGATGGACGGAGCGGCGCTTCACCGCCGCGGGCGGTGCGGTGATGATGATCGTTCCGCTGTTCTGACAGGCACCCGTGGTGGCGCTGCCGACCGTGACGGTCCAACGGAATGTTCCGGCGCGTTCGTAGAGGTGGAAGGTTTTCACCTCGTTCGACACGGCCCCGTCTCCGAAGGTCCAGGTGACGCCCGCGGTATCGCAGGATGACGGTTGCTGGAGAAGGAAGAGAACGGCCGTCGTCGCCGGAGCGGAGGTGGCGACGTTCGCGGCACAGGAGAGGCTGCACGGGCCCGTGCAGACGAGCGGATCGACATGCACCGCCACGCTGTTCGAATCGGTCGTGCCGCCGGGGCCGGACGCGCGAATCACGTAGGTGTAGCTCTGCCCCGCCAGGGCCGCGCTGTCGGAAAAGGCGGTACCGGTCACAGTGCCGATCGGCCTGTCGTCGCGCAAGACGTCATAGCCGGTCGCATTCGCCGATGCCGTCCAAGTCAGATTGACCCTGGCAGAGGGCGACGAGGAGATGTCGCAGAAGGCATTGGCGGACAAGATGAAGGAACCCGGCGGCGGCTGACAGATGGTCGTCGGGAGCGCGAGGTTGATCGAATTCGAGTCGGAGCTCCCTCCAGCGTTCGCAGCGCGAACGAAGTACGCGTGTGTCTGGCCCGGGGCGACTGAGGCGTCGTCATAGGCCAGCGTCGTCGCCGGCAAGGCCGCCGACAAAGCCGCGAGGTCACGAAACACCGTGTAGTTGGCGGAACCGGCGGCCGCCGTCCACGACAGGCGGTTGACCGGGCTGGTGTCATTGCAGATCGTGTTCACCGACAGCAGCGCGGACGAAGGAGGAGTCACCACCGCGCACGTGGAGCTGGCGATGGTGACCGACTGCCCGCTGGACAAGGTGGTGCCGCCGCTGTTCGTGGCCGTTACCGTGTAGGTGTACGTCTGTCCCACGCTGACGGTGAGGTCGTCAAAGGCAAGCTTCGTCGAGGCAAACGTCCCGCTGTAGGCGGCACCGTTGCGATTGACGACGTACGTGGACGCGTTCGAGGAGGCTGTCCAGGTGACATGGACCGCCGGCGAGGGCGCTGCCCCGTTCGTGCAGAATGCGCTGGCGGATACGGCAAACGCTCCGGGAGGAGAGACACAGGCCGGCGCCGTGACCGGCAGCGTGTTCGACTCGGTCGATCCGGAGCCGTTCAGGGCGGAAATAGTGTAGCTGTACGCGTGCCCCGCGGTGACGGTTGTATCCGTAAATGTACGATCGGTCGTCGTGCCAATCGTGACGCCGTCGCGGCCGACACGATACTGCGCCGCTCCCGAGGAGGCCGTCCAGCTCAATAGGACACTCACGGAGTCCTTCGAACACGACGTGATCCCGAAGAGTGTCAGGCTTCCTGGCAGGCCGGGACACGACGGCGTGGTCAGGAATTGTCCGTTGTTGGCCTGGGTGTCATTGACCGAGAAACGGTAGGAAGTGCCGGCGTTGAGGCGGGTGACGTCGAAGCTGCTGATCGTGTCATCGACGACGGCCACGAGATTATCCGAGGAGTCGGTGATGAAATAGCCGGAGGCGGACCCGGAGGTCCAGGCCAGATGAACAGCCGGTCCGCTCGCGGCGCAATAGGCAGCTTCGCCGACCTGCAGATCGCCGCTGAGACAGATCGACGAATTCGGGGCTGGAGGCGTGACGCTGTTGGAGGTGAAGGTAAAGCCGTGGCTGTCAGTGGAGACGACTGTGTAGGAACTGCCGGAGGTGCTGTCGTCGAACGCCAGCGTCGATGCCGGCAACACGCCGCCGATGGACAGCCCGGCGCGAAAGACCCTGTAGGACGAGGCACCGGAGGATGACGACCACGACAGATGCACACCGGCATGGCAGACCGGGTAGGCGGCCACGCCGAATGGTCCCGGCCCCGCAAGAGCCGGCAGAGCGATGAGGAGAATGAGGAAGGCCAGCAACGACGTGGCCTTCCGCGGGGCCACAGGTATCGGGATCAAGGTCTTGCAGGGATTGTACACAGGATCACCCAGCGATCGGGGCGACGTCGATCGGCGACACGAAGGAACAAAGGCCATCCGCAGATGACACAGATGAACGCAGATGGAGCACGGTTTTATCTGCGCTCATCTGCGTCATCTGCGGATGGCCTTTTGCTACGATCTACGTGGCCAGTTGATTCTCCAGACAAAAAAATCCAGGTGCCGGTCACGGGCTTGGTAGAGAGAAACGACTGGGAGATCCAGCCGTCACGCTTGATTCATTCATCGTCTCGAACACCGCGAGCGCGGCTCGCACTGAATGAAGGGAGCGGCGCGTGAGTTTTCGTTCTTCGACAGGATCGGCTTGCTACCTGCTGCGTCGAGGCCATACTATTGACCAGTATGGTTGACACAGTTGTGGCCCTTCCTGAAGACCTGCGAGCCACGCTCGATCGTTGCGCTCCCAACGCTGCTGAACGGGACGCCATCGTGGCCGCGGCCCTTCGTGCGTACCTGGCGTGGCCGCGTCCTGGCGACGACGCGGCAGATCTGGCGATCATCAATGCCCATGCGGTCGAGCTCAACGCTGAGGCGGTTGACGCGCTTTCGTATCAGATTCCACTGTGAGACGTGGAGAGTTGTATCTTGTCCAGCATCCGTCCTCGCGTGATCCGAAGAGGCAACGTGTGTTTGTGGTGATCAGCCGGCAAGTTCTCCTGGATTCGACTTTCTCATCCGTCATCTGCGCTCCTGTCTATTCACGCCGCGACGGCATCCATACCCAGGTCGATATCGGAATCGATGAAGGGCTCAAGCACGAAAGCAGCATTCACTGTGATGAGCTGATGAGTCTTCCGAAGTCTTCGCTCAACCAATTCATCGGGTCGCTTTCACCTGCGAAGCAGGCCGCGCTGGACCGTGCGCTCGCCTTCGCCGTTGGTCTCACCAGCTTTACGTTTCACGAGGGTGACTGACCCGAAACTGTCAGAGTCGCTGGTATTCAGAGTCGCTGGTATTCGGAAGAGTGACCCGTCGCCCGATGGGAGGGCAGGTCTAAAGTCGCCACTTCTCACTTTAGACCTGACCCCCTCTACTGCAGATGAACAGCCGGTCCGCTCGCGGTGCAATAGGCGGCCGCGTCGACTACTTCAACGGAGTTGCGAATCACCTGTCAAGTCCGGACACACATGTTCTAACCACCGAAGTTGATCCGATCGGCAAAGTGCCGATACGTGCTGCGAAAGCCGCCAGTCAAATTGCGCATCCACCACGTGAATCAGGGTTCGAGGCGGACAAGCCTATTCACATCATTGCGCACAGCATGGGAGGCCTCGACGCGCGACCTAATCTTCCGTGACCTGGAGGGTCTGCAGAGTCGCATCGAAACCCTGATCTGTATCGGCACTCCTCATCTCGGCTCGCCCATCGCATCCCTCATCGAACATGGGGATCCGTTTCCTATTAGGCCATGACCTCAACCGCGGTCCCGACGGGCCTCCGCAGATTAACTATCTCGCCGCATACGAATTCTTCGTTACAAAATTCATCCTTGGGAAATCGGTCTCTCCGCCAGTAGGGAGTGGACTAGTTTGATGTACCGGGCGCGCCCTTCCAAACCAACTGGCGCAACACAAACGGCAGAATCCCCCCACTCTCGTAGTAATCGACTTCGATCGGCGTATCGATGCGCACGATGACCGGCACGCTCTCTGTGACACCGTTCACGCGGTGAATCACCAGCGTCGCTTTCTGGCGGGGGCGGAGCTCGCCGGTGATGCCGGTGACATCGAAGGTTTCGGTGCCGTCGAGGGCGAGCGATTGGGCGTTTGTTCCTTCTTCGAACTGGAGAGGGAGCACGCCCATGCCGACGAGGTTGGAGCGGTGGATGCGCTCGAAGCTTTGCGTGACCACGGCGCTCACGCCGAGGAGTTTGGTTCCCTTGGCGGCCCAATCGCGTGACGAGCCGGTGCCGTACTCCTGACCGGCGATGACGACCAGCGGCGTCCCTTCGTTCTGATAGGCCATCGAGGCGTCGTAGATCGACATCTGCGTTCCGTCGGGCTGGTGCTTCGTCACGCCGCCTTCGACGCCAGGGACCATCAGGTTCTTGATGCGCACGTTCGCGAAGGTACCGCGCGTCATCACACGGTCGTTGCCGCGGCGCGAGCCGTAGCTGTTGAAGTCTTCGATCGGGACGCCGTTTTCGATGAGGTATTTGCCGGCCGGCGAGTTGGCCTTGATCGAGCCGGCCGGACTGATGTGATCGGTCGTTACCGAATCGCCGAAGATCGCCAGGGCCCGGGCGCCGGTGATGTCGGCGGCCTTCCCTGTTCCCTGCTTTCCGTCGAAGAACGGCGGCTCCTGGATGTAGGTCGAGTTGGTGTCCCACGAATAGAGCAGACCGCCGGTCGACGGGATCTCGTTCCAGAGCGGGTTCTGATCGGCGAAGTTCGCGTACAGCGTCCGGAACGATTGCGGGTCGAGGGCGTCGGCCATGCACGTCCGCACCTCATCCATCGACGGCCAGATCTCGTGCAGGTAGACGTCTTCGCCGTGCGACCCGCGGCCGAGCGGCTCTTTGGTCATGTCGATGTCGATGCGTCCCGCCAGTGCGAAGGCGACCACGAGCGGCGGCGACATGAGGAAGTTGGCGCGGATCGACTGGTGGACGCGCGCTTCGAAGTTGCGGTTGCCGGAGAGCACGCTGACGCCGACGAGATCGTGCTGGGTGATCGCTTCCTCGATGCGCGGATCGAGCGGCCCGGAATTGCCGATGCAGGTGGTGCAACCGTAGCCGACGGTGTAGAAGCCGAGCTGATCGAGGTAGGGCTGCAGCCCGCTGCGGTGGTAGTAGTCGGTGACGACGCGCGAGCCCGGCGCGAGCGAGGTCTTGACGACGCGCGGCACGCGCAGCCCTTTCTCGACCGCCTTTTTCGCCAGCAGGCCCGCGGCGAGCATGACCGAGGGGTTCGAGGTGTTCGTGCAGGATGTGATGGCGGCGATGAGGACGTCGCCGTCGTGCAGCTCGGCCACGGCCATCGGGAACTCGTCCGCCAGCGAATCGGCGGTGACGCGGTCGGGCGTGGGGCGGTTGTTGACCATCTCCTCTTCGGTGAGGACGCTGGTGTTCTTCTTCGCCGAGGTGAGCGGGGTCGGCGCCGTCGACTGTTCGCCGCCGCCGGTGATGGTGTGCTCCGGGCCGGTCGAGGTCACGCCGAGGAGCGTCTTCGCTTTCCGAGTGATCCCGGTTTTGCCGTAGCCTGCCGGCGCCGGCTTGCGCAGCATCTCCTCGAACTCGTGCTGGATGTCGTCGAGCTCGATGCGGTCCTGCGGGCGCTTCGGTCCGGCCACGCTGGCGCGGACGGTGGAGAGGTCGAGCTCGAGGACGGTGGTGTAGTCGATGTCGCCGTCCTTCGGCATCCCGAAGAGTCCCTGCGCCTTGAAGTAGGCGCGCAGCGCGTTGACCTGCTCGTCGCTCCTGCCGGTCATGCGCATGTAACGGCAGGTCTCTTCGTCGATCGGGAAGTAGCCCATGGTCGCGCCGTACTCGGGGGCCATGTTGGCGATGGTGGCGCGGTCGGCCAGCGCCAGCGAGGCCGCGCCGTCGCCGAAGTACTCGACGAACTTGCCGACGACTTTGGCCTTGCGCAGCATCTCGGTGATGGTGAGCACGAGGTCGGTGGCAGTGACGCCTTCGCGCAGTGCGCCTTTCAGATGCACGCCGACGACGTCCGGCGTGAGGAAGTAGACCGGCTGCCCGAGCATGCCCGCCTCGGCCTCGATCCCGCCGACGCCCCAGGCCACGATGCCGAGGCCGTTGATCATGGTCGTGTGCGAGTCGGTGCCGACGAGCGTGTCCGGATACCAGACGCCGTCCTTCTCCAGCACTCCGCGCGCGAGGTATTCGAGGTTGACCTGATGGACGATGCCGATGCCGGGCGGCACGACGCCGAATCCGTTGAAGGCCTGCGTTCCCCATTTCAGAAACTGATAGCGCTGCTGATTGCGCTTGAACTCGATGTCCATGTTGAGCTGCAGGGCGTCAGGGCGATTGGAGTAGTCGACCTGCACGGAGTGATCGACGACGAGATCGACCGGCACGAGCGGCTCGATGATCTTCGGATCGGCGCCCATTCGTTTTGCGGCGGAGCGCATGGCGGCGAGGTCGACGAGCAGGGGGACGCCGGTGAAGTCCTGCAGGAGGACACGGGCGACCATGAACGGGATCTCATCCGTCCTTTCGGCGCTGGGTTGCCAGTTTGCCAGCGTCCGGACATCGTTTTCGGCGATCTTTTTGCCGTCGACGTTGCGGAGAACCGACTCCAGCACGATGCGGATCGAGACCGGCAGTCGCGACACGTTGCCGACGCCGGCCGCTTCGAGTTTGGGAAGTGAGTAGAACTGTCCGCGGCGCCCATCGCCGAGGTCGAGGGAATCGAGAGTATTGAAGGTGTTGTGAGGCATTTCCGGGCCGGACTATATCAAAGGGGTTGTGGGGGATCGGGGTTGCGGGGTTTCGCGGTTGCGCGGTCTCGGGGTTGCGCGGTCTCGGGGTTGCAAGGTTGCTGGGTTGCTGGGGTTCAAAATTGGCGCTACTACCGTTGACGGGCCTAACCAGCATTTCTCACATGCTCACTTGAATTGTTCCATCGAGAGCCTTGCCACTCCCTTCATCGAGAGTCCTTCTCCCCCCGCGGTTTTTTGCGGGGGGAGAAGGTGGCGAAGCCGGATGAGGGGGGCGCTTTACGAGATATGCGCGATTTACCGACGCTGGTCCGAGAGCGCTCGAAGGCGCGCGAAATACGTCCTCGTAAAACGCCCCCTGCTCTGAAGATCGTTTTTGGGGTAGGTGGAAGCAAGGTACACGACGACTGTACGTTCAAGAATGAACGTCCAAACGAGCATCGAGCGCCTCTCGGAATGACGCTTGGCTCAGGTGTGAAGTCGGTCTCGGTCTATGCGGTTAGCGGCGTCAGGGAAACCGCAAAGCCGA
>Ga0247668_1000135_pt1 | contig 21952 bp, 20 predicted proteins | sample CNK09_metaG_FD_182737 | JGI IMG/M metagenome (GOLD analysis project Ga0247668, IMG submission 182737) | Soil microbial communities from Purdue University Martell Research Forest, Indiana, United States - CNK09 | ecosystem: Environmental > Terrestrial > Soil > Temperate forest > Bulk soil...
GTTCATGGTGCTGCGCTCCCGCGTCGAGGACCTCGACGGCCTGCCGACCATCAACCTCTCCGAGACGCCGCTGGAGGGGTGGAGCCGCTTCCTGAAGCGCGGGTTCGATCTCGTCGTGGCCACCATCGCGCTTATCGTCTTTTCGCCGGTGATGCTGATCGTTGCCATCGCCATCAAGCTCGGCGACCGCGGGCCGGTGTTCTACCGGCAGGAGCGGATGGGGCTGGACGGCAAGCCGTTCGATATTTTCAAGTTCCGCTCGATGCGCGTCGGCGCGGAGAAGGACACAGGCGCCAAGTGGGCCGAGAAGGATGACCCGCGCCGGACGCGCGTCGGCGCCTTCATCCGGAAGACGTCCCTCGACGAGCTGCCGCAGCTTTTCAACGTTCTCCTCGGCGACATGAGCGTGGTCGGTCCACGCCCCGAGCGTCCGCAGTTCGTCGAACAGTTCCGCGCCGAGTTCCCGCACTACATGCTCCGCCACAAGGTCCGGGCCGGCATGACCGGATGGGCGCAGGTTCACGGCTGGCGCGGCAATACCTCGATCCGCATCCGCATCGAGCACGACCTCTACTACATCGAGAACTGGTCGCTCCTGCTCGATCTGAAGATCCTCTTCATGACCGTGATTCACGGGCTGAAGCACGAGAACGCGTACTAGCGGACGGAGCGCTGGCGTCTCGCCGGCTGGCCCGGGGGCGTCCCGCCCCCGGTCTGGCAAGACGCCATACCTTTGCGTGTAACCTCCGCAGCGGCGAGACGCCGCTGAGCCAGCCGGCGAGACGCCAGCGCTCCGGGGGGCTGGCCCTTCTATAATCCGCCCCCTACATGGGCAAAAACTCCGAAACTCTCTTCCAACGTGCGCAGGAGATCATCCCCGGCGGCGTCAACTCGCCGGTACGCGCCTTCCGAGGCGTCGGCGGTACGCCGCTGTTCATCGAACAGGCGCTCGGGTCGCGCATCTTCGACGCCGACAACGTTCAGTACATCGACTGCGTCGGCTCGTGGGGGCCGATGATCCTCGGCCATGGTCATCGTTACGTCGTCGAGGCGGTGAAGAAGGCGGCCACGCGCGGCTTTTCCTTCGGCGCGCCGACGCTCGGCGAGATCGAGCTGGCCGAGATGATCGTGCAGGCCGTTCCGTCGATCGAGATGGTGCGCCTGGTCAACTCCGGCACCGAAGCGACGATGAGCGCGCTCCGGCTGGCGCGCGCGGCCACCGGTCGAAAGAAGATCATCAAGTTCGACGGCGGTTACCACGGACACGTCGACTCGCTGCTGGTGAAGGCGGGGAGCGGCGGTGCGACGTTCAACGTTCCCGACTCCGCCGGCGTGCCCAAGGAGGTAACGGAGCTGACGGTCAGCGTTGCCTACAACGACCTCGAGGCGGTACGCAAGGCGATGGATGACGAGGTGGCGGCGATCATCGTCGAGCCGGTGGCCGGGAACATGGGATGCGTCCCGCCGGCGGACGGTTTTCTGCAAGGGCTGCGCGATCTCTGTACCGAGCACGGCGCGCTGCTCATTCTCGACGAGGTGATGACCGGCTTCCGCGTGGCGTACGGCGGCGCGCAGTCGGTGTACGGCGTGAAGCCCGACATCACCACGCTCGGCAAGATCATCGGCGGCGGCATGCCCATCGGCGCGTACGGCGGACGGCGCGAGCTGATGCAACTCGTCTCGCCGCTGGGCCCGATGTACCAGGCCGGAACGCTGTCGGGCAATCCGGTGGCCGTTGCCGCGGGGAAGGCGACGCTCGGCGTGCTGAAGAACTCGTCGATCTATGCCGACCTCGAGGAGCGCTCCGGCGAATTCGAGACGGGAGTTCGCAAGGCGGCCGAAAAGCACGGCGTACCGCTGACGATCAACCGCGCCGGCTCGATGTGGACGATCTTCTTCACCGAGGGCCCGGTCACCGAGTACGAGAGCGCGAACCGCTCGAACCGCGACAAGTTCGCCCGCTTCTTCCACCTGATGCTCGGCGAAGGCGTCTACCTTCCGCCGTCGCAGCTCGAGGCGGCATTCTTCTCCGCCGCACACGCGAAGAAAGACATCCTGCAGCTCATCGAGCGCGCGGACCGGACGCTGAAGAAGATGGCGTGGGAGTTTGAGAAGTAGGATCGGCTGTCATCCTGACGGCGAGCGCAGCGAGCTTGTCAGGATCTCCGGTGGAATCGCGAGGTCTCTGCCTGAAACCGACTGCCGCGCGGTCTGACCGGAGATCCTGACCAGGCTCGCTGCGCTCGCCGTCAGGATGGGACTTTGGGCACCAGCCAGCTCCGCCCGCCCATCGCCACCGCCTCGGCGTCAAACCCGAACAGCTCTCGCACCACCTCCGGCTGCATGACCTCGGCCGGCGAGGCGTCGCGGGCGAGGGAGCCGCGCTGCATGACCAGCATGCGGTCGCTGTAGGCGGCGGCCCAGTTGAGGTCGTGCGTGGCGTAGATGACCGTGACGCCGGTGCGGTCGACGATGTCGCGGAGCAGCGCCGAGAACTGCTGCACGTGCGAGATGTCGAGCGACGCCAGAGGTTCGTCGAGCAGGATGAGCCGCGGCCGCGCGGCCAGGACGCGGGCCAGGAAGATGCGTTTCCTCTCGCCGCCGCTCATCTCATCGAGATAGCGTCCGCCGAGGTGCGCGGCGTCGCAGAGAACGAGCGCGCGCTCCGCTTCGTCGTAATCGGAGTCGGACTCCCAGGCGAAGCGGCCGAGGAACGGAGCGCGGCCGGAGACGACGACGTCGATGGCCCGCATCGAGAAAGTCGGATCGGGATCCTGCGGAAGGTAGGCCACCTGCTTGGCGTACTCCTTCGCCGGCCAGTCGCGGAGGCGCTTGCCGTCGAAGGCGATCTCCCCGGCGCGCGGCGCCAGGACGTTGGCGACGAGCTTGAGAAGCGTCGATTTCCCCGAGCCGTTCGGACCGGTGAGGGCGATGAGCTGCGTGCGGTCGAACGAGGCCGTGATGCCGTCGACCGCCTGCGCCCCTTCGTAGGCAAACGAGACATCGCGCAGCGCCAGCATCAGCGGTTCCTCCGTAGCAGCGAGAGAAAGAACGGCACGCCCAGGACAGCGGTGAACGCGCCGATCGGCAGCTCGGACGAGATGACGGCAATGCGCGACAGAAGATCGGCCAGTACCACGAGTACGCCGCCGCCGAGCGCGCAGAGCGGCAGGAGGAAGCGGAAGTCGCGCCGCCAGATCATGCGGATGAGATGCGGCACCAGCAGCCCGACGAAGCCTATGATGCCGCTCACCGAGACCGCGGCGCCGGTGACGATGGAGGCGGTGATGAAGCCGATAAGCTTCACACGCTCGACCTGCACGCCGCGCGACTTGGCGTCGTCTTCGCCGAACGCCAGCATGCGCAGATCGTTTCCGATCGTGGCCAGCATGACCATGGCGATCAGGAGCAGCACCGTCAGCAGCACGACATCGCTCCAGGTGGCGCCGAAGAGTGTCCCCATCATCCATCGCAGCGCCGCCATCAGATCGCTCTGCCGCGAGACGCCGAAGGAGATGAGGATCACGGCTGAAAAGAAAGCATTCAACACGAGGCCGGAGAGGAGCAGTCGCGTCGGGTCGGTGTACTCACGGCGCCGCGCCAGCAGGAACACCGCCGCGGTGGCGCCGCACGCGCCGGCGAAGGCGATGGCCGGCACGACGCCGGGAAGGCGGGCCAGCCCCGCCGCCGTGGCGATCGATGCCCCGCACGCCGCGCCGCCGGAGACGCCGAGGATGAACGGATCGGCGAGTGGGTTTCGCAGCAGCGTCTGGAAGGTGACGCCCGCCACCGCCAGCGTCGCCCCAACCAGCGCCGCCAGCAGCGCCCGCGGCAACCGGATGCCGATGAGGATGGAGCGCGCCGTGTCATCCCCCGACAGCGCCGCCCGCCAGGAGACATTCGTCGCCCCCACCGATGAGGCAAGGATCAGGGCGATGACAAGCAGCAGCGCCAGCATCGCGACGGCGCCGATGAGGCGGGGGTGGGGGTGGGCGGATGACACGCTGCGCAGTGTAGCGTCAGGTTTCGTCCGCTACATCGTGGCGGTCATCAGTTGACGCTGGAACGAACGACATTGTTTCACGCGGAGGCGCGGAGACGCGGAGGAGATGACGAGGAACTTCTTTCTCCGCGTACTCCGCGCCTCCGCGTGAGTCCATCAGTCCGAAAGCACAAGCACTGAAAGGTTCAGCCCTGGCCACCGTCAGAAGTGCGGCAGCGACCGCCGATCCAGGGCCGAGCGGATGAGCGTCATGGCATAGGCGTGGTCGGCGCTCGCCGGCGTGGTGAAGTCCATGCCCCGACGCCAGCTCTCCGGCGCCTCGGCATGGATTCCGGTGAGGATGATCCATCCGCCTCCCGACTGCCCTTGCACCACGGCGGGCGTGCCATCGGGATATCTGCCGACCACCTCACCCCAACCGGTGAGCTGAGGACCATCCTCCCAATACTGGTCGAGCGTGGGCGTTCCCACACCCGAGATCGGCACTGCCGCCTTGCGCACCCCCCGCCCCTCGGCGGAGTAGAAGCCGAACTGCACGCCGGAGGTCAGGTTCAGACCGTTGTAAGGCGAGCGACCGGCAAAGAACGCTCCGCCGCAGATGCCGAGGTAGCTCACACCGTACTGCACGGCGTCGCGAAGCTTCGCTGCCGTCTCCTTCTTGAGGCCGATCCCGATGCGAGTGAAGTCTCCGCCGGGGACGATGATGAGGTGATAGCTACGCAGCCGTGCAGCGCTCATCGCGTCCAACTTCGCCGAGCTCGCGGTCGAGTATGAGATCCGGTTCTTCTCCAGGAGAGTCTCGATCGCCGCGACGTCGTTGGTGGAGGTGCCTGTTCCATTGAACAGGAGGATGCCCGGCACACGGCCGGATGTCAGTGCGACAGCGGAGGCGCCCGGCCGATGACAGCCCGACAGGTTGAGCGCGAAGAGGGCGAGGCAGACGAGGAGGCGCTGATCCTTCATGGTGACGCGCGGCCACTCTTTGGCGCCACGTAGTGGAACTCGACGAGGAACACGTTTTCGCCTCGCCCGTGCCTCGCGACCTTCAGGAGATCGTTTACGCCGGCGAAGCCGCATTCCCGGGCGAGGCGAGGCGTGATCTGTTCGACCGTGATCGGGACGATGGAGTCGATTTCAATCTCGCCTTCTTCGAAGCGGTATCGCCGGCCGGCACGAACACGCGGGTTCATCCAGACGCGAACGCTCTTCGTGATCGCACCACTTCGCACTCCATCGCGCAGGTATTTCGTGAACAACACCGTGCGAGTCTAAGGCAGCATCGGGCGTCAGGTCGAAAGTCGAAAGTGCCGGGAGACAGACTGGCTAACCACCTATGCGACAGGCCTGCCCGCACTTTCGACTTTCGACCCTGACCCCAAGGGTTGCTCTCCGGATTCGGACGAGTGCCGCGAGCAGGGCGCACATCTTGACGCTAGTTTGTTGACGCATCATGATGTGCGGATGCGAACGACCCTTACGCTCGATGACGATCTTGCGAAGGAGCTTCAGGAGACCGCCCGAAGCAGTGGCCGATCGTTCAAGGAAGTGATCAATGAGACGCTCCGGCACGGGCTGGCGACGGGCGCCTCTCCGGTGAGGCGCATACCGCGATTTCGAGTTCATCCGAAGGCCTGCGGGTTCCGGGCTGGAATCGATCTTACCAAGTTGAACCAACTAGTGGACGATCTTGAAACCGAGCGTGCCGGGTCCCTTGCCATTCGCGATCGGTAATTCTCGATCGGTAGCTCGATGATCATTCCCGATATCAATCTGCTCGTATACACCTACAACGTTGATGCGCCCGACCATCGGAAGGCGCGCGCCTGGTGGGAGAATGCCCTCTCTGCCAGCCAACCTGTAGCGTTGCCCTGGGTGGTTCTTCTCGGTTTTCTCCGCATCATGACCAGCCGGCGAATACTCCTCGCCCCGCTGATGATGGAAGAGGCCATCGGGCACCTTCGCTCCTGGCTGGAGCAGCCACAGACGCGGATCATCCATCCGGGTCCTCGTCATCTTGATCTGGTGCAGGATCTCGCGGTGCGTGCCGGGGTAACGGGAGACATGACCACGGACCTTCATCTGGCGGCACTTGCGATCGAGCATCAGGCCGAGTTGCATTCGAACGACGCGGACTTCAGAAGGTTTCCCGGTCTACGCTGGAGCAATCCCCTGCGCTGAGCTGCCGATCGTCCCGGGTAAACATCACCCCTCTCCGCTCGTCCAACGTTCATGAAACACGCCCCAAAGCTCCTTGCCGGACTCATCGCCCTTACCCTCCTCACCGGTACCACCTCCTCGGATAGCAAACTCAACGATCGGCAGCAGGCGCTTCATGCGCTCAACCGGCTAGCGTTCGGGCCGCGGCCGGGGGATGTCGACGCGGTGATGAAGGATGGCGTCAATACCTGGATCGAGCAGCAGCTTCATCCCGAGGGGATTCCCGATCGCGCGGTCGAGGCGCGTATTGCAACCCTGCCGACGATGACACTGTCGAATGCGCAGATCGTGAAGACGTATTACGAGCCGGTGCTGATGGCGCGGAAGCAGGCCAATGCCGAGGCGAAGAACGGCGACGTCGACAAAAAGGACGTCAGGCGCGAACTGATGGCCGATGTTCCTCCGAACCAGCGGCCGCAGGTGGTGATGAACGATCTCGTCGCGCAGCGCATCCTTCGCGCGGCGGAGTCCGATCGCCAGCTCAACGAGGTGATGGTCGACTTCTGGATGAATCACTTCAACGTCTTTGCTGGAAAAGGCATCGACCGGTTTCTGCTGACGAGCTACGAGCGGGACGTGATCCGGCCGCATATCTGGGGGCGCTTCGAAGATCTGCTGATGGCCACGGCGAAATCGCCGGCGATGTTGTTCTATCTCGACAACGCTCGCTCCATGGCCGCTCCGGAGAACCGTCCGGCGATGCAGCAGCAGCGTGGATTCGGCGGACGGTTCGGCTTCGGCCGCCGGGCGATCGTGGTGCATCCGCAGCAGCAGGGGCAGGGTGGCCTCAACGAGAACTACGCGCGGGAGATCATGGAGCTCCACACGCTCGGCGTCGATGGCGGCTACACGCAGAAGGACGTGACCGAGCTGGCGCGGGTGCTGACCGGCTGGTCGATCAGCCGGGAACGCGAGGGCGGCGAGGGCGCTACCTTCGTCTTTCGCGCGCAGATGCACGACGCCGGTGCGAAGACCGTCCTCGGCATCCGCTTCGCCCCCGGCGGCGGGATCGAGGAAGGAGAGCGGATGATTCACGTCCTCGCCCACCATCCGGCCACCGCCCATCGCATCGCCTACAAACTCTGCCAGCGTCTGGTCGCCGATGAGCCGCCTCCGGCACTCGTCGCTCGCGTGGCGAAGAAGTTCCTGGCGACGGACGGCGATCTCCGTCAGACCGTCCGCGCGGTGATCGAGAGTCCGGAGTTCTGGAGTCCGGCGTCATATCGCGCCAAGGTGAAGTCGCCGTTCGAGTACACGATCTCGGCGGTGCGCGCGGTGAACGCGCAGATCACCGATCCGGCGCCGATCGCGCGCGCACTGCAGCAGATCGGCGAGCCGCTCTACGGTGCCCAGCCGCCGACCGGCTACAGCGACAAGGCCGACGTCTGGATCAACACCGGCGCGCTGATGAACCGTCTCAACTTCGCGCTGTCGCTGGCGTCCAACAAACTGCCGGGGGTGCACGGCGACGTCGTTTCGCTCATCCCCGCGGGACAGGCCGCCGACGCCTCGCATTCCGTCGAAGCACTGGCGCTGGCGCTGACGGGCGGCAACCTGACAGAGGAGACGCGCAGCATCATCAAATCGCGGATCGTCGAGCGGAAAGCACCATCCGAGGATCCGTGGGACAACACCCAACTGCCGACGGTGGCCGGGTTGATTCTTGGCTCGCCGGAGTTCCAGAGGCAGTAACGAAGGGTTGCTAAGTTGCTGGGTTGCAAGGTTGCTCGGTCGGGTGGGACTAAGCAACCCAGCAACTCAGCAACCCAGCAACCAAACCAGGAGACCCATGATCGACAGACGAATCTTCCTCAAATCCTCCGGCCTTGCTCTCGTCGGAGGCAGCCTGCTTCCCAATGTGTTCGTGAAGATGGCCAATGCCGCGACGACGAAGGGAGGCAAGACGCTGGTGGCGATTTTTCAGCGCGGGGCGGTCGACGGCTTGAACGTCATCGTTCCGTTCGGTGAGAAGGCGTACTACGACGCGCGGCCGACCATCGCCGTGCCGCGCCCCGGTGTCGATGGCGGTGCCATCGATCTCGACGGATTCTTCGGACTGCATCCGTCGCTGGCGTCGCTGACGCCGTACTTCAAGGATCACAGCGCGGCCTTCGTGCATGCGGTCGGCTCGCCGGATGCGACGCGGTCGCACTTTGACGCGCAGGACTTTATGGAGTCGGGAACGCCGGGCGTGAAATCGACCGAGGATGGCTTTCTCTCTCGCGCGGTCGGCGTGAAAAAAGAAACGCCGGTCTCCCCGCTGCGGGCCGTGGCGCTCTCGCCGGCGCTGCCGCGCATCCTGGCCGGCTCCGCCGGTGCGGTGGCGATGACGAACCTGAGCCAGTTCGGGATTCGCGGCGGTGCGAACGTCAGCGGCGGCTTCGAATCGATGTACGCCGAGGCGGTGGCGGGAACGCTGGGAGGGACGGCGAAGGAATCGTTCGAGGCGGCGCGGATCCTCAAGAGCGCCGATCCGCAGAAACTGCAGCCGGAGAATGGTGCCGTCTACCCGAATGGCCCGCTCGGCAACTCGCTCCGGCAGATCGCGCAGCTCATCAAATCGAACGTCGGCCTGGAGGTGGCCTTCGCCGACGTCAGCGGCTGGGACACGCACGCCGGCGAAGGGGGCGCGCAGGGACAGCTCGCGAACAATCTCCGCAATTTCTCCGATGCCATCGCCGCGTTCACGCGCGACCTCGGCTCGCGCATGGGCGACGTGGTGCTGGTGACGATGTCGGAGTTCGGCCGCACGGTCCGCGAGAATGGCAACCGCGGCACGGATCATGGTCACGCCAACGTGATGCTGGTCCTCGGCGGCGGCGTCAAAGGCGGGAAGGTGTACGGCAAGTGGCCGGGATTGTCGTCGCAGCAGCTCTACGAGAATCGCGATCTGGCGATTACTACCGACTTCCGCGACGTTTTCTCGGAGTTGCTGACGAAACAGCTCGCCGTGCCGTCGTTGAAGAGCGTGTTTCCGGGATATGACACCTTGCCGTCGAAGTGGAAGGGGATTCTGGCGTAGGCCCTAACCCGGAGCGCTGGCGTCTCGCCGGCTGGCCCGGGGGCGTCTCGCCCCCGGTCTGCCAAGACCCGTACATTGCTGGCACCCTCAGCGGCGAGACGCCGCCGAGCCAGCCGGCGAGACGCCAGCGCTCCGGCGCTGCGCGCTTATCGCCGCGCTACGGTGGTCTACAGCTCATTTCACCATCTTCACGTCCCCGAACGGCGCGATCTGATCCTTGATCTGCTTGTAGTCGCCGACGATGACGATGGCGCTGCGGTAGGTGTCGAAGTACTTCGCCGCGGAGCTCTGGACTTCGGCAGGGGTCAGCGCGGCCACCTTGTCGCGGAAGGTCTGCAGGAAGTCGCGCGACAGCTCGTCGATGTAGATGGTGCTGATGCGGGTGGCCAGACTGGCCTGCGACTCCAGCTCGAGCTCCATGCCGCCAATGCTGTAGGTCTTCGCCGACGCCAACTCCTCCGCGGTGACCGGCTCGACGCGCATCCTGTCGAGCTCGTAGAGCATCTCCAGGATGGTCGGTCCGGTGACCTCGTTGCGCACCGAGGCGCCGGCGGTGAAGGCGCCGGCAGCGCGGCGAAGGTCGGCGGAACTGAAGGGCGAGTAGGTATAGCCCTTCGATTCACGGATGTTGCGCGTCAGCCGCGAGTAAAACGCGCCGCCATAGATCATGTTCGTGGTGCGGAGCGGGATGTAGTCGGGTGAGCGCCGCGGAGGCGCCGGAGCGCCGATGAGAATGGTCGACTGCACCGAGCCGGGTCGGTCGATGACGTAGATCTGCCGCTTTTCACGCGCCGGCAGGACGAGCTTCGGCGGTGGCGGGAGCGGGACGCGTTTCCACGATCCGAAGGTCCTCTCGACCTCGGTGTGCATGGCCGGCACGTCGAAATCGCCGACGATGACCAGCGTGGCGTTGTTCGGGACGTACCAGGTGGCGGCGAAGGTCCGGAGAGCATCGCGGGTAAGGTTCTTGATCGCCGCCGGCGCGGGGACGGTGAAGCCGTACGGATGGGCGCCGAAGAGGGCTTTGTCGAGCTCTTCCTGCGCCAGGAAGTCGGGCGTGGAGCGCTGCTCTTCGATCTCCTGCGCGAAGTTCGTCTTCGCCAGCGCCACCTCGGATTGGGGATACGCGGGATGCCGCGCCACGTCGCTGACGAGGTCGAGCAGCTTCGGCGCGAACTCGGAGAGCGACGAGGCCGTCATCGCGGTGGCGTCGTTGTCGACCGCGATCGAGAGCGCGCCGCCGATCGAGCGCAGCTCTTCCTTGATCTGAAGGCTGGTCCGCGTGGCCGTTCCTTCGTTCATCACGCGCGCCGCCAGTTGCGCGACGCCGGGCTGCGTCTTGTACGCGGTGCCGCGTCCCGCCAGGAGCGACAACTCGGCGGTGATCTTCGGCACGTTATGAAGGGGGACCAGCACGACGGTCAACCCGTTGCCGAGCTTCGATTCGCTGATCGCCGGCCAGTTGATCGGTCGCGGCGGCGCGGGCGGGGGAGGCGTGGCCTGGGCGAACGTGGTTGCCGCGAAGGTGAGGATGGCCACAAGCAGCGTTAGCGTGCGCGTCTTCGCGCGCGTTATCTGCGCGTCTCCGCGCGCGTTGTCTGCACGCTTGCGCGTGCGTTGTCGGTGGTCAGTGTGGCACAGACACTCTTGTCTGTGCGTGTGCGTTGCCTGTGTAATGACTGTTCCACCACGCGCGCCCGGCGCGCAGATAACGCGCGCGGAGACGCGCAGACAACGCGCCGAAAGGCGCAGACAACGCGCGGAGCGCATCATTTCCCCTCCTTGGCCGGGACGCGGTCGATCGAGGTCCTGTTGGACGTGACCAGGTACTTCTGCGCGACCGACTGGACCTGCGCGGCGGTGACGGCATCAAAGAGCGGCAGGACCTTGTTGATCTGCGACGGGTCGTCGCGGAAGAGGGCGAATGAGGCCAGGAGGTTGGCCTTGCCGCCGGTCGTCTCGAGCGCGTCGTAGAAATTCGAACGGAAACGGACCTTGGCGTCGGCGAGCTCGCGCGCCGTCGGACCGTGCTGCTGCAAATCGGTGACGATGGAGTCGACCTCGTGAAGGATCTCCTGGGCCGTATGACCGGGCTTGTACGTCGTACGGGCAACCAGGAGCATCGGACCGTCGTAGTCGAACTCGTTGCCGAGCTCGAAGTTGATTCCGCCGCTCCAGTCGATCGAAATCTCCTTCTCCTTGACCAGCCGCTGGTAGAAGCGTGAGCTGTCATCGCCCTGGAGGATGAGGTTGAGCAGAACCGCCGGCGCGTAGTCGGGAGACTGCTGATCGGGGAGATGCCAGCCGATCGCCAATGCCGGAAGGTTGGCGAGTTTATCGGTCTGGTTGACCCGCTTCTCCTTCGTCTGCGGCGGCTCGCTGACGTCGGGCCGCTTCGGGATCGGCTGCTGCGGGATCGATGCGAAGTACTTCTCGACCAGCTTGCGAACCGCCGCGGCATCGACATCGCCGACGATGGTCAGAACGGCGTTGTTCGGCGCGTAGTAGGTCTTGAAGAACTGCCGCACGTCCTCGATCTTCGCCGCCTCGATGTCGTGCAGGTCGCCGTAGAAGTTGTGCGCGTTGAGCCAGTTCTGATTAGCATTTTGCCAAAGATCGAGCCATTCGAAGAGGCCGTACGGCTGGTTCAGCACATTGGCCCGCACTTCCTCCGAGACGACGTTCTGCTGGTTCTTGAGGTTCTCGGCGCTGACGTCGAGCGAGCGCATGCGGTCGGACTCCAGCCAGAGCGCCGTCTCCAGCCCCTCCGCCGGCAGCGTTTCGTAGTAGTTCGTGTAGTCGAGGCGCGTCGAGCCGTTGAGGTTCCCGCCGTTCGCCTCGACGATCTTGGCGTGCTCGAATTTCTTCACGTGCTCCGAGCCCTGAAACATCATGTGCTCGAAGAGGTGCGCGAATCCGGTCTGCCCCTTCGGCTCGACGCGGAAGCCGATGCCGTAGTAGACGGCGACGGTGACCGTCGGCGCCGCATGGGCCTCGGAGATGACGACTTTGAGTCCGTTCGGGAGCTTGTCGTAGACGACCGGCACCTCGATCGGCTTCGCGTATGCCCCCGCGCACGCCAGGAGCGAGGCGGCCAGCCACAGTCGAACGTTTTTCATGCGGGCAATCCTACACGGTAGAGTGCGCGCCGCATGGGAACGAAACGGTTGCGGCGTCGTGTCCGCCACGTGCTGGAGTGGGTTGCGGCGGCGCACATCGACCTGCGTTTGTGGCTGACCGGGAAAGCCGATCCGGAGTTGCCTCCGCTGCGGCTCCGGTTCGTCGGCGCCGGCGATTTTCGGGCTGTCGGTGACGAGCTGAAGGAGTTGCTGGTCCGCTTCGGATTGAAGCCGGACCACCGCGTGCTCGACATCGGCTCCGGCATCGGCCGCGTGGCCATTCCGCTGACGCGCTACCTCGATGGGATTGGGACGTACGACGGCTTCGACATCGTCCGGCGCGGCGTGGTCTGGTGCCGGCGCCACATCACGCGGCGCTACCCGAACTTCCGCTTCCATCATGTGAATGTGCGCAGCTCGGAATACCGCGAACGCGGGACCTCCGCGTCCGGCTTCCGCTTTCCCTTCGACGATGCCTCGTTCGACTACGCCTTCGCCACCTCGCTCTTCACCCATCTCGTCCTCGCCGAAACACGCCAGTACCTGCGCGAGTCGGCGCGTGTTCTCGCGCCTGGCGGATGTCTTTTCGCGACGTTCTTTCTGCTCAACGGCCACTCACGCGAAGCGCTCCCGCGGATCAGTGCGCCCTATCATTTCCCGGTCGATCAGCCGCCGCTCCGTCTCGCCGATGCCGCGAATCCGGCAGTCGGCGTGGCCATCGACGAGGCGGTTCTCATCGACCTCATTCGCGATGCCGGCTTTGCCAGCTACGAGATCCACCACGGCAAATGGTCCGCGCGGCCGGACGGCGTGACGTTTCAGGATCTCGTGCTCTGCCGGCGTTGAAGCATCATCAGCCCCCCACCGATGACGCCGAGCGCGCCGCAGGCGGCCCAGACGGCGGCCTGATTGTGCTCGAACACGAGCGTTCCGGCCGGCGGGCCGATGACCATGCCCAGGGACCAGACCATGATGAACAGGCCCATGTAGCGGCCGCGATACTGCTCGGGGGCGAGTTGCGCGGCGTACGCGCCGGAGACCGGTGAGCTGATCATCTCGCCGAGCGTCCAGACCACGACGGTGGCGGCGAGCACGGGGACCGTGCGCGCGATGCCGGTCAGAGCAAAGCCAACGCCCGCGAGGAGATAGCCGAGGGCGATAATCGGTCGGGGACGAAAGTGGCGCGTCCACTGCGTGATGCTCAGCTCGAAAAAGACGATCAACAGACCATTGGTCGAGATCAGCAATCCGTAGGTACGCGACGGAAAGCCGAGCGACTTCACATGCAGCGCGAAGGTCGAGCCCATCTGACAATCGATGATTGCCGCGCAGAGAGTCGCGATCATGAAGACGATGAACGGCCGGTCGTGTGCTGCAACCCGCAACGCTTCGCCGGTGCGCTCGCTCTTCACGTAGCTCCGCAGCCCCTGCGGCAGGGCGAAGAGGGCAATGAAACCGTAGACGATCGAGGTGGCCGCGTCGCCGATGAACAGCAGCGTGAACGAGTGGTCCGCCAGGAAGCCTGCCGTGGCCGGACCGGCTGCGAATCCGAGGTTCACCGCGAATCGATAGAGCCCGAAGGCGGTGACCCGATGCTCGTCGCCGACGAGATCGGCCACCAGCGCGTAGCTGGCCGGCCGGTAGAGCTCCGACAGCGATCCGGTGACGCACGTCAGAACGACGATGGCCGCGTAGCCTCGGGCCTGCGACAGCGCCAGCATCGCCGCGGCCGAGCCGAACATCGACAGGACGATCGTGCTGCGCCGTCCGATCCGGTCTGCGAGATGTCCGCCCACCGAGGAGGCGATGAGATGGCCGATGCCATACGCGCCGACCGCAAGCCCCGCCTGCGCGCTCGTGTAGCCGATCCTCGTCAGATAAAGGATGAGGAACGGCATGACGAACGTGCCGAAGCGGTTGATGAAGGTGCCTCCGAAGAGGATCCAGGCAGCGGGCGGGAGCGCGCGAAGGTTGTCCCGGAGGGAGAGCAAGAGGGAACGATTATCACGCGGAGACGCGGAAACGCGGAGGGAGTTCGCGGTCTCTATCTCCGCGTCTCCGCGCCTCCGCGTGACAAAACTACGCGAACTCGAACCGCACTCGTTCCCGCAGATGTCCGAGGATCGCGCCCAGCAGCGCGCCGGTCGTGTTCCAGATGATGTCGTTGATGTCGGCCACGCGGTCAGGGAGAAAGTATTGCCATCCCTCGATGGCGCAGGTGAAGGTGAGGCCGAGCAGCACCGTCAGCACGTACGTCTGCAACGTTGGCCGGTTGACCGTGTAGAGGGCGATGAACATCAGAAAGCCCCACGGCACGAACAGCAGCACGTTGGCGATGATCGGCACGATGATCACGGCCAGGATGTGGGTCGAGATTGGATGTCTGGCGATACGGTGGGAGAGATGGCGGATGTCTTCGAACGGAAGCGGATCGACCTTCGAATAGCTCTTTCCCGACATCCAGAGGGTCATCATGACGATGAGGGTCGTGACCGCCAGCAGCAGGAGAATCGTGACGGAGCGTTTGATCGTGATGACGGTCTGCATGGAGTGCTGTTACTTCAAAGGCTATAACCACAGAGACACAGAGAACACAGAGGTTTTTTCTCTGTGTCCTCTGTGTCTCTGTGGTTAAAAAGCATCACACGTTCACGAACTTCCTGAACCCCACATTCAGAATCAACCCGATGGCCATGAAGAACATCATCGTGGCCGAGCCGCCGTAGGAGATGAGCGGCAACGGGATGCCGGTCACGGGCAGGAGCCCGATCTGCATGGAGACGTTGATCAGGATGTGGAAGATGAAGAAGCAGATCAGCGAGAGGACCAGGAACGTCCCTCCGCGGTCGCGCGATGCCTTGGCCACTCCGAGCGACTCGATGATGAGGAACAGATACAGCGTGAGCACGACGCTGACGCCGACGAAGCCCCATTCCTCGCCGAGGACGGAGAAGATGAAATCGGTGTGCCGGGCCGGGAGGTACTCGAGGTTGACCTGCGTCCCGTGCAGATAGCCTTTGCCGGTGATGCCGCCCGAGCCGGTGGCGATCTTGGCCTGCATCACCTGATATCCGGAGCCGAGCGGGTCGCGGGCCGGATCCATGAAGATCATGATCCGTTCTTTCTGGAACGGCTTGAGGAAATGCCAGCCGATGGGCAGGGCCACCACGAAACAGAGCAGCGCGATCATCCACAGTTTCGGCTTGATGCCGCCGAAGAACATGGCCACGCCGAACAGCGGAAAGAAGCTGGCCGCCGAGCCGAAGGCCGGCTGCGCCGCGATGAGCAGCACCGGGAAGCCGATCATGGCCATGACCGTAGCGAAGCTGCGGAAGTTCAGATAGGCCCGGTCGTTCGAGTCGAAGTACTTGGCGATGAGCAGCGCCGTGAAGATCTTCATGAACTCCGACGGCTGAAACTGAAAGTTGCCGATGTGGATCCACGACTTGACGTTACGGGTCAGGCGGTCCGATGCGAGCAGGTACCCCAGGAGAACGATTCCGACACCGTACAGAAACGGGGAGATCTCCATCAGCACGTGGTAGTCGATGGCGATGAAGATGATCATCAGGATGATGCCGACGAGCGTCCAGATGACCTGCTTGCGGAAAAGAGGGGCGTCCGGGCCGAAGTAGGTGGCGCTGTAGACGAGCAGGCAACCGATCGCCGCGATGAGCAGCGCGGTCGTCAGAAGATTGAGATCGAGGCGGGATAGCGTACGTTCGACGGACATGCAGATCGTTAGAGTAGTGGATCAGGAGCAACTTCCGATCCACCTATCCCAAAATGCCACGCTTGCCGCTAACGCCGCAATGGCTGCGCTTCGCGCCGCGTTATCGGTTCTTCGGCAGTTCCTGGTTGTAGTAGAACATCGCCGTCACCCGCTCGGTCTCGTTGGGGAAATCCTTCGGCAGGGGATTGAGCGGCGAGGAGAGCTCGATCCCTTTCTTGGCGGCGAAGTCGTATGGCGGGATCCCGGAGCTCTGCAGGATGGTGACGTCGGTGATGGTGCCGTCGCGATGGATGGTGAAGCGGATGGTGACCACGCCTTTGAGGCCGGTCTGGATGAGGTGCGGCATGTTCGAGTACCAGTTGACCCGAATGCGGCTGACCATCCCCTCGGCATAGTCGCCCCAGTTGAACCAGTCGCTCTCGAACGAAAGAGGTCCGTCCTGGGCGAAGCCTTTTTCGCCACCGGCGGCGCCGTTGATGTCGTAGCCCTGCTGTCCGCCGCCGAGGGATGCCACCTTGCCGACTTCCTTGATGGCGCTGCGCCAGTTCACCGGGCCGGTGGGGTTGGCCTGGGCCGGCTGGCGATAGGCGAGCGTCGAGGGAGCCTGCGAGAGGCTGGAGGGGGCGGGCGCGGGAGCGGCCTGTTGTTGCTGTTGCGCGGCATTCGCGGCCTGCTGGGACGGGCTCGGCGGCTGGGGCTGCGAGGGGGATGACTTCGGCGTGAAGATATGGCTGCCGTCTCCTGGCCGCAACGTCGGTTGCTCGCCGGTGGGGTGGGGGGTGGACGCCTTGCGGTTGGCATTCGACAAGGCAGCGTCGGGCGAGGGGGCGTGGTCGATCTTCGGGCCGGGCGACTCGACGAACTGTTTGTCCTGCGGATTCTGGCGGATCAGCTCGACATAGCGCGCGATCGGCGGCGCCGGGGCGTCTTTCGAGACGGGGTTATAGGTGGCGATGAAGTAGGTGAAGATGATCGCGTGAAGGATGATCGAGACGACGACGGCTGTGCTGACCCCGCCGCGTCGTGATTCGCTCTCGCTGCCGAGGAGGTCGATGGTCTCTTCGGGTTCGTGGAGTTCGTAGTCCAAATAATGAGTCCTGCGCCTAGAAGTTACCCGGCCTCGGATTTCTTCCCCCGAGGCGGTGCTAAACTCGATTCAAATGTCAGACGTTTTCCAACCCGCTCCACCGCCCCCGCCGCCTCCTCCGCCCCCGGTGCGGCCCTCGGCCACCGGTTTCGACTTTGCGCGACCGTTTACGTTTACGTTTCAAGACCCCCGTTGGCTACAGAAAGTTCTTCTTGGCGGGCTCTTCACTCTGGCGAGCGTATTCATCGTCGGTATTTTCTTCGTCGGTGGGTATCTGGCCCGTCTGGTCCGTAACGTGATCGCCGGCGTCCCCCATCCTCTCCCGGAATGGGATGACCTGGGGGAGTACTTCAGCGAAGGTCTGCGACTTTTCTGTGTCTCTCTGGTCTATACGCTGCCGCTGATGGGCGTGGCGATGATCATGGTCATCCCGTCGGTCATCGCGCAGACGGCTGACAACGACGTCGTGCAGAATATCGGCGGCGGGTTGACGACCTGCATCTCGTGCCTGATGGTTCCCCTCTCCCTGGCGCTGGGGCTCTGGCTTCCGGGTGCGATGCTCTTTGCGATCGTGGAGCGGCGCTTCGGCGCGGCCTTCGAGTTCGCGCAGATCTTCGCCTTCATCAAGGCCAATATCGGGAACTACGTTCTGGCGTTCGTGGTCTCGCTCGTGGTGCGGTTGATCGTTCCGTTCGGCTTCATCCTTCTGTGCGTGGGCGTCTTTTTCACTGCTTTCTGGTCGCTGGTCGTTACGTGCTACGGGTTCGCCGAGGCCTGGCGTCTCGCTTCTGTCCGCAAGTGAAGCGCGATACGAAAATCGTCGCGGCCACGTTGGTGGCCATTTCCGGGGCCATTCTCTCCGCCTCGCTGGCGTGCACTGCCGCCGTCGCCGGCGGCGCGTCGATGCGGTGGCGGATCCTCTTCCGCGTTTTCTGTCACGGCATCCCGGAGCGCTGCCTCTACATCTGGGGCGTTCCGATGCCGATCTGCGCGCGCTGTACGGCCATCTATGCCGGTCTCATCCTGTCGTTTCTGGCGTTCCTGATCGTTCCGCGGATGAAGGAATCGATGGCCAGGATGGTGCTTTACGCGGCCGTCGTTCCGATGGCGATCGATGGCGTTACCCAGTTGGCGGGGCTTCGGCTGAGCACAAATCCCCTTCGCATGGAGACGGGATTGCTGGCCGGCGTGGCCTTCGGAGTCTGGGCGTTGAGCGCGATCGAGAATCACGAGATTGTCACGATTCCTTGACCTCTCTCCAACCGTGGGTTACGCTTCGAAGCCGCGCATCCGCAATACCGACAACAACTAAAATGGCCTTCCAGGGATCGCTGAAAGAGCTTCCGCTGCCCGACATCATCCAGTTGGTCAGCGTATCCGGAAAGACGGGCAAGTTCACTCTCTCCCGCGACCACGATCGCGGCTACATCTATCTGAAGAACGGTCAGATGGTGCACGCCACGGTCGGAGATCTGGTCGGCGAGGAAGCGATCTACGCGCTCGCCATCTGGAATCAGGGAGAGTTTCAATTCGGCCCCGGCGAGGAGCCGGACCGCCAGACCATCACGAAATCGAACACGAATCTGCTGATGGAAGCAGCCCGGCGTCTCGACGAGTGGCGCGTGCTGTCGAAGAAGGTGCCGTCGGTCGATTACATCCCCGAGTTGCAGGTGCGCGAGTCCCGGCACGAGCAGATCACCCTCAACCCCCAGGAGTGGCTGCTCATCACCAGGATCGACGGCAACCGCTCGATCGCGGAGATCGGCAAGGTGCTGAACATCTCCTCGTTCGAAGTGGCCAAGATCCTCTACGGGATGATCACCGGTGAGCTGGTGGCCTTAAAAAAAAAGCCTGAATTCGTTCGAGACGAGGAGAGCGGCGAGCTAGTCGACCTGGCCGCGCGCATCCGTTCCATCGCCGAGGAATTCATCGGCAACTCCGCGCACAAGACCATCGAGAAGCACTTCCTGCGCGCCCTCGACGGCATCATGAGCGGCGACGGCGAGAATGCCGTCGATGCCATGGTGACCGAGTTCGAGAAGACCGCATCGCTGCTCCGCGGGATCGCGGTGACGGAGCAACTGCGAAGCCGGATCACGGAGTTGCGTCAGGCGGTTTAACACCCCATCCTGACGGTGAGCGTAGCGAGCCTGTCAGGATCTCCGGTGAGACCGCCAAAAACTCTGCTGGAACCGACTGCCACGCGGTCTTACCGGAGATCCTGACATGGCTCGCTGCGCTCGCCGTCAGGATTAGAACGCCTGACCGCTCGAGAACGCCACCAGCCATCCCTTTCGCCCCAGCGGGTCCCGATTCAGTGCATACGCGAGATCGACGCGCAGCAGGTTCTTCGGTGTGCGGGGTAGGCCGAGGCGGAGGCCGACGCCGACGTCGCTCTTCAGGTGGAGCAGGGTGGTGAATCCCGCGTTGGTGGCGTTGCCGGCGTCGGCGAAGACGACGATGCCGGGAGAGGCCAGTTGCAGAATCTCGCGTCCGAGGTAGAGCCGTTCCTCGACGTTGATCACCACGGCCCGGCTTCCGGCGAAGGCGTGGGCGCGGTAGCCGCGCAGGCCGGTCAATCCGTCGGCGAAGAATTGCTGCTCGGCGTCCATGCGCCAGCCGCTGCTGGCGGCGAAGCGGGCGAAAAACGCGGTCGGATACGACGCCTTTCCGCCGCGGCGTACGAAGAGCAGCGACGAGGTGGCGATGGCGTTCTGCAGTCCGCCGTCGAGCCGCGACGACAGCGAAACGGCAGGCATGACGAAGCCGTCGCCCAGCCACTTGCCGTCGCCGGCCGCGGCGCGGAAGTACGACGAGTTGTGGTCCGCGCCGAGGCTGCGCGGTGAGACGCCTGCCTCGATCGAATACTGCCGGCCGAGGTTGAAGTCCTCGTAGCGCACGTCCTTGTTGATGAAGTTCAGCTTCACGAAATCGTTGTCGGTGCTGTCGTAGCGGACGAAGAGATAGCGGAACTCGCGGTCCGCGGGGAGTTGCTGCGGCACGTCCTTCTTCATCAGGAAGAAAGAGTCGTCGACCGCGTGGATGCCGGCAGTGATGCGATGCGCGCTGACGTCGTTGGGCGACAGCGCCAATCCGAAGCTGGCCACGATCTCGCGATGTTTCTGGCGAAAGCGCTCGATCTCCAGGCCTCCTCCGTAGAGATGATCGAACTGTCGGAAGCCGGTGAAGGTGAGCTCGGTGGCCCACGGTGTGGCAAACGAATAGAACGGCCGCAAGACCTGAAAACGGTGATCGTAGCCGTCGGAGTTCACGCCATAGCCGAAGTTCGCTTTCCAGTACGGCGCGAAGAAAGCGGGGTCGGTGTAGCCGACGCCGATGCGCGAGCGGTCGACGCCGTGCTGCCATCCCAGCTCGAGATCCTTTCCGAGACCGAGGAGATTCGTTTCGGACAGCGTCGCCCCCACGGTGCTCTTGCCGCCCTTGCTGCCCGCCTGCGTTTCGGGTGCGATCGACCACGAGTCCTGGGTGGTGACGACGACGTCGACGACGCCATCGTGCGGCGCCGACGGGACCACGGACGCCGACTTCAGGAACTGCATCGCCCGCAGATTCCGCTCCGTCTCCGCCAGCCGCTCCGGACTGTAGATGTCGCCTTCGCGGAAGAGCAGGAACTTCTGGATGACCGACTTCCGTGTCTCGATGTGGAGCCTGTCGGCGAGCTGATACAGCGTTCCATGGCTGGCCTCGTCGCTCGAGTAAACGTCGAGCGGGCGGATGGTGATGGTGCCGATGCGAAGAGGCGGCGCCGTTTGCGCGACCAGCACCGCGGCGGTGACAAACCAGAGCAAGGGGGGGAGGAGTCGTTTCACCGGTTGCTTGGGAGGGTAGCAGATCGTCTGCGCTTACGCGTTGTCGGTTATCGGTTGTCGGTTCGTTTTATCGCGGGGCTCGTTCTCACTGTCCGATCACGCGGCGCGAACGCTCTGACAACCGATACCGACAACTGATAACCGACAACCGACAACCCATCCGACACACCCTTTTGCTATCCTGCACCTCACACCAATTTCCCGGAGGAATCCTTGGACAGTTATCGTGGCGGCTGGATCGAGATCATCGCCGGAGGCATGTTCTCCGGCAAGTCGGAAGAGTTGATCAGGCGCCTGCGCCGTTCGGTGATCGCGCGGCAGCGGGTGCAGGTTTTCAAGCCGTTGATCGACGACCGCTTCAGCACCGAAGACATCGTTTCGCGCGACGACCGCCGGCTCAAGGCCCACTCCGTCGCCACGAGCGCCGAGTTGCTGGCGCGTGTGGAGATCGGCATGCAGGTCGTCGGCATTGACGAGATCCAGTTCTTCGACGCCGGCGTCGTCGACGTCTGCATGCAACTGGCCGACGCCGGCATCCGCGTCATCGCCGCCGGACTCGATCAGGATTACATGCGGCGGCCGTTCGGTCCGATGCCGGCACTCCTCGCCGTGGCCGAGGATGTCTCGAAGATGCACGCGGTCTGTGTCCGCTGCCGAGGGGCGGCGCACTACTCGCAGCGTGTCTCGGGAGGGAACGCCCAGGTCGAAGTCGGCGACTCGGCCTACGAGGCTCGATGCCGCGCCTGCTACGAGCTGTACAAGTCCGCGCCCGCCGAGGAACCGGCCGTTCAGCTCACGATGCCGGCGTCGGCGTAGGCCGTGTCAAGATTGAAGTCCGGGATTGAGCGCCTCTCAAATTCACTGTCATCCTGAGCCGGTTAACGGCGCGTTTTGGCGCCGGTGAAGTGGAGATGAACCCTCGATAGGGGTTGCTGAAGAAT
>Ga0247668_1000137_pt1 | contig 21876 bp, 20 predicted proteins | sample CNK09_metaG_FD_182737 | JGI IMG/M metagenome (GOLD analysis project Ga0247668, IMG submission 182737) | Soil microbial communities from Purdue University Martell Research Forest, Indiana, United States - CNK09 | ecosystem: Environmental > Terrestrial > Soil > Temperate forest > Bulk soil...
CGCTGTACGTGCCAGCGGTGTAGGCCCGGTGGTAGGTGCGGTGGTAGGTGCGGTGCGCGCCGCTGTACGCGACGCTGGAGCCCTCGCTGTGCGCCCGGTGGTAAACCACGCGGACGGGAGGCGGCGGGGGCGGTGACGTGTACCTGGGCGGCTGCGGGACGGTACCGGTCCACGCGGGGAGGGTCAGTACCTGTCCCACCTGGATCTGGTCGGCCCACTTGATGTGCTTATGGTTCGCCTGGTAGATCAGCGGCCACGCGGTCTGGGACCCGTACCGTGCGCCTGCGATGGACCAGAGCGTCTGCCCTGGCTGCACCGTCCACGCGGTCAGCGTCCTGATCATGTTGGGGTGGACCCTGATCATCGGGTCGTCCGGCGCGACAGCCTTCGCGACCGCCACGTCAGCAGGCGCGACAGGCTGCGACGCATAGGCCGCCGGGATGAGGGTAAGCGATACACTAAAAGTGGTGGCAGCGAGCGCGAGCACGCCCGCCAGCATGCGTTTCATGGGTGGTGGTTGTCCTTTCAGGGAGGGCACCACCTGAAACGTAACCTTGCTCGCACCTCGCTGTCACCGTTTTGTTATGAGTTTTACTGAATCACCCGATCCGGGTTGATTCACGCAGGTCAGCGCTCCCGGGTGTATCGGCGTGTATCAAGAAAAAAGCCCCCGCAGCGCATTTCTGCACTGCGGGGGTAACCCGCCCGTTCAGGGTAGCCTAAGCGGGCGGCGATCCAGGGGGTGCGGTCACGCCGGTCACGTCCCCGACCGGTGTGGGCAGGTCGGGGCGGTGGGTGTGCGGGGCGCGGTACGCCGCGACCGTGTGCCCCACCCACGCGAGGGCGAACGGGAGCACGTCTGCGACCGGCTGCGGGACCCCGTTGTGGAACGCGGGGACGTACGACACCAGCGCCCACACCACCACGCCGGTAGCGGCCCCGACACCGGCCCCCACCTTGACCTTGGTCTCTATCATGGTCGCATCCTAACCCCGTTCAGTGGTGGGTCGCGATGACGATCGTCACGGCGATGGAGATGACGAGCAGGATCGTGCTGATGACCGCGATGGCCGCGTTCGTGTTCAGCCGCTGCTCGGACCGGTGCCCCTGCGCCCCCAGGTCGACGCCTTCCCCGCGGTCCAGCCGGGATGTGAGCCGCAGCTCCAGCGCCGCGAGCCGTTCCGTGGCGACGGTGACCCGGTCCTGGAGTGCCTGGTGCGCAGCTTCGTACTCGGTGCGGGGGAGGAACAGGCGGGTCTGATCCGACAGGGCCTGCCGGAACTCGTTGACGGAATCGAACCGTTTCTCCGCCGCTATCTCCGCTTTGGTGACGGCTTTCTCCGCTGAGGTCAGCGCCGCGTCCACCGCGGTTTGCGCGGCGGTGAACCGCTGGTCGATCTGGAGCTGGAAACTTTGCGCCCGCCGGTCCAGCGCCTCGTCGGAGATGTCGAGGCGGTTCTCGATGAGTTCGCGGAGCTGGCCCAGTTCCCGCCGGTACTGGAGGGTGGCCTGTGCGACCGCTTCGGTGGTGAGTTTCGTCGGGTCGGGGCGGGGCACCAGGTCCGCCTGCCGCCACCCCCCGTTCGGGGCTTGATCGTCGGGGGTGGTCATGTCAGAAACCGGACGCGACGTGCCCGGCCCACAGCATGGACAGCTGCTGGTCGAAGTTGAACTGGGTGGACTGCGTCGCCGTCCCGAAATACACCCCGGCGACCGTGTTCAGGTAGGAGATCATGTTCAGGGCGAGCTGCGCGTCGCTGACCGACCCCGGGTTCGCCGGGTTCGACGTGCCGGAGTACCCGATGGACTCCAGGTACGCCAGGCCCGCGCCCTGCCCGTTCACCGCCAGGTTCAGGTTGTAGATCTGCCGCATCACGTCGCGGAGCTGCACGGACAGCGAGGACATGATGTTGTTGACCTGGCTGTTGCCTACCGATGCGCCTACGGGCATTGCGCCTCCCTTTAGATGATCTGGGTTTTCACGTGACCCACCCGGATGCCGGTGTGGACGTGCACGGGGACGCCCGCGTCCGCGCAGCGCAGGCAGAACGTGAGGTCTTCCCCGATCAGCTGCCCCGGCAGACCGGAGTCCGTCTCACGGAACCACGGCGCGGCCACGTCACCGGTCTTATCCCGGACCGCTTCCAGGGCGGACCGGTGGATGAGCAGGCACGCCGCACCCGTCCCCTCCACCCGCATCACCGCGTTGCTGGGGTACGTCTCGTACGGGACGGGCACGATCCCGCCGTCCGGCCCGGACACGAACCGGAACAGGGTCGGGTTGACGGGCGGGTTGTCGTGCAGGTTCAGGCGCAGGCAGAAACCCCCGAGGACCGGCCGCTGGACGGGGTCGGCGGCCTCGACCAGCCGGTCGAGGGTGTTCAGCTGGAACACCATGTCGGTGTCGCACATGAACAGCCACGGCGACCGGTGCTGGGTCAGGAACAGCTGGCAGGCCATGTTACGCCCGGTGGACAGGTTCGGCCCGGATGACAGGGCTATCACCGCGGTGATCGGCGTGTCGCTGCCCAGGCACATGAACAGCAGCGACTGGGAGAACTCCGCGTGTATCATCGCGCCGTGCAGGTACGACACGACCACCTCGTCGTCGTCCACTAGTTCCTCCGGGTGAACTTCGTGCGGAACGTCGACGCGGAGTGTCCCGTCCCGGTCGTGGACCCCCACGCCCCGAAGATCGCGAGGGAATGGTTGGAGGTCGTGTCGAACGCCTGCGCGGCTGCGACCCGGTTGAACGTCGAGGACGAAGCGCCGTTACCGGGAGCCGGGACGAAGTTACCGAGGTTGATGGCCTGGAGGCAGATGCCCCCGTCGAAGCACATCGTGACGGTGCCGCCCGCGCCGGTCGTGTCGACGTTGATCATGCCGCGCAGGCAGAAGTCGAGCTGCGTGTTCTTGTTCTGCATGACCCCGCCGATGGTGATCGACGTGGACGCGCCGAGGGGTGCGCCGTCGACGTAATAGTCGAAGGTGTAGGTGATCCCGTTAGCGTTCGTCGGGGTGAGGAGCCGCCCGTCGATCTCGATTTCGTACTCGGACCCGACGATCGCCTCGTTCGCCTTGTACGACAGGGTGCGGGACATGATCGTCGGCAACGTCTGCGTGGTCATCGTGACGTTGGTGCCGTCGAGGGAGGACCGGTCGAGGGGGGTGTCCACCGTCGAGGACGACAGGTACCGCAGCCGCCCCGCTGACGACGTGTACAGAACCGACGAGCCGGAGAACGCCGCCGGGGCGCTGCCCTGGTCGACCAGGGTGAGCTGCTGCGACATCAGCCCCTTGGGGAAGTTGTTCGTCGCCGTGTCCGTGCCGGACGCCCCGGCGATGGCTGTGGTCAGGTGCCCGGCGGTGGGGGTGGTCGTGTCGTAGGCGTAGAACTGGCCGCCGGTGGAGAACGCGTCGTACTCCGAGGCTTTCACCTGGGTCGCGTCGACGATCCCCGCGACCACCAGGCCCGCTACCAGTTCCGCTGACGTGATCGTGCCCGCCGCGATGTTAGACGCGACGATGGTGTGCGCGGCGATCAGCGAGGAGATGATCGTCCCCGCCTGGATCGTGTTCGTCGCGTTGAACAGGATCGGTGCCCACACTGAGCCGTTCCACTGGGAGATCAGCCCGGTCCCGGAGTTGATCCAGATGTCGTTCGTGTTCGGGTTCGACGGGGCCGAAGCGCTGATCGTGACGAGGCTCCCGCCGAGGGTACGGATGGAGATACCCTCGTTCAGCATCGCGGGAGTGATCGACCCGTTCAGGATGACCTGCCCGAGGCTGCTACCCGGAGCGGTCGACACGGACGGGGACCCGCCGGGGATCTGCGACGTCTGGATCGTGCCGGGGGAAATCGACGTTTCCCACGCCGACTCGGGGACGGTGTTGAACGTGAAATCCCACTGTTTCGCGTTCAGCGTCTCCGCGTACCCCCACATCAGCTGCTTGATCGCGGTGGTCGTGAGGAACGACGGGGGGTTCGTGATCTGGATGTAGTCCCCGACGTTCAGGCTCGGGATCGCGGTGAAGAACGCCGCGGACGAAGCGCGGCGCATCTTGATCGTCAAGGTGGGGAACCGGATCTCGTCGGTCGCTCCGATGTTCAGCAGGAACGTCGCGATCCCCGGTATCTGCGCGTCCGTCGCCGCGTTGACGCTGCGGGTGTAGGCGTACCCGTTCCCGATGCCGTTCGGGGGGTTCAGCACTGACATGGCCCCCGCGGTCAGGATGGCCTGCTGCGTGTACCCCGTCCAGTTGCTGATCGTGATGTTGTTCCGGGTGAGCTGGTCATCGTAGGACGCTTCCAGGTTCGCGTCGATGGTCGCGGCGGTGTAGCTCAGCGTCAGGTCCGGGTTCTGGTTCGCCATCGACGCGTTCGTGCGGTACCCGAGGCCGAACTGGTCCCGCAGCTCGTACAAAAGCCCGCAGTCGGTGTCCTCGATGGTCTGGAGAAGCTCCGCGAGGGTCATGTCCTGCTGGGGGCCCATCGGCGCGGACGACGACGCCGTGCCGATCACCGCGCTGGTGATGCCCATTTCCCCGCAGATCCGGGTGAACCGGTCGACGGCTTTCTCCCCGATGTACCCGTCGAGGGAATCCGCGGCCTGCACCAGGGACGTGGGGGTGCCGTACGCGACGTTCAGGTGCCCGAACGCGGTGTCCATCAGCTGGTAAGCGCGGGACACCACGACCCGGGTGACCGCCCCGACCGACGCGGTGTTCAGCGTCCCCGTCACCGACTCGGTGATACCCGATGCGCCCTGGGTGATGATCCGCAGCGCGAACGCGACGTTGCCGCCGGAGGGTGTCAGTTCCATGGACACCAGGTACGGGGTGCCTTTCACGACCGTCGTGGTGGTCGCGGTGAACGCGACCGCGCCGGCGTTGTTGACGCCCTGCATCAGCAGGGTCCCGGTGGCGTTGAGGAACAGCTCCAGCCTCTTCACTGTCCCGGCCGTGTCAACCTCGACCAGGTTCCAGTTTGTCGTTCCCGACGCGGAATCACCGGTCGCGGGGACGGAGATGAGGAACCTGATCACGTTGTTCGTCGCGGTGCCCCCGGCGGGGACGTTGAACGTGGCCGCCGCGGCGTTCAGCACGGGGATGCCGTCGCTGCCCTTGAAGTCGTTGCTCGACCCGAACGACAGGCCGGTCTGACCGCCGAGGAACTGCTGGAACCCGTTACCGGTGCCCGCCACGGACCCGTACGGGGTGATGTACCCCGAACCGGCGGAGTCTTCCATCGGCCAGTACGACCGGAGCGTCGTGGACGCGGCCCCGTTCACGATGAACCGGCGGAACGCCGAACCCAGGCTGGTCTGGAGCTGGGACATGCGCCGCCAGATCCCCGACGCGACAATATCGACGTGGACTTCCCGGCCGGACGGGTCCCACGACGGGGGCCACTCCGTCACCTCCCCGTAGAACCGGAAACCGGCATAGTTCAGGCCCGTGCCGCTGGTCGCGGAGAGGAACACGCGGATCTGCGTGTTCCGGATGATGTTCGGGAAGTACGCGCCCGTACTCAGTTTCGGGGTGAACCTGCCATCCCGGTTGTTCAATGTCAACGTCAGGGTCGCCGCGGAGATCGTCGACGTCCAGTCCCCCCGCCCCATCCCGGTGATCTGCACCGGGTTCCGCTGGTACACGAACCGGGTGATGTCCGTCCACGTGCCGCCCAGGTTCAGGTCCACCCGGATACCGAGCTGCTGCGCCGGGAACGATGCCGCGGTGGCGGAAACACCGGGTATCCCCGCCGTCCCCGTAGCGGTCGCGATGATCGCCTGGACCTGGACGAAACTAACCGTGGCCTGCTGAGCTGTCGCAACCCCGGTGGCGATCTGAGCTGGAGCGCTGACCATCAGTGCGCCCCGTACGCCGTCTGCACGTTACCTCCGCCGTTCACCTTCACGTACTTCTTGATCAGCGCGGCGAGCATCTGATCCATCGCCGCGCCGCTGGCCGTGTCCACCAGCAGCGTGATCGTGGAATCCCCGCCGTTGGAGACCCGCTCTCTGCGCCCCGTGCCGTTGTACGCCATCGTCAGGCCCGGCTGGAGCCACCCGCCCCGGTCGAACGACTTGACCATCCCGCCGTGCTTGAACGGGGCCATGATCCCCGCGAGGAACGCGGGGATCTTCTCACCCACGTCCCCGCCGAAAACGTGCTTCACCGGGGGGACCACCGGCTTCGGGGGGTGCGCGGCGAGGTACGCGCTGGAATAGCCGAGCATCTTGGAGATCTGCCCGATGGTGTACTTGTGCGCCGCCATCTGCGCCTTCCACGAGATGACGTTCTTCCGCAGCGACGCGAGGCTCCCCGCCGCGGTGATGTCCTTCGCGAGGGCCACGTTGGTCGCGCCGAGCTGACCCCGCCAGCCCCGCTCGATCGTCAGTTCCCTCTTCAGCACCGCCAGCCGCTTCTGCTCGTCCAGCGCGGCGTTCGCCCAGAACCGGTGCTTCCCCGCGGACAACCCCGGCGCGTGCGACAGCGTAGTCGCACGGCCGATCGCCGCCTGCATCCGCGCGATCTGCTCGTTCACCACGATCGGGCCCCACGCCGCGCCGAACCCCCCGCCACGCCGGGACCGCCACGCGTTCAGGTACGTCTGCCCCTGCCGGGCGATCTGGTCAGCGGTCAGCGACACGGGCTTCTGCCCGGACAGCGGTTTCGGGGTGCCGGGCGGACCGCCGGACGGGCTGTTCGCGGGCACCGACCCGCTGCCCGTCACGCTGATAGCCGCCAGCGACTTCCGCAGGTCCGCAGCCCACTGCGGGTGCGCCTTGTTCAGCGCCTTATCTGAGGCGGTGCGGATCTCAGCCCGCGCGGTCGCGCCGAGGTGATGCAGGTGCGTGGTCGTCAGCCCCGCACCGGTCAGCGACGCGTACGCGCCCAGCTCAGCCGCCTGCCGCTTGGACAGGGTGGTCAGCTCACCGGTAACCGTCGGGGTGCGTTCCTTCCGCGTGAACGCGTGCGTCAACCCGAAGTACTTCGCTTTCTCGATCTTCTGCTCGTTAGCCAGCCGGGCGCGCAGCGCGCCGACCGTCCCGCCCGTGGCGTAACCGGGGACCTGGCCGCCCTGCCCGTACCAGTGCGGGGACCGTCCCAGCCACCGGGAGTACGCCGTGTTCGGGTTCCCGTACACCGAGTGGATGTACGCCGCGCCCCACCGCATCTGCGTGACCGGGTTCGTCAGCCAGTCCGGGCCAGCCGCCGCCATCTTGCTCGCGGGCAACGCCTGCGGGATGCCATAAGCCCCTGAGCTGGGGTTCCGGGCGTTCCACCGCCACCCCGACTCGCCTTCCCACAGGAACTGCAACGCGGGCCACTGGTTCTCGCCCCACCCGTAGTCGGACATGTGGGAATGCATCCAGTCCTGCGCGGACCCCGACAGTTTCCCGCCCTTCAGGGTTGCCTGCGCGAACCCGCCCGGCGGGACACCCGTCGACAGCAGCGGCATCGCCCGCAGCCGCATGATCTTCGGGCCCATCCCGCCGCCCTGGCTGATGACGTTCGTCCCGCCAGCGTCGATGATCGCGACGTGCCCCGGGTCGGGACCCCCGGCGGGGGAATGGTAGAACGCCAGCCCGCCGGTCTGCGGCTTGTCCGTCTTCTGCGCCCACATGCTCTGCGCCTCGGACGTGCGGGGGATCTGCTTGTACCCGGCGTGCCGGTACACCATCCCGGTGAACCCGGAGCAGTCCATGCCCTTCAGCGTCGTCCCGCCGAACTGGTACGGGATCTTCCCGAGGAAACTCCGCGCGAACGCGACGATGCTCCCCCCGGTCCCGGCTGAGGTGATGCTCTGGACGTACTTCGCGAACGCCTTCGTCGCCTTGACCGCGATCCGGATCGTGGAGTCCAGGTCGAAACTCTTGATCGCGTTCACCGACCGGCTGGGGAAGTCCCCGCGCAGGTCCCCGGTGTCCCCGACGAGCCCGCCCGTAGCGTACCGCCGGACCATCCCGCCAGCCTTGAACCCCGGCAGCCGCCCGCGCAGGTGGTCGACCGCGCCCTGGTTCACCATCTTCGTGGGGACGACCACCTCACCGGGCATCAGCATGCCCGGCACGGAATCCTTGTTCGGGATCCCGCCGGAAATGAAACCACCCTCGGCGTGCGGCGAGAAGTACGCACCCGCGCTGATCTCAACCCCGTTGACCTTCACGAACCCCTTGGCGTCCACGGAGATCTTCAGGTTCGTGTTCTTCGGGAGCCGCTTCAGCGCGTCGAACCACAGGTCGGCCTTGTCCTTGTTGACGCCGATCTGCTTGGCGAGTTCCTCGAACTTCTTCCGTGTCGTGTCGGTCTTCCGGCCGATCTCGTCCAGGCGCTGCTCCCCGAACTTCTTCCACAGCTTCTCCGCCGCGGCGCGGTTCAGGTCCAGGCCCTCCATGGCCAGCTTGATCCACTTGCCCTTGGAAATGTCGACCAGGGTGGACAGCTTCGTCAGGTACTGCTCCCGCAGTTTCTTCCACAGCTTCTCAGCCTGATCCCGGTTCAGCTTCAGGCCGTCCATCGCCAGGGCGATCCATTTACTCCGCACGGTGGTGACGTCACCGGCGGTCTTCAGCAGGTTCGACTCGTTCAGCTTCTTCCACAGAGCGTCAGCCTTCTCCGTGGACAGGCCCAGGCCCTTCTTCGCGAACTTCTCGAACGCGACCGCCGCCGCGTTAACCGGGCCCTTCGCGTTCCCGAGCCGGCCGACGATCGCTTCGATGATCGAGTCGGCGGCGGGACCCTTGATACCCAGCGCGGCCAGGTCGTCGATCAGCGCCTTGCGGTCCGTTTCCGTCTTCGAGATCGACGTCCCCGAGTCGCGGATGTCCTTCGCGAACGTGTCCATCGCGCCCTGGAGCCCGACCGCGTTCTCCACCGCGATCGCCATGTCCTTGGACAGGTCCTGCGACAGGGCGGTGCCCAGCTTCTGCGCGTCCACCGACAGGTCCGAGAACGACACCGACGCGTTAGCCGCCGCGTCGTCCATCGCCTTGAGGGGGTCCTTGGTTTTCCCCGCCCACTTCGACAGGTCTCTCAGTGAACGCGTACCGTGGTAGCCCGCCTCCTGCGCCAGCGCGAAAATCTCCGCCGCGGCGGCCTTGTTGCTGCCCGCCATCGGGATCAGCACCTGAGTGACCAGCTTGATCGCGGCGACCTGCTTATTCGCCGCGGTGCCGGTCAGCCGGAACGCGTCGATCATCTGCTCGGCATTGTTAACCGTGTCCTGGAAGTCCTGCCGCAGCTGAAGCGACGACGAGCGTACCTTCTTCGACACGTTGTCGATCGCCCCGCCGAACCCCTCCATCCGGGCTCCGGCTTTCTGCGAGTCCTCGCTGAACCGGACCAGGCCCTCCGCGAACGTGATGAACCCCGTCGTGGGTCCTGACGTGATCTTGATGAACGTGTCGAACGCGTCGTTCAGCTGGCCCATCGCCTTGATCTGCTCAGACCCGGCGACCGTCAGCGCGTTCAGGTCACTGGCGAGCTGCCCCGCGCCCTGCCCCATCGCCGCGTACCCGTCGACAATCCCCTGGATCCGCTGGATGGCGATAGCCCAGACCTTCGGGTCTTTCGACAGGATGTCCTGGACCCGCACCCCGGCCAGGGCCGCCAGCGCCATCGCGCCGGCTAGCCCCCTCGTACCGAACTTGTCGGTGACCTGGGTGAGCCGCCTCGTTTCCAGCAGCAGCTCCCCGCCCAGCTTGACACTGCTGGCACGGTACGTGTCGTATTGCTGCGCAGCGTTCGCTGCGCCCGAACCCAGCGGGCCGAACCGTGCCTGCATCGCCGGGGCCAGGTCCGAGCCCGTCTTCAGCGCCTTGTTCACCGCGACCTGGCTGGTCGCCAGCTTCTTGTTCGCCGCGGCGAACGCCGTCGCGGTCGTGTTGATCACGTTGAAAATCGACGCTGAGGACACCATCCGGTCCATCGCCTCAGCGAAGTTCTGCGCCGCCGTTTTCGTCTTAGACAGCCAGATACCCAGCGCGACCAGCCCGACAACGGCGACCGTCACCCACGACCAGGGGTTCTGCGCGAGTTTCAGCAGCCACTTCCCGGCTTCCTTCGCCCGGCCGGGCACCGCGGACAGCCCGTTCGTGATGTCAGTGAAGTACGCCCGGATCCGTTTCGCGCCGCCCGCTTCCTTGTCCAGGTTCCGGACCGCGCCCTGCGCCAGGTCCAGCCCGCCGGCCATCGCCGCGATTCCCCGCAACGGGGACAGCGCCATTTTCACCAGCACCGTGGTCGCCAGGCCGGACCACAGGTAGATCCCGTGCAGCGCGACGACGAGCGCCAGCAGCGGGACCGGCAGGGACAGGAATCCCCGCAGCGCACCCGACGCGATCGCCAGCCCCTGGACCAGTGTCTCCGCGATGTGGGTTTTCGCGGCGATCTGAGCCATCCGGGCGATGACATGCCCGATGTTCACGAAGATGACACCGAGCTGCTTCAGGTCTTCGGTGCCGGTGCTGACGAACTGCTTGATACCTTGCCCGCCGCCCTGCAAGTCGACGATGATCCGCGCGGCGAACCTGTCCAGGATTTCCCCGGTGCCGACGGCGAGCTTGTCCAGGACTTTCATCGCGGACCCGGCCCCGCCGAGCGCGTCGCCGAGCAGCTGGAACACCTGCGGGCGGATCACCTTCGCGAGCTGGTCGAAGTGGTCGGTGAGCGGCGGGATTTTCTGCCCGGTCGCGTCCGCGATGACCTGGAGGTTCTGCATGTGGTGCACGATGCGTTCCAGGGTGTGCTGGCCGAGGAACGCCGCCGCGGCGAACGCGCCCAGCCCCAGCGACAGCACCGCCAGGGCGGGGATCAGGATCGCGAGTGTCTCCACCAGCGTGTCGAAAGCCAGGTGGAGACCGCCGACCTCCCGCGCCCCCGCGAACAGCGCGACCTTCGCGGAGAGCAACCCGCCGATCCACCCGAACCAGGACACACGTCCCCTGGTCAGCCTGTCATTCACCCCTCCGACGGACTTCCCGAGACGCCCCATCGCCGCTTCCAACGCGAGGGTTTCCGCTTCGATCCGGGCGAGCTTAGCCAGGTCGACGTCCCCGCCGATCCTCATGTCTTCAGCTTCGGATTTCAGCTTCTCGATCAGCGCCGTCGACTCGATGATCTGCTTCTTGAACGCGGTCGCGTCCGCTTTCATCTTGATTTTCTGCGCCCGCGCGTCCAGGACCGCGACCTCAGCTTTGATAGAGTGAATGCTGGCTATCGTAGCTTTGACCTTCTCCGGGTCGGTCACGATGTTCATGTTGCCGAGACGGTCCTGGAGACGCACGGCCTTGTATTCAAGGTTCGCGATCTTCGCGAGCAGCGCCTTGTCGTTAGCGGTCAGCTTCAGCCCGCTGGCAGCCTGCTGGAACTTGCGGAGTTTCGCGGTCTCCCGGGCGATCTGAGCGTCCAGCTTAGACGTGTCCGCTTTCATCGTGACCGTGGCTGCCTGCCCCGCCAGGTCCTTCAGCTTGATCGCGATACGGCGGAGTTCCTGGTCAGCCTGGAGGCCGTCCGCGCGGATCGGGACCGTCTCCAGCCGCGTAGTCAGGTCTTTCATCCGCCGCTTCAGCGCCTCGACCTGCGAGATCGCTTCTTTCGTGTCCGCGCGGACGGGGATGTCCGCGTGGATATTTGTGACGGCCTTCTTCACCCCCGCGATGGTCGACGCGCGGAACATCGACGTGTCAGCCTCGACCGCGACGAAGACCTCACCGATACGACGTCCCGCCACGGGTTACACCTGCCCCTGGAGAGCCCACAGGGAATCCATCAGGAACGGGTACGGGCGCGCACCCGGGTGCTGCACCAGCGGCCCGAAATACCCGGTCGCGTAGTTCGACAGGGAATACTCGCCGTGCGCCTTGATGGGGTGCCGTTTCGTGCCGCCCTCCAGGAACTTCGCCGCGCCGGACGCGGACACTTCCTCCCACGGGGTGTCCGACCCGATCGCGTGGAGGTAATCCCCGATCGTCGTCGCCGTGTAACCGGGAGGGAAACCCCCGCCCTTGCCGCCCTTACCGGGAGAACTCCTGGCACGCTTGCGGACCTTCGATCGGGCGATCACCGCAGCCCGGCCGCCTAGCTCCTGGAGCAGGTGCGCGACAGGGCCGGCGGGGTCGTTCAGGAACGCGCGGATTTCCGACTCGTCAAACCGCGCCCTGATGCCTCTCGCCATTAGATCTCCCCGTCCCATTCGATACCCTGAGCCTTCAGGTGCTCACGGAGCTGTTCCCGCGCGTTGCTTTCCGCGCCGCCTCCGGCCGCGTACAGGTCTTCCATGAACTGCTCGCGGTCCTCGGTTTCCATGCCTTCGGTGATGCAGGCGACCGCTAGGTTGCACGCTTCCCGCGCGGTGAGCGCCTTGATACCGCGGCCGGTCTTGTAGATCTGGCCACCGTCGATTTCCGCGAAGTGGAGGGCCGTCCATTGGAGGAGCCGGACGGCGACTCGGTAGGGCGCGCGGAAATCACCTTGATCGCCTGCGCGACGACGTCCATCAGCTCGTCCGCGTCGGCTTTGCAGTCGACCGCGTGCTGCTGGAACCTCCCCCAGTCACCCTCGTCGGCGACCGTGCAGTCCCGCGTCTCCGGGTTCGCTCCCGCCGCCTTGCACCCGGCGCACTTCCCGCACGGCGGTTCGTCCTCCAGTATCACGTCCCGCAGGATCTCGTACATCGCCGCGTACGCCCGCTCATCGTCGGTGCGCAGGTTCGCCGCGTAACTGAACTTCAAAAGCGGCATCAGCCCGACCTTCTCCGCGACACGAAAAGACTCCCCGGCCAGCGTGATTAGCCTGGTCGGGGAGATGATTTCGCCGGACAGCTCCGGGTCTGCCGCGTGCTGCAACTCGATCGCGGCGCGCTCGTCCGCGTCGTCGTACTCGACTTCGTATGCCACAGGGGTGGTTCCTCCTTGCTGATATAGCATGAGTGGTGCCGTTCCCCAGCGGCGCGGCAGCGCCCCCACCAGTGGGGGCGCTGCCGCAAACGGATCAGGTACCGACGATGCCGGAAGCCGGGTAGCGGATGATCGGGGTTGCCGCGTTCCACGTCGACTTCAGTGAAACCGCGGAGGACACGCCACCGGAGATACTGTAGTCCGGCAGGATGGCCCCGAAGAAGTACTGGCCAGGGCCCGTGCCCTGCGCGCCGACCGTCGACGGGTACAGGTACATGTTCCGGGACAGGCCGTCTGTCGCGGCGACGTACGTCTGCGCCGTGGCAGTGTCGTAGAACCCGGAGAAGTCCCCGGACGCGTCGGGCAGGCCGGAGACCCAGATCAGGTTCGGGTCACCCATGGCGGTGACGTCGACCTTGTTCACGACGAAGTTGATAGACCAGTCAGTCAGGAACGCCATCGGCGACGCGATCGCCGTGCCGGAGACACCGCCACCACCAGGGCCAGTAACCCCGATGTAGCAGATCCCGTTCCTGCCGTGGATACGTGACATATCCCGTTGCTCCTTCTGTTAGTCTTCCAGGAGTTCCAGCAGGCGTTTCGCGTTGCTGGTGAACGTGCGGTCAGCGATGGCCTCACGTGCTTTGCTTGCCGCCTGCTCACGCTCACCGTCATGGGCGAGCCACCAGCGGAGCTGCTCCCCGGCGTCTTCCGGGCCGGAGAATGTGGGCAGCATGTCCAGCACCTCGTCCCCCTCAGCGCGGGGGTCACGCAGGTAGAACATGCCGCACGCCGCCTGCTCCACCTCCCGGGGGCCCATGGCCCACGGGGTGACAGCGGAGTCGTCGGCTTCGTCGTACTCGCGACGGTAGAAGTTGATCCCGCATTTCGCGTTGCGGTACACCCCGGCCGTCTCGTCGTTCGGGACGCACTGCTCAATGTCGTGGCCCATGTACTTGCGCAGCGGGGACTTCCCCGCGAGCGGCCAGCAGCCGCCCAGCAGCACGTCCAGGCCGTCCAGGTTCATCTTCTCGAAGAACTCGATGCGGGACGAGAACCCGGTCCCGATGAACGCCAGGTCAGCGTTCAGGTCCTCGTCGACCGGGCCGGTACGCGGGTAGTGCACGGACGGCCGGTACGCGTGCGGCGCGTACTCCGCGACGACACCCAGCTCCCGGTACTGCTCGATGTTCACCGGGTCGTTCAGCAGCACGATGTCGGCGCACTGCGCCCGTTCCAGCTGCATCTGCTCCTGGTACGGGGATTCGGTGCCGAGCAGGATCACTTTCATGCGACGCTGCTGGAGCAGCGACATCAGCCCCGGGGTGACGAAGAACCCGGACACGAACAGGACCGCGTCAGGCCAGAACGTGAAAGCGGCATGAGACACGCCCTGCATCGCCATCCGCAGGGCCTCCTGGTCGTTCATCGCCCGGCGTACCAGCGGGTGCCCCGTGTCGTCCACGTCGCCGGTGGAGATCAGCGCGTGGCCGTAGAACTGAATCCGGTCGTCGGAGTTGAACGAGGCGACCTCGGCACCCAGCTCGCGGAGCGCCTCCACCCACCCGTCGTGCACGTCCGCTACGGAGAAGTTGGGGCCCGGGTGGACCACGAGGATGCGCATTGTCAGGTCACACTCTTCTCAGTTTGTATCCGCACCGGCACTCGGCGTACTTCTTCCCGTAGAAAACGAAATGGTGCACGCCGTTGGAGTAGAACGTGCACTTCCGTTTCCCCACGTCACAGGTGCACGCCGCACTCGACTGTGAATGTCGCGCCCATGTAGTCCTGCCCCGCGTAGTTCACGATCCCGTACGTGGCGCACTGGGTGACGACCGCGAACTCGCACGTCCCGCCCAGCGTCGGGTCCGCCTGGACCGCCGCGTTGATGCTCTTAGGTCCCGACGAGGACACCACCGCGTTCAGCGCGACCTGACCGGACGTGTCGTTCGCCGCGGACAGCAGCACGATCGCGAGGAGGTTGACCTGGTTTTCCCCGTCCATCGTCTGCCCGTACAGCACAGCGGGACGGCTTGGGATGACCACCACCGCGGGTGGGGACACCGCGCCGGGCGCGTTCGGTGAGGCCCGCAGGCCCGTCGTCGCCAGCCGGTTCGACAGGCCGTTCGCGAGCGCGTCGACGTCAGCCATCTACTTCGGGCGTCCCTTGCACTTGTGTCCCTTCACGGTCCAGAAGACCTTCCCGCACACACCGCACATCTTCGTCACCGACATGGGGCAATTACACCCCTACCTTGCCCCGGGCGCGGAAGTACGGGCGGAGCTGCTGGGTGATCCACGGGTTCGGGTTGATGTGAATCACCCCGAGGTCCGCGATGCCCGCCACTCCCCACGGCGCGTCCTTCAGCTTGAACCAGTCCGACGCGATCAGCAACGCCGCCTGCGCCACCACCGGGGGGACCTGCGGCCACCCGAACACCCCGGTGATCTGCACCCGGTCCAGGTGGACGAACGGCCAGATGAACGGGAAGAAATTCGACCCGCCGATCACCTGCACCTGCGTGTACGGTTTCAGCTCACCGAAGGACAGCTGGTTGAACTGCCCCTCACCGACCCGCAGCATGAACTGGGTGTTCTGCGTCCACGTCGTCTCGAACACCCCGTCGCCGTCACCGTCGATCTTCAGCGTGGTGACCGACGCGAGGTCGTCGGTGTTCAGCAGCCAGATGCTCTCCGGCTGGTAGGTGCGCGTGTCCGTGACCCGGAAGAAATGCCTCCCGCAGAACCGGTCGATCCACCGGGACGTCGCCAGGCACACCGACGTGAGGATGGAATCGTCGCTGGTGTCGGGGATACCGAGGCGGTCTTTCAGCTCCTCGGGGCCCACGTACCACCGGTTCTGGTCCAGTCCCAGGACCCGCCACGTCCCCGGCTGCGCGTCGGACGCCGCGCCGGTCCCGAGGAAAACATAACTCCACAGCCCCTCAACCCCGGCCACCGACGGGACGCAGGACACGTCCAGCTTGAACACCCCCGCGGACGGGTTCGTGATGTCAGCCGGGGCGGCACCCCCGAACGTGTGCACGACCTGCACCCCGGCGGGGTCAGTGACAATGCACGTTGTCACGGTCGGGTTCGTGGGGACCCCGGCGAGGTTGGTGAACGTCGCGTTGATCGTCGCCAGCTCGTTCACGTTGTCGTAAAAAACCGTGGCTGTCAACTCACGCTCCCTGCCAGTGCCTTCCCGGTGACCGACGTGCTGTTGCCCGTCTTCCCTGTGGTTGTCCCCGCGCCCGGCTTCCCGGTGACGTTCGTGCTGTTCTCCGCCCGGCCCGTGGTCGTGCCCGCCCCGGTCTTACCCGTGACCGTAGTGACGGCACGCGCCCGGAAAATCGCGGAGGACGCCTGCACCGTAGGCTGGAGCGCAGCGGCGATCGCCGTCGCGAACTGGGCGTTGTGACCGGCTGCCTGCTGGCAGAACCCCGAAGCGGCAGCGAGACCCGCCGGGGCGTTGCACCCGGTGAGGACCGTCGCGTTCGGCGCTGTCCCGGCCCCCGTGGCGAGCTGCGCCTGCGCCATCCCGAACGGGGACGCCGTACCAGCAGCGGTAGCAGCGGTGACGTTGTGACCGGCGCTCTGCTGCGCGGTACCGGTCCCGGTGGCGAGCCACGACCCCATGCCCTGCGCCTGCTGCGCCGTACCGGTCCCGGTGGCGAGACCGGCGGGGGCGTTCGTGGCGCTGGCCGTGGAAACGGTAGCGTTCTGCGCCGTGCCCGCCGCGGTCGCCAGTCCCGCGATCACGCCGATCGCGGCGATAGCCTGCTGCGCTGTGCCCGTACCGGTCGCGAGACCCGCGCTGACGGTGATCGCTACCGTCGGCTGCTGCGCCGTGCCCGTACCGGTCGCGGCCTGCGCGTTCTGCCCGCCCGCCTGCTGCGCCGCACCCGTGCCGGTCGCGAGACCCGCGCTGACACCGATAGCCGCTGATGGCTGCTGCGCCGTACCGGTCCCGGTCGCGATCCACGAGCCCTGCGCCTCAGCCTGCTGCGCTACCGCCGTGCCGGTGGCGATACCCGCGGGGGCGTTCGCGCTGCCCGACGTGGAAATCGTCGCCTGGAGCGCCGCACCCGCAGCAGTCGCGAAGTCCGCGTTATGCCCGGCGGTCTGCTGGGCAATACCCGCCGCGGTGGCGAGGCCCGCGCTGACACCCACATCAACCTTGGGCTGCTGAGCCGTGCCCGTCGCGGTGCAGGGCCACGAACCCTGAGCCTCCGCCTGCTGGCACGTCCCGGTACCCGTTGCGAGGCCCGCAATCGCACCGACAGCCGCCGTAGGCTGCTGGCTGATACCCGTCGCTACCGCGGCCTGCGCGTTGTGCCCAGCGGTCTGCTGAGCGGTCCCCGTGGCTGTCGCCAGCCCCGCGCTGACGCCGATCGCGACAACCGGCTGCTGCGCGGTACCGGTGCCTGTCGCCAGCCCGGCGCTGACGCCGATCGCGACCGTGGGCTGCTGCGCGGTACCGGTGGCGGTGGCCAGGCCCCCGCTGACACCGATCGCGACGGTAGGCTGCTGCGCGATACCCGTCGCGGTGGCCAGGCCCGCTGCTACGGCAAGATCAACGGACTGCGGTGGTACCGGCGCACGCCAGGTGTTAGCTGCGGAGCCGCGCAAAGCCATGGCGGCCCCCCTTAGATGCTAGGTTCTGCCCAGATAATCCACGGGAGGACGTTCACGCCTGCGGGTGCCTTGCACCGGATCTTCAGGAACCGGGACACCGCCACCCTCGGCTGGACCCGCACCTCGGGGAAGTACACCCCGTACCCGGTCTGCGGGTGGACGTGCACCGCGTCCAGCTCCCGCACCGACGTCATCGCGGAGCCCTCACCGGACGCGTTGTACCCGGTCGCGGTCGTGCCGGACACGCACAGGCTGGCTACCGACAGGGAGTTCCCCCACGCGTCGGGGGACAGCGCCGTGACCGTCGCGGCGGCGTCACCGTCGATCAGCTCGCAGATCACCGGGATGCCCGTGCCCGCGACACCATCGAACGACACGCCCCAGCCGACCACCCGGATGTCCGTCGTGGACGGCGTGGCCACCTGGAGGACCGTCTTCGTGGTCGCCGCGACCAGCGCCACCGGGATCGGCTCGAACGTCGACGCCGAGTTCCTGGGTGCCGCCCGGTATTCACTCACGAAGGAATCCCGTCCACCAGCATGTAGGCGCTGTCAGCGGTCAGCCCGGCGGGGACCGTGACCGTCGCACCCGACTGGGTGCCGGCGACCGTCCCCGCTACCGTGCAGCCCATGAACACTGACTGGTTCACCTTCCGGTAAAAGTTCAGCGCGGACATGTCGATCGTGTCCCCGGTCGTGCAGTTCAGGACCGCGAACAGCCCCCAGCGACGGGCCCCGTCGTCCGTGTAGACCTTCCGGACCGAGTCAGCACTCAGGGCTGTCATGGCACCTCCCCTTTTACGTGTACGTTGCGCGGGTAGAGTCCGCTACGGCCGGTCCCCGCTGCCCGCCCATGACCACCTGCCAGGGGTTCAGCGTGTCCGGCGTACTGAATGAAGCCTGCTGCCAGGACCGCTGCGCGCCGTGACGGCGGCCCTTCCTGCGTCCCGCGTGCTCCCGCGCCTGCGCCATCCCCACACCACCGGGCAGTATTTCCACCGCGATGATCGCCCAGTCGTCCGAGCTGGAGTTCCACGCCGGGGTCACGGTGCCGCCCGTGGACGGGTCCGTGCCGAGCCCCAGGTTGTCCGCGCTGGACGACGCGGAGGCCAGGTGCTCGACCCGTTTGATGTTCGGCGCGGACGCCGTAAACGTGGTCCCGCTGCCCTGCGCGACAAGCGAGATGACCAGCCCGCCGTTAGTGGTCGCGGTGACCGCCTGGGAACAGTTAGCGTTGGTGATGACAGCGGAGGAGACAGGCGTGCCGATCGCCCCGGCCCCGGTGACGCTCACCGACCCGCAGTTGTGGTTGGTAGCCGTGTCAGTCCAGGACATCGAGACGGTGTTCGAGCCGGTCGGGCAGGTCGGCCCAACTAGGCCGTACAGCGCGCCGCCGCCGTTAGCTCCCGCGCCGGAAGTCTGAAACTTGACCAGCGGGATAGTGACCCCGGCGTAGGTGCAGGCCGTGACAGTGTTCGTGCTGCCACCGAAGATCGTGACGCCGATCAGGATCCCGTTGCCGTTATTGACGTGGGTCCAGGTGATCGGGCTGGTCGACTGGCCAGTACCAGCGGAGCTGGGACCGGCGGCGTCGAAGGCGACCATGACTCACCGCCCTCCCGGCGGGCGGATGAAAACTAGTTGAGACCCCACATGAACATCTGGGTGAGGGTGATCGACGGGCCGGTCGAGGACGTGGACCAGTTCGCGTACACATCCAGGTATGTCGGCGAGGACTGCGCCGTGTTGAACGTGACGGGGGTCGTGGTCGCGGGGCCGATCACGTACGTGATCTGCGGGGCCGCGACCGTGGTGGTCAGCGTCGGGACCATCCCCCAGTTCAGCCACCCCCACGCCTGGAGCGTCCCCGACGGGCCGACAGCCGTGCAGGTAACCAGGACCTTAAAGTTGAAACCCATCGCCGCGCGGGACGTCGTGTCAGCGGTGAAAGCGCCGGTCGCGCACAGCAGCGTCCCCACCGTGCCGGGCGTGTTGTCGATGTAGAACGCCATCTTCATTGTCGGGATGGTCGCGCCGAGGGAGTACACCCCGAACCCCTCGACCATGATCGCCTTGCCCTGCCGGTAGAAGTAGTTGTGCGGGATCTCGGCGGGCGGGATCAGCGACGCGACACCGGCCGTGGGACCGCCGCCCATCAGCGGGCCGCCGGACGCCTGCCCGGTGGTGACCGTGTTCGTGACGGCGTTGCCGACGTTCGGCATGGCGTACAGCAGCTCTGCGGGAGCATCACCGAACAGGCTCATGGGCTAGCTCCTTTTCCTGATGACGACCATGCCGTACCGGTACGACACGGACTCGGTGTCCGAATCCTGGCGGAGCCGGTCCAGCAGCGACTGCGCGAGGGTGAGCATCGCGGGGCTCCGGCACGCCGCGTGATAGTCGGGGTAGCCGACGAACCAGTCCTCGATCACGTAGAACCCGCCCGGTGAGACCATCGGCCACAGCAGCCGCAGGGTCGCGGCGGTCAGGTCACCGTCGTGGGATGCGTCATCCACGATCAGGTCCCATTCGGCACCGTACTTCGCGAGGATCCCCGGCAGCGCCGGGTCGTCCTGCCCGGACACGATCTTGATGGTCCCCGGAGGCCACACCGAGTTCGGGTTCTGGTCCACCCCGACGATTGTCCCTTTCGGGAACAGGTCCTGCCAGGTGGCCAGGGAACCACCGCCCAGCACCCCGACCTCGCAGACTTTCGCGGCCCCGCCGAGAAGATCGGAGATCGCGTTGTACGTCGGCATGTACCCCTGGTCGACCTTGTCGGTCGCGTACGCCCGCGGTTCGGGGACTTTCCGGACCTGGTACGGGTCCATCGGCATCCACGCGAACGGCACGTCCCGCAGCCGGGTCAGCAGCGACGGGTCCGAGTGGATCATCTCCTGGAATTTCAGCATCTCGTTCGCCGCGGCGGTCGCCTGCCGGGGGGACTGCGCCGCGACCATCGGGGGGATCAGGTCCGGGTCGATGACCAGCGCCGGGGACATGTCGGTGTCTTCCTCGAAATGCCACTCGATCGGGCGACCCTCCTCACCCTCCACCATCCCCGTGTCGTAGTCGTGGTGGTGGGTCACGTCACCGTGGACGTGAGGGAAGTACCCGGCGCGTTTCAGCATGTGCGCCACCCGGCCGTCCAGGTGCCACCAGCAGCCTTCGCCCCGGCACGACGCGCACTTATCGAACCCCTCCGCGATTTTCTCCACGGGGATTTTCCGCTGCGCCACCGCGGAGATCTTGATGCATCCCAGCCCCACCCGCAGCCGCACCCGGGTGCGGAAGATCGGGTAGGCGTAGCAGCACCAGTCCTGCTTGCACCGTTCCATCACCCCGACGGTGTGCGGCCCGATCTCGATGTCCTGCTCGATGATGATCAGGTCCCGTACGCCGGTCCACCGTTCGCGGATGGCGTTCCAGTACGCGTAGTTGTCGCCGGTCACGTCGACCAGCTCAGCCTGCGGGGCGTACTCAGCCAGCGCCGCCATGGCTTTCTCGTTCGGGTTCACGGTGCAGCACAGCACCCGCGCCGTGGTAACCAGGGGTGCTGTCACGGTTCAGACCGTGATGTTGAACACGGCCTGAACCGCGCCGACCGTCGCCCAGATGATCGTGAACGTTCCGTTTGTCACCGACTGGGTTCCGCCGAAATAGTTGTAGCACATCCCCTGCGACGCTGCGGTGCCGCCGGTGATCGTCCCGTCGTAGACCAGGCACCCGAACGCGCCGGTGATCGTGACGTTCCCCGCCCCGGCGGTGTTCGCCGCGATGAAGCACAGCGACGAGGAGCCCGTGTCAATCGCGAACGACTTCGTGCCCAGCACCCTGCCGCCAGCCACCCAGTTCGTGTTCAGCGTGTCGATCAGCTCGTTACCGACCACCCACTGCGCCACCGCGTACGCGGAGTTCGCCGCCGACACCGTCTTGTCCGGCGTCGTCGTGTTGTTGAACAGCGCCGCCTTCACGTTCGCGTCCGCGACCAGCCCCGCGTACGTCGTCGGGAAACCGGACGTCGCGGCCACGCCGCGCGCGATCGGGTTCAGCATCGCCTGCTGGAAAATAGCGCTATTAGCCCATGCCACGGCTCAGTCCTCTTCTTCCTCGGTGTCTGGTTCTGGCTCAGAGGCACCTGAGCACGTAGCTGAAGCGAGCCCCGCGTGCGCGTACACCGCCGGGGTTTCCTCCGGCGGCGGCCAGCCGTCTGGTTCGCTCATCAGAAAAACTGTCCCAGCCGGGCCTGCGCCAGGCCCGCGTTCACGGCCAGGTCGTCGCCGTCCTCACGGGTGACACGGATCGCCATGTACGGTTTCCCGTCGTCACCCTTGTCC
>Ga0247668_1000140_pt1 | contig 21192 bp, 23 predicted proteins | sample CNK09_metaG_FD_182737 | JGI IMG/M metagenome (GOLD analysis project Ga0247668, IMG submission 182737) | Soil microbial communities from Purdue University Martell Research Forest, Indiana, United States - CNK09 | ecosystem: Environmental > Terrestrial > Soil > Temperate forest > Bulk soil...
CAGCGCCGAGGAAACCGCCCGGAAGCGGGCCGCCATCGAGTGCCACCAATCCCAGCTCGTCCTCAGCCGGTCGCGATTCCTTTCGTATGCCCGATCCGTCGAGGAGTTCCAGCAGGCGGAGTTCGACATGGCCCTCGAATCGCGACTGCACGATTGGAGTTGCGCGATGAAGCACGCGGTGCGCGTCGTGACGCATAGGGGCGGAGAGTAGGCCGCATTTCTCACACTCTCACTGGAATCGTCGGCAACCGGTACCTCGTCGAGACCCTTCTCCCCCAGCGCTTTTCAGCTGGGGGAGAAGGTGCCGAAGGCGGATGAGGGGGCGCTTTACGAGATATGAGCGATTTACCGACGCTGGTCCAAGAGCGCTCGAAGGCGCGCGAATAACGTAGGCGGGGAACGCCCCCCTCATCCGGCTTCGCCACCTTCTCCCCCCGCAAGAAACCGCGGGGGGAGAAGGACTCTCGACGAAGGGAGCGGCAAGGCTCTTGAGGGAACAATTCCAGTGAGCGGGTGAAAAATCAGGCTTGGTCGTCGTCACTTCCGTTCCTGGAGCACCGCCCGGTGTTTCACGAGCCAGGAGAGAACGGCGCTGGCGCGGTCGCGTCCCATCGCGCTGGACCACTGTTCGATGAGGTGGTGGGCGGGGGTTCGGGGGCGGATCGAGGCGACGATCGGAGAAAGGGCAGTGCCGCCAAGGAAGGCGACGTCATTGCCCGAGGCGGTGCGAATGGCGGGGGCGAGCTCGATGAAGTGATCACGAATCGTCGGAACGATGACGTGCGCATCCGCGTTCGCGGAGAGGATCGCTTCATCGTCGACGTCGGGCAGGCCTTCGGCTTCGTGACCGCCGCCATAGGATTCGGCGGCCCACATCCCATGCTGCGCCGAGGCGCGGGCGACGTGCGAGCTATAGAAGTCGATCGCTGCCTGGCGATTCTCCGTTCGATTCAGGATCGTATTGATGGCAACCGCGGCCACGATGCCGCTTCCGAGCGCGGCTTGCACCCCGGAGGAGGAGATCGGATCGATGGCAAACGCCGCCTCGCCGACGGCCGCCGACCGGCCGTCGATCGGTGACTCGCAGACGTAAGGAGTGGCATCCGAGGCACGCGGCGGTTCGATCGGATCGATATGCGCGAGCCAGGAGAAGAGCGTGGAGTCGCGAAGCGTAGCAAACATCGGAACGGAATCGCCACCGAACGTCATCGCGCTGAACGTGCCATCCGGCAGGGTGGTCCCCCACAGCCATCGATCGCCGCGGCGCTCGACGAGCGTCTCCGCGGGAGGATGGCCGGTACGCCAACGCGCGTGCCAGGCCACCAGCCGCGCCGCGGTGAATCGCCGGGCGCGCCGCGAGAAATTCGTGCGGCCGCTGGCGTCTACGAGGAAGCGCGCGCCGACCGTTCGCCCATCGGAAAGGCGGACGTGCCAGCCGTCATCGCGCACGCTGGCCTGTTCGACGAACACCGGTTGCGCGATCTCGATGCTCTCACGCGCGGCATCGAGCATCAGGGCATCGAAACGCGCGCGGTCGACGATGAGCGACGGCCTCCCCGCCTGCACGCGCCTGGTCTCTCCATCCCACCGCAGCAGCGTGTCGGACGAACGCCGAAACCCGGCGCGCTCGATTCGCCGCGCGATGCCGAGGGTCTCGAAGTGAACCCACACACCCGGCGAAAGCGACTCGCCGACGTGCGGACGAGGAAACAGGCTGCGCTCGACCAGCATCACCGAGCAGCCCATCGCCGCCAGCCGGAGCGCGGCCGCGCTCCCGGCAGGTCCGCCGCCAATTACAAGAACATCGATCAGCACGTCGATCATGACTCCGGTCCGAAGTAGCCCGGCGCCTCGCTCTGCAGTTGCACGTACGTTTCCAGACAGTAATGCAGCCATCCGCGGATGTAATCGCACGCGGGCCGCCCGCGGTGAATCACCTCGTGATGGCAGCCGCCGCTGCACATGTACCGTGCCCAGCACGAACGGCACGGCTCCTGCCGCGACACATGGCGCTCCGCGAGCCACTGGTTCTGCCGAAGGCGATCGATTCCACCGGCGACGTCGCCCATGGCGCCGGCGTCGTCGGCAACGAATCGATGACATGCGGCCAGGTCGCCATCGGCGGAGACGCCGAGGTAGCTCGCTCCGGCGCCACAGGGATAGGGACGGTGCGTGCCGCGGCCGATCTCGCGCAACGCATTCACCAGGTTCGCGAACGCGTAACGCCGGCCGGCGATGGCGCGGCGGCGGAATTCGTCGCCGCATTCGGTCATCGCCTTCAGCATCCGCTCGAGGTCGGCCGCATGCATCTCGAGGTCATGCGCGGACGCGGTGTCGGGCGCGGCGAGCATCGGCGAGAAGCCGACGCTGTGAAAGCCGCGCGCGAGAAAGTCGTCGAGCGTTTCACGGAGCGCGAGATTGCGCGGCGTGACCGTCACGCGCGCGGAGACCTGCATCCGCCGCTGAGCATGGAGCAGCGGCGCCACTCTCTTCATCACCGCGTCGAAGCTGCCGCGCCCGTTCCTGAAGGGCCGCTGGGCGTCGTGTGCGTCACCGACGCCATCGACGCTGATCGTCACCGCGAATCCATTCTCTTCGAAGAATTGCGCGTCGTCTTCGTCGAGCAGCGTTCCATTCGACGTGATCGAAAACGTGGCCACGGCGCCGCTCTCCCGCGCCTTCTGCCGCGCGTGGACGGTGGCGCCGCGGACGACGTCGCGGTTGATCAGCGGCTCGCCACCGAGAAAGGCGACGTTGACCTTCTCCCCCGCCGCCACGTCCCGAAACAAAAGATCGATGGCTGCGATGGCGGTTTCGAGGGGCATGTTCTTCGCCGCGCCGCCGAAGTCGCCCTGCTGCGCGTAGCAGTAGGTACACCCGAGGTTGCACTTCTGGGCGACGGCGAGCGAGATCGCGCGCAGCGGCGGATCGCGGAGAGGAGCGTCATCGACAAACGGCGGAGCGTCGAGCCCGAGGGCGGCGATGACGGCGTTGACTTCCGCTTCATCGCGCGCGTCGACCGCGGCGGCAATCGCGGCGAACGACTCCGCATCGAGCTCGTAGACCCGGTTTCCGTTCGGAATGAGAATGTGACGGCCGCCGAAGAGATGCACGGCGGCGCTGCGCGGAGCGGCTGCGGAATCAGACACGCTCACTCCGTGTCGCGGCCTGCGATCTCGAACCGGAGCTCGGTCTCCCAGCGCCGGAACATGTCCTCGTAGGTCAGCAGCCCGGGCCCGCCGAAGCCGTCCGGCAGGTACGGCCCCGCCTGCGATCCCCGCACCTGCATCCAATTGTCGCCGGTGCTCGTCCCTCCGGGTGCCGCCTCCACGTTGACGAAGTCGGGCCGGCTGGCCGCCCAGTAGTAGCAGGCACACTCGCGGTAATCGTTCTGCCACGGCGAGCAGAGACTCTGCGTGAGCTGTCCCGGCTCGACGAGATCGCGGGCGATCACGGCGCTCCCCGGCTCGAAGAAGCTGCGCACCAGGAGCGTCACGCTGATGGTTGGCGCGTCGGGGCTGACCGGATCGAAGGCCTGCCTGGGCGAGAACGCGCACGTGACCCGCTGGCCGCCCGCGGCGACGAGATAGGCGAAGGCATTGGACCACTCCAGCGCCTGCAGCCCGAGGTCCGTCTCTTTGCCCCTCGGGTTCGGACCGCGCACATTGATGACCAGCGGCTGAACGACCGCGCCCTCGGCGCCGGGGATGGAAACCGCCACGAGGCGGTGATACCGCAATTTCCGGATCTCCTCCGGGTCGGGATCCGTGCCGACGACCAGATTGTCTGACTCGTGCATCTCGATGCCGACGAACAGTTTCTTCCAGACGTTGCGGAAGTCGAGCTCGAGGCCGGGGAAACAGTTCGAGATGGCCGTGGTCGGAAGCGTGCCGGGAGGATTGCCGGCGGCGCGATACGAGAGTTGTTCGTGCAGCGCGCCGGTATTGATGCGATCCGGAGCCCACTCCCCTTCCATCGCCCGCACGGCCAGAGGCACGCCGGCGCGCGCGGTCTCATTCTTCGGCCGCACTTTGGTCGTCATCGGGGCTCCTCGCCTTTAGGCGTGGTCGGCGCGGTGAAGGTCACCGCCTCCGCGTCTTTGGCCGTTGCTTGGCGGTTGCCCGATCCGATCACGGCGTTGTGCTGCCGGCGGGTGAGCGCGAGGTGCAGACCGTCGCTGCCGCGCATCATGGCCGGCATCTTGCGGCGTCCGGCGTCGGTGAGGTCGCCGACCTGGTCGTACCGGCGCAGCACCTGGCCGAACCAGACCGCGCTCTCGCTCCGGAGCGCGGCAAAGACGCTCTGATGAAGGGCCTGCAGTGCCACCGAATCAACGATCGCCGGCGCCATGATCGGCGTCTCGGCGCGGCCCAGATCCGAGTCCTGGCTGGCCATGCTGTTCGCCACGGCGCCGTTGATCGGGTTGCCGTTGAGCGCGACCGTGTTCTGAAGCCTCACCGTTTCGAAGGCGCGGCGGATGATCTCCTCGGTCCACTCAGGGGAGACGTCGCTGCTGGCAACGTCGGGACCGAGGAGGGCCTGCTCGAGCTCGTCCGCAATCGTGCGCACGGGGAAGCTGTCGGGGGCGAAATCAGGCGGACCGGCTCCGATGCGGGCGAATGCCTGCAACCGCGTCTTTCTGCCGGCGATGATTCTCACCTCGACGATGCCGTCGCATTCGTCGTCGAGATACCCGCGGCTGGTGGTGCGGCCGTCACCGATGTTCGCGTAGATCCAGCCGGGGTTCGTGACGCTCAGCGGCGGCACGGCGTTATCGTCGCTGTAGCCGCTCCACGACCCGCGGCGGCTGTCGTACACCACGTCCGCCACATCATCGAGGCGATGCAGATCCACCGCGCCGTAGATGAGCCCTTTCGCCGGTGTGAAGCGGAGACGCAGCCCCGGAAACTTGCGCCCCGGACGGATGAACTGGACGTCGCCGAAGGGGATGCTTTTCCCATCGATGAAGTTCGGGCAGCGTCCGGCCAGGCGATGCAGGCCATGGCCGCGGAACCAGCCGGTGTCGGCGTCGATGCGGTCATCCGTCTCGCCGGTGCGCCGGAATGCCTTGTGATTGCCGACCTGCGCCCGCCATTCGACGTCATCGATCGAGAGCTTGTTTTTCTCGAGCAGCGACGTGGTCAGCGGAACGAGCGAGCCATTGACGTCGGCCCAGACCTCCAGGAACGGCGCCACCGGCTTTACGCGGCGCCGCCTGTCTTTGAAATGGATCGCTTTCGGGGTGTAGGAGCGGCTGATGGTGCCGCGCCGCCGGTCGACGACCAGCGTCTCCGCGCCATGGATCTCGCGGAACCCCAACGGGTCGCCCGGCGGCACGCGGACGTCGTAATTCTCGAGAGGCTCGGGCGAGGAGCCGAGGCGCGCGATCGCCAGCGGCGGAAGGATGCGAAGACTGCGGATGGTCATGCGCGCGCCTCCTGCTGCTGCTCGATCTGCTCGGTCGCCGTGAGGAGCCTCTCGATCATCGCCAGCTCCCGTTGATCGTGATCGCGGAGCGCGGCGAGATAGTCGCGGTGCTCCTCCTCCCCCGAACCATCGAGCTCGTTGATGAGCCGCTCCGAAGCCCGGACCAGATCGCGCTGCACCCGCCACTTGTCGGAGTCCCAATCGGGGAGAGCGAGCGTGTAGGGCACCTCGAACGGTGGTCCGGCAAGTTCGGCGCCGCCGTCGATGCACAGCGGCAGCGTCACCAGGATGCCGGCGATCGCGCGGAGGTTGTACATCTCACCGAAGGTCCAGGCGATGAGATTGCCGCGCGCCGTCGGCCGGTCCACGGCATCGCCGGCCCTGACGTGAAAGGCGTGCTTGAGCGTGAAGAGTAGCTTGCGGTAGCGGGTGTTGAAGAGATGAGCCCACAACAACGACCGCGGGTCGGTGATGCGCGCACACGAAAGCGACCCGGGCTTGTCGGTCTCGGCGGTATCGGACTGCTCCGTCGTCGGATTGGTGGGGATGTTGCGCGAGGGAGGGTTCTCCTCGGGGAAGGCTTCATAGATCTTCAGAAAACGGGCGAAGTGCGATTTCTCGCTTGGCTGGGCATCGCCGGTGTCGAGCGTCGGCGCTTCTCCCTGATTGGCAATCGAGTGCAGGGCGTCGAGCACGGAAAGGCGGTCCGTGGTTTCCATGATGAGAAGGTGCGGCGTTTTCGGCGGCGACTCCTTGCCGATGTTTCCGCGCAGCCCATCGCTATACCCGCGCCCCCATTCGTCCCAGTTGGCCTGATACGGCGCCGTGTCGGTACGGAAGTCGCCCGCGTTGAGCGCATCGCCGTCCGCGAACAGGTTGATGAGCTCTTCATAGAGGACGCCGACCCGCTGGATGGGACGCCCTTCGTCGGCTTTGCCGGCGCGCTCGACGATCGGTGCCGCCTCTTTCGTCGTCAGCCACTCCGCGGGCGCCTCGGCGACCACATACTTCGCCAGCGAGTCTTTCGTGGCCGGCTCGAGCTTGAAGTAGAAGGGATAGAAATCGCTGCGGAAGGGGTAGTCCTCGCGCTCGAGATGCAGCGGTCCGCCGATCAGCCGCAGGATGTTCTGCACCGTGATGAGATGCCCCATCTCCTCCTTGGCGATGCCGAGAATCACCTCGCGCCAGTGGCGGGCGCTCTCATGCCTTTTGTCCGGCAGCGCCGCGCCACCGATCGAATAGGCGGCATAGAGGTATTGCACCATCAGCGCATGCTCCACCTCGGCGGCGACATGCAGCAGGAAGACGGCGTAATCGTGCCAGGAGAGCTCGCTCGGCGGCGCGGTCCGCTTCGGGGCCGCCGCCGCGGCCGTCATCCTGCCGCGCGCGGTCGTCGCCGGCGGCGTCGGAACGAGGTATCTGCGAATACTCGAACGCATATCGTGCCGTTGTTTAGGAGTGTCCCGCGAAGGAAATTTCCCTACCCGCCGCGAATCCAGCCCACAACGAGGATCATCCGCAGATGACGCAGATCGGCGCAGATAAAACCGTCTCCCCTCTGCGTTGTATCCGCGTCATCTGAGGACAAGCCTTTGATCAACCGGCCGGCCACGGTGGGGTGAAGGATGGTCGCAGTCCCTCGACTGTCTAAAACCTCTTGGAGATACCGGCTTGTTTGAGGACCGCGTTGGCGGGTGTGTCGGGATTTGATTTGCTGATCGACGACGAAGTAGTGATTCGTGATCGGACTGAACCAGATCTCGTGATCACCTTTTCCTTGCCGGTCGAAGTGACAGGCGTTGTCGCGCAACACTCGTTTGAGCTCCCGAGTAAACGACTCAGACATTCAGGATGCCAGCGTCACGAGCTCCTGCCGGTGGCTGGTCAGCTCAAACGCGAGACGGTCGCTCGGAACGCTCGCGGGAAGCAGACCATTCGCTTCGAGCAGCTCAGGGATCATGGTCCGGAGCCTCGCCGTCAGTTCCTCGATCGTCTCTGCCTCTGTGGCTAATCCCGGCACATCGTCGCTCGTGGCAACCCAGACGTTCGCTTCCGGGTCCCAATCTGCCTGAACGTGGTACGTATTCGACTCCATCGTAGTGGAAAGCATAGCAGGAACGTGGGTCGCGCTCATTCGGTGCTAATCAAGACTTTGAATGGATTAGTCGATTAATCCCGTCGCCCCGAGACCGCGAGACCGCGCGACCCCGAGACCGCGCAACCCAGCAACCCAGCAACTCACCACCCCTCCCCCGGCCACGCCATCGCCTCGGCGAACCCCGGCAGCGCCGCCGACAGCTCCTCGATGTGCGCGCTGGCGATGCCGTCCAGCTCCCGTTCCAGGACCCCGCTGACGGTGGTCTCCTGCAGGTCTGCTCGATAGTGCAGCATATCGATGTGATGCCGCGGCAGCCGGACGCGCAGCTCTGCGCTCCGGATCGCCTGCGGCAGGATGCCGTCCGCATCGTTCCCGAGCGCCTCTTCGATGACGTGCAGCGGCCAGATCTCCAGCGCCTTGGCCATCATCTCCGCCCGCGGAAACCACTTCCCGAGCGGCGTCGTCCACAGCTCGACCTCCCCCGCCTCGATAGCCTCGGACATCTGACGATGCGTCCACCCGAGGAGTCTCGTCGCCTGAACACTCCGGGCGCAATTCGAAGCTCGCCGCCGGTGATCCGACATTCGATGTCATCGCTGGGACGAATGTGCAGTTGCTCGGCAAGCGTCTTGGGAATACTCACCTGAAGCTTGCTCGTGACCTTCACCGTTGCCTTACTGTAGCGCGGCGGCACGGCTTGTCAACCTGCCCTCCTATTCTCTCGGTTGACAGTGTTCCGTACAGCCCTGTACAGTATGACGACCGTGAGCCGCATCACACGCAAGGGAGCTGAAGAGGCGCGAAATCAGATGCCGGCGTTGCTGGAAGCGGCCGAAAAGGGTACGTCCACCATCATCACGAGGCACGGTCATCCCGTTGCGGCTCTGGTTCCGCTCGAGCAGTTCTCTGCCAGAGGGCAGCAGAAGGCGCTTCTCCCGCTGAAAGGAACGGGGCGTGGTCTATGGGGGAATTCGAGTACGCGAACGATACGCGCCCTGCGTGACGAATGGAACCGATAGACATTTCCGGGCTACCGCTCGATGCGCTGCTGGTTCTCGACTCGGCGCCGATCATCTACCTCCTCGAGGACCATCCCCGACTCAGGCGCCGCTTCGAACCGATTTTCGAATCACATGCCTTGGGCCATGTCCGCTTCGCGGTTACGACGATTACGATTGCCGAGGTCCTGACGGGACCCCTTGGCGCGGGCGAGGAAGTGCTGGCACGCAGGTATCGCGGCATTCTCGAATCATGGCAGGTGGTCGACATGGACGCAGGCATAGCCGAGAGTGCGGCCCGGATGCGCGGGTTGTTTCGTCTGAAGCTCGCCGATGCGATCCAGGTCGCGAGCGCGATCGCGATCAATGCGGACGCGCTCGTAACTCATGATCGAGATTTTTCGCGTGTGACTGGGCTCAGAGTAATCTCGTGATCAACGATCGGCGGTGGTATTCAGCATGAGCTTGCGGGCGTCGAGAAGTTAAAGATGGTTTGTGCCCAGAGACGACGATCCGCAGATGTTCGCAGATAAGACCGTCTTCCATCTGCGTTCTATCTGAGTCATCTGCGGATAGGCCTTTTCATCAACCGGCCGGCCACGCCATCGCCTCGGCGAACCCCGGCAGTGCCGCCGACAGCTCCTCGATGTGCGCGCTGGCGATGCCGTCCAGCTCCCGCTCCAGCACGCCGCTGACGGTGGTCTCCTGCTGGTCTGCTCGATAGTGCAACATGTCGATGTGATGCCGCGGCAGCCGGACACGCAACTCCGCGCTCCGGATCGCCTGCGGCAGGATACCGTCCGCTTCGTCCCCGAGCGCCTCTTCGATGACGTGCATCGGCCAGATCTCCAGCGCCTTGGCCATCATCTCCGCCCGCGGAAACCACTTCCCGAGCGGCGTCGTCCACAGCTCGACTTCCCCGTTACCAATGGCCTCGGACATCTGCCGCCGCGACCACCCGAGTAGCCCCTCCGCCTGCATAATGCTGACATGCGGCCGTGGCTGTAGGAAGATGTGACGGATGCGGGAGATGACGTCGGGTTCGAGCATGGTGGGGTACTCCTTCGATATTGTGAATATGATATATCGCGACACGCGATTTGTCAAGGTGAAAGCGCGCCAATGGCGGTAGCTCCAACGATCGGAGGACTTCTCGGCGAGCGTGTGCGCGAACTCCGCAAGAAACGCGGGTTAACGCAGGTGGAGTTCGCGGAGATCTGCGGCGTCCCTCAGAGTCGGATCAGCACGATCGAGAACGGATCGCGTGTCCCGAATGTGGAAACGGTACTCCGCCTTGCACACGCTCTCGGCTGCAGGGTGACTACGCTGACGTCGGTCTTCGACAAAGTAGATCTGTCTTCGCTCATGCCGAAGTGAGTTGCCCGAGAACAGAGCCTGAGTGTCGCTCCACGATTCTCGCTCCGCAAACTTAGCTTCTATGTGAGAATAATTCGGCGATCTTTCTATCTGTTCAGGTGCGCCGCTTGAAGTACAAACCTGTCAACAAGTTACGAGCTGTCGAAAAACGAAGGCCTGGCACATCGTGTTACCGTTGCGGGGCCAGTTCACGTACAGCAAACAGCTGGACACCTGTCTTCTGCTACTACGATGTGAGTTACCGTGTTGCTTCGCAAAATTTGCGAGGCCATTGTTGTCCGCGTTGCGCGCATCGCATCTTCGCGTCAAGCAGCGACCGCGCTTTCAGGAATGACCGGCCGCTTCTCGCAACAAATCACCATCCGCAATTGCGAAGGTCACCAGCGATCTTCCTATTCTCACCGGCAGCATTTCTCCGACGTTCCGGTGCGGTCCGCAACCGCTCGCCGCGCCGCTGGTGTTGCTGCATCGCGAGAGCTATACTTCAACGCGTCGCGATTCGGGTGAACCGCAGAGCCGTTAGGCGCCTTCGGATACGGGCGGAGAACACAACCATGCTTGAATCAGAACCGACGGCTGCGGCGGAGGAGCCCGCAAGCAACCTTCTCGACAACGTCATGAAGGTATTCGTCCTCCCAGAAATCGAGAATCGGCGTGCCGAGGGGCGTCTTGGTTCCGCATTCGAGCTGCGTGCCGCTCAAGTCATCCTGAACGTCGATGCTGCCGATGCCGAAATCAGATTGAACAACGAAGTAAAGGCGAAGGCTACATTCAAGGTTGCCTCCGACAAGGCGTTCGAGGCGGGAGATGTGGTTACTGAGACAGACGTCGACGGCCTCGACAGTGTCGAGTTGTACCCAACCGATTCCAACGCTGGACATATCACTCTTATCCGAATTCGCGACTCAATTCACATCTCGTTCGATTTTCAGAGGAATCGGGCGCGAATCGCAGATCACCTCTCCGTGGCACGTCAGTTTCTGGACTCTGCCAGTGAGGCAGTTGCGCAAGGTCGTCTGAACGTGTTTGGCGACACGCTGTTTAGCGCTACGGAACTTCTCACAAAAGCGTTTCTCTTCACAATTCCAAAGGCCGAGTATGTCCGGTCGCGCAAGCACGAGTTCTTTCGCTCTGAGCTGAATATCCTGGTTCGCAACGGCGTCGCTGATTCGCGCTTCGCAGGGCTCCTGAATCGGACCTCGAAGATGCGCGAGTCAGCTCGCTATCTCGCCAAACCTCTAATGCTCAGCGATTCCGAAGTGCAGGAACTACTTGCTCTCGCCGAAGAAATGTATGCAGAAGTGAGGGCCCGCGCGTGACGCCGACGCCTAACACCGCGCTGCACCCGACGCGGACCCGCGCCGCGGGTATCGCAAGATTTAGAATGTTCGCAGTGCGGGTCCGCGCGGGTGAGCGCTGATCCGTTGGGCAGCGACATTACTCGTCGCCTCCAAGGGCAGTCATATCGGGCGGTCATCACATGATTGGCAAGCGATTCGTGGCATACGCCGACATTCTGGGCTTCAAGTCGTTACTCCGAGAAGACTCCCTCGAAGCAGTGGTTGCGAAGGTGCGGGCGCTTCTCGCGGGCGTGTCGGAGGTCAACGTCCCTTGGCTGCAGGTTAGAAAAGCTGGGGAGAACTTTGATGGGGAATGGACGAAATCGGAAGGTGCATGGCGGCCGACCTTTTTTCATTTCAGCGACGCTTTGATTCTGTGGAGCGACATCCTTGTCGACTTCAACGACCTGTTCAGATTCACGGCCGGCCACATGTTCGGTCACGCAGTTGCACAACTTGTGACCCGGGCCTTTGTTAGCCGAATTCCGCTGAGGGTAGGAATCGCATTCGGTGACATGTTCATCGATGCCGCAAATGGAATCATCGTCGGTGAACCACTCGTGCATGCTTACGAGCTTGAGCAGGCGCAAGAGTGGGTGGGCGGGGCGTTCCACTCTTCAGTTCCGCGTGAGCACGTACATAGCAGCGGGAGCGCAGTCGAATACGCTGTGCCGCTCAAAGTCGGCGGGGAGGTGTTCAGCTTGTCTCTAGACTGGTGTGCGCCGGCGGCAATAGCACCTGAGGAGCTGCGAACGCACAATCAGCAACTGGCTGAAGAAGCCTTCGATTGGTATCTCGCCACCTACCCGGCCGCAGCCGTCCAGCAGAAGTACGCTAACGCTCGCACTTTCTATCGGTGGCGAGTCGCACAAGGCGAGAAAGCGCATCCGCAATCCCGGTCGCCCAACTAGCGCCTGCAGCGAACGTCGCCCGCTTCGTTGCCGTATCGAGCCGACGAGACGAGAGTTGCCGGGGTCCAGGCCTTCGTTATTCGATCTGCGGCTTCTGCGAATAACTCATCAATCGTTGCGGGCGTCTAGTTGGCTCGCCGCAAGTACCTGGTATTGCAAGGGTTACCGGCGTCGGAAAAACGAAGGTGTGACCCGGCTGCTTTTCAAGGCTACACGTCTACGCGCCGTATAATCCGCGTTTGAAGCAACACTTTGTGGTCATGTCGCAAGTCGGAAAGTGTGGGTGCGGGCCTGTCTTTGCGGGACTTTCGACTTTCGACCTGATTCAATTCCATCAGCCTTATACTGGCGACGTGGATGACGAGAAGATTGAATTGATACGGCGGGCTGCCGTCGAACTCAAAGACCTCTGCGATGCCGAATGCGATGAAGCCTCAGTGCACGCATTTCTACGAGCGAACTTCTTCATGTTTGCGAACTCGTTGATGATGACGGAGCCAGATGCGGTTTGGTCAAAAGCTGTCCTCGGACCCACCTACGAAACGGATTTTGTGACTTATTTCGACAAATCTCTTGGCCGCTATTGGCTTCTCATCGAACTTGAAGCGCCGACACGACCACTTTTCACGGCCAGCGGTGACCCGTCTCGCTACTTAACCCACGCCATTCGGCAGGTTACGGATTGGCAAGCGTGGATAGCCGACAACGCCGCGTACGCGAGAACCTTTCTAACCGACATCATCGATCCGATTGGCGTTGTCGTCATCGGCCGTCGATCGATGCTTTCCCGCGAAAACAAACGCCAGCTGCGTGAAATGCTGCGACACAGCCCTCTGCTTGAGATAATGACTTATGATCGGCTTATCGAGAATGCGCTTCTCACGGCTGATATCAATCCCTGGATGGGTGTACGGGTCAGAGACGGCGTCGATCTCATTCGGAACCCGCCACCACCGGCGGAAGAACGCCTGTCGCGTCGCACAGAGCGTGCCCTCAGGGTTTCGTCGCTCTCGCGGTTCAGTTTCGGATCGAAGCAAGGCCTGATAGATCCCAACGCCGAATTCCTTCCTGCCGACGAAGATCAGTCGCCATTTCGAAGACGGCCCGATTCGTAGAGCGAGGCCGCGACGCCGGGCCGGCCGAGGCTTCATGAGTTCGGCGGTACCGAAAGCCATGGGTCAGTCCGTGGGGTCAGGCTTTCGTCCTTTGGCGATCCGTAACCGATTGACAACACAAGTACTTGTGATGACACACGCGAACGACCATGGCGATCTGTCAGTTATTGTCATTCGCGACGAGTCTCGCGGAGCGGCAAGGGCCGTCATCGTCGCCCGCTTCCATTTCCCCAACTCCATTCCTTGATGCACCGACGCAGCTGCTCTATCCTGATCCGTCATGCGAACTACGATCACGATCGACGACGAGCTCCTCGACGAGCTCAAGGAGCGTGCGGCGAGAGAAGGGACAACGGTCAGCAGGCTCATCGAAGAGTCGGTCCGCCTTACCGCTCGGCCGCACGACGGCGACGACGCCGGGCAACCGTTCGAGCTCGTTACGTTCGGGAAGGGTGGCCTCTTCGCCAGCCTCGATGTCGATCGGGGTTCTGTTTTGATCGAGCAGGACGACGTAGCACGTTACGGCCGCCGCGGCTGATCGATGGATCTCCCCGACGTCAACGTTCTGATCTACGCACACCGGGAGGACGCGCCGGAGCATGACAAGTGCGCCGCATGGCTCACCAGCCTCGCTGCCGGCGGCGCTCCCTTCGCCCTTTCGTCGGTCACGCTCGGCGGCTTTCTGCGGATTGTCACCAATCCTCGCATCTTCAAACCCGCTACGCCGATGGATCTGGCCTTGGCTTTCTGTCGACAACTTCTTGCCCGGCCTACCGCTACCTTTCTTCAGCCAGGGCATCGTCACTGGGAGATTATGGTCGACCTCATCGAGCGTTCAGGTGTACGCGGCGCGATGGTCAGCGACGCATACCTGGCCGCACTCGCGATCGAGCACGCCTGCGACCTCGTCACCACAGACAGCGACTTCGCACGATTCCCGGGCCTGCGATGGCGCAATCCTCTCGTCTCATAGAGGATGTTACCCATGGCTGTGGCGAGAATGCACGAAGTTCTATCCGCAGATGGACGCAGAGAACCGCAGAAAAAACCGTCTTTCATCTGCGTCATCTGCGGATGAATCGTCCCCTGCGATGATCCGCGGATGCACCCAGAGAAAACGCAGATGGAGACCCTTCGCCATCTGCGTTCCCCTGAAGAGCGTTAGGCCTTCGTTTTTTCACCCCCGCTAACCCACGGACGGAAGGGATCTTACGTGTCGCGACTTCGGCGCTTGCGGAGCGCCATAGTTATTCGGCGTACCTACGTCCGATTTTCCGCCGCGGAGAGGCGAACCTTGCGCTCTTCCGCTTTCGAGGCCGTCCCTAGTTCCTGAGACGTTCTCCTCCTCGACCTCCGGTCCATCGTCGGGCTATGATGAGTGCTGACTAGTCAGATGACTAGCTCAGGAGACGATGCGGTGCCTCGAAAGAGAGAGACAAAACGTTGGGCGGTGCAGGACGCCAAAGCACGGTTCAGTGAATTGCTCGATGCGAGCCTCACCAGAGGCCCGCAGATTGTGACGCGGCGTGGAGAGGAGATGGCGGTCCTCGTACGCGTCGATCACTGGCGTCAACTGGAAGAGGCCACACGTCCGCGGCTGAAGGACTTGTTACTCGCCGAGGCACCGCGAGCGGAGGTTCCTGTGACTCCGCGCCGGGCACGGCGCCGGCGGGAACCTCCGGCGTTCGAGTGAGCGATCTTGTACCTGCTCGATACGAACGTTGTGTCCGAATTGCGCAAGCCGCGGCCTCACGGCGCGGTGGTGGCGTGGCTCGAGGGAACGGCGGACGAGGACCTTCACCTCTCCGCGGTCACGTTAGGCGAGCTGCAGGCAGGTGTCGAAATCACTCGTGAACGCGACCCGGAGAAGGCTTTCGAAATCGAGATGTGGATCGATCAGGTGGCGCAAACCTGGAACGTCCTTCCGGTCGATGCCCGTGTCTTCCGGGCCTGCGCAAAACTCATGCATCGGCGGCCTGACCATCTATTCGAAGATGCGCTGATCGCCGCCACTGCGATCGTGCACCATCTGGTGGTTGTGACGCGCAACGTTCGTGACTTCACTGCCTTCCAGGTTGACACCCTTGACCCGTTCGCAACGAAGTGATCCGTGAGAAGCGCCGGAATCGCACTCAGCAGGTCATCGGTCACACGAATTTGAATTTACACCTGCGCAAGCACCGGTCGGACTGTTGATGTTTTCCCGAGGCGTGTACAGACCCCGAGTGCCCGCGGCAGGAGGAGATAACTCAACTCCCGCGGTGGGTACCCCGCTGGGACACGGTGGGTACCCCGCTGGGACACGGTGCGTACCCCACTGGGACAGGGTGCGTACCCCACTGGGACACGGTGCGTACCCCACTGGGACACGGTGCGTACCCCACTGGACACGGTGCGTACCCCACTGGGACACGGTGCGTACCCCACTGGGACACGGTGCGTACCCCACTGGGATACGGTGCGTACCCCACTGGGACACGGTGCGTACCCCACTGGGACACGGTGGGTGTCCCACTGGGGTGCGGTGGGCGCCCCACTGGGGCACGAAGCCTATCCTTTGCTTGAGGGACCAGGCCTTTGCTGTTTCGTCGCCTGCAAATCCTTGAGAAACAGTCACTTGCCACGGCTACCTTGCGCTGCCCGACCCATCGTCAGTTATTCGGATTGACGTCCCGCCCTCCTCCGCCCTGAAGTCTGCGAATACACTCCCGGAGTCTGTGAATACACTCCCAGAGTCTATGAATACGCTCCCGGAGTCTATGAATACACCTCGCGGAGTCTATGAATAGACTCGCGGAGTCTGTGAATACACTCCCGGAGTCTGTGAATACACTCCCGGAGTCTGTGAATACAGTCCCGGAGTCTGTGAATACACTCCGCGGAGTGTGTGAATACACTCGCGGAAGGTCGCCGCATCTTCCGGAATTGGTGACTCACTAGATTGGACGAGTGCCTTCCGCCTCGAGACTCCGACTTGGTGCCCGCCGTCCTATTCAGGAAGCTTTCCGAATCCTTCTGCAGCTTGGCGACCTGGAGGGCACCGCTGCAAAACGCCCATGATAGCGCTGCACCATTGCGTCGCGGTCGGGACGAACGTTCGGCAGCCACGGGCAACGTTGCGACACGGCACCTGGGAGCGCGGGCGTCTCGTCCGCGTTTGATGATCGGCATCCTGCTGCTTCGCACGCGCGGGCGGGACGCCCGCGGTCCCAGGGGGGCACCTTACCGCTCCTACGTGTACAGGCCGCCGCTGACGTTCAGGACGGTGCCGGTGATGTAGGCGGCTTGTTCCGAGGCGAGGAAGGTGACGGCGTGGGCGACGTCGTCGGGGGTGCCGAGGCGGCGGAGGGCGATGCGGGACTCGAGCGTGGTGCGGGCCTCGTCGGTCATGGCATCGGTCATCGTGGTCCGGATGAAGCCGGGGGCGACGGCGTTGACGGTGACGTTGCGCGATCCGATCTCCAGCGCCAGCGCTTTCGTGAAGCCGATGAGCGCGGCTTTCGACGCCGCGTAATTCACCTGGCCGGGATTGCCGGAAAGGCCGACCACCGAGGAGATGTTGATCACCCGGCCCCAGCGAGCCCGGATCATCTTCTTCATCACTTCCTGGGTGATGTGAAAGGCGGGGTCGAGGTTGGTGCGGAGAACGCTGGTCCAGGCCTCGGCCTTCATGCGGAGGAAGAGATCGTCGTCGGTGATGCCGGCGTTGTTGACGAGGATGTCGATTGGCTGTTGCGCGATGACGGCTTTGATCCGGTCGCGCACGTCGTCGCTGGTGATGTCGAGCTGAACGGCCGAGGCGTTGCCGCCGGCGCTGACGATCCCGGAGGCGACGCGCTCGACCTGCTCGAGATTCCGCGCCGCGCAGATGACCAGCGCGCCGGTCCCGGCCAGCCCGCGGGCAATGGCTTCGCCGATGCCGCGCGAGGCCCCGGTGACGAGAGCGGTACGGCCGGTGAGATCGATCTTCATCGCATGCTCTCCACAAACTTCTCGATCGACGGCACGTCGGACACATTGATCAATTCGACCGACGGATCGATCCGCTTGATCAGTCCCGTCAGCACGTTGCCCGGTCCGATCTCGACGAACCGGCGGACGCCCATCAGCACCATCTTCTGCACCGACTCCACCCACCGCACGGGCGATGCCACCTGGCGCACCAGGGCGTTGCGGACGGCGGTGGCGGTGCCGATCGGCGAGGCGTCGACGTTCGAGACCAGGGACATCCAGAGATCCTTGACATGCGCGGTTTCCAGCAGCGGCCGCAGCCGCTCCTCGGCCGGTTTCATCAGCTCGCAATGGAACGGCGCCGACACCGGCAGCGGCAGCGCGCGGCGCACGCCGTGCGCCTTGGCGACGGCGATGGCGCGGTCGACGGCGTTCTTCGTTCCGGCGATGACGATCTGACCGGGCGCGTTGATGTTGGCAACAGAGAGGATCTCCCCCTCGGCCGCTTCCTCGCAGATGGCGCGCGCTTCTTCAACCGCGGGCCCGATCAGCGCCGCCATCCCTCCGGTTCCGACGGGAACGGCTTCCTGCATGAAGCGGCCGCGCATCCGCACGATCTGCGCGGCGTCCGCGGCGGTCAGCCCGCCGACGCTGACGATGGCGCTGTACTCGCCGAGGGAGTGGCCGGCCACGACGTCGCGGCGGGTGGCGCCATTCTCTTCGAGCACGGCATGAATGGCGGAGGAGACGGCCAGGATGGCCGGCTGCGTGTTCTCGGTGAGCTTGAGCTGGTCGTCGGGACCCTCGAAGCAGAGTTGCGATATCGGGAAGCCGAGCGCCGCATCGATGTCGTCGAAGACGCGGCGGGCGGCAGGAAAGGCTTCCGCCACATCCTTCCCCATCCCGGTGTACTGGCTCCCCTGCCCCGGAAAAACGAATGCGGTGTTGTGCTCCATCGGGCCGGAATCATACATGGAGCGGAGCGGCTACAATCCGCGCCAATGCCGATCGACGCCCGCGCAAAACTCGTCCGCCAACTGCAGGGAGCGTATTCGGGCGAGCTGGCCGCGGGCTACGCGTATCGAGGGCATTGGAAGAGCATTCGGGAGGGTCCCGACCGTACACGCATCCAGCAGATCGAGGCGGAGGAGTGGCATCACCGCGAGCTGGTCGGGGGGATGCTGCGATCGCTGGGCGGCAAGCCGAGCCCGATTCGCGAGGTCATCTTCTGGTGCATCGGCCGATTCATCGCCGCGTTCTGCCACGTCGGCGGCTGGTTCGCGCCGATGTACGGCGCCGGCCGGCTGGAGCGAGGCAACATCGTCGAATACGAGGAGGCCGCGGCCTACGCCAGTGAATGCGGTCACGACGAGATGGTCGACTGCATCCTGACGATGGCCGAGGTGGAGTGGGAGCACGAATACTTCTTCCGCAGCAAGGTCCTCGATCATTGGATGCTGCGGATCTTCAAGGTGTGGCCGGCGCCGCCGCCGAAGGAAACGATCCGAAAGGCTTTTAACCACAGAGGCACAGAGAACACAGAGGAAGGAAGGATGAAGGCGGAAGGGTGAAGGATGAATGAAACGGCGTATCACCCTCCGCCTTCATCCTTCCTTCCTCTGTGTCCTCTGTGTCTCTGTGGTTCAAGCTTTTTTCAGCGCGGGATCAGCTTCACTTCCAGCCGGTAATCCGCGCGGAGCTTGCGCATGGCGGCGTTCTGGATGTTGTCGCTGAGGTTCTGCAGCGGGAAGAGGAGCATGTCCAGCGTCGTGGCGCTCTGCTCGAGTTGATGATGCTCTTCTTCACGGAGCGGCAGGCCTTCCCTGAGGACGAGGCCGCGGTCGAAGCGCATGTGCAGGGGGCGATAGCCTTCGGCGGCGAAGTCGATCGAGCAACGCTCGGGGTAACGGGGGACGTCGACACGTAACGGTGTCGTTCCCTCCTCGATCCTGCCCGCGCCGCAATCGAGGCTCACCGATGCATGGGAGGGCACGCTCCAGAGCTCGACGACGTTCGGCTCCGGGCGTTCGTTCACGGCGGTCGATGCGCAGCCGGCGGCGAGCACGAGGAAGATGGCGGATGCAACGTTCTTGCGCATGAATTCACCTACTGCGTGGCGAGCACCTTGCTGTCGTGCTCCCGTTTGTGGAGGTCATTGACCTTGGTCATGATCTTGGCGTCGATCTGGTTGATGGCGAAGTTGCGGGCCACGCGGATGGCGTTCTTGATGGCCTTGGCGTTGGAGCGGCCGTGGCAGACGATGCAGCCACCTTTCACGCCGAGGAGCGGCGCGCCGCCGTACTCGGAGTAGTCCATCCGCTTCTTCAGCCCTTCGAATGCGCTCTTGGCCAGCAGACCGCCGATCCTGCGCGTCCACGAGCGGGTCATCTCCTGGCGCAGCGTGGTGGAAACGAACTCGCCGAGGGCCTCGGAGGCCTTGAGGACGACATTGCCGATGAAACCATCGCAGACGACGACGTCCGCGTTGCCGTTGTAGACGTCGCGGCCCTCGGCGTTGCCGATGAAGTTGAGGCCCGTCTCCTTCAGAACGCGGTAGGTCTCCTTGGTCAGCTCGTTCCCCTTCCCTTCCTCTTCGCCGATCGAGAGGAGGCCGACGCGCGGGGCGGCGATGTCGAACAGCATCTGCGCGTAGAAGTGGCCCATGACGGCAAATTCTCGAAGGTGCGCCGGCTTGGCATCGACATTCGCGCCGACGTCGAGCAGGAGTGTGTGGCCCTTCAGACTCGGCACCACGGTGGCCAGCGCCGGCCTGCTGACGCCTTCGATCATCCCCATGACGGCGCGGGCCGAGGTCCAGGTGGCGCCGGTGTTGCCGGCCGACACGAAGGCGTTGGCGCGCCCCTCGGCGACGAGATTCGCGCAGACGCGCACCGATGAGTTGCGCTTGCGCCGCAACGGCGCGAGAGCGGTGTCTTCCATCGTGACCACTTCGCGGGCATCGAAGACTTCGATGTTACGCGGGGTCGCCCCCGCCGCGGCGAGCTCTCTCCGGACCACGTCTTCCTGACCGACGAGGATGATCTCGACCGGAAACTCGGCCGCCGCCAGGAGGGCACCCTTCACCACTTCGGACGGCGCATGATCGCCGCCCATGGCGTCGAGGGCGATGCGGATGACCTCAGTCATCGAAGGTGAAGGCTAAAACGCGTCCTTGACCGCGATGACTTCGCGGCCTTTGTAGTAGCCGCACTTCGGGCAGACCCGGTGCGGCATCTTCGCTTCATGGCACTGCGGGCACGTCGACAACGACTTCGCTTCCAGGAAGTCGTGCGCGCGCCGCGTGCGGGTTCGGGTTCTCGAATGGCGCCGTTTTGGGTTAGGCATCTTGTTGCTCCTTGTGGTTAGTGGATCAGTGGATTAGTGAATCAGTCGATCCGGATTCTGTCCCGATCGACTAATCTACCAATCCCTGATCACTGTTCGTTCTTCTTCGCCAACTCCGCCCGGATCCCCGCCAGCGCGCCCCAGCGCTCGTCGCTGACCGCGGTCTGGCACGAGCATCCTTCGCCATTCCTGTTCGTACCACACTGCGGACAGAGACCGAGACAGCTCTCCGTGCACAACGGCTTCATCGGAATGGCAAGCTGGACCTGCTCGGCCGCCAGATCGCGAAGCGAAGCCGACCGCTCCGTGTAGAACTCGATGTCGAGCTCGTCCGGGGTGATCTCGATCTCGGCATTCTCCGCGGAAACGTCGGGACGAGGGCGGAATCTTAAGTGAAACTCGGATGAGGACGCAAACGGGAAGGGCTCGACGCAGCGCGAGCAGAGAAAATCGGCGGAGAAGAGGGTCGAGCCGTCGGCCAGATACTCGGCAGGAAGATCGCCTTTGGTGGCGTTGGCGTCGAGCGAGACCGGACCGATGGCCACGAGCTCGATGCGGGCCAGTTCCTCGGTGGTGAACTGGTACCTCCGCTCGTAGCGTTGGGGGCCATATTTGTCGATGTCGTCGAAG
>Ga0247668_1000141_pt1 | contig 21172 bp, 23 predicted proteins | sample CNK09_metaG_FD_182737 | JGI IMG/M metagenome (GOLD analysis project Ga0247668, IMG submission 182737) | Soil microbial communities from Purdue University Martell Research Forest, Indiana, United States - CNK09 | ecosystem: Environmental > Terrestrial > Soil > Temperate forest > Bulk soil...
ACGAAACCGGGAAGGGCGCGGACAAGGTCAAGGGCAGTATGGGCATGGAGAAGGCCAAAACGAACTCCAAGAACATCGCCCGGATCGCCAACACGACCCTTCGGTCTAACGGGAGCATCTTGGCCATCATCAGCCAAACGCGAGACATGTTGAACGCCCCGTACCCGGGCATGAAGACCTACGGGGGCGGGCGCGCCTTGAAGTTTTATAGTCACCTGCAGGCGTGGGCGAAGGTGAAGGGACCGATCAAGCGGACCTATTTGCGCAAGGAGCGCGAGATCGGGTCCGAGATCGTGATCGACGTGCAGAAGAACCGGGTGTGCGGGTGGGAGGGCAAAGTTCCGACCCTCAGCTTTTTGAAGGGATTCGGGATTGATGATTGCGGGAGCAGTGTCGAGTACCTCCTCGACGAAAAGCACTGGACCGCGCCCTCGGCCGATCCGAAAGCCAAAAAAGACAAACGAGCAGTAAGTGCCCCCGACGATAATGAGGACGCCCCCAAGAAGTTCGCCGCCCCCGAGTTCGAGTTCGTAGGTACCAAAGAGCAATTGGTCAAGTTGGTCCAGACCCAGGGGCGAGAACCCGAGTTGGCCGACGTGGTAGCAAAGGTGTGGCGGGCGATCGCGGCCGGGGCCGCGCCCGAGCGGAAGCCGCGCTACTGAATCCCCGAACGGAGATCCCATCGTGTCCGATCTGTTCGGCCAAGAACCCCCCGTACCGACCCGGTACGCGCCGGGCACCCGGGTCGGTACCACCGAACCCTGGACCGCCATCGACCAAATGGCGCTGTGGTCCGTCGTTTTGGCCTGCCAGAGCGAGTCGGCGGACCTGGAGGCGCGCCGGTGGCTCTGCACCCAACTGGGCCGCACCGCACGGTTGGCGGGGGATCACCGGAAGGATTCGGATTACGCCAAAGCGGAGTGGAGCATCATCAACGACCGGATCGTTACCCGGCACCTGGTGGGGCGCAAAAAATGGCCCGAGGTGGTTCCCGTTGAGGAACTGCGGGATCTTCTCTTCACCGGCGCCCGGAGCGGGAAGCCGGTGACGTGGGGCGAGTACAGCAGCGTTCTGAAGCCGTACCTGGGCAATGTGAACAAACAGGACCGGACTCCGAGACCCGAAGTGGTGCGGTATTTGGATCGCGGTCCCAACGACCCCTTCATGGGGAGTTCTGCCCTGCCCCCCACCGACCGGGGTTCCCTTGTCCACAGTCCGGGGCGCCCGTGCCGGAAAGCCAACCGGAACCGGCTCGAAAAAGCCCTTCAGGAGTTCCGGCGCACCGACCCGGAAAATGTGGTAGAGTTGCGCCGGCGCTGGGCCACGTTGAACGAAGTCGCGAATTCCTAAGCACGGAGGTGTATCATTCCCAACGGTAACCTGATCCTGTCCCGGAACCCGGGCGAGCGGATCTGCATCGGCGACGACATCGTGATCGAGGTCGAGAGCATCGACCGGTGCCGGGTCAAACTCCGGTTCTTCGCCCCTACCAGCGTGAAGATCGACCGCGAAGAGGTTCGCGCCCGCCAAAAGGCCGAGCGCCCCACCAAAATTCCCCGCTGCCGAACCCCCGAAGAGGTCATGCGCCAGCGGCGCGAGAACGTAGCCGCCGGCGGGTGTTGTAACCGGCACGCCGACAGAATGGCGTGCGATTGCCTCGAACGGGCCGAGAGGGGAGAGCCGTGAAGAACAAATACCGAATCGTCACCGACAACTATCGCGGGTACGCGGCCGAGGTCAAACGGTGGTGGTGGCCCCTGTGGGTTCAATTGCCGAGTTTAGGCTCCGACGAGCGGGTTCGGTTTAGCACCAACACCTGTGGCAGTGTCGAAGAGGCGCGTGCCCTTATTGCCCGGTACCGGGCGGGAACCCTCGTTCCCCGGCGAAAGCGGAAACTCGTCGTGGAGTACGTCGAAGAGGAGGGGGCCAAATGCCCGCCCGCACCTGGCTCCTGATCGACGTTCCATTTTTCACCTGGCGCGAATTCTACGGTGCGGCCCGGCAAGACCCCAGGGCCGCGATCGTAGGCGCCCTGCACGAGGTGCGGAAACTCCATGAGCGCTTTTCGGCCCACGCTACCACTGTGTATTGTTTCGACCGCGCCCCTTATTTCCGAACCGACGTGTACCCCCGCTACAAAATCTCCCGGGAAACCAAAGAGCGGACCGTCGAGGAACGGGAGGGGCGCGCCGCCGTTCGGACCAAAACGAACGAACTCGTCGAAACCCTGCGCGCCCGAAATAAACACGTACTTTGTTACGCGGGCCTGGAAGCCGACGATCACATTGCGGCAGCCGCCCGCGCGATCCCGAAGGGCGACCACGCCGTGATCTGTTCCCGGGACCAAGACCTGTGGCAATTACTATCCCCCCGGTGCAGCGCGTTGGACCCCGTGACGGATCAGATCCACACCCACAAAACGTTCCGCGCCACCTACGACCTCCATCCCAGCGAATGGGCGCAGGTCAAGGCCCTGGCCGGGTGCGCCACCGACGACATCGACGGGATCGAGGGCGTGGGCGAGAAGACCGCCGTGAAGTACCTGACGGGCAAAATGAATCGCCTATCACCCCTTCACGGCAAGATCAGGAACTTCATCGGCACGGCCCCGCATTTAACGAATTTGGCCCTTTGTAGCCTCCCGTGGCCCGGAACGCCTCCCGTGCCATTGGAATCGAAAATAGGGACATCCCGTGCGATTTGCGGGGGTGTGGGATGACCGAACGAGAGGCATTCATCCGGAAGATTTGTGAGGAGCCGTTCGAGGACACCCATCGGCTCGTGTTCGCCGACTGGTTAGAGGAGAACGAGGAGCGAACTTATGCCGAATTTATTCGGATCGCGTGTGGGCGCGAGAATCCGGACCCTCACTATCCGGGAGCGTTTTACAGCTATGGTCAGCATCGGATGATCGACAAGCGGTTGGGATTCTTTGCTGACGTGATGAGACTGTTGCGAAAGGCAGGTAACGCCGAAATTGGGCAAGAGAACTTTGGTAGTTACTCGTGGAACGAGCAGTCCGACGGGTCGGTTTACATGGAGGTCAAAGACACCCGGTTTACCATCCGAAAAGGATTCGTATCGGACGCCGCGCTGACTTACGAAGCGTTCATGCGGCACCACGGGGAACTGTTCGCGGCCCACCCGATTACGAGTGTGAAGATCACGGACTTCGGGTTCCACGAAACTCTGGGCCGGCATGGGACCACCCCCGATAGTTTCTGGATTCGGATCAATAACTACGAGTCCGTCCGAGCGGGGCGCGTAACGTACCTTCCTGTTAGTTTCAAGAACCACACCCGGGGTGGGGACGTTATCGACTACGGGGACCGGCGGTACGAAACCCTCGAAGAGGCCCGGAAGGAACTGTCCGCCGCCTTCGTCCGTTGGGGCCGGGAACATGCCAAACTCCCACAGTTGGACGCAGTAGAGGTGCCCGCCCGTGCCTAAAGTCATTCTCCCGCCCTTGCCGTGGCCCGGAACCACGAACACCCACTATCGGCACGTCGGGCACAAAGTTCTGCTGAGCGCCCGCGGGCGCTCCTACCGGAATCAAGTTATTGAAATCCTTTTGATACACCCCGGGTGGGCTACCCTGAAAGGACCACTCAAGGTCACGGCCGTGTTTCACCGCCCCGACCTGTGCCGTCGGGATCTCGACAACCTGCAAAAATCCCTCTACGACAGCCTGAAGCACGCCGGGGTGTACCAAGACGACAGCCAGATCGAACACCTAGACGTCCGCTTCGCCCCCTTGCCCCTGACCGACAAACGGGGTACCGTGGAAATCACCCTCAGTCCCCTCAAAACATCCAAAAAGCCTAGAAAACCTAGCAAATAAAACGTACCCCTGGGGGGTACTTGTAGTACAAAGTTATACCAAACCGCAGGTTCGCAGTGGGCGCAAGAACTAGACTGTGAAAAAGAGCAGTGGCATGATTGAGATTCTGAAGCCGCACGACACCCTGAAGGCGCTGTACAAAGCGATCCTGCAGCACCCCGCTGAGGACACGCCCCGGTTGCAGTTCGCAGACTGTTGTGAGGAGGTCGAGAACCCCCATCCGGCGGTCCCCGCTTGGGGCAAATTCATTAAGGCGCAGTACGCTCTCGAGGTCATTGGGAAGCCGCGGTACGTCCTGGAGGGCAGTGTGCAACGGTCCGGGTCCGACTACTACCGGATGGAGGGGGACGCCGATGACCCGGTCAAGGTGGGGGACCGGGTGGACGTGAAGGGGGTAGAAGTCCCCGAAGGGACTAATTGGGACAAGACCCTAATCAATGCTACTCTCCCCGGGTTGTTGGTTATCCGAATCGTCCCGACCGACGCGGCGGGGGCCACGGAGGTGATTTTGAAGAGGGACGCCGAGAGCCGGCCCTTTCCGGAGAAGGAGCGGGCGGAACTGGAGACGGAATGTCGAAATTTATTTAGGAAGCATCGTTTGGATTGGTTCGACAGGGGCGGTACGAAGTGGTTTGCGGGTCCGGAGATTGTTGATCAGTTGAAGTATTTGGTAGTTTCAGATGTGGGGCCGAATTCACTGAAATACGGATTAGAGGTGCAGCGGGGGTTCGTGTCCCGGGTCCGAATCCGGTGGACTCATTGGCGCAAGGGCGCGAAAGTCCTCACGTCCCGGTTCCCGATCACGATCGTGAGCCTTCTCGACCCCCCGATTTACAGCGGGCGGGCGTACACCGTGCGAAAAGAAGCGCGGGCCGATTACTACTTCGCCGTGGGGGGTCCGAAGATCACGTTAATCGCCGCAGCGAACCACGCCACCCACCCCGACACGATCCGGCGCAAGCTCCTGGCCCTGTGCTATCCCACCGTGACTACGTGGGAGTTCCCCGCCGCCTAGCCGGTTGCTCCCCGTCAGAATCTCCGGTACAGTAAAGCCCGTCCCGCCCGGAACCCCAACGACTACCCGAATCATGGCCAAGAGCGGAAAGCACCGGAAGCAGAATGCCGTTAAGGGCGACCCCGTTATCCCCGTGGGACCGCCCCCGACCCCCAACGAACAGGAACTCACGCTCGACGAGCGCCGGTTCGTGGACGAGTGGTTGATCGACCGGCAGGTCACCTGCGCCTTCATGCGCGCCAACCCCACCTGCGAGAGTTGGCGCTCCGGTCGGCAACAGGGCCAGGCCATCGCCAACCGGCCCCACGTCCGCCTGGAGATGCGCGCCGCGGCCCACGCGCAGAGTATCCGGACCCAGGTCCGGGCCGACGGGGTACTCAAGGAGATCGCCCGGATCGCCAATTCGGACATCCTCGACCTGTTCGACCCGCAGACCAACCAACTGCGGGGTCCGCGGTACATTCCCATCGACACCCGGCGGTGCGTGGCCAGCGTGAAGGTGTCCCGCAGCCGGGAGACCACCCGCGGTACGGGCACCACCACCACGCGGATCGTGGATACCGTGATCGAGTACAAGCTGTGGCCCAAGAACGACGCCCTGGGCAAGCTCGCGAACTATCTGGGCCTCAACACCGCCATCCCGCCCATCGAGGCGTTTTTAGCGGCCCTGCCCCCGCTATTGGCCAAGCAGGTGCGAGAGGCGATGGCCGAACACGTCCGCAGCCTGAACCCCGAACAGACCCACCCTTCCACTAACGGAAATGGGCGGCACTAATGCAATATTTGCCCTACGGAGATCGGGAGGCCCTGGAAGCCGAGATCGCCCGCCAACCTCTGAACGTGGACCCGCACCTGCAGTTGTCAGACTGGCACCAGGAGTTCGGTGACCCCCAGGAAGCGGAATTCAGGCGCCTGGTGGGCGAAAGTGTGCAGCGGCGACTGCAGAACCCCTGGCAGAGTCCCGAACTTCGTCCCACCCCGTGGCTGCACGAATTGATTCAGCCGAACCCGCATGGTCCGATCGACCCGTACTTCGATTACAACAGCGATAACGGCAGGCTCTTTCGTGGCACCCCACATCGAGGGGCTGCAGAAACGGGGCGCTGGCAGTGGCTCTCTTCCCGATTGCCGTTAGGCACGGAACCGCCCGATTGGGACGTGCCTACGGAAGATGATCTGTACGTTTCTCGGCAGGATGGACCGTATCCGGGCCGTCCCGAGGATCTTGGTAATCCCCCGGTATGGCAGATGTGGCCCGCCGAGCGGGTTTACGCCGGGATCGACGACTTCACCACTTCCGACCCCGCGTTGTGGACACTCGTCGAGCAGATCATGCGCCAGCAGCACGGGCGCGGCTTGCGGTTCGACGACGGAGACGAACCCACGGAATACGCCGCCCCCGGAGAGATACCGGCGCACCTGTTAGACGGGAACGGGTTTCTCATCAGTTCCCACCCGGGCGCCGTTCGGCGGACGTGGGATCTCGACACGCTGCTGACGTTGCGGCCCCGGCACGCCGACGGGAACTGGGTTTGGGGCACGGACGGTGAGGTTTGGGTGCCGGACGCCAAGCGCATGGCCGAGCATCTGCTTTCCCATCTCGGGTTGGACCCGAACGACCCGGAGTTGGGTATTCGGATGTCCGAAGCGGAGGCGCTGAAGTCCTCCGAGGGGGCGCCCGTGACCCCGGATCAATTGTGGGCCATGACCGAGGGCGCTTTGGGAAGCCCGCTCGAACAGGACTGGCGCCCCAATGAAGCGGTGCCCGAAGATCACTACGCCCGTACCGCCTACGCACCCGAATCCGAAGACTGGTCCCGGGTGCGCCTGAACTTGGGGTCCGCCGCGCCGAATCCCAACGGAGACGGAGCCGGCAACGGATTCGGCGCGGCTACCCGCAGCTTCACCGATCCCCTGCTCCCGTGGCCCGAACGGGGGGAATGGGACGACCAACTGCCCAACGACTGGATCGGGTACGCCGGCCCCCCGGCCGCGCCCAAACCCCCCACGCCGCAATATCCGCACGAGATCTACCCCGACAACCGCCCCGCGCCCAAACCCCCAAAACCCAGTAGTTGGCACCCGGGCGGTCGGTACGCCCCGCGCCCCGGTGTTCACGAGTCCGAACACAGTAGTAGTGGGTTAGAATCTACTCTTTGGCGCCACCCGGTCCATTCACCGGGCGGGTGGCGCCAGGACCAACAGCCGGTCCCGCTCGACCCCGACGGGGCGCCGATGGCCGAATCCCCGTCCCCCGTCATCGGCCTCCAACAACAGCCGCACTACGCGCCCAGCCAAACCCGGATGCAATCCCCGGAGGGCTACGACCCCCGTCGGTTCCGGCCCCGGATGGAACCCTCGCCATCCGGAACCCCGATCGACACCGGCCCCGAAGAAGTGGATTGGCACGAGGATCTGAAGCCCCCGGGCTACGAACCTCCGGATAACGATTACCCCCAACCCGCCTGGGAACCCAACCCCGGGTCACAGCGCCAAACCGCCCGGCCCGCGAACCCCCCGCACCTGCCCCAGATGGCCGACGAGGACTTCTACAACCACCTGATCCACCAGGGACTTCAGACCTCCGGGCCGATCTACGACGAGACCCAGCGGCGCCTGTACCCTCAGAATTCGCCACAACTGCCCCAAAAACCGCATTGGACGGATCAGGGGGGATATCACCCCTCCTGGGCGCCGGGGGGCGGGACGGCCCCGAATTCGCGAAATGCCACCAACTCCCCTCCGGGCGCTTGGGATTGGGCGAAGCCCTGGAAGTTCGAGGGGGGCGGGAATCTGACGCACTACGACTTCGGCGACACCGACGTGACCGAGTCCTACGCCGATCATTTGGGGCACACAGGTTACGCCGATTTCCCCACGCGGATGCTTACGGAGCAGCCCATACTCCCTCGTTTGCGCCGCCGCAAACGGGGCGGCGAGTACGCCTACGGGCGTGATGAAGACGCGGTGGACTACGCGGACGATCACGAGACGTTCGTTCGGGTGGACCCGAGTCGAGTGTTCGGTTGGCTTCGATCACAACAGTTCGTCGAGAGTTTTGTTCCGCATGCTGGTCAGACGGGTACGTGGTTTTGGCGCCCAAATGGAACAATGCCCCACGATCCCCAACTACACGGTCCGTGGGAACAGATCCCCGATACCGTTCCCGATCTCGTGGGACCGGAACACTTGTGGGCCTTCGACCTGCCCGGGGGGGAACCGCCCCCCGCGCCCGAACAGGATTGGATGCACGGCCAGGACGTCCCACCCGAGTTCCGGTACGAGCGCACGGAATACGCCGCGCCCGACTACCGTCTCCCGGTTTGGGACATGGACGACGAAACGGGGGACACTTTCGGGACTTATTTGGAGGCGACGAAAGGCCCCGGAGGAGATTGGCAATGGCAGGTGCCACAGGGAGCCGAAAGGATGGTGTTCCCGTTCGCCCCCGAGGATGATGTGGGTATGGCGGGGGCTATTGCGGCACACATCAGGCAAGAGTTCGATCCGGGGCGGATGAGAGATCCCGCGTATTTTCAGGATTGGTATGCTCGGCACAACGCCGAGCATGCGTTTACTCGAACGGCATCTCCGGTAGATCCACATCTCGTTTGGATGCTAACCGGAGGTGCCGAAGGGGTGCAGCCACCTGATCCGTCACTCCAGGATTGGCGCCCCAATGAGGCCATTCCCGAGGACTTTTACGGCTACGAGCGGACGGAATACGCCGACGACATCAACACGGACGATTACTACCGGCGCCACCCCCTCGACACCAACGCGATGGTAGTGGCCGCGGACTGGAACGATGACAACAGTGGCGACCCGTGGGAATCGCAGTTCCTCCGCGAAGCAGATCCGTGGATTCGGGACCGGCTGGGGGCGGGGTGGAAGCCCCCGGCGGTGGGACCGGACGGACTGATTAGCGATCCCGCGTACTCGTTTACTTCGCCGATCCTGCGGTGGCCCGAAACGTCAACTGGTTGGCCCCTGACGGCGATGCACCTACAGCCCCGTCAGCACGACGTGGCGCACGTTCCCGACGAACACGAAGACCCGAACGCATGGTGGTGGGGTTCCGCCCCGGACGCCCGATTGGTGACTGATCCGGGGGCGTTCGCCGAATTCGCCGGTTTGGACCCGAACGGCCCCGAATTGGAATGGGCGCTTCGTGCCGCCCGCAACCGTCAAAACGGGGATTACCTGCGCGACCTTACCCCCGTCGAACAAGCCTACGGGGGCATCACCGACCTCGCGAACGTGAACCCCGACGAGTGGGCACAGATCGTGAACCTGATGCGTCAACGGAAGCGGGAACTGGGGCGTTTTGAAGATGAGGACGAACCCACCGACTACGACGACGAGGCCGGATTCCGCCAAGCCATCCAAGCGAACCCGATCGAACTCACCAATCACGGAGCTTATGCCGATTGGCTCCGGGACCAGGAACGGTTCGAGGACGCCGATTTTCGCAACGCCGTCGTGGATTCGTTCGGCCGGCGCCTGAACTGGGGACCGGCCGAACCCCTCGACGCCCCGGCCGGCTTCTTGGACCAGACCGATACGTTCGGGTGGGACGATCCGTACCAACTCCACACCTGGGCCAGTCAGGTCCACCGGGGCGGGCGCCCGCAAGAAGGGTTGTGGGGCCGAATCTTGCAACCTCAACAGCGGTGGGACGATCGGATCGCGCCGGGGGGCGGGTGGCGATGGGCCTTGGCCGATCAGGCGCGGATGGACCCGGACCAACTGGCCGAACACCTGCGCGCGGGCAACGGGGATTACGATTGGGACCAGTTGGAGGAATCCCCTCCGGTTCGGGGGCGCAGTTACACCCACCTGCGCCCCGAAGAGCGCCTCGTGGCCGGGATCGACCCCCTCGCACAGTTAGAAGACGATCCCCGGTTGCGGCGCCACTACCCCGAATTCGAGCGCCTGCTCCGGGGTCGGTTCGATCGCAAGCAGCGTTTTGAAGACGACGAAGAGCCTACCGACTATGGCCCCGCGGAAGACGAGGAGAGTTTCCGTCAAGTGATCGACCAAACGCCGGAAGAATTAACGCACCACGGCGCCTACGCGGACTGGTTAGAAGAGCAGGACCGGCCCGACGACGCGAACTTCCGCCGCGCCCTGATGGACTGGTTTCCGATCGGGGCGCACGAACACCAGCGGGCGCGCCCGCCCCGGGCCGACGGGCGCCGGGAATGGCCCGATGATTTCGGCCGCGAGGACCGGTGGCTGATCAACGAGGGGAACCACGGACCGGGGGGGTTTCATGTGGGCGAAGACACTCTCCCCGAGGGCTGGGACTGGTACTACGGGCACCATATGTGGCCCACCTACCGCGCAATGGAGGACGCCCTGCGGCACGGGTATCTGAACCGCCACGAGGTGCGCCCCGGCACGATTCCCGGCGCATTGGCCGATCCGGACGACACGCTTCCGGGGGGCGAACTGCCCGTCGAGCTTTCTCGGTACGCCGAACAGATTCCGTGGCGCACGGAGCCGGACCAGGAGCCGCCCAACTACGCCGAAAATCCCCGATTCGCGCCCCGGGAAAGTCCCGAGTACCGCGCCCTGGTCGCGCGCCTTCTGACCCACCCCGGGGACCGGGTGGCGCGCCAAGCCCTGATCGACCACCTGGAAGAATCCGGGCGCGCGGCCGAAGCGAGCATGCACAGGTGGTCCCTGGAGCGGTACCCCGACGAGGACCGGGGCGAGTTTCCCTACGTGGACGCACCCCTGGCCCGGCGCACGGTTCCGGGCGGAAGTACCAACCCGCAGGCCGACCGGACCGATTGGGTCGAATGGCACCCGGGCATGGAACCCCCCGAAGATCCCCCGAGTTCCTATGCCGCCCTCCCCCGGGACGGCTACGGCCACATTTCGGGCGTGATGCAGCCGATTCCCGACAGTGCGTTCCTGCACGGTAAGTTCGGACCCAAACAGCACGAACTGCACACGGCTTACGGGGCTGCAGAGGACGAAGCCGAGTTTCGCAGGCGCATCGGGACCGACCCCCTCGATCACATCCAACACGCGGTGTTCAGTGATTTCCTCCGGGACCAGGGGCGGGACGCCGACGCGGATTTTCAGCAGGGGGTCGGAGCTAGTATCCAACGGCGCCTGGGGGCGAACTGGCGCCCGTCCACGCTGGACCCGCATATCTGGCCGCAGGTCGAGGCCCTAATGCGAGAGCGGTTCGATCGGGGACAGCGACTGGAGGGGGATGACGAACCCCTTGAATACGGCGATCTTTCCCCCCAAAAAGCCAGAACGATGTTCCACGAAGGTGTCGCGAACGGCCACAAGATCACCGACCGTCAACGCAGGTTTTTCGGCGCAGTGGCCTCCGGTGAAAAGCCCCACGACTATTCCGACACCTACATCCCGCAGTACGCCGGGGGCATGGACGGGTTGAGGCACCCGCTGTTCTACCCGCCCTGTGACAACCCCGAGGAACCGCTGCAGTACGATCCTTACGGGGACGGGGTGGATTACGGTTTGGCGGGTGAAGAGCCAACCCCCTACGGGACTTACGAAGATCTGATGCAAGCTCTCCGCGGTTCCCCGCAGGAGCTTTCGCTGCGGCACGCGATGGCCGATTATTTAGAAGAGGAGGCCAGTGGCACGGAAACGGAGCTTTCCAAGTTCCTGAAAACACACACCGGTCCCCTGTGGCATCACCCCGAATTGGGGTTGGGGTACCCCGGCCTTTCGGCGTTTACCGTTGGTTCGGCCGGCAGTAGGGGCGGCTACCCCCGATGGGGCACGGCCGAGTATTTGACGGGGCTGACCAAAGACAAGCGGTTGACGTGGCGCAAGAACCGGGGTCCGTGGGACGTGACGAGCGGACGTGGTGTCACCGGACCGATGGAGGAGCGGGCGCGCCAACGAGCGGCGTTCGAGAACTCCGTATACGTTCCCCGGTTGCGCCAGAACGATTTGTTCGGGGAACAGCTAGCCCTCGACGAGGAACCTGTTGACTACGGACTGGCCGACGACGAGGCGGGGTTTCGCCAAAAGATCGAGGAGAACCCCTACGAGATCAGCAACCACCTGGCTTTCGCCGATTGGTTAGAGGAGCAAGGCCAGTCGGACAACGCGCAGTTCCGGAAGAACCTGGCGCAGTGGATCGGTAGTCGGAGACCAGAAGGGATGCGAAATCCGGGGGATGTGGCCTGGAGTGCTTCAGAATTTGGTGAATTTCCAACGGGCGTGGAAATGGAGAACATCCCGGCGTGGGCGTTCGATGCCGGCGACCCGACGACGACCCGGCGCTTGCCCGGTATGCTCGGATATGTTCCCGCTGATCCGGTGCAGTCTTCGACGATTTGGGACGCATCCCGCCCCGAGGGGAACCCCTACCTCGAATGGCAGACGTACCCCAACATGGAGGACGCCCTGTACATCGCGTGGCTCCGGGGCCGGGGCGCGAATTTCAGTCGCTACGAGTTGACTCCGGGCGCCCACAGTGCATACTTCCGTGCCCCCACCGGTACGGAGTACGTCATGCCGACCACATACACCGATGACGCTACGGTTCAGTCTCTTCTCGCGCAGTTAGCTTCCGCCGAACACACCGCACACCGATGGGGTCATGATGATGCCCTACAAGGGTTTCGCGGGATCGTTGCGGATGCTTTGGATGACGTGGGAAGGGACCGCGAGGCACGACTGCTTCGTACACAAGGCCGGCACGTATTAGTAACCCCCGAAGGGGTCCGACCCGGCCGGTCGCGGGTCGGATCGTACACGGAACCCGGTCTTTTGCGGGATTTGTTCCGGTTCGATTTTGGAGACGGGAGCGGGTGGGAGCGGATGACTTCCGGAGAGTTGGTGCCGTACTATCCGAACGAGCGGATGGCGGAATTCCGCCCCGAGGACTTCGGTCCGGAGTGGGACATCACCGAACTCGTCGCGCCGGGCCATGTGCGGATGGTGCAAACCACGGACGGGGATTACCACACCTTCGACGACGTTCCGCAGTGGGAGCTTCGTGATTACATGTTGAGTCACATATCGGGGGCATTCGAGGATTGGATCGACGCCCACGAATTTCCGGAAGACAGTGACGAAGAGTTCGCCGAAGTCGATCGACGGATCGGCGAACTCCGGAACGCCCCCTTCGAGGAAGAAGACCCCGACGCACAGTGGTGACCATGTCTGTTGATCCCGCCCGCATCGCCCGCAAGTTGCGGCGCATCTACACCCGGAGGCAGACGGCCGCACTTCTGTCCGCCGCCTCCGCGGTGTCCAAGCCCCTACCGGAACTCACCAGTTACAAAGACAAGCCGGTGGAGTTTTTGCGGGAAGTACTGGGCGTTGATCCGACCCCGGATCAGGAGAACATCGCCCGCGCCTTGGCCATTCCGCCCCGATCCGGGCACCGGCGGGTGAAGGTGAACAGCGGGCACGGTACAGGGAAAAGCTGGCTCGCCGCGGCCCTCACGATTTGGTGGTTCTACACCCGCCCGAATTCGGTGATCGTGACGACGGCGCCGAAACAACAACACGTCGAAACCGTGTTGTGGGCGGAAATCAGATTGCTCATTTCCCGCGCCAAGCGCCTTCTCCCCGATTTTCTCCAGCCCAAAGCCCCGAAACTTTGGGAACACCCGGATCACTGGGCCGAGGGCATGACGGCCTCGAAGGGCGAGGCGTTCCAGGGGCGCCACCGCGAGAGTATGTTTTTCATCTTCGACGAGTGCGAAGCCCTGAGTCCGATGTATTGGCAGACCACCGACACGATGTATCAGCCCGACCAGGACCACGGGTGGTTGGCCATCGGGAACCCCATTACCACCTCTTCGCAGAGCGCCAATGAGGACCGGGCCACCGACGCGACCGGGCGCCCCAAGTGGAACATTTTTACTTTAAGCGCCTTGAGTCACCCCAACGTCATCGCCGAACTGAAGGGCGAGAAGCCCCCGATTCCCAACGCGGTCAGCCTCGCACAGGTGCAGCAGTGGTTCGGCGAATGGGCCGACAAGATCCCGACCAGCGACCGGCGCCCCGGCGACATCGAATGGCCCCCCGGATCGAACGTGTGGTACCGGCCCTCCCCGTCGATGAAGGGGCGCGTACTCGGCATACGCCCGACAGAAGGAGTCGATACGGTATTCGGCCAACACACGTGGGAATCGGCGATCACGCCCCGGTACACCGACGAGTTCGTGTGGCTGCACCGGTGTGGGATCACGGCGGGGGTCGATGTCGCCACTTACGGCGATGACAACTCTGTTATTCACATTCGCAGCGGCCCGATGAGTGTTCACCACGAGAGCCACAACGGGTGGGGACCGTCCCGGGTCGCGGACCGGATCAAGGAACTCTGCGTCGAATGGGCCGCGTGGTACAACGCCCGCGACAAGGGCGGCATGTTCGGGCGCCCGCCCCTCCAGCCCCGAGAGGTCCAGGTGCTAATCGAGTTGGACGGCCCCGGGTTCGCCGTTTTGGACAACTGCAAGGGCTTCGGCCACTGGAGTGGGTTGAAAGTTGCCGAAGCCTCCGACGAGTTCGATCAATTGGGTACCCCCAAATACTTCAACAAAAGAAGCGAAATTTGGCATTCTGGCGCGTCCAAAGCGAATCGGGGCGAAATGGACCTGTCGCGCCTCCCGGCCGACACCCTGCGCCGGTTGCGGGACCAGTTGATGACCCCGGCGTTCGAGTTGCTTCCGGCCGGTACGATCAAGGTGGAGGCGAAGGACGACATCAAGGAGCGTCTCTCTCGCAGCCCCGATGATGCCGATGCGCTTTTGGTGTGCTACTGCGACATCGCGGGGTACTCGCCGACGCTTTTGTTCAAGCAGGAAACGCGGTGAGCAGTAAGTGCCCCCGACGATAGTAGTGGGTATGGAACCGAGAGCCTTCAGGAGTCGGATATGTCCACACCCCCGAAGTACCGAGTGTTGTTGGCCGAAGACGCGGGGGGTGCCTTTCGCGTCCTTGCGACCGACAGCGCCGCGATCGTGTCCGAGTTCGAGCATTGTGGTACGGATGCCGAAGCGGTCGGTATTGTCGGGGTGGACTCCTATCCGGGGGCTTGGTTGTGGCTGTGGGAAGGTACGGTGACCGCGAAGGACGAGCGCGGGTTCGGGGACTCGTATCCCGAATGGGTGTTGTACTTCGATGGCAAAACGACCCCGTTGGAATTCTTCGATGAGCGCCTGCCCGCACTTTTCGCCATGACGCCTCCGGAAGATCCCGAAGAGGATCGTGACTCTCCGGGAGTGGTGTCGTGATTGCAATTCCCGAATTTACCGACGATTGGGCCGATCGAACGGCCCGTTTGGTTCTGGCCGATTGGCTGCAGGACCGGGACGATCCGCGCGCCGAGGGGTATCGTGCGTTGGGGTTGGGCGGGTACGCCACCATCGAAACGTGGTTCAACGGGTTCTACTACTCGACCCCCGGGGACTCGACGGATCTACCCGAAGACTGGTTTGACTTGCTGGAAGGGGAGGTCCGGAGGAGTGGTGGGCATTACGTTAAGTGGCGTGATTATCCGGACTGGAGGAGTGCCGACGAAGCCGCGGTGTTGGCATTTTCCAAACTTCCGGAGGCCCGGCGCCGCGAACTTTTGGAAGTTCCGGAGGTCGTGTGACCGACGAGAACGCACTACTCGCCGCCATCGTTGCAAATCCCGCCGAGGACACGCCCCGGTTGGCCTACGCCGATTTTTTGGACGAGATCGCCGGGGACTCGCGCCCCGATGCGGCTCCCTTCGCCAAGTTCATCCGGGCGCACATCCTCCTGTCCACGCCGGAACCGAAGAAGCCGGGGCGCCCGTGGATGTGGGGCGTTGCGGGCCGGTTGCGATTCGACGCCAACCACGAGAACCGGGTCGCGGTTTTGGACAGCTACAAGCAGGAACTGGCCCAGTGGGAGGCGGACAAAGCGGCCCGGAGTGAGGCCCGGAAGGTGTGCAACGAGTGGTTCGATCCGCCACACTCCGTTTACGCTGGTGTGGGGTTCTTTCGGCTGTACGATCGGTTCCTCCCCTTCGTCGGCGAATCCAAGTGGAATCGGGGCTTCCCCTGTTCCATCACCTGCACGATGCATTACTGGCAGGTGCGAGGTCCTGAACTGGCCAAGAGGAACCCGTTGACGAAGGTGGTGATTGAGGACCGGGCACCCTACGAGGGAACGGTGTGGTATAACGCTGATCTGACTACGCGCCGGCACTGGAGTCGTCCCGGCCCTCGCGATCCCGAAGGGTGGCTCAAGGCCGGCCTTTCCGAACCGATCTTTCGTAAACTGATCGGCCCCGAGTCTTACGCGAATTGGCATTCGTGGTCGAATACTGAAGAAGCCATCCGCGCCCTTTCCGATGCGGTCCTGGCGTGGGCGCGGTCCGTCTGATACGCTCGATCCCATCCCATCCGGAGGCCCCCGATGCCCACCCAGGCGGAAACCCCTCCCCAGGTCTGTTGGCTCGATCAACGTAAACATCTCCCCGTCGTCCTCGAACTCGACGCCGCCGCATCCGCGGATCGCCGGCGCGTTTACGACGGCCTGCCCTGGACCTGTGCCGGGTTCCGTGAGTACCTCAAGGCCGGGAGTGGTATGGTCGCCCGCAACCATAACCGTACCGTCGTGGGCTTCGCCGTGTACACCGTCCGCGAAAAAGTGGTTCAGGTGTCCAAGCTCATCGCCCCGACCCGCGCCGCGGAGAACGCCCTTCTCGCGGCCCTGTGGCAGACCTTAAAGAACAACGGGAAGAACTTCCTCGAACTGCCCCTCATCCTCGATTTGAGCTAAATCCGTTTGCAAATCGCCGGGAGTGTTGTACTATAGCAACAATTCGCGTGGGAGCCGAACATGGAACTCTGTCCTGTCATTACTGCCGATTTCAACAACATCGATCCGTTGGGGCGCGTGCGCCTGAATACGATTGGCTCAATTGAGAGTTTGGCGCAATCAGGCATCCGACTTCGGGACGGGGTCGGATTAGTTCTCACCGATGGGGAGTTAGTTGCCGACGTGGTGTTGGAGTTTTCGGACGAGCAGATTTGGGTCGGAAGGATGCGTGGAGGGTTTCGCAAAGGTTCTGACTCTCCGGAGTGAACGCCGTGGCCGATCCTTTGGTGGCCGGATCTTGGTCACGGAGTTTCTCTGGTTCACCCACCGCCACCTGCGCGGACGTGTACTGCGGGGGGCGGAATTCCTGATCGCCGATTTGGAGGCCGAGCGTGACGTGCCAAGCGTGCGGGGTTGAGAAAGATCCGAAGGTGTTAGAGACGTATCCCTACCCCGAAGACGATTTGTGGGACGAACCGATCGAGCCGCTGTTGGAAATTGCGTGTCAGGACTATGTCGGAATTCCCAACCCCGGGCCGTTCAAAAAGGTGCTGGTGTGTCACGCCTGTTGGCACAAGCTCGACCCCGACATGTGGATCAGTCGGAACGGGTGGGAAGCGCTGAACCCCAAAGTCCCCTGGATCGAACTGGAAAACGAACGATGACCGACACTGAAATAAAAGCCGCGTTCGATTCGGCGGCTAAACGGATCGACGCGGATGCCCGCGCCCGGGAAATCGAGAAGACGTTCCAAACCCTCCCCGACGCCGACCTAAACGGGATTTCCCCCACTCCGCTTCCCCCGGGCGCCAAACCCGATCCGGGGGCGCACCCACGCGAGGCCGTGATGGAAGCGGCCGGGGCCGAGTTGGTGGCGTTCCTGTCCGAGTGGGCGCCCCGGCACAAGTTGACCGGGATGGAGTACGCATACCTGCTGGCGGTTCCGACGCACCGACAGCTTCAGGCCCTGTGCATCCACGAGCGCGAACACCGGGAGAAGTAGTGAGTACGTTCAAACTCCCCGATATCGATCCGGCCCCGACCACGGACCTGTCGATCCTGCTCCGCAAACTGCTCGAAGACCGGGATCTGACGGTCGTGCAGCCTCTACTGGACGAACTGGAGGGGTTGGGGCGGACGAAAGACCTGGAGTTCGTTCGGCAGGCCCTGGGTGACACGTTTTGGCACATGGCGCAAGGAACGCAGTTTCCAGTTGACGGCAACGTGATTTTCCACACCAAAATCACCCGAGAACTGATTCCGTGGTTCTGGTTCGATCTGTTCGATACCGGGGCCAGCCTCCGCGCCCTGCAGAAGAGTTTGGACGCAGCCCTCGTACACACGGCCACTCGTCCAGGAGAGCGCCCAGAGTTCCCCGATCTAAACGCGGTTCGGTCCGGAGTTGTTTACGGACCCAATACGGGAAGCACCCGGGAACGAACTCCCGAAGAACACCAGCGCTGGCTGCAGGAACAACTCACCCGATTTGCGGCATGGCCCGAGGGAACCGAGCCCCCGGTGGAGATCCGATGACCTTCCAAGAATGGTGGGACACGTCCGGACCGAACGGCACCAGACGCGAAGGTGCAATCGGGTTGGCCAAAGCCGCCTGGGACGCGGCCAAAACGGATATACATAAGTCCGTCCTGGAGCATGCCCGGCGGTACACCTGCAAGAAGATGCGGGGCGTTGCGGTGGCCCTGGCGGACCTGATCAAGAGGAGCGGATGATGTACAACCCGGGACTTCACGTTCCGATCTATGCGTTATTCTGCTCCGAGTTTCCCGAACGCGAGAGGGCACTGCGGAATCATTTTTGGGATCGCGGAATCACGGCCACGTTTTGGCGCGGGTTCGGCGGTACCCAGTGGGGCCTCGAAACGAGCAAGGAGTACGACCCGGGTAAACGTATCTCATCCGGGCACGTTGGTTTGAATTTAGGTGCGTGGGCGATGTGGCAGCATGCTCTGTTGCAAGGGGACGGGCTTCCCGGGTCGGAAGCTGTGATCTTTTTCGAGGACGATGTTGAACTTCCCGAGGACTTCTACGCCAAAATTGCCACTCTTCGCACCGAACTCGACACCACCTTCCCCGATTGGGATCTTGTTTTTATCGGCACCTGCGGCACCGAACCCGCCATTTGGCACAAGGTCACCGAACGCATCGGCGGTCCCGATTCGCGCCTGTGCAGGTTGAGCAACCCGTTTGGGACACACGCGATGATGGTCCGGCGCCGGACCATACCGGTTCTCCTGGAGCATATGCGCGCCGCCGAACGCAACCTCGATCAGCAACTGTGGCAGCGGGTACTCCAGCCCGGGTACCTCAAGTGGTGCGCCGTCCTCCCCACCCTGGTTCACCAGCGGACCTACGACAACAAGGGCATCGGCACCCCCGAATGGGCGCCCTCCACCCTGCGCCCCGAGGAGATGTCCAACAAGCCCGCGCCCGTTCCGGAACCGACCGGGGGCGACCTTCCCGGGCGCCCCTCCGCAGAAACGACCGCGGCGACCCTGGCCGTGATTGATCCCTATCCGTGTGCCTATCGGGGCGAAGCCCTCGAAGACCACGGCCGGGCCATGACCCAACGGCGTCCCGTACCGCTTTCCGAGTGTGCCCGGTTAAATCGCACCTGTCATAGCAAATCTGCGATCGGAACCGTAATCGACCAAAGTGGCGCCGAAGCCGTATCTTGCGAAATTTGCCCCCATAGGAACGAAACAATACCCACAGGCAACCGGGAACGCCTTCCTCTTCCGGAGGGGCATTTCAATTGTGGCATGATTCCGTGGGGCAGTCGGCTGATTCTGGCGACGCGCGATTCATGGGGGCACTCGAAGGTCGCGTTGTGGGATTTGAAGAACGACAAGCCCGATTGGACCGGGCGTTGGGCCTGTAGACCGATCGGGAGTTTCAAGAGTGGGCATCCCGAAGCGCCGCGGTTGGAAGACCCCCGGTTGTTCAAATTCGTTGATTCAAAAGGCCGTCCTCGCATTTATGCCGCGTTTAGTCTCCCCGACAATTACCCACCCAAAGTGGTGAAGGTGGGGTATTGTCGGTTCGATTTGGCACTAACCGAAATCGACGAAACGGTGATTTTGGAGTCGCCGCACGGGAACTTGTATGAGAAGAACTGGTCCCCACTGGTGACCCCGGACGGTCTTCACTGGGTATATGCCATGAAGCCGAATCATGTGGTGATGGGGCCGCACCAGAACTTCGTGACGGAGAACCCGTTCCAGTGGACCGGTGGGGTCATGCGCGGGGGCGCCACCCCGATTTACCACAACGGTGAGTATTACAGCTTTTTCCACGGGTGCCTGAAGCGCGCCCAGGGTAACGTGTACTCCGTGGGCGTATACACCTTCCAACCGTTCCCGCCGTTCCGGATTTTGCGTCAAACCCCCACGCCGATCCTGTGGCCCGACGCACCCGCACACGACGAGGCGGTCGTTAAACGGATGGTGCTGTTCCCCGGGGGCGTCGTGGCGCACGCGGGCGCTTGGCACCTAGCGATGGGTGTGGACGACACGTTTTGCCGCATCGAGCGCCTGCCGTTCGATCGGGTGGAAGAAGCCCTTTCCAGGACCACCCGGGCGGAACGGGACGTGTCCTCCATCCGGGACACCCACATCGCCCACGGCGTGACGGCCGAGGAGTTCAAATGAGTCCTTACGTGATGGACCTGTTTCGCACGGCGATGGAAATGATTGCTGGTACCGAGGACTGTGAACGGAACCTCGCCGCCATGTTTCGCGACCTGGATGTACTTTCGAGCGTGGCCCTGTTGGTGATTGACCCGCGGCGCCCCTGGCCGTGCGATAATGAACATCGTTTGGCCGAAACGGTGTGTCGGTTGTGGATCTCAAAGACGGCCGCTGAATCCGAATTGTTCCGGACCGCGGAGTCGAAATGACCAAAGAGGAACTCCGAACCGCCGTCGGTTCCCGGCTCCGCGCCCGGCGCAAGGAACTCCACCTGAGTCTCCAGGCCGTGGGCCGCGGAGCCGGGTTGTCGTTCGGGTTCATCTCGCAGATCGAGATGGGGCGGAACTTCCCCTCCCTCGACGCCCTGTATCGCGTAGCCAAAGCCCTGGATTTGTCCCTGGTCGCCCTGTTCGCCGGCATTGACGCCACCCGAACCGAGGAAAAATGAGCGGAATCGTACTACCCGGGGAAACCGAAGGCGCGGTCTGTTTCGACTGCAAGAAATCGGTTCCCGAACATCCCCTGTGCGTCGGCAAGGACCGGTGGCAAAAGCACTCCTGGACCTGTAAGCACACCTCTTGGACGTGTCCGGAGTGTGCAAAGAAAGAACACCATATGCAGTGCCCCGAATGCGGGTGCGGATCGGAGTACACGTGAGCGCGGCCCCCATCGGAACCGGATTAACCACGGTGCGCGTGCAGGTGCAGCCCGTCGAGGAGGGCGACCTCATCACTTGGACGTTCCCCGCCATCACCGGTACGGCCCGAGAGCAGGTGGAATACGAGGTCGTGGCGCGCCTGTTCCA
>Ga0247668_1000142_pt1 | contig 20996 bp, 37 predicted proteins | sample CNK09_metaG_FD_182737 | JGI IMG/M metagenome (GOLD analysis project Ga0247668, IMG submission 182737) | Soil microbial communities from Purdue University Martell Research Forest, Indiana, United States - CNK09 | ecosystem: Environmental > Terrestrial > Soil > Temperate forest > Bulk soil...
GGCCGGCGAGGCCATCGCGGAGCTGATCGGGGCCACCGGGCAGAACCCGCGCAAGGGCGTGCACAGCACCCGGGAGGCCCTGCTGAAAGAACTGGGCGACGTCGTGTGCACCGGGCTGTTCGCCATCCAGCACTTCACCAAGGACACGGACGCCACCTGGGCAGTCGTATCCGGGGCGCTGGCCAAGGCGATGAGCCGGGTCCCGGACGCGGAACGGCTCGCGCCCGGCATGGCCGTGACAGACGGCGACCTGGGGGAGGAGCGATCCCGGTGAACCTCTACGAGCCGGACGAGGAACTCCCGTCCTCGGAACGCCTGGCCAGCCGGACCGGGAAGCTGGAGATCACCATGGCCGCCATCGGGCGCCAGGTCGAGCGGATCACGGAGCACCTGGGCCTGATCACCGACGAGGAAGGCGACCCGGTGGAAGTACTGCCCTTCCCGCCGCCGCAGTACCCGTACTGGCCGCCTGCACCCCCGCCGCCCGTACTGGACCAGCACATGCTCGGCTGGCTCAGCGAAATCCGGGACATCACCAGGGACTCCCTGCTCGGAGACGCCCACGCCGGGCGGCGGATACGCGAGCTGCTGTACCCGCAGCACATCCACGACGATGACGGCACCGTGGAAGGCTGCCCGGGGTGCTTCCCGCCCGGCGACGTCATCCCGCGCACCGCCATGCCGCCGGCCTCGCCCCGGTGCCGGATCGTCTGCCTGTGCGGCTCCACCCGGTACTACGGGGAGTACCAGGAGGCGTATTACGACCGGACCATGGCCGGGGAAATCGTGCTGTCGGTCGGGTTCTACCCGCACGCGCAGGCCGCCCACGGCCACGGCGAGGGCACCGGTCACGACAGCGAGCAGAAAGTCATGCTGGACGAGCTGCACAAGCGCAAGATCGACCTGGCTGATTACGTCCTGGTGGTCAGTGATGTCACCGGGTATTACGGGTCATCGACGCTCAGCGAGATCCGGTACGCCCTGGATCACGGCAAGCCGGTGGAATTCACCGAGCCTGCCGCCCGGGAGAGGTGCCTGAATCAGGTCCGGGTGAAGCTGCTGGACCGGGCACCGTGAACCCGCTTCCCGCCGGGATCACCCGCAGGACCGAGGCCATCCTGGCGGATCACCAGATCGTCCTGTTCCTGGTCCGGCACCACATCGGCGTGTCCTGCACCTGCATGGGGAGTCACGGTAACGGCGGGGGGCGCAGACTGATAGACAGCAGGCCGCTGTTCCCGGCCGCCGAGGCCATCGCCGCGTGGCGCGCGTGGCACGAGAGGGGAAGATCACCATCATGATCAACGGCTGGTACCGGGACATGGACAAGATCGCGGAGTACTACGCCGCCAGGCGCGACCCGGACGGACCGCACGAGGTCCCCGGGATGCCGCCCTGCATCTGCTCGCGCTGCGTTACCCGCCGCGCCGGGGAGCAGGACGCCGACCGGGCCATCGAGCAGGCAGAAGCCGACGCAGAGGCCATCGGGCGCCAGGTCGAGCAGGCCCAGTTCATCACGAACGAGACCGAGCCCTGCGAGCCCGTGTACGGCGTCACCGGCCCGGCGGTGAGCGCGGGCGGCCCCGGGATTTTCGGGGTAGTCGCCGTCCGGACCCCCGCCCCGGAGCCCGAGCCGGAAGACGAGGCCGCCGTGATGTGGCGGTCATTCTGGGAGCCGGTGTTCCTGAGCCGGGAAGAACTGGACCGGCTGGCCCCGTCCCGGCCGCCGGGCTCGTGCTCCGGCTGCGGGCTCCCGGCCGTGAAGGGCAAGCTGATGTGCTGGTACTGCGCGACCCTGGACGAGATCACCAGGCAGGACTCCCGGGAACCGCTCAGGCCCGCCCCGCCCCCGGTCCTGCTGGTCGGCCGGCGCGAGTACCCGGTCGCGTCCCCTGCCGGGACTGCCCAGGCTGACCGGAAGATGCGGCGCGCGGCAACCCGGCCCGCGCGCCCGGCACGGAAGACCCGCGTGGTCCCGGTCGTGCTCCTGCTGACGGGGATGGCGGTCATCTACGCCGTGGTGCTCGCGGGCCTCCCGAACGTGCTGGGCTTTCTCGGCATCGCGATCATCCTCCGCGCGCTTTTCCTGGCGGTCCGGTGATGAGCGCCCCGGTCCCGGCGATCACCTCGCTGGGCATCGACCCGGGCGGTACCTCCGGCCTGTTCCTGGGCTCGTGGCGGCGGGCTGAGCGGGCGCCGTTCCCGTGGGAGCGCAAGCCGTACCTGTGGCGGGCGTGGCAGTGCGACATGGCCGGCACACCGGACCTGCTGTGCTGGATTCTGGGGAACTACCGGGTCGGCATCGCCGGGATCGAGGCGTTCGATGCCCGCGAGCGGTCCCGGAAGATGCGCGGGTTCAGCGCCAGCGCGATGGCCGCCCTGATCGCGGAGCTGGAGGCCATCCTGGACGCCGCCGGGGTGCCGCACGCGACCTACCCGCCCGCCACCATCAAGGACTGGGCCACGGGCAGGCGGCTGGACGAAGCCGGGATCACCGATGCCACGTCCGGGATGCCGGACCACGCCCGGGACGGCGGCCGGACCTGCCTGTTCACCGCCTGCAAGCACGCCGGCCTCCGCGACCCGCTCAGCCGGGTAAGGACCGCATCGTGACCGCCGGCCAGATCATCCCGCACCCGTATGCCTATGGCGCCCACTCGCCGGGACGGCGGCAGTTCAGCGTGCTGTGCTGGAGGGGCTGGTGCGACAACGGATACCGGGACCGCGAGATCGGGGTGATGGCCGCAGGGTTCGATCCCGCAGCGCCCGCCGCTGCCGGGCTGCCCGCCCAGACCTGCCCGATCCCGTCCGCCTGCGAGTGTGAATGCCACGACGACGGGAGGAGGGGCCGCCATGCCGGAACGGCGCCGCCAGGATAGAAAACGGCGGCCGGACCCGTGCCCACTGCCAGGCGAATACACGGGTCCCGGCCGCCAGCCCGCAGCGAGTTACCCGAGGTCCCTACTAACGGCAGGCGTTCCGGTTCTACCCGGTCCCGGTCAAGAATACCCGCCTGCCGTGGCAAACGTCATGGGAGGTGCACATTGAATACAGCCGCCGGGACCGTCACGCTCCCCCCGCTGACCGACACCCACCGCGCCTACCTGCGCGACCACGCCGTCACCGACGAGGTGATCCGGTCCGCGTCTATTTTCAGCGACGGCGACCACATCGTGTTCCCGTGGGTCGACCGGGAGGCCGGCGAGGCCACGTTCCAGGACCGGCGGTGGCCCCCGTTCGAGGACGAGGTGGTCAAGTACCGCTGGAATCGCGGGATCGAGGGGAAGCGCCTGCACTTCGGCGCCTGGCGGGTCCCGGCCGGGACCGGCCCGGTGATCATCGCGGAGGGCACCAAGCAGTCCCTCGCCATAGCGAGCTGGGCGCCCGCCGAGTACGCGGTCTACGGCATGTCCGGCTGCTGGGGCTGGCGTAACAGGCCGGAGAACGGCGGCACCCGGTACCACCGGCTGGACCGGTTCGCCGGGCGCGACGTCGTGGTCATCCTGGACGTCGATGCCGCCGCCAACCTGGACGTCTACGAGGCCGGCGAGAAGCTTGCCGCCGAGCTGGCCCTGGAAGACGCCGCCTCGGTCGCGTTCGTGCGGATGCCCGGGGTGGGTAAGGAAGGCGCAGACGACTATCTCGCCAACATCGACCCGGACCGGCGCGAGGAGCGGCTGGCCAAGCTGATCGCCTCGGCCCAGCCCGCGCCCGCCGCGAAGAGGCCGACTGCCCGGAAGATCACCGAGACCCAGCCGGAGACGAACGGGCTCCCGCTGCTCATCGTGAACACGGACAGGCGCACCGTCATCCACACCGCGATCGGGGTCATGCAGGACCGCTGGGGCGGGCGGCAGCTTTTCAACTACGGCGGCGCGATAGCCCGGCTCCGGGAGAACCGGATCGAGCCGCTGGACCGGGACAGCTTCGCCAACTGGCTGGCCGAATCCGTGGCCATGTATAAATACAAGCCGCCCGGCCTCGCGTCACCCGGGACCTACGAGGCCACCTGGCCCGACCCCACGACGATGGGAGCGCTACTGGCCCGGGGCGACGAGTTCCCGGACCTGATCCGGATCAGCCAGACCCCGTTCATCCGGCGAGACGGGTCCGTCTGCGCCAAGAACGGGTACGACGAGGACACCGGGACCATGCTCGTCATGGGCAACTCGGGCATGGACCGGCTGGACATCCCCGACGCGCCCGGCCAGGCCGACGCGGCCGTGGCCGCCAGCTACCTGCTGGACACCTGGCTGGGCGACTACGAGTGGCGGGACGAAGCCAGCCGGGCCAACGCCCTCGCCCTGGTACTCACCCCGTTCATCCGGGGAATCGTCCCGCTCGTCCCGCTGGCCGTGGTCTCCGGACTCCAGATGGGCGTCGGCAAGAACCTGCTCGCGGACTGCATCGCCGGCCTGACCACCGGCACGGCCGACGTCGCCCCGATGCCCTGGATTCCCGACGACGACGAGGAGAACGGCAAGAAGATCCACGCCGCGTTCCGCGAGGGCCACACGCTCATGTGCTTCGATGAGGCCCACGTCATCGGCGGCTCCTCGATCACCCGGGCCGTCACCGCCCAGACCTACCAGGACCGCATCCTGGGCGTGTCCAAGATGGCCAGCTACCCGAACCGGGTCACCTGGATGGCCCTGGGCAACCAGGTCGCCGTGCTCGCCGACATGGCCCGCCGGGCCTACTTCATTGAGATCTACCCGACGATGCCCAACCCGCAGGACCGGGACGATTCCTACTTCCGGATCAAGGACCCGCGCGAGTGGACGGTCGCCAGCCGGCCCGAGCTGGTCACCGCTGTCCTGGTCATGATCCGGGCCTGGTTCGCGGCCGGGCAGCCGGCCCACCCGCGCGGCACCCTGATGGGCAGCTTCGAGAAGTGGGACAAGATCATGTCCGGCATCCTCGGCCACGCCGGGGTCCCCGGGTTCCTGGGCAACCTGGCCGAGCGCAGGGCCGAGCGCGACACCACGGGCGGCTTCTGGGGCGAGCACCTGGCCTGGCTGCACGACCGGCTCGGCAACCGCGAATTCACCACGCTGGACGTCAAAACGGCGGCCATGTCCTCCGGCGGGACCTGGGAGGCGCCCCCGCACCTGGAGGACCCGGCGCACATCGGGTTCGCCCGGGATCTCGGCATGGCCTACGCCCGGGTACAGGAACGCTGGTTCGGCCCGTACCGGATCATGCGCGGGGACGGCGCGGCCCACCGCAAGGTCGCCAAGTGGCACATCGAACACCGTGGAGGGAGCGGAGGGTCGGGAGGGACCCTGCAAACACCACCGGATCGCCCGGGAATCATTCCTACCGATCCGGTGGGAGGGAGCGGAGGGAGTGGAGGGACTGTGCAAGTACCGTCAGGAAATGCTGACGTTTCCGGCCGACCCCCTGTTTCAGGACCGCCGGTTTCCGGGCACACCCTCTCCCACCAGGGGTTTCCCGAGGTCCCTCCTACCGGTGTTTCTCCGGCACACCCTACTTCACCTGGGAAGACGGCGCTGGTGGAGGGAGTGGAGGTACTGGAGGGAACCCTACCCCCTGACTCCTCACGTACGCACGCGCGCACGCGCGCACACGCGCACACGCATGTACGCGAGGGCACGGGCAGGGAGGGTCCCTACACCACCTCCGGTCCCTCCGGCGTCGTTCTCGGGTTCGACCTGGAGACGGCCGATGCCGACGACCTGTTCCGGTGGGACCCGGCCCGGACCGAGGGCGGCGCCGGGTTCGTCCGGCTGCCCGGGGTGGTCGGGCCGCACGGCGTCAGCCAGATCGTCAGCGTCCCGGACCTGCTCGCCCTCATCCGCGCGGCGGCCCGGCTGGACGGCCACAACATCATGGGCTTCGACGGCCTGGCCCTCGCGCAGCACCACGGCCTGGACTGGCACGAGTTCGCGGCGAAAGCCCGGGACTCCGAGCTGATCGCCCGGCAGGTGAACCCGCCCCGCAGCCGGGAGTCCGGGACGTCTGTCGACCGGTACGACCTGGATCACGTGGCATCCGAGCTGGGCGTGGCGGGCAAGACCGACCAGCTCTCCCGGCTCGCGAAGAAGCACGGCGGCTATCACCTCATCCCGCTGGGCGACGAGGAGTACCGCAGCTACCTGATGGGCGACCTGGCCGCCACCCGGGGCGTGTCCGACCGGCTGAACCCGTTCTACGACGCCGACCCGTACCTGCCCCGGGAGCACCGGCTGGCCGCCCTGGCCGGGCAGATGAGCCTGTCCGGGTTCGCCGTCGACCACGAGCTGCTGGCGCGGCGGCGGGAGGAGACCGAGGTCCGCAAGCGCCAGGCCCTCGGGCTGCTGCACGACGGCTGGGGCCTGCCGCTGGACAAGGGCGTCATGAGGGGCCGGGGCGCGGCCCGGCAGGAGGTCCGCGAGACGCTGGACTCCCCGCTCGCGGGCAAGGCCGGCCGCTCCTGGCTGGAGCAGATGTACGAGAAGTACCAGATCCCCGATCCCCCCCGCACCGGGAAATCGCATGATCTCGCCATCGGCGCGGACGCCCTTCGCGAGGTCACCTCCCGGCCGGACTGCCCGGAGGAGTTCCGGACCATGACCCGGCTCATGGGCATCGCCACCGGAGCCCGGACCGTCTACCAGACCGCCACCGACTGGCTGTGCCCGGACGGGCGGGTCCACCCGAAGATCTCCATGCGCCAGGCGTCCGGCCGGTGGTCGTTCCTGAAACCGGGCCTGACTGTCTACGGCAAGCATGCGGGCCGGCACGTGGAGCGCGAGGTCTTCACCGCCGACCCGGGCGAGGTCCTGCTCAGCTTCGACCTGAGCCAGGTCGACATGCGGGCCATCGCCGGGCACAGCCAGGACCCCGAGTACATCAAGCTGTTCTGGCCCGGCCGCGACGCCCACACCGAGATCGCCCTGCGGGTGTTCGGGGATGCGAAGCGCCGGCAGGACGCGAAGGCGCGCGGCCACGGCTGGAACTACGGGATGGGTCCGGAGCGGATGATCCGCGACGGCGTGGCACCCGAGCTGGCTTACGGATTCGACCACGGGATGAAGGAATCGTTCCCGGTCGTGTGCTCCTGGCGCGAGCAGATCCGCGCGATCGGCCGGAACGGCCAGATCCTGGACAACGGGTTCGGCCGCCGGATGCGGTGCGACCCGCACTGGGCCTACACCGTCGCCCCCGCCCTGATGGGCCAGGGCGGCGCCCGCGACATCATGTGCGAGTGCCTGCTGGCGCTGCCGTCCTGGCTCTGGCCGATGATGCGCGCCATGGTCCACGACGAGATCATCTTCTCCGTCCCGGCCGGCATCCTGCCCGACGTGGTGCGCGTGGTCACCGCCGCCATGACCTGGACCTGGACGCCGCCCGGCGCCGCCCTCGGCGTCCCGATCCTGTGCGACATCAACGGCCCCGGCTGGTCCTGGGGCGACATCAGCGGCAAGTGCCCTGACTGCGGCAAGGGCGCCCACGGGCGCGGGTGGTGCGAGACGGCCGCCAGCCTCAAGGCGTACGCCGCGAAACACGAGATGGAGCTGGTCTCATGACGACGGAAGAGATCCTGACCCGCGCCGGGGCGACCCGAGAGGAGCTGGGCCGGGAGGTCCGGCGGACGTGGATCGCCTGGGCGCGGGAGCAGCCGTATCCGAAGGCTTCCTGGCTGGTCCCGTACGATGACCTGAGCCCGGATGACCAGGAGGCCGACTGCCTGATCGGCGAGGAGCTGTTCTGCCGGGGCTGGGAAGCCAGGCTGCCGTGAAGCTGGAAGTGGTCCAGATCCCGGGCGAGGCGAGCCCGTGCTGCGCCGCCCCGGTCTGGGAGATCCCGGCACCCTCCGGACCGTTCCGGTTCTGCGGCAGGTGCAGCCGGCAGGTCACACGTTCCGGTCGATCGGAACGTCCGTGAGCAGCTACCTGCCTCCCGGCATGCGGTGTTCCGCGTACTGGTACGCGCAACGGGGCGGGATGATGCCGTACGGGATCACCGACCCGGACGACCTGGAGTTCCTGCGGGTGCTCGGAGCCCGCGCCGCCAGGCTGGCCCGCTGGTACGGCTACCCGCCGTGGCTGGTCCCGGAAGGCCCGTTCTGGGTGCACATGTGGCCCGAGCACGTCTGGGACGAGGTGGCCTCGGCCATGGCGAACGAGGCGGCTGAGCACGGCACCTGGAATGAGCCCGCGTACGGGTGATACTCTCGCCCCGTGACCACTGCCAGGGTTCAGCCGTTCCGCGCTGGCGGCCGGGGCGGCGAGGCCCGGAGCGCCCAGCCCCCGGACCCCGGCCGGGTCAGTGCCCTGATGGCCGCCCACGCGGCCGGCGTGAAAACCCTGCTGGCCGATGTCAGCGAGTTCCAGCCGGACATCAACGACGCGAAGTACCTGGCCTGGTCGCCGGCCATCGTCATCCGGGCCGCCTACGGCGCGGACCACGATGACCGGGCCTGGTACGGCGGCGACCGCCGTAAGCAGCTCCACGACGGCGGCGTGCTGTTCCTGGGCATCTACCAGTACATCGCCGCCGCCCAGGATGTCACCGCGCAGGCCCGCGAGTTCTGCCGCCTCATCGGGAACCTGGCCAAGGGCGAGTACCCGCTGGCCGACTGGGAGGAGGGCGCCGGGAACCTGGCTGCCCGCCGCGCCACGTGGAATCACGTGGTCCTGAACGAGCTGGGGTTCTCCCCGGGAACCGGCTACTCCGGGCTGTTCTTCGCCCGCGACCACGGTCTCGCGCCTGTTGAGTGGGTGGCTGCCTACCAGAGCACCGAGCCCGCCCCGCCGCACCTGCTCTGGCAGTTCACCGACCGGTTCCAGGTCCCCGGCGTCGGGACGGCCGACTGCTCGGTCTACCACGGCCCGGTTACCGATCTGGCCGCGCACGCCTTCGGCGGAACTCCCGCCCGCCCCCCGGCACCGCCCCCGTTCCCGTACCCCCCGGCGGACTACCTCGGCCTGGCGAGCAAGGACCCGCACTGCCACTCCGGGTTCCTGGCGGCCGACCAGCCGCACGTCCGGACCTGGCAGCAGAAGATGCGGGACCGGGGCTGGGGCCTGAACGTGACCGGGCATTACGACACCGCCAGCGACTCCGCGTGCCGGGCCTTCCAGCACGAGAAGGGCCTGGCCGCAGACGGCAAGGTCGGCCCGGCCACCTGGCGCGCGACCTGGACCGCCCCGGTCAGCTAGTCCCGTCCGGGTATCATCGGACCATGGCTTCCGTGAAGACACGCTGTACGCACCATGACGGGCACTGCGCTTACGACGGCGACGAGCCCGACCGGTGCCCGTATTGCCACACCCTGTGGAGCGCGGTCCTGTCGCGCGGGGACGGGGAGTCCCGGGAAGCGCATATTGCCGAGCATGACCGGCGGGAGACGGCCCGGCAGAAGGGCATAGACCGGAAGCGGGCCTCCAGGGATGCCCTGGCGCGGGCTGGTATGTCATGAGCACTTTGCTGGTGATTGACTTCTGGCTGCTGATCGCTGCTCTGGTCATCGCGTTTGCCGGCTCATTGATGACCGGCGCGTGGCGAGATGCGGCATCCTGGAGGCATGGACCCGGCTGAGCGCGCCAGACTGGCGGGGCAGCGGCGGCCGAGGCCGCGACGCGGCTCCCGGTGGGACAAGTTCGCCAAGCAGGTAGTCGACTACTACGGCGGGCTGTGCTGGTGCGGCCACGGCGGCGCCCGGCAGGCCGATCACGTCATCTCGGTGGCCGAGCGGCCGGACCTGGCCTGGGTCATGTCCAACTGCCGCCCGGCCCACGGCGCCCCCGGGAACCCGTGCCCGGTGTGCAGCCCCGAATGCGGCCAGCCGGTTTACTGCAACCAGCTTCGCGGTGCGCTGACGATCGACCGGGCGCTGCGGATCATCGCGGAAAAACGGAAAGCGGCGGGCTCTGCGAGCGCGAAAACCCCCCCGAACGCGGAAACGCCCGGCACCCGTGACCCGGATGCCGGGCGTCCCTGGTTACTTCCTCCCGGCAGTGTCCTCGCGGGGCAGGTAGTTCTCCCGGCTGGCTGCGGTGAATTCCGCGTCCTTATCCGGCGGCCAGCCGAGGTACTCGCCGGACACCGGGTCGTAGCCGCACTCGCTCCACCCGAAATCGCCCGGGTGGCTCCGGACGTGATCCTGCATCCAGGCGCAGTCCCGGCGGCAGGTGAACCGGGTCTCGCCGTCGCAGTTGAGCCCGGTGCCCGGGTCCCAGCACTCGCCCCGGTGCGGCGCATCCAGCCAGGCCCCCGATGTCTCGGTGACCGTGTAGACCAGCGTGCCGTCGTCCCGGCGGGCGAAGAGGAGCCAGTCGTCCTGGCCGAGCAGTTCCATGGTTGCCTTCTTCCGGTTAGCCGGAACGAGTCAGCTCCGGGGTCCCTGGCCCAGCCAGGCCCGGAGAATCGTGATAGCGGCCGTCACGGTCTCCGGGGCATCCCCGGCCGGGACGGCCCCGAGAGCCTGGCCTAGCTCCGCGTGGGTCATGGTGACCACGGCCTCGCGGCCCTCGAAGGCGGCCAGGCCGCCGGTCAGCCCGAAGTCCAGGATGACCTTCCCCGCCACGCCGTGCGGGAGGCTGGACTGGGCGTAGCGGAGCCGGCTGACGTAGATGGCTGCCCGGGGCCGCCCCCGGGGCCGCCGCTTCCGGCGCCTGTCCCGCTGGGCCGCATGCACGGCCTGCGCGTAAGTGGCGATTTCCTGCTGTCCTGTTCCGGGCATGATGTTCCCTTTCTCCTGCGGCGCCAGGCTGCCGTTACGCCGTGGCGTACGCCCTGATCACGCCCTCGACTGCCGCCGGCACGGAATCGTACACGTCCGCGCCGTTCCGGTCCGCGATGTCGCGCAGGTACGCGCGAGCCCGGTTCAGGTCCTTCAGCTCCCGCCCGGTGACCGGCTGCCCGCCGATCTCGGTGCCGTCCTCGATGTCCAGGATGACTACCGTCACGCTGCGCCCGGCCGTGATCAGCTCGGCCGCTTCCAGCATGGAGGCGATGGCCCGGGTCTGGCTGTCGATGACGAACAGGCAGCAGGCTGCGGCGGCCTTGGCCCCGGCCTCGATCTCGACCAGTTCCGGGGACCAGTCGTCCACCTGCGGGTTGTAGTAGCTGACCCCGGCGTTTTCCAGGGCCGGGATGGCGGTGTCCAGCCGCCAGGTGGTCGGGTCGCAGGAGCCGCCGAGGAAGACCTGGACGGCTGTGCTGGTACTGGACATGGGGTTCCTTCCGGTTGTGTTTCCTGTCCCGGTACCCGATGGCACCGGAGGGGTTGTGCGGGTTACCTGCCGTCTAGCCGCCCTGGGCGATGATCAGGATCTGGGTCTGGCTGACGGGCCGCATTTGCATGGTGCTGTCGGTCTCCACGACGAGGACGCGGGCGCCCCCTGTGGTCTCGTGCGTTCCGTAGCGGACCTGGTAGGAGTCCGCGAACCGGATTACAGCCTTGTGCGGCAGGTCGGCCAGCGGTTCCATGCCCGCCGCTCCGTCCAGCACCCGGACCACGGTCCAGTCCCCCGAGGGAGGCGTGATCCCGGCCATGACGGACGTGCTGACGACGCTGCCGTCCGGCTGGATGAGCTGGGTATCGGCCCGCTGCTGGGCGTGGCGGGCGTAGCGGTCTTTCCACTCCTGGAGGCTCATGGTTTCGCAGGCGGCGCATCCGGGGACCGGGACCGGCTGGTGCAGCTCGCATTCAGCTCTTGCCAGGCCGGGTTCCGGCGGGGACCAGCCGCCGCCCTCCGGCTCGTAGGCATCCCGGAGCCGCTGCTGGGTCTCGGTGAGCTGGGCGTGCAGCGCCCGGGTCAGGTCTTCCAGTTGCCGGATGTAGTCCTTCGCCCAGGCCGGCTTGAGCGCTCCGACCTTGGCCGCGCGCTCCTCCGGCGTCATGGCTTCCGCCTTGCGCGGGGTCATCGGCCCGGCCCGAACGGGAGCGGGGCCTGGAGGCTGCCGCAGCGCGGGTCGTTGATCACGGTGACCGCCGCGTATGCCTTGTCACCGTGGTAGGTGGTGATCAGGAGGTGGCCGTAGCCGTCGCACTTCTCGGCCGCGTTGCTGAATCCGTCCGGCTGGTCCAGTATCCGGGCGGGGGTCACGTCGTGTCCGGAGACCGGGGCGTCCTGGAACGGCTCGATGAACTTGGCGCAGCCGGACAGGACGGAGAGCAGGAAAGCCGCGAGCAGGACGAGGGCGCCGATAGTCAGGTGCGAGCGCTTGAACGTGATGGTGCTGTTCATCGTGATGTCTCCCTCTTGGTGGTTACTTCTTTGACGGTGATGTCGATGCCCGGCCAGGACGGCTTAGGGCAGTTCGGGTTCCTGCGGGGCTGACGGCCGGCGGCGCGGTTTTTCGCGGTGGTGCAGACCTCCGGGATGTGGCCCCGGGGCGAGCCCTTCCGCAGGCTGCCGGGTTCCGGGACCACGGTGGTCCGGTAGACGACCGGCGGGTCCGGGCTGGGCACGAGCCGGCTGTCCCGGAACGTGCGCCAGATCCAGGTCCGGCGGCCTTCTGTCAGGGTGACGTACTGGGTGCCGCCGCCCGCCGACAGGAGCGCGGCGTGGACGAGAGCGCTCTCTGCCCCGTCCAGGGTCCTCTCGTAGAACACGGGAGCGGGCTCCCCCCCGGAACCGGGATTCCCGCCGGACCCGGGGATCACCGTGTAGAACTCGCGCGGCCGGAGCCAGGTTACGGTGGCGTCCACTGGTCACCTCTCCTACAGTTCGTAGCCTTCGCGCTGCGCGCGGGACTCTGGCGGACGCTGCGGCTGCTCGATCCGGCCTGGCCCCGGGACGACGGGCACGAGCGCGAGCCGTTCAGCATGCACGCCCTTCATCGGCCGGAGCAGGCCAAGGTCAGCCGGGTCGCCCGGATTCCGGTACCGGCACTTCTTCCCGGCTTCGGCGTGACAGCGCGGGCACGCGCGCTGGCGAGCGGCCTCGGTCCGTTCAGCTACGGTCATGGTTACCCCCCTCCGGTGCATGCGTAGACCGGGATCATCGTGGTCACCTTTTTGACCGTTACCGGCACGTAGCTGGCGATCGTGAGCTGCTGCCCGGCCGGGCACGACAGGTCAGCGTGGGTCAGGACCAGCACAAGGGTGATGATCCCGCCGATCACCGCGATCAGCCCGAGCCCGGCCAGGGCCGGCTTCCACCCCGGTACGGACGGGTCCGTGGCCCAGTCAGCCAGGCGGCCCGGCGCGGACAGGGCAGCCCGGAGGATGCGGCTCACGGCCTGCGTCCTTCCCGGAACCATTCCGGGACAGGAGCTTCACCACGCAGGGCCGCCCGCATGTCTTCCGGTACGGGCCGGTCCCCGGGATGCCGGTGCAGGATGATCCGCCAGCGGAATAGCGAGTAGTGCCCGCAGCATCCGGCGGCCAGCCCGGTTTCGGTCAGCACCCCGCCCTCGGGTAGCGTGCCGCCCCAGCGGGTGAGACGCCGGATACGGAACAGCTTCCACCGGGTGATCCGCCTTTCCCCGGCGAGCAGGAGTATCCGCTGGTCCGGGGGGATCTTGAAAGTCTTCACAACTGGTGCTCCCAGCCTGAGAGCGCGGCCCTGCGCGTGACCGGCTCCTGGCACTGGCTGCACAGCGCGGTCATCGGGTAGTGGTTCGCGTGGTCCCGGCTTGCCTGGACCGATCCGGGCAGCGGGACGATCACGTGCCGCCCGGTGTCCGGGAGCAGGTTGTATTCGGCCAGGGCCGCGTCGGCCAGTTTCCTGGCCCAGTCCGGCAGGTCGTCCAGGACCGCCCACGGGGCGTTGACCCGGAGCGAGCCGACCGTGCCGGCCCGGCGGATTCTCAGGCCGCTGCCCTTGACCACCGGGTCCCGGCCGGTCTGGAGCCAGATGAGGATCAGGTCCGGCTCCAGGCTCATGCCATCGGGTCCGGTGACCAGCGGCCATGGTTCGTCTCCGGCGTCAGGGACCACGGTGACGGTCCAGGATTCAGCGTGCTCCATGTTCGTGACGGGAGCCATGTCAGGTTCCTTCCCTCGGTTCGGGCCTGAGCAGGCGGATGACCCGCATCAGGGCTCTCAGGTCGTCGTCGTTCCCGGTCAGGGACAGCGCCGGGAGGGCGCTCAGCGCCTCGGCCAGCTCGGCCGGCGTGATGCTTACCCGCAGGAGGCGGCCGTCGCCCAGGACGTTAGTGACCGGCCCGGTGGCATCCCGGAAGTCCAGCGTGAAGCAGGCGGGCAGGTCGCCGTCCTGCGGGTGCATGGTTCCCCAGTGCGCCCTGGCTGCTGCCAGCCCGGTCAGCCGCAGGGGGAGCTTGCCCCGGTTCACGGGATCACGACCGGGAAGAACGATGCCGCGAAAGCCGGGAGCCGGATCTCGGGCAGGTGGTACGGGAGGTTCTTCCCGGGGCAGTCGCACGGGACCAGGACGATCTGGCCGCCGCGCACGATGCCGTGCAGGTCGTCGCTTACTTGCAGGTGCATGTCAGTGCTCCGATCCGTTCCCGGCCCGCGCCCTGGCGAGCTGGCGGGCGTGCCCGACCCCGGCGGCCAGGGCCGTTTCCGGTTCGGACCAGTAGGACTTGGCCGGGCGCCACACCTGCCCGGACGGGTCGCGCAGCTCGTACCGCCACTTGCCGGTGGCACCCCGGGTAACGTCCAGGTCCCAGCCCCCGGGCAGGCCCGGGATGACCGGCCTCGGCGGCGGCTCCAGGTACGAGGCCACGGCCGACAGGACGTGGAGCAGCCCGGACAGGGCCAGGTCCCGGTACTGGCTGCTGCCGGGCGACAGGCCGCGCATCCGGCTGATGTCGGCCTCGGCCAGCGCCCGGTGCTCCGCCGGGGTCAGGGTCCGCACGTCGGTGGTCATGTCAGTCCTCCTCGTTGTTGTCGCGGGTGCAGCCGGGTGAGTGCGTGCCGATCCACCACAGCAGGCACATGAGCGCGGGCACGCCGATGGTCAGGAAGGCCAGGCCGGCGAACAGCTTCGCGTTATCCGCGCTGGACCACGGCCAGTCGCCGCCCATCAGGACTCCCCGTCATCGTCGTCGTCCTGGCCGTTCAGGTGGCCTTGGGTGCGCAGGAACGACTGCACCGCGTCGTAGTTCTCGTAGATCGCGGTGAGCACGGCCCGCTCCCGCTCCTCCCGGTCCAGCCGCTCCTGCCGCAGGTCCAGGTCCAGGTGCTCCAGGATGGCCGCCTCGATCATGGCGTCCAGGGCCTGGGGCTCCAGCGCGTCCAGCTCCCAGCATTCGTCGGTGCCGAACGTGTCGATGTAGCCGCTGGCCCTGGTGTCGGTCAGCTTGACCGGCGACGGGGGCAGGTCATCGGTGATCTGGTCCCAGTTCAGCGCGATCCGGTCGACCACGGTGTCCGACAAGAACAGCCGGAGCCGGTCCTGGATGTCGCGGCTGATGTCGATCCCGGTGGGGTCATGGTCGCCCAGGTAGATGACCGTGGTCTTCCGGCCGGCGTTCTCGTACCCGCGCAGCCGCTTGGCGGCATCGTGCATGGCCGAGGTCGACGGCGACCCCTTGCACGCGAACGACGTGACGTCCCACCGTCCGGCCACCTGCTCGATGACCTGGCTCAGCGCGTCTTTCTCCACCCAGACCTCGATGTACTCGGGCTGGCCGTCCCAGTGGGTGATGCCGTAGGCGCGGGCGATGCTGTAGACAGCCGATTCCGGGTTGCGCCACCCGCTGTCCCCGCCGGCTGTCTCGCGGCCCCGGTCCTGGATGTGGTTCCAGTCGATCATGCCGCCGACCCGGGCTTTCGACACCAGGTCACCGAGCCACTTGTAGTTCCGCTCGGTGTTCTTCGTCCCGGACGCCGGGTCGGTCCGGCTGTCCGGGAAGGCGTCGGTGGCGATGAACCGGTAGTAGAGCTGCCGCAGGGTGAGCCGGTAGCCCTGCGCCGCGTACTGGTCGCAGAACTGCTCGGCTTGCAGGATGACATCGGTTGCGGCGTCGGTGAACCGCTGGGGCGCGTACAAGATCTTGCTCATGTTCTCCTCCTGGCAGTGAGGGCCGTCCGGCCCAGGGGCGTGATGGCGTACTCGACGGGGGATCTCGCGCCCTCGCGCCTGATCTTCTCGGCAAAACCCTTGCGGACCAGGGACGCGCCGGTCTGGTGGAGGCCCTGCGGGCTGCACGGGGTGAACCGGCCGCCCTGGGCGGCGTACGAGATCAGGTTCCCCGGTGTCCACCACCGCCCCCGCGCGGGGTGCCGGACGGTCAGGCCCTCCAGCATCCGCCGTTCGTTCGGCGTGATCTCGTCCGTGCGGGCGGTCATGACGCCGGCCTTGCTTCCGGCCTGGATGCCTGCATGATCTCCCGGGCCGTGATCCAGGCGTCGTAGACCAGGGCGGGCTCGCTGGCCGCCCTGGCCAGCCGCAGCCGGGTGAATTCCGGGCTGACCCCGGCACGGCCGGCGCTGGTCTGCCCGAACCAGGCTGACAGGTTTTCATCGCTGGCCGTGTCGATGATCCGCAGGGCGGTGGCGATGTCAGCCTTCCGGTTCTCGGTGATCCACGCCGGGACCTGGCTGACGCCCTGGATGCGGAGCTGGAAAACGCTCTCGATCCGCCGGATGTCTTCCTCGTACCGCCGGGTCTCGGCGCGGACGTTGGACAGGTGGTTCCGGGCTGCCTGGGCTAGCAGCGTGTGCCGCTCGTCCTCCGCAGCGGCCAGGATGGTGTCCGGGCTGGTGGTCATGATGAAGCCCTTTCGGGGTCGGGCCAGTTGATGGTGTGACCGGATAGGAGCCCGGCCGGGATGTTCCGGCCGGCCGGAACGTCTCGCGGGATGCGGATCAGTCCGGCCACGGCCGCGCTGCTGATCTCGATCCGGAGCATCCAGTCGGCGAGGGGCTCGTCGTCTTCCCGCGCGGCCCACGCGGGAAGGCTGTCGCTCACGATCCTGTCTCCCGTTCTTCGTGCGCGGCGAGCGCGGCGTCGCACTCGGAGATCATGACCCGGATGTCCGCCATGGCCCGGTCCCGCTTCCGGCGGGCCAGGACCCGGAACAGTCGGTCCAGATCGGTCTCCGTGCACCGGATTACCGTGCGGTTGCGGTTGCTGGTGAAGATCAGCTCCGGGCCGTCAGCGGTGTCGGTGACGCCGATCTCGTCCATGTCGGTGTCCCGGATCTCTCGGGTGATCCGGGCAGCAGCGGCATCCCGGGCGGCCGAGGCGCGGGCGCAGTCCTCATGATCCCGGCACCGCCACCCGCTCATGCCGCCGGACGGCTCCATCGTGGCGAACGGCAGGTACCGGCCGCACAGGTGGCACCGGGTTTTCAGTGCAGCCGCCTTGGCCGTGGACAGCAGGTCGAACCCCGTCCGGGTCTGCGTGCCCTCCCGGCCCGGGACCGCGACGGTCAGCGCCCACTGGGAGCCGGTCCGGGCCTGGTTGTCCCGGTACGCGATGTAGCACGGCCATTTCCCGGCGGGCTCCCGGATGTCCTGGGCTTCCCAGCGTCCGTTCGGCGTCTTGCGCCAGGTCAGCTTGTAGTCATCGGTCATGATGGTTACCTTTCGTTGCGCGCCCTGCGGCGCGGGGTCAGGCCGGACGGGAGAGGGCCGCCGGCGAACTGGGCGATGAGAAGGTCCCGGCGGACGTGACCGCCATCAGCGGCGGCCACGACCCGGGCGGAATGGATGATGTGCGGCGGGTCCTTGTCGACCCGGACCGGTTCGGCCGGGCTGGACGGGTCGCACCATGCGCCGGACCGGGCCGGGCACTCGGTGCAGTCCGGGAGGAGCAGTCCGGAGATAAGCTCCTCCCGCTTGCGCTGCCGGTAGTCCCGGCCCGCGTTCCAGAACGGCATCAGGCCGTCACCATCCTCACGTCGCGGTCGTCCAGGTAGGACAGGGCCGCGTTCAGCAGCGCGCGGGCGTCGGCCAGGTCCCCGTCCCGGATCGCCTGGAAGGCATCGGCGGCGGACTCGGCCGCGTACCCGCGCGACCGCGCGGCCAGCAGGGGCTCCCCGTCGATCATCCGGCACAGGGTCCGGCCGAAGGCGTGATCGCGCAGCCCGTCCGGGTACCCGGCCGTGCGCTCCCGCTCGACGGCGGACGCGGCCGTGTCCAGCAGCGCCCGGAACCCGGGCTGCTTCTCCCTGAGCAGCTCCCGGACGTACCGGCAGTTGTCCTCGGCGCGGTTGATCCGCTGTTGCCTGGCAGTGGCAGTCATGATTACTCAGCTTCCCTCGCGATCCGGCGGGGCGCACCGGATATAGGCGGTTGACCCGCGTACCGAGGAGACCGGGATTACCGTGCCCTCGTCCACCCGCCGCCGGATTGCCCGCATCAGCGCCCGCACGTAGTGCATGGAATAGTTCTTGGCTCTGCCGTGCAGCACGTGCGCCAGGTAGGTGTCGGGCGTGTACCGGGTGGCCGGGTCGGCCGTGGTGTCCAGGTAGGCGTCGATGTACTGGGATTCCCTCCTCACCGTTCCTCCCCGGACTCGGGGGTCCGGCACGCGCGCACGTAATCGCGCAGGTGCGGGCCGATCAGGGCGGCGATGCCCGCGAGCACGGCCAGGGCGAGGCCGGCGGCGAGCGCGGCGCTCACGACGGGCCGCCGGGCGGCGTGATCAGGGCCACGGCGGCGTTGTCCGGGCCGTGCAGCTCGGTTACCTGGCCCAGCTCATGCGCGCGGGCTATCGCGCTGGCCAGGGACACGCACCAGGCGTAGGAATCATCGATGTCCAGGTCAATCCACGGAATCCGGGGCAGGTTCAGGACGGCGCGCGGGGGCCGGGTACCCCGGGCCTTGCCCACGGACAGGTCGGCGTCCTGGGTGTCCATGGCTCGTTTCATCCGCTCGGTCAGCTCGGCCCGCTCTCCTACCGTGCCCGGGAAGTGCCGGAGTTCCCGGGTCGCGGCCAGGACCCTGGGGCTGGTGCCCAGGGCCAGCAGGGCGGCGGCCCACCGGGTGTCCAGGGCCAGATGGGCCAGGATGCCCCGGATGGTGTCGTCGGTCAGGACGACGCGCACCCCGCGCCCCTCGGTGCCGGCCGGCCCCCCGGTTGCCAGGGCCGACAGGATGCTGCCGTTGCTGCTGATGCTGAGGCTGTTCACGTGGCCTGCGGTGATCTGCTGGCGGTTTGCCATGATGGTTACCTCCTGTGGATGTTCCGGTCGACCGGAACGAGTCAGCGGATGTCGGCGAGATCGGGCTGGTGCAGGGTTCCCCGCCAGAGAGCGGGGGGAACGCGGTCCCGGTAGTCGGGCATGCCCTGGTGCGGCAGGGCGGCGGCCAGGTCAGCCTCCCACTCGTCCGGGTGCAGGGAGCGGAACGCCATCTCGGCGGCCCACTTCTCCCGGAAGTCCCGGTCCCGGGCCATGCGCTCGCGGTCCATGTGGTAGACCGGGCCGTGCACCGGTTTGCCCCGGTCGCCGTCGATGCACAGCAGCCCGGCCCGGCCGCGCTTTACTTCCGGGCCAGGACCGTCTGACACGCGGCGCGGGATGCGCCAGGCGTTGCGACCGAGGCCGTTGTCGTGAATGATCTTGCTGATCCACTCGCGGGTGGCCATGTGCGGGTCGTCGTTCGGGAACCGGATGGTCCCGTCCTTGCCCAGGATGGCGATCGTGGTGCTGTAGAGCCGCACCAGCACGGCCGAGTGATCCCGGCCGTTCCAGCGCAGCTTGACCGTGCTCCCGATCTCCGCGACGTCAGCCAGGCAGTTGCCCCGGTCGCAGAGGTCAGCCAGCCGGGCTGCCAGGGCCTCGAAGGTCATCGGCGGCATGTCCGCCGGGAACCGGAAGATGAACTCGTTCATGATCGGTGACTCCATGTCTCGTCGTGGGCGTAGACCCAGATGGATTCGCCGCAGCCCGTGCAGGTTGCGTGAATCGGGTAATCGCCGGGGTTGTCCGGGAGGGCACCGTCCGGGATCGGCTCGCTGCCCCGGGACCGCCATGAGCCGGGCTCCGGGGCGGCATCGTGCTCGGGGACGTACCCGCTGGTGAAACCGTCCTGGATGAGGCCGGCTATGTGCTCCAGGTCAGTCCCGGACGGGGACCCGGTGAACGAGATTTCCCAGAAGATGGCCATGTCAGCCTCTCAGCGTCATCTGGCCGGTGGCCGGGTCCATCGTGACCGGTACGGACTGGCCGGTCACCTCGTTGTGCAGGATCAGGTCAGCGGGCTGGCTGACTTCTATCCGGGCCGGCTCCTCGCCCCGCAGCCGCCTGTACTCGGCCAGGCAGACCGAGGTGTCTACGCACCGGAACCGGGGTTTCGGCCCGGTGCGCTGGCCGGGCCGCTCGGGCACAACTGGCGTCATGAAGGGCAGCGGGGACGCCAGGCCGCACCGGAAGCACGGCTGGGCCAGGGCCAGGTCTTTCGCTTCGGCCAGCGTGCGGATGCCGGACTGATAGCGGACATAGCACTCGCCGGGTACGGCTACGGGCCATGCCTCGATCTTCCAGGTACGGAGGCCGGGCTCACGCTGGATCAGGTAGTAGTTCAGGTCCAGGTCCAGGTGGTAGGCGGCTCCGCGCCGCCCCCACTTCGCCGTGTCCGCGATCTGGTGAGCGTCGCGGGCTTCTTGCTGCCGGACCTCGGCCAGGCTGACGTAGCCGTCGTGACCGAGGTCATGGGCCAGCTTCGCGTACCACGGTTCGGAGTGCCTCATGTCAGGACTCCCTGCTCTCCTCGCGGTGCCGGCGGACTTCCTCGCGCTGGCCGTCATCCGGGATCTGGTCCAGCGGGATTCCCGCGTAGGCGAGCCAGGCCGGGGTCTGCCCGGTGCTTGCCGGAGTGTTCCTGCTGTCGCTGGTGTTCATGCTGCTGCCTCCAGGGCTTTCAGGTTGGCCCGGCGGTATCGCCGGGGGATGATGATCGTGCCGGCCCGCGTGCCGGGCGTGCAGGCCGGGCACAGCTTGCGGCGGTTGTTGAGGTCTTTCAGGGCCTTCTCGTGGGCCTCGGTGGCGCTGGCCCAGATCCGGGTGACCTGGAACTCGATCCCGGCCTCCGCGATCACGGCCATCAGCCGGGAACCGCGCCCGGCCCGGTGCCCGGCGACGCGCAGCGCGATCCCGGCCGCCTGGTACCCCGTCAGGTA
>Ga0247668_1000143_pt1 | contig 20787 bp, 45 predicted proteins | sample CNK09_metaG_FD_182737 | JGI IMG/M metagenome (GOLD analysis project Ga0247668, IMG submission 182737) | Soil microbial communities from Purdue University Martell Research Forest, Indiana, United States - CNK09 | ecosystem: Environmental > Terrestrial > Soil > Temperate forest > Bulk soil...
GGAAAGCGTGTATCTGTTGGCGTTAGCTGGGATGCTGTAACAGCTAAGGTTGACGGTAAGCTGCCAACCGGCTACACGGTGCAGTGTGTTCAGATGAACGGCGTTAAGGGTGCTCCCGATCAGGTTGTTACCGGAACTTCGGCCAGGTTTGATTTGCTTGTCCCAGGTTTCCAGTATCATATTTACGTTTGGGCTAACGGTGGCGCTACGGCTCCCCCTCATGCTTCGATGACGATCACCGCCTAACTCTAATCTATAACTACTATAAAATCAGCACAGAGACCCTAGTCTGCTTCGGCAGGGCTAGGGTCTTTTTGTGTACCTAGGGGTTTGACGCACGCTCAGAAGTATGGTAAGGTTGTCTTGTGGGTCGAAGGTCGGCTCGCATAGACAACTAAAAATCGTAGCAGATGGGCTCAACTTGCAAGTCGTTGACCTGGGGTTTTGCACTAGCGCCGCGTCGGCTGTGGGTTCTAAATATTGAAGATTCACCGCGTCGTCGTAGAGCTTGCAAGCTCAACTGCTACCTGATCAAACGGGAAGGATGAGAAGTGAGCAACGAAACGAAGTCACTAGCAGTGCTAGAGCGTTTCGCACCCCAGCTTCGTTGGGTGGTTGATTCGGTGATAGACAGTTTTGAACTTGAACCGCATTTCAGGGATGACATCACCCAAGAAGGTCGAAACCTGCTCATGTCCTATGCTAGCCTTTTTAAGGTCCCTGTATGGGGTGATGGCAGGCTGGCCAAGTTTGAGTCTCAAGCTAAGGGTGATGAAGGCCAGATAAAGGCTCTCCTAGCTAGGCAACTGAGGATCGACCTTTCTCAGATCACGAGTCGAATGATTCATCGTAACGGTGATGAGTCTATGCACGACTCACTAGACCGTATCCAAGAGGAATACGATCGTGAGCCGCAAAGTGGTCCGGGTGAAACCTTTAACACGGTACAGCCTCCCGATGAGCCAAGCGTAGACTACGATGACGTAATGACTACGTTGGCTGATCCTGGTTCTCGTTACCTGCGTAGGTTCGTTAAGGAATTCCCGTTCCTGGCTATGCAGGCTATCGGTGAGCTTTCCGTGGATCAGATCCGTAAGGCAGCTAAGGTATCTAGGCGAACGGTAATGTACCGTCTCGCTCAGGAACGTGAACTGCTTGCTCCGGTCTGGGAATACGAAGACTCACTTTTCGGTGACTGGCTCAAGACTTTGACCAGGTACGAATTGGTCAAGATCCGCAACGAGGGTCTTTACGATTACCTTGTTCTTGAGGTATGTGAAAAGATCACCGACAACGGTCGAGTTGACCTGCTTTGCGTAGAGGGCGACGAAGATCTTGAAGACCTGGTAGAAGCTAAGACGAACCTATTCGCGGTTGGGAGGTAAACCGCAATGTGTGATATCAATTTTGATTGGCGCGACGATGACCCGGATTACGTTCCTGGCGTCGGACCTCATAACTTCATGACGGATGATCGAGATCCGATGGAGATTCTGAGCGATCAAAGATTTCTAGACTGGCGAGAGGGCAAGGACTTGCAGCCGTGAAACAGCCAACTCCAATTACCGTTTCCGGCATTGTCCAAACTGTTCGCCATCGATCAGATAGGCAAGGCTTTAAGTTCCTGACCGTGCGCGTCGAGACTGAATCAGGCTGGGTAAGCACGCTGAAATATCAGCAGCTATTCTCACCCGATCTGAACCAAGGTCAAAACGTAACGATCGTGGGATTTCCCCGAATTGGCAAAGGCATCAACCTTGCCGCTGTCAACGTAACTATCAATTAGGAGTTCTAAGTGAACGACGCTAGAGTCATTATCACCGTGGGTGGATACTTCGATTCCCTCCCGGCCGCGACTAAGGACTTCGTTATGCGCAAGCTGCGCAATGGCGAGGCTAAGAAGGGCTGGCGCATTCTTCCCGCCGACCAGCGCGGTAGCCAGGTCCCCGGATTCGCTAATGTCTGACACCAGCGCTATGCGGGCACAGGATGGCACTCGTCCGCTGTATGAAATCGCGGCCGATATCCGAAGGACATGGGCTAAGCCGAACTTCGCAGCGGTTCCTTACCTAGGAGCTATGGGCGAACTGAACCGGATCACGGACAAGTACTTTGAAGATTCCGCCGATTCGATTGTTCGCTACTTCCTAAGCAACGCCGGTACTTGGCGCGGTGCGGATGCCAGGCGCATTAAGGCCGAGCTGAGGGCGATGCTGAATGGATGAGCGCGAGCATTACGAGATAGACTTTCTTCAAGAACTTACCCAGGTTCGCAAAGAGCTGGGCCTGGATACGGAAATAAGCGATGGCGATCACGACATTGCTAAGGTAGTGGCGGACCTAAACCTAAACAGTCCCCACGTCACTGTAAAGGAAATAGATTCATGAATGCAGATCTCGAAGCCGTTCTCGTTGGCGTAGATGCCGCGCTGGAAGTTCAGGCTACTCTCCTGGCCGAATTCCTGGGAAGCCCCGAGGATGACCATCAGACCACTTACACGGCGCTGGTTCTCGCTCTGGCTCTGCTGGACCCGGCTGACCTTCTCGACCTGGCCTTCGCCGGTATCGTTCGCGCCGCTCAGGTAAAGCTGGCCGAAGCCGAGAACACTGCGGCAGATGTCTGACACTGAAACCGGAGTAAAGACGAACGGTGCTATTACCAGGGCGACTATGGCCAGTGGTCGAAAGTCCTCTGGTAATAGCCACGTTCGTAACACGCGGCCCCGTGTTCATTCTCCCGCTGGCGTTGCTCGCCGCGCTGCGATCAGACTTGCACATTATGAGCCTAGGGCTAGCGACTGTGAAGCTAGGCTTATGAAGGGCTACAATCGCCCCGGTTCTATGAATCCTAGAAAAGTCGGAAGGTAATATCTAGTGGCGCTGTTCTGTCTCCACTCCTACGGCAGATGGTCTAAGCTTGTTAATGGTAAGAAGCGCCGGAGCTGTAAGAAGTGCAAGAAGAAGCAGGTTAAGAATGCTTCTTCGTGGGATCAGTTCTGGTGCTCTCACCGTTACCGTAAGGACCGGCGTAGGAAGCAAACCATTCTTTCGTGCCGTAAGTGCGCTAAGGAAAAGGAAGGGAAGACTCGATGACAGACGAAACTGTAGCCCAAGGCATCAATCGCATCAATGCGCAATTCTTCGATGATGCCGGTAACCGTGCGTCGGGTCTTTGCCTGGAAGAAATAGGACTTGATGGTCATGCGGTAGCAAATACGTTGTGGCGCATTTCCGCCTATCTCAAGCGAAAGGCTGGCGACAGTGAGTAACGAGAACGAGGGCTATTACGAACATCGTCAGCTCATTAGACGCGGTGAAGATTTCGATACGCTTTACGCTGATACTTGTGGCAGCATCGTAGAGGAACCGCCGAATAGCACCCGTAAAGTTAAGTTCAACGCGGCCATCGATCAGATGGGCGATGAGGAATTGTCAGATATTCGGGCATTCGACAGGTCCCGAAGCGGAGGATATGTAAATGGATTACGATCGTGCCTGGTCCCCATATGATCACATGCAAATGTATAGAAATCGTGACCTAGCCGAGACTCAGCGGCTTTATGCCGAAGCTTTCGAGCCTCGCAAGACTCTGCATGAATCGACCATGGAGAAGGACGGCGTTACGGTAATCGTGTTCAATACGAAGATCGTAATCGTTCATGAGAATGGCACCGTTCAGGAATTCGCGAGGGCTTACAATGGCTTATGGAATCACGAGTAAGGAACGTCCAGGGCTGGCTAAGCTAGCGGAGGAATGCTCAGAAGTCGCACAGTCCGCAGCGAAGATTATCGGGGGTTGCGATTCAGCCGACCAGCTAGCGCACCTTGAAGAAGAAATGGGCGACGCTTACGCCGCACTTCGATTCTTCATTGACAATAACCCGGACATTTCGTGGAATCGTATCGCCAACCGGGCTAACGAGAAATCAATTCGCTGGGATGCTAAGCGATCTAGGAGGCCGGTAGCAAATGGCTGAGGGCAGGGAAAAGCAAAACTTCCTGATCGACACCATGAATGAGGTAGCGGCAGTATTCGTGTTCGCTAACACTGTGGTGATCGTGGAAAAGGACGGATCGACAAGCACCATCGATCGTTACAACGGTAACTTTGACGGTCACGTAACTCTGGGGTCCTTATGCCTAAGTTCGTAGGCTTCGACCTTGAGACGAATGATGCCTCAAGGCTATTTAAGGACCCGAAGGGCGAATTCGTCAGGGTCGGTGGTTGGATGACCGACAATGGTCCGAAGACTACGGCTGACATTAAAGGCGAGTTGATCCCCGCGCTGGACGAAGCGGAGTATATTCACGCACACAACTTCTTTGGCTTTGACGGTTTGGCGCTGGCCTACCATTACCCGGAAAGGGTAAACTGGGAAGCGCTGGCCGCTAAGTCACTAGATACAATGGTGCTGGAAAGGCTGCGCTATCCACCAGAAGCTAGGGATGTTGGCGGTTCAAAGGATCGTTACGACCTTACCGAAAGCTGTAGGCGCAATGGTGTCGAAGGCAAGACTGATAACCTGAAAGAACTGGCTGCTAAACATGGCGGGCTGGATCAGATTCCCCTGGACGATCCCGAATACTTGTCATACCTCGAAGGCGACCTGGTAGCAGGGCAGGCACTATTTGATAGGGTATTCGATCGGCTACCCAGTAAGAAGTATGCTCATCGGGAATTCCAGGTTGAATCCTGGCTAGGGCGAATGACGCTGAATGGTTTCCGCGTCGATCTGGACTTGCTGGCTGAGCGAATTAAGCAGACTGAGCGCCGTAAGCAAGGGGCCATGCAAGCATTGGCCAAGGATTACGGTTTGCCTCTCGGGCGGTTGGGCTGGACAGGACGAAAGCCGAACAAGAAAGAAGTATGGGAGCCATTCTCAGCACCTTTCCGAACGCAAGAGGGCAAAGAATGGCTGGCGGAAGCTTGGAAATTCTACGGAGTTGTTAATCCTCCGCTGACCGAAACCGGGGAGCTAGCCACCAAGGCCGACGCTCTGCGGGAAATGATCGATACAGACATTCTACATCCTGATCTGGTCAATGTTCTTGAGCTTATGATGATCGTCACAACCAGCCGTACGGTTTATCAGACGGTTGATGATTACCTAGTTGATGACAGGGTATTTCCCCACATTAACATGGGCCAGGCATCGGGACGTTCTAGCGTTACTAAGCCGGGGCTAACGGTATTTGGTAAGAAGGGTGAACGGTACCACGAACGCGATGTGTTCATTGGCGAACCGGGCTGGGTAGTATTCACATGCGACCTTAGCCAGGTTGACATGCGAGGTATTGCAGGACTCAGCGGTGACAGGAATTACGCGGCGTTGTTCGAGAATGGCCGCGACCCTCACTCTGAGATTGCCTTGAAGTTCTTCGGCAGCGTGGCATTCCGCGATAAGATCAAGCCTATTACTCACGGCGCTAATTACGGTCTGGGTAAGGGTAAGCTGATCAAGCAAGGTCACGACGAAAAGGTAGTCCTCGACTACTTCCGCGAACGTGATATGCAGTTCCAGACGTTGATGAATTGGCAGCGGGAAATCCGTGCAATGGGCCGGGCCGGGCTGATTGATAACGGCTGGGGCCGATTGATGAAGTGTGACCCGGACAGGGTTTACACTCAGGCACCCGCTCTAATGGGCCAGGGTTGCGCTGCGGACATCTTGAAGGAATGTATTCTTCGGCTTCCCGCTAGCGTCAGGCCGTATGTGCGAGTAACGGTTCACGACGAAATCGTGTTCTGCTGCCCGATCGATATTGTCGAAGATGTGATGCGCGTCGTAAAGGCCGCAATGACATGGGAATGGCATTCTCCTAGCGGACTAATCATCCCGATTGAATGTGACATTGCCGGTCCCGCTAAGTCGTGGGGAGCTACTTGTGTCAAGTAAACGATGGAAGAAATGGGTCGCGCCAGGGCTACTATACCTGGCCGCTATTGTAGCGATTATTCTCACAGCGGAAATCGTATTGCAGTTTGCAAGGACCGCTAGTGGCTAACCTACTCAACGCACTATGCACTTGCCCGGAATTCTGGCGAGGGCAACGTAAAAGACCTATCTGTATAGTTCACGAAAAGGACAAGGACTAAATGTTTCTATTCAATTCATCATTCTGGCGCTCCGTACCTGGGGTACTTCTGGGAGTCGCGCTCCTAGTAGCGCTGGTTCTCGGAGGATGGCAGGCCGGGTGGTGGTTCAAAACTCAGAACACTAACCGCGATGCGACGCTTCGGCAGCAGGGCGTAGGTAATCAGTCGGCAATGGTAAGCGAGATTCCGCGCAAGATTGCGGACGTACAGCGCTATACGTTGCAGATCGAGAATCCCGCCTATAAGGATATGAAGTCCAGCATTGAACAGAGCCGGTCTTATGCCGCGCAGCTCGTATGCGGCGATGCAGCCCAGCTCAATTCGCTTACCGAACTTGCTCACGCCGATCAGACGTGGGTCGTAACCAATTGCGTAGGTGGCGAGCTTTCGGCTACCAGCATTTACGCAGTAACCAGTCAGCCCGGACAGTAAGGAAATCAATTGTTTAGGAATACAAGTCGTAAGCTTAAGACCATCGTAGCTATTAGCGCTATCGCCGTAAGTGGCAGCGTTCTAGCCGCGTGTAGTTCTAGCAGCACGGCAGGTACCAACGTCGAGCAGGGTCAGTCGAATAACCAGCTAACGCAGTACACCCAGGCTCAGCCCATTCCTTATTTCAAGTGGAGTCTTGAGCGTCAGATTCTTATTGACGCCGAAGTAGCATCGGCACAGGGCGATCAGTCCACCAGCTTCTTCTTCAACTTCGGAGTTCAGGACCCGATTCTGGTATGTACTTCACTGGGTCAGGCAGTACCGGATAGTGCCCAGCTTTCTAACCCTGAGCAGGTAGTGGGTAACAAGCAGAATAAGGTTCTGCCTTCTGGTGACTGGACTACCTTGCCGCAGATGGAGCCTTTCGGTATTCATACCTCGCCATCTTCGGTCGGCACTTACGCAATCTGCATCATCAACGGCAAGCCTGTTTTGCAGCGTGCCGAGGAATCGGTGCATACTGTTATGGCCCCGGCCAAGTGGGATGAAGCGAAGCATCAGATTGTAATTACTGGCAATCCTACAACTGACGTAACGACGGCTCCCCCTGCCAGCGTCACTAGCGGAAAGTAAATCGTTATCGTGGGGCGCGGCTTGTTCGTGCCCCGCCATACCAATTTAGTTTTGGAGACTTAGGTGACAATCTACAATGTGGATTTGATTGACAGTTTGATTCTGCAATACAATGAATGCCGAGCAAAGCGGCAGGTTGCAATTGATCACCGCGATGCCGAATACGCCTCAATCCTCACTGAAAGAATGCGTTACACGCGGTCAAAGCTTGACATTGTTATGCAGGCGCAGCAGGACGAACTTTATCTCGGCGGGCATGAACTTATTGAATGGGCCGATGATGGTTATCCTCCACCGCCTCCACCGCCGCAAGTAGTCCATGAAGCTATCGTGGGTATCGAGCAGCGCCAGTCCGAGTACATCGTACCTAGAAAGCCAACCGCAGCCGACTGGCAGCGTGCAGCTCTCCGCTACGTCGAAACTGGTAGTGAAGAACATTATGGTTTGATGCTCAATATGGTTAGCCTGGATCATCCGGTGCCTAACTTGTGGGCGGAAGCAAACCTAGCTAAAACTACTAGTAAAACGATCGCCCCTCGATTGCTGGCAGACTTCTGGACAAGCCACAAGTCAATGACATTGGGCGACATTTGGTATGGTATTAGATGGTACGTCCTGGTATTCACAATCTGGGCTATCATCATAGTCGTTGCAGTTAATCAAGTCACGTAAGGAACGAGTACAACTATGAAATCACCATGGGTTAGCAGACGAGATCTTGATGCGGCTGTCAAGGTTTATGATGAGCTTATTGCCGAGCTTCAAGCCGACAAGGCCGAGCTTGCGGAACGTGTCCGCTATCTAGAGCGGGAAAGGGAATCGTTTAGGCTAGCTGCGCTTGCCTCTGAGGATGAGCCTATTACTGTTCTGGGAACTGATCACCTGGCAGCGGTAGCTGAGCATGATAGGGCAGTTGCAGCACATGATGAAGCAGTTGCCAAGCACGATAAGGTTGTCGCGGCTCAGGATGCCGAAGATATTTCTCGCTGGGAAAATGACGGGGGTGCGATGTGGCCTGCCTAATCTGTGACGAGAGTTTCGACACCGACCTACTTAATCACATTAGGCTGATGCACCCTTACATTCTTGATCAGCGCACCGAAACCGAAGTATTGACTCTAAAGCGTGTAACTCAGGAAATGAACGATGACGATCAGGTATGTGAAAAGTGTGATCAGCAGTTTAGGACTGGGATGCTTTTTGGTGAATCGTTTGAAGGTATGTTCCACGGAATGCCGGTTGTCAGTCTTATCTGCGGCGGCTGCTTTATAGGTGGAGTATGAAGCATATAGCGATGCCCCTGGATGCTTATCCCGATTCCTGGCGCTGTATCTGCGGTGAGATTTTCCGCTCCGATTCTGGCTGGGCTGTTTGCCCCCATTCGGAGGTAAAGGGATATGTTCGTAAGTTTGGACCTAACTGGTTCCATTACGTCAGCATTGACGGTGAGGCACATTTGCGTGGGCAGACAACTTCATGGTCTGTATCGTTTGAGCGCGTGTTCCGAAACGTGCAGGCGATGCGGCCGAAACAACAGGTTGACAGCTCGCGTCCTAGCATGGTATTATGGACCTAAGTAGGTTCTGAACGGAGAAAGAGGATTTCATGGGAAACATCACGAAGGTTAATGATCACCTTCTGGTATGGGGCGCGGCGGGTATTGACCCAGCGGCGATTAGCCAGGCGTGCGACGTAGCGTCACTACCCTTTGTGGTTGGCCATGCGTCACTTATGCCTGACGGTCACGTAGGATTCGGTCCTATCGGTCTGGTCCTCCCTACTAAGGGCGCGGTTGTTCCGTCGCTCGTTGGGGTTGACATCGGCTGCGGAATGATCGCACTCGAAACTAACCTGACGCTGGACGACCTTCCCGATTCACTCGACCAGCTTTACACCTTTATCGCGAAGTCGATCCCAGCAGGCGTCGGTCAGGGATTCGACCGTAATGACTTTAACGTCCCTGACATTGACCGGATCAACCTGGGTCAGAAGGAAACGGACAGGGCGTACAAGCAGTTTGGTACTCTCGGTTCCGGTAACCATTTCGTAGAACTGTGCGTAGATGAGCGCGGCCACATCTGGCTTGTGCTGCATTCCGGTTCTCGCGGCGTGGGTAACCTCATCGCGAAGAAGCATATGGCGACCGCACGGGAACTTATGAAGCGGTACCACATCAAGCTGAATGACCCTACGTATTCTTACCTGGTTGAGGGTACGCCCGAGTTTGACGAGTACATTAACGACATGCTCTGGGCACAGGATTACGCGATGGGTAACCGCGTGAAGATGATGCGGAATGCCTTCAAGTCGCTAGTCAAGGTAGTTCCCCATGCGGAGATTGTGCAGCAGATTAACTGCCATCACAACTACTGCGAAAAGGAACACCACCTGGGCCAGGATGTTTGGCTGACCCGTAAGGGCGCGATTCGTATGCGGCTTGGCGACCTGGGGATTATTCCCGGTTCAATGGGTACCAATACGTACATCGTTCGCGGGCTACAAAGCGATGCGGCGTTCCATTCAGCGTCACATGGCGCGGGGCGTACGATGTCGCGGCGCAAGGCGCGTGAAACCTTCGACCCGTCATCGCTGCGCTCTGCAATGGGCGACAGGACGTGGGGAACCATGTCCGCGAAGAAGCTGCTTGACGAGCACCCTGGTGCTTACAAGTCGATTCAGAGCGTTATGGCGGCACAGTCCGACCTGTGCGCGATCGAGCACGAGCTTACCCAGATTCTCAATTACAAGGGAGCGTAATGACTGACTATAAGATGGTCATGTCGGAAGACTTCATCGGTGAGGTAAGTCGTGGCTCATTCAGTCATTGGGTAGGCGAGACGGTTCCTGTTCGCGGACCTGATAGGCAGATCATCGGTGAGGCTACTATCACAAGCGTGGACCATCGCGATGATGGTACGGTTGCGGTAGAAGTCTCGTCGGAGCTTAGCCTGAATTATGAAAGCCTAGCCAGCATTCCCGATGTTTTGTGCGGCCGGAATTCCATGAGTTTCTCTGCTGTGCAAGATCCGCCTATGCCTTTGCTTGACGCGCTAGTCGGCAAGGGCCATTGGCACTGGGATGATGATACACCGCCTGTCAATCTGCCGCACCAGCCTAGGCGCGACGATGACGTAGCCAAGTGGCTTAAGGCCAAGCGTGATGAATACGTTTGGGACGGTGAAAAGCTGGCACAATGGCGCGTTATCGACCTGTTGCTAGACGAATACCGGGCTAGGGCCGATTATGGCTTTACGCTTGACCACGACATATCACACCTGGAAGGGCGCTGGTAGATGTATAGTCCTGGGAAAGCATCACGCCGGGTAGGTAGCCGGGGATCTCCATTGCCATCACCTTACAAGATTTTCAGCGAAAGCAACGTTAAAGTTACTTTTCGCAGAGGCGGCGTAAGCATGTTGGCAGGAGTACCTGGGGCATTCAAAACTGCCTTGGCTTTGAATGAGGTTGTTTCTTGGGCGGATCAAGGACTTTACACGCAGTACTTTTCCGTTGACTCCGATGAGTCTACGATTGTAGAAAGGCTTAACGGAATTGTAACGGGCAAGAGTCTGCAAGAGGTCGAAGCATTCACCCGGAACGAACCTACCTACTTTGACGATCAGCTCTATAAGCGGCTGGGCGATAAGGTAATGTTCGAGTACCAGAATCAAAGCTGGGATTCGATGGTTTATCACGTAGCATCTTATGAGCAGAAGTACGGCGCATATCCCGATGTAGTAGTGGTAGACAACCTTATCGACCTGGCCCCAGATGTTTACGCATTTAGTGAAATGCAGGCAATCATTAAGAATGCGGACTCACTAGCCAAGAAGATTGGCGCTCATGTTCACATTCTGCACCACGCTAGGCTAGTTAGTCACGATTCCGGTATGGACGTTACTCCCGGCCTACCCCCACCTGCTCAGGAAATCCAGGGTCGAATGACCCAGTTCCCTACGCTGGTGATGACACTAGGTGCTAATGGCATGAATTTGCGATTGGCAGTTGTTAAGAATCGGTTCGGATGGCAGTATCCAGATGCGCGAGTATCGCACCCATTCCTAGTTCACCCTAATATGCGAGTAACGGAAGCAACCGAAAGGTAAACACTGTGACACCCAATGTCTACTTCCACCTGTTTTCCCTAGCTGTAACTGACTTGCTGATCCTCAACGTAATCGGCTGGGCTATTACAGTTATCGGTACGGCCTCATTCTGGTTCGTGCCTAAGCACCCGCTAGGGTGGATGTTCGCTATTACTGCGCAGCTTCTTTACATTCCTTACTCTGCGATTAATCATCAGTGGGGATTCCTGGCTCACGCCATTTGTTTCAGTTCGGCGTTTATGTATAACTTCATTTACGACGAGCGGCATCCGCGCATTCAGCAGCAGATTGCAGAAGGAAAGCGGAAGCCCCGAGCGATGGCAGTTCATTGATTCAACGTATTCGCCATTGGTTGCGCTGCCCCCTGCTAACAAAGAGGGAGCAGCGTAACCTTACTGGTTTCTGGTTCCATGCTGTCACTAATGATTTCATCCGGGTATTTGACGGCACCCGTGAATCGCTCGCGCTATCACTGGAAATCTCGGAGTTGCTGGATGAATTCTTGGACGCGATTGAATGGATTGAGGGAATGCAAGCATGAGTGAAGAAGGTGGCTGGGATCTGGATTTCCCTGACAAGGAAACAATCGGGGAACCTGACGCAGCGTCCATTGACGAAATTCCTAGCCCGATGGTAACGCTTGATAAGGTGCTTGAGCGTTCGGGGGATATCAATTACTGGTATCTGGTCGAGTCGGAGAATAAGAAGCACTGGAAAAAGTGGTATGAAGGTCACATTGTGGCTGATGCGATAGCAGCATATACCACCGCAATTCTCGACGGCGATGAATATGTAATGCTGGAATCGCTAAGGATGTCTGATGGGTCTAGTAAGGACTAAGGAAAGCATGAGATTGACCAAGGCTGAACGGACCACGACTATCAACTACGACGAAAGCGGCGCAAACGCTGAGATCGTAACATACTCAAAGGTCCTAATTAACTCGCTGCGGAAGAATCCCGCCGCTAAACAGGTTGACGAATTGCCGGAAGGTGGTTACGTATTCCGAATTCCTAAGAAACTGGTAACGGTTCGTAAGCCGCGTAAGCCGGGATCTGGGCGCACTTGGACACCGGAACAGCGGCAAGCTGCCGCCGATCGTATGGCTGCGGCACGAGCCGCAAAGGAAGGATAATGTATGGCTGAACCTGAAAGGGATAGGTGGGGGCGCTATAAGCTACCCCATCCTGAGACAGGTGAAAAGCGAGGGTGGACCCGAGTCACTAAGCTTGCGGATGCGCTGGACGATTCTTATGGTCTTACCCAGTGGCAGAAGCGTAACGTCGTTTACGGAATTGGCAAGCGCGAAGATCTCGCTGATTTGGCGGCTGCGTCTGATATTGATGATAGGCAGCAGCTTGACGATATTGTTAAACAGGCTACCGCTGCGGCTAGGGCTGACATGCGGGCTAACAAGGGAACTGCATTTCACAAGTTCTCTCAGCGAATTGACCAGGGCGAGAATGTTCGTGCGCCTGGTCGGTGGGCTCCGCTTGTCGAGCTGTATAACAAGGCGATGACGGAATGGGGAATCCAGACCGCGCCTACGCTTTGTGAGCGAATCACGCTAGTTCCTGAATTGGAAGTAGCCGGGACAATGGACAAGATTGTCAAGTACCAGAATATCCCGACTATCTTCGACCTTAAGACCGGCGGGAATGTAATCCTGGGTGGCCTGAAAATTGCTATCCAGCTAGCGATCTATTCTCGCGGTTGCGGTCTTTGGGATATGGATGCTGAAATGTGGAAGCCTATGCCCCGTGGTCTGGATCAGTCTCGCGGTCTTGTGCTTCACATGCCGGTTGTCCCCGATGCTGAAACTGGTCTGCTTACGGCGACCCTTTACGAGATCGACCTTGATGTCGGCTGGGAAAAGGCGTGGCTAGCTTACAATGTTCGGAAGTCCCGTAACAAGAAGGACTATCTGGTACAGGCGGGTGAAAGCGTCAGTGTCTCAGCGTCCGAGTAACGCCGACAATGCAAAGGCTGTAGCAAAGTATCTGGGCGATTTCTATCTGGCTCTGATGGAGGAAGGGGTTTTTACTCCTGAGACAGCTACAGCCGTTCTTGCGGCAGCAACTCCAATCGTAATGGAATATGGGATGGAAGGTATCCTGAGTGAGTGAACTAGTTGTGGATCTAGCCGATTCGACTAGCGTTGAGCTAGCGTGGCAGATTCTTAAGCTGGTGCGGTCCGATACCGCCGTGAACGCGGCTGATCGATCCAAGCCAGAGTTGGCACCGTGGGAGGCTGCTGACACATACCCCGCAGGAAGCGCTGAGAGCGACGTTGCGGCCTCCGAGCCCGACCCTTGGGCAGTTAGTGCCCAGAACCGGGAGACCCCGGCAGCGACGACTACAGCGCCGTCTGTAGATAGTGCTGACGATGACGATGACGACCCCTGGTCTTAAGGAAAGAAGGAACAAAAATTGAGTAACGAAAACGATCCGTTTTACGTACCGGATAAGGCTAAGGCCCTCTCGTGGAAGAATGCCCCAATCGGTGCCAAGATCGTAATGAAGCTTGATGGTCCCGCTGCCAAGGTGCGGGCACGCAAGTACGGGACTAATGAGTATGACGACTGGGACGATGGTAATCCCAAGTTCAACGTCGTTCTTACCGGCGAGGTAAAGGGTCAGCGCCGAAGCCTTTGGGCCATGATCCCGTCCAACCTGTTCTTTGTTCTGGGCAATGCTCAGAATAAGGCTGGTACCAAGTTCGGCAAGGGTGGTACTCTTACCGTTGAGTACACGGGTGAAAAGCCTAGCGATAACCCGGCTTACAACGCGGCTAAGCAGTTCGCTGCTGTATATGTTCCGCCTGCCCCAGGATCGGATGATTCCGACCCGTGGGGTTCCGAAGACGAACCGCCCTTCTAATCCGCTAGCAAATGCCTCGACGCACAAACGCGCAAATCGAGGCTGCAAATAAGCGAAAGCTAATTGCACGAAAAGCTCGCCTGATGAAGGTTCATCACATGACCCTCGAACAATATGAGGATCTTAGAGCCTTTCAGGGCGGGCGGTGCTATCTGTGTCAGTGGGCCACCGGCAAGACTAAATCTCTTGCCGTGGACCACGACCATAATCGTGCAAAGGCGATGTGTGACCACGACCCGCATAAGGAAAGCTGTATTAATTGCTGGCGTGGTCTTCTTTGCAGCGCTTGTAACGGTATCTTGCGGACCGCCCGAGACACCGTAGAATTCTTTAGGCGCGGTATTGATTACCTGACTAACCCGCCAGCGAGGCGGTTCTTTCATGGAGAGTAACTAATGGGATTTCTCGAAGCGCTGCTTCTGTCCTTTATCATTCTGAAACTGGTAGGCGCAATTACGTGGGCATGGTGGCTTGTACTATCACCCATCTACTTTGACGTAATTGTGTATCTGCTAGTATTCACTGTCGGTATCCGGTGGTGGAGGCGGCACAAGCAGGATCGTGCGGAATTCCTCGCTGACTTTGATGAGGATGAAAGGTGGCTACTGCCTTAATGATGGCTTACCTTGCGGGTGGCCCGGCTAATGGCCGGGTCATCCAGCACCCACATTTGCACCTATTCCGAGTACCTATCCCCAAGCCTCTTGATCTTATGTCGATGCTGGATTGCCTAAACGAGGCGATCAATGACACACTGCCAGTAATCCCGGTAGCCAACTATGAGTTTACTGGGACGGCAAAGGTGAATATGAACGGCGATATCCAGTACATGATTTACCGATACATCGGGATGGATGCCTAATGGAATTCCCTATATCGAACGAGCGGGAATTCACGCAACGTGTTCTGCAACTTGCTAAGGTTCACGCCAACCAGATTATTCCGGGGCATGTTGCCCGCACCGCTATTTTCACCGTGGAACAGATCGCGGGGGATATGGTCCTGGGTCTTTCCGCCGAAGTACTACGAGATCATATCGTGAATGAAATACAGACAGTGGAGATTGAATTTCCGGCTAGCTGGTGGCAGCATTTCAAGGCAAGCCGTCGAGATAAGTTTGGATGGCGCTGGTTCATTAGGCGATTTCCAATCCACTGGGAAACATGGACTAAAGACGTGCGCTTCGATCGTTACTACGATTACCCCGATGCGTCAATTCAGTTGCCAGAAGATCGGTTCGGGAAGTTTATCGTTTATGAGCTAGTTAAGCAGACAGATTGGAACAAGAGTTGAGCACAATAGAGCTGCCCAAGGATCTAGCCCGAGATCTTGCGTGGGAAATGGAAGGTTCCAGCTTCGAGGATTCTGGCCATTCATTCAAGGTAATAATCAATGAGCAAGTTGATTCGAGTAGGTGGATGGCTATTTGTCATCTGGTTATCAAGATGGATGATCAGTTTTACTCTGTTACTTACGAAAAGGGCTTGACCGAAATGCAGGACAATGGCCCGTTTGAAGAAGATGGCGATAAGATTTCCTTCCGCCTGGTCAGGCCCCAGCCCAAGACAGTTATCGAATACGTCCCCATTCTGGATGGTGAATAATGATTATCCCTTTCGACAGGCTTAAGATTTTCAAGGTTTTGAAGTGGACCGCTGACGGTAACAGCGGACGTTGGCTGCCCGAGCACGAGCCCGACCCGCTAAAGAATCTGGAAGAAACTGACCGGCTGGACTTTGCGGACATTGTGACATCCGCCCCTCGCCACGAAGTTCCAGGTTTTCCAGGTAGGCACGTCATTATGTTTGATGTGGATGTACCGATGCAGGTTATCGAGTCTTCCACTCCCGGGCATTATCACGTTTACTTCCCTAACACCTACCTTCCAAAGGAAAAACTGTTCAACCTACTCGACGCGCTGGCCGACTGTGACATTGTAGAACGTGGATATGCGGAGGCTTCCAGGGCGCGAGGGTTCGCAGCGCTGAGGCTGCCATGGGTTCACAAGGGCAGGACTAGGCGACACTAATGGCACAGCAGATAATTGCACTATCCGATGTAGTCGGGTACAGCTCGCCTATGCGTACCAGTGACGACAGGCGGATAATCCGTAATGCTATCTGGGAAATCACCACAAGGACCTTTGGCTCCGACCATGACACATGGTATGAGGGTAGGGGCGATGGCATTCTTACCGTACTTCCCGCAACTATCACACCCGCTTGGGTTTACCAGGAATTCGCGACCACGATTACGTCGCGGCTGCAAGGCTATAACGGCTCTGTTGATCCGAGCCGACGCATTAGCCTGCGGGTAGCTGTCGATTACGGCCAGGTCGATATGGACGCTATGGGTTACAACGGTGATTGCATGATCCGAGCCGGGCGACTGATTGATTCTAAGGTATTCAGGAATGCGGTCTGTGCCACTAGGGCGACTGTTGGAATTGTAACCCCGTACGAACTTGCACGGCAATTCAGCCTAGACGGCTATAACAATGTACGGACCCAGGTTAAGGGAACGTCCATTTACGCGAGTATGAGGATGACATGAAAGAAATTAAAGATTGGCGAGGCACGCGAATTGAGGTTGGCGACGTAATCCTGTATGCGGTGAGGCATTCGACTTCGGTAGAAGTGAATCAGGCTGTTGTCAGTGAGGTTGGATATCGAGCCCCGGCGTGGCTAGCCGAAATGAGGGACGTTAGGGATAGTGACAAGAAGCCTTATGTAGTTGCTGATTGGATTCTATCGTCTTACTGCTTTCGTCCTGACTGGGATGGAGACATTACCAACTTCCGCAGGAATAAGCGGGTACAGCTCAGCAATTTCGAGGGTATTACCGTTGTGTCTAAGCACAAGGTCCCGGCATTTAGCACCGAACATGTTGAGGTTAGCTGGTCGAATAGCTAATGCCCTCTTATGAATATCGCTGTCATTGCGGGTACACACATGTTGTTACTCTGACCTTTTCGGAGAAGGGCAATTACTGTCCTTTCTGTACGGAATGCGGGTCTAAGATGATGCAGGTATTCAGCCCGGCAGGTGTGGTATTTAAGGGCTCTGGCTTTTACCGCAATGATAGCAGGCCCGCACCGCCTAAACCCGCCAAGAAAAAGAAGGACAACAAGAATGAGACCAAAGGGACCAGCAGTGGGACCTGATTGGGACCGGGATTGCACGGAGTTCTGTGAACGGTGCGGCGATTGCCTGAATTGTTATGGTGTCGAAGCGTGTTATGCGGGCGGCGTGAATCATGGGGCTCATATCTGGCCGACCAGAGAAGGAAAAGATGAAGGAATTTGACCTAGTTGAGCTTAGCCATATGTTCCGAGAAATTCGGACGAACAACGTTAAGCTTGGATGGCAGCCTCATGAGCTGGAATTGGGCGAAGTACTAGCACTCTTGCATACCGAGGTAGCAGAAATGACCGACGCTTACAGGCGTTGGGGCTTTGACGATGCTACCCGTTATACCACAATTGGTGATGATGGCAGCGTTATTGGTGCCGCTAATCCTAAGCCAGAAGGTGTCGGATCAGAAATGGCCGACGTGATTATCCGGCTGCTGGACAATGTAGATATGTTTCCCGTTGGATTTGAGTATCTGGTTTCTGGACACGGGTGGTTTGGTTTCAGCGACAGGTTTGGTACGGTGTGCAATACGCTGCATACGCTAATTGCTAAGCTGTCTATGGCGCTAGACTCTTATGAATCTTGCCCGCTGCCCGAAGAACTGCCTTTTATCGGTCGATGTTTCAGGGATGTTTTCCAGTATCTAATTCAGGCTGCGGAACATTTCGGCATTGATATCCGGTTCGAGTATGAACGGAAGCTAACCTATAATAAGACTAGGGCATATCGCCACGGCGGAAAGAGAATGTAAGGGAGGCGCTTCATGGGCGAATTGGACGATCTAATTAGCAAGGACTATGAGCCCGAAGCCTCCGACGAATTGACAATTGCCGCAGTGCTACGGTATTACGGCGCTTCTCGAATTCCACAGGGCGTTGGGTGGAAATCCATGAAATGCCCATTCAAGCAGTTTCACACTGATTCCCGCGCTAGCGCATCCGTTAATACCGGCACCAATAAGTTCAGGTGCCATGCTTGCGGGACCGCTGGCGACCCTATCGACATTATCCGAAAGCTGGAACATATGAATTACAGGGAGGCATGTGAACAGGCGGCAAGAGTATTTGGCACGAGCCACACAGAGGTATCACGATCAGTTCCTAGACATTTCAAACGACCGCCAGCGGGCAGTGATAGCTGGAAAGAAATACTTGGCTGAGCACGGCTTGTATGACCCCAAACACCCTAGTGCTGCAATTGCCCGGAAGTATATGCTGGGCATTGTGCTTAACCCGTTGCCCGGCGATGAACGATTTCGCGGATGGCTAGCTATTCCGTACCTGACTAGGCGCGGCGGTACAAAGGCTATCCGATTCCGAAACCTTACCGGGAATGGTGATGCGAAGATGGGCCAGCATAAAGGCCAGGCTATTCGCATTTACAATTCCGAAGCGCTGTTTGGTCCTCACCAAGAGATCGGTATTACTGAGGGCGAAGTTGACGCTATTGCCGCTACTGAGTTTCTGGGAATGCCGTCTGTTGGCGTACCTGGGGCGACTCAGTGGGTTGCACATAGCCGAATGTGGTCCCCGCTTTTCAAGGACTTCGAGCGTGTTCATGTTTTGCAGGACGGTGATCAGGCTGGTAAAGACCTGGCCGACGCTGTGATTGAGACATTGAGTTTCAAGGCCCGAGTAATCAAAATGCCCGCTACCGAAGACGTGTGTTCAATGTTGGTACAGGGCAGGGCTGGCGAATTGACCAAACAATTTAAGGATGATGACTAACGTGCGATTTCTTTCAATCGATATTGAAAATTCGCCGCATAAGGTGTGGACCTATAAGCTTTGGGGTCCTAATATGTATATCGCGCCCGACATGGTTATCGAGCAATCCAAGATCATGTGCTTTGCGGCTACATGGATTGGTGAAGATTCCGACCCGATGTTCTATTCCACGTTCCACAATGGTTACGGCGGAATGATGCAGGCGTTCTGGAATCTGATGAATGAGGCCGACGCGCTGGTGTACTTCAATGGTGATAGGTTCGACCGCCCCAAGATTCAGAAGGAATTGCTGGTTGCAGGATTCGACCCGCCGTCCCCCAGTAAGGGCATTGACCTTTACACGATTATCAAGCGGCACTTCGACTTCCCGTATAAGCGACTTGATGAAGTTGCTAAGGCGCTTGGGCTTACTGGAAAGATCGGTTCCCATGCGGCTAACTGGAAGCTGTGCCTTGAGGATGATTACGAAGCCTGGGAGCGCATGAAGGTCTACAACATTCAGGACGTTGTTCTGAATGAGCAGGTCTTCGATATCATCAAGCCCTGGATTGGCGGAAGCGTAATCCCTAGCGTTGCCCTTCATGAGGGCATGACTATTGCTTGCCGTTGCGGAAGCACAAAGCTTACTAAGGAAGGTTTTCGACAGACGCTAACTGGTAAGTTCCAGCGTTACCGTTGCAGTACTTGCGGCACCTGGATGACTACCGGCAAGAGCGTTTCTCGTACCGAACTTCGACCGGAGTCGCGATGATGACTGAATTGACATTTGAAATTCCTCGACCTATTTACAACTCAGAAGTTATGCTGAGCTTGTATCTGCAACATCGCGGATTCACATCAGAAACCTTCTTCTGGGAGGTTTACGTTGACGACAGGATCGCGGCAATCCAGGTGATTGAATGAGGGTATTCAGGATTAGCGCGGAGTTCTACATTGAAGCTGATTCCAGCGAAGAAGCGGAAGATAAGCTTTACGATGGTCTGGACTCCGCGCTAAAAACTCATATCGAGATTTCTGATGTTTGGGACTATGGAGAAGAATGAGCACTTACCGGGTCGATATGGCCTTTTACGTAGAAGCCGACACGGCAGTTAATGCGCTCACCGAAGTAGAGAACGGGATTAGCGCTCAGCTCGCGGCCGACTACGACTGGGTTGACACTAATCTAATTACACCATCTAACGATTCCCCAGAAGGGAACTAACTAATGACCGACACGGGACCGCAGAACCAGTTGCCGGAATTTAAGCCGCGAGGCATGAGTAAGTGGGACAAAATTATGATGTGGGTCTTGATCTTCATCGTAGTTTTGTTTGGACTAGGAATGATTAACCGGGCTTTCCCCGATAAGTCGGCGGCTAAGCCTGTACCGAGGGTGACAGTAACGGCACCCGCACATAAGCCCGTAGCCTCGAAAGAGCCCATGGTTTATGTAGTTCTGAATAAGACGAGTGGCTATATCTGGTGGCTGGACAGTAATGGTAGTCCGTTCACTAAGGCGACCGCCGCTAAGTTCGCTAAGGGCCACCCGACATACGAGGTCGAAACCCTTAAGAAGGGTTGATCGTGGCGCGGAACTCAACTGGACAATATACAAAGGACTTGGTAATTCCGAGCCCTCCGCGCAAAGATGAGTACTACGAATATCTAGGAAAGCAGCCATTGCGGCTTCTTTCCGTAATCCTTTTCGTCCTGTCGATGGGTGTCGTTTACGGCATTCTATCGATTGGGCTAGTATGGTATCCGTTCCTGCTGGTGCTGATCGTGCTTGTTCCCTG
>Ga0247668_1000144_pt1 | contig 20743 bp, 15 predicted proteins | sample CNK09_metaG_FD_182737 | JGI IMG/M metagenome (GOLD analysis project Ga0247668, IMG submission 182737) | Soil microbial communities from Purdue University Martell Research Forest, Indiana, United States - CNK09 | ecosystem: Environmental > Terrestrial > Soil > Temperate forest > Bulk soil...
GGGTGCAGCCGCGCTTTGTCGAATCCTGCCAGAGCGATATCGGGAGGATCGATCACCTGACAATTTTTTTCCGCCGCCAGGCGCACCAGCCGATGGAATATCTCTTCGGGTTGGTGGTGCTCGCTGTGCATATTTAACATCACCCGGGGCCAAACCTCGCCCAATTGCAACGCCACGTAGAAGGCTTCGACCCAGCGCGGCTCAATCAGAAAGAAATTCAGTCCGGCCTCAGCACAATGCCGCTGGATGCAATGGATGAAGAAATCATCCGAATCCAACTTATGCGTCATCGCCAGGTCGTAAATCCGCGTCACAGGGTAAATTATCTTTCGAGTTGATGCCGGCTGTCAACAGATTGGATTTCCTCCGATTCCCGTTGACACCACTTGCGCTCCTGCTAAGTTTTCGCGCTCCGTGAACCGGGGGGACGAAGCCTTGGTTTTTTGGGCGGGTGGTTTCGGCCATCTGAATTGAGACTGAGACACACATGAAACGGCAATATCAACCATCGAAAATTCGCCGGAAACGGCAGCACGGCTTTTTGAATCGCAACTCGACCAAGAGCGGGCGAGCCACCTTGGCCAACCGCCGGCGCGTGGGCCGCAAACGTCTGACGCCGGTATAAGAAGCATCCGGCCATGCTTGCCATGCCGTCTGCTTCATTAGGTCTGCCGCGCGCCCGCCGCATCAAGCAAGGTCGCGACTTCGCGCGTGCCAAGGCGCAAGGCAAGCGGGCGGCGGCTGGTTGCCTGGTGGCTAATTGGCTGGTCCTGCCCGCCGGCTCCTCCACGCGGTTGGGCGTGATCACCGGACGCAAGCTGGGCAATGCGGTAGTGCGGGTGCGCGCGCGCCGGCTCTTGCGCGAGGCCTTTCGCCTGCACCAGCTTGAACTATCGCATCCGCTTGACCTGGTCCTGGTGGCGAGGGCCTCGATTGTCGGCAAAGGTTTTTCGGCAGTCGAACGAGATTTTTTGACAGCCCTCCGGCAGGGCAGACTATTGAAAGAGGCGGCGTAACGGGTCCTCTTCGAGTGAATTTTGCTCAACATATTTTGATTCTGGCGTTGCGGCTTTACCGCGCAGCGCTCTCACCGATTCTGACCGGCCTCTTCGGCCCGCTCGGACTCGGATGCCGCTTTACCCCGACTTGCTCCCAGTATGCGTTGGACGCGGTGCAGCGCCATGGCGCAGTTAGCGGAACTGCCCTCAGCCTCCGACGTCTGTGCCGTTGCCATCCTTGGGGCGGCTGCGGGCACGATCCCGTGCCGCACGAGGTGAGTTCGGGACGAATGACCAATGGCCACTGTCCAATGACCAATGAATGACCAAATCCCAATGACCAATGGGCAGTCGGCGCGAGTCACGCGAGGGAAGAGGGTTGTCTGCCCAATCGCTCAATTGGACATTGGGCATTGGGCATTGGGCATTGGACATTCCTTGGTCATTGGTGATTGGTCATTGGTCATTCGTCCGTTGCTCACCTCCCCAACACACCCGCGCCCAAATGGATCGTAAAAGCATCATCATTCTGATCGTCTGCGGCGCGCTCTTCTTGCTCTGGGCAGAACTCGTGCCCAGGCTCTATCCACCGCCCATTCCGCCGCGCCGCACCAATCAGACCTTGACCGCCAGCGCAACCAATCTGCCTCCTGCCAATTTGTCGGCGGCAACGAATTTTCCGACCGCACCGCCTGCCGTTGAGCAGGCGCAAGCCACGCCGAGCGCCCCTGAAGAATTGCTCTTCACGGGCAATGCCAATGCGCGCTATACTTTCACGACTTACGGGGGTGGACTCAAGCTGATCGAATTGAAGGAGTACCCCGAGGCTATTTCCTGTCGCGGCAAACAGCCCCCGGGCGCTCAACGGCTTGCCTCCTTGAACACGCTTGCTCCAGACGCCGTGTTGAATGCGCTCGGTGGCGTCTATGGCGGTTCATTCAAGCTCACCGAAACCGACGGCGGTGGCGTTCGCGCTGAAAAGACCCTGACCAACGGACTTTCCGTCATCAAAGAATTCAGGCCCGCTTCCAATTATCTGGTGAATGCGACGATTCGCCTCGCGAATAATTCCCAGCAAGCCGTCGCGTTGCCGCGCGACGAATGGGTTCTCGGCACGGCCACCCCGATGAATCCGCAAGACAATGGTCAATTCGTCGGCGTGACTTGGTACAATGGATCGAGTTCGCAGGACGTTGATCAAGGGTGGTTCGCCAACCGCACTCTCGGCTGCCTCCCGGGAACTCCGCGCGTCGAATATCGCGTCCCCGCCACCAATCTGACCTGGGCTGCCGTTCGCAACCAATTCTTTACCATGGCGGCCATCATACCGACCAACGCCGCCGCCTCGGAACTGATCGTCCGTCAGGTCACGCTGCCCCCGGTGCACAACGAAACCAATGCGCCTCCGACAGCCAGTGCCACCAGCTCAAGTCTGTGGTTTCTTGATCCGGCAGATTTCAAAGACCCAACCGCATTCGCGACGCGGCTCAAAAATGCCCAGGACAGCCTTTCCGGTTATCTCTTCAGTCGTCTTTCAGAGGAAACCAGGCGGCTCGTGACTTCAGAGAGCAGCGGCCCTTCCAAAACTTTGCTCGATGTCCTCGCTGCTGATCTGAACAAAATTCTTCCTGGCCCCACCTTTTACGGAGATAACCGCGATTACTTCGCGCGCCTGACGTTAAAGTCGGGCACGCGGCGGTTGCTCGATCAGAATCCGAGCGGTGATTCCCGGGTTCGCCTCAACCGTCTGCTGCTCGAAGAAGCTTATGTGAAGGAACTCCAGCAAAGTCCCGTCGGTTACGAAGTGGCCCTTGGCTACGATTCAGCCTCGCTGGCGCCGGGCCAAACGATTGACCGTTCCTTTACCATTTACGCCGGGCCAAAAGAATACCGCACGGTCAACAAAGTCGGTTTACAATTCCACAACGACCTTGAAGCCGTGATGGGCTATAGCGGGTTTTTCCCTGGTTTCTTTGCCAAGTCCCTCCTGGTTTCGATGAACGGCCTGCACTCGTTGGGGCTGCCTTACGCTGCTGCCATTATCGCAATTACCGTTATCATCAAGCTCCTTTTCTGGCCGCTCACACAGGCCAGCACCCGCTCGATGAAGCGCATGCAAGCGCTCCAGCCCCAAATCAAAGCCGTCCAGGAAAAATTCAAGGACGACCCAATGAAGGCCCAGCGCAAGGTCATGGAAATCTGGAAGGAAAACAAAATCAGCCCGCTCGGCGGATGTCTGCCGATGTTTCTGCAATTGCCGGTCTTTATCGGATTTTATCGGATGATTCAAAGCGCGATCGAACTGCGCGGCGCACAATTCCTTTGGGTCTGCGATTTATCCAGGCCCGATACCCTCTTCATCATCCCCGGCCTTGGGTTTGTTCCTTTCATCGGCCTGCCCAACATCGGATTGCCGATCAATCCGCTCCCGTTGATCATGGGTGTGACCATGCTCTGGCAGGCCCGCCTGACGCCGGCCTCGCCCGGCATGGATCCTTCCCAGCAGAAAATCATGAAGTACATGCCCTTGATGTTTCTGTTCATTTTGTACAACTTCTCCGCTGGCCTAACGCTCTACTGGACCGTGCAAAACCTGTTGACCATCACTCAAACCAAGCTGACTCGCGCCAAAGACGACAAATCCGTCGCCGCTCCTGCACCCAAGCCCGGCCCGCCTCAGAAAAAGAAACGATGAACCCGAATCACCTCGAGTATGCCAGCCAATCCTAAAACCACGCTCGAAGAAGTCCTGCGACACCTGGGCTTCGAGTCCACCATTGAAGAACACCACCTCGAAGACGGCCTCCTCCTTGAAGTGAAGACAGAAGACTCCGGCCGCCTGATCGGACGCCAGGGCCAGACGCTTTCCGACCTGCAATACCTTGTCAACCGCCTCTTGTTCCAGCAGGATCAGACCACGCCCAAAGTGACGGTGGACATCAGCGGCTACCGCGAACAAGCCCGCGATGCGCTCGTTCGCAAAGCCAAACAAGCCGCCGAAAAAGTTCGCCGCTGGGGCGACGTCGTCGAACTGGAACCCCTCAACGCCTTCGACCGCCGCATCGTCCACAACGCTCTCAAAGACGATCCCTCCGTCGAAACCCACAGCGTCGAAGTCGAAGGCACCAACAAAAAAGCCATCCTGCTCCGGCCCAAGCACTGAGTCGGCTAGCAAACTGAGATCAGAGACCACGTCGCTCTGAGTATGGAGTCCCGGCTTTAGCCGGTCCGGTCCCGCCTGCTACGCCCACGCCCCAACCGACTAAAGCCGGGACTCCGTACATTCCAACTTGCCCGAGGGCAAGGAACACTCGCCCTAGAGTGCAGGTGCGGTCATTGCGGCTTGTGTTCGCGCCCGTTCTCTGCCAGAACCAGGTGCATGAACCGCCGAAAATTTCTTGAAGTTAGTGCGGCTGGGGTGGCGTTGTCGGCCATCGGGAATTATGCCGCTGAATTCGCCGACCAAAAGCCGAAGCGGGTGGGCCTGATTGGCACGGGCTGGTACGGCAAGGCCGATCTGCTCCGCCTCATCCAGGTCGCGCCGGTCGAGGTTGTGTCTCTGTGCGACGTGGACAAACGGATGCTGGCCGACGCCGCTGAGATGGTTGCGAGCCGTCAGGCGTCGAAAAAGAAGCCGCGCACTTACGGCGATTATCGCGAAATGCTCAAGGAGAAGGACCTCGATATCGTGCTCATCGCTACGCCCGACCACTGGCATGCGCTGGCCATGATCGCCGCCGCCGAAGCAGGCGCTGACATTTACGTGCAGAAACCGATCAGTGTCGATGTGGCCGAGGGCCAGGCCATGCTCGCGGCTGCGCGCAAGCACAAGCGCGTCGTGCAGGTTGGCACGCAACGGCGGAGCACGCCGCATCTAATCGAGGCGCGGGATACGATCATCAAGGAAGGAAAGCTCGGTCGAATCGGCTTGGTGGAGATTTATTGTTATTACCACATGCGCGCCACGGGAAATCCGCCCGACTCCGCGCCCCCTGATAACCTCGATTACGAAATGTGGACCGGGCCAGCGCCGATGCGGCCCTATAATAAACTGGTGCATCCCCGGAGCTGGCGCGCCTTCATGGAATACGGCAACGGCATCGTCGGCGATATGTGCATCCATATGTTCGACATGGTGCGGTGGATGCTGGATTTGGATTGGCCGAAACGAATCAGTTCCACCGGTGGCATCCTCGTGGACAAAAACAGCAAGGCGAATATTTCCGACACCCAGAGCGCCACCTTTGATTTCGGCGACCTGCAAGTTATTTGGCAACATCGCACCTGGGGCAGTTCACCCGAGCCGAAATATCCCTGGGGCGCGACCTTCTACGGCGACAAGGGCACGCTGAAAGCGAGCGTGATGAGCTACGATTTCATCCCGGCCGGCAAAGGCGAAGCCATCCACAAAGACGTCACCTACGAATTCGAACAATATCCCGAGGATAAGACCGAAAAGGATCTGGAACGGCACGTCGCCCCGGCGATTCGGGGCCACATGAAGAACCTTCTTTCCTGCATTGCCACGCGGGAGAAGCCGGTCGCTGACATCGAGCAAGGTTACATCTCTACCGCGTCCAGCATTCTGGCCAATCTGTCCATGCAACTCGGACGCAGCCTGACCTGGGACGCTGCGAAGGGCCAAGTCGTCGCCGACGAAGAAGCCAACCGGCTGCTGCGACGTCCGTACCGCGCCCCGTGGGTTCATCCCGAAGCCTGACCCTTGATATTGATGAACATTGCCAGGTCGAGGAACACGATGGCTGAGGGATTGCCAACTGACGCGTAATGGCCAGTGAAGATTAATCGGCCTGTCTTTCGATCCACGCGGAACACCGCCACGTTGTCGCCCCGCTGGTTGCAGGAATAAAGAAACTTCCCGGCGGGATCGAAGTTGAAGCTTCGCGGATAATTTCCACGGGTCCATTCCTCGCCGACGAAGGTCAAGGTCCCATTCCTGCCGACGGAAAATATCCCAATGCTGTCATGCAATCGGTTGCCGGCATACACGAAACGGCCATCGCCAGAAACCATGATCTCGGAGCAGAAGTTGCTGCCGGCGAAACTGGACGGCAGACTGGAAATGGTCTGCCGCGGCGTTAGTCGGCCCTTCATGGCATCGTAGTCGAATAGGACAATATTCGAGCCCTCCTCCTGCAAAGAGTAGCACCAGCGTCCGTTGGGATGAAAGAAGAAGTGCCGCGGCCCGTCCCCGGGCGGCAGCGAGACCGCCGGCGGATCGTTGGGGGTGAGCACGCCGCTGCGCTCATCAAACTTCCAGACGAAGATCCGATCCAGGGCCAAATCGGCATGCAAAACGAAACGCCCTGAGGCATCAGCACGAATCATGTGCGCGTGGGTTCGGTCGTGCCCGCTGAAGGCGAAGCTTCCCGGCGGAGCGTTAGTGGCCTTCTTTGGTCCCAACGCGCCGTCATCCTGTTTGATGTCGGTCGCGGCCCCCAGGCCTCCGTCTGAGAGAATCGGCAACACCGCCACCGAACCTCCGAAGTAGTTGGCCACTAACACGAACCTTCCGGACGGATGAATGCTAACATAAGTGGGGCCAGCCCCGCCGGAAGGAACGGTGTTGAGCAGCGTCAACTGCCCGTCAGCGCGATTGATGGTGAAGGCGCTGACGGTGCCTTCGTTGCGTTCGCCCACACGGTCCGTCTCATTGGCAGAATACAGGCAAGTGCCGGTGGCATTCAGAGCCAGGCAACTCGGGCTGGTTTCCCGTTCATAGATGCCATCCAACGTCATGGCGCCAGTGGTGCGATCGACGTGATAGAAGTGAATGCCACGGCCATTTCCCGGCGGCAAATCCACCTGAGTCGGCAGCACATCCCGGAGTGGCGAGCTGAAGGTGCCCACATAGGCCATGAGCGGAGCGGCCTTCCTCGCTGGTGAATGTGCTGGAACCGCTCGCGCCCAAAGCGGCACGCCACCCGCCAGCACGGCCGAGGTTCTTAGAAAAGAGCGACGGGAAATTCCCGACGAAGTTCGAGGAACCGGAAATTGCATGGTTGAGTGAATGGTGAGAGAAGGTGGCGCCAACGTCGAGATAATTGCACGGAGACGGCGCATTGAAACCAAAAGAACGCCTTGAGCCAGGGCGTGATTCTGCTCAGCGGCCTTGCGACACCGACGAGAAACTCCGCGTTCCGCCGACGCCTCGCTTGCGGATCACACCTGCTCTGATCTATGCTGGCTGCGGCGGGTTGGTTCGTCATGCTGGACCAAACCAGCCGGGCCATGCGCGTACTCATAAAAAATGCTCTCGCTTCCACCGAAGCTAAAGACAATATCACTGTCAAAGGTTGGGTTCGGACCCGCCGCGATGCAAAAGGATTTTCGTTTCTTGAACTGAACGACGGCTCGTGTCTTACGGGGCTGCAAGTCGTCGTCGATGCGCAGGTCCCCGGCTATGTGGAGATTGCGCGTTTCACAACGGGCGCATCGGCGGTGGTGGAGGGAAACCTCGTGCCTTCCCCGGCGGCTGGCCAAAAATGGGAACTGCGTGCCACGCGCGTTGAACTGGCCGGCGAAGCCGATGCGACTTACCCGTTGCAGAAGAAAGGACACTCACCGGAGTTTCTGCGGACGATTGCCCATCTGCGGCCACGATCGAATCTTTTCGGAGCCATCTTTCGCACGCGCAGCCGGCTCGCTTACGCGGTCCATCAGTTTTTCCAGGAGCGCGATTTCGTGTATGTCCACACGCCGATTATTACCGCCAGCGATTGCGAGGGAGCAGGGGAGATGTTTCGCGTCACAACGCTGAAGGGAAACATAGACGAGAAGGCTGCCACCGATTTCTTCGGCAAACCGACCTATCTGACGGTGAGCGGCCAATTGGAAGGTGAGACTTTTGCCTGCGCGCTCTCGAACATCTATACTTTCGGTCCGACGTTCCGCGCCGAAAATTCCAATACCGCCCGGCACGCGGCCGAGTTCTGGATGATCGAGCCGGAGATGGCTTTCTGCGACTTGCAGGGCGACATGGACCTGGGCGAAGAGTTCATCAAATCAATGGCGAAATACACGCTGGAGCATTGCGCGGAAGACCTCGGCCTGTTTGCCAAGTTTGTCGATAAGGGCCTGCTGGAACGGCTCCGATTCGTGGTCGAGCGGCCTTTCCAGCGAGTGCCTTACGCCGAAGCGATCGAGATTCTGACTAAGTCCGGACACGCCTTCGAGTATCCAGTCAAGGACGGGCTGAACCTGCAATCCGAACATGAGCGTTACCTCACGGAAGTGCATTTCAAATCGCCCGTAACCGTCTTCAATTATCCGCGCGAGATTAAACCGTTCTACATGCGACTGAATGATGACGGCAAAACGGTCACGGCCATGGACTTGCTGGTGCCTGGGATTGGCGAGGTGATCGGCGGCGCGCAACGTGAGGAGCGGTTGGAGATGCTTCGCGAGAATATGCGATATCACAAGTTGCGCGAGGAGGATTACGGATGGTACGTCGACCTGCGCCGCTACGGCACGGTTCCGCACGCCGGCTTCGGAGCGGGCTTTGAACGGTTGCTGATGTTCCTGACCGGCGTCTCAAACATTCGCGACGTCATCCCTTTTGCGCGCACGCCGGGCAATGCGGAGTTTTGACCCTATGAACCTGGCCGCCGCCTTCGTTTCCTCCGCAGAACTTCGTCGGAACCGGCCTGCTTTGTTTTGGGGTGAGCAAATCTTTTCCTATGATGTCCTGTTCGCTCAAAGCCAGCACCTGGCTGGCCATTTGCAATCCAGCCTCAGCGTCAAACCGGGCGATCGGGTGGCGTTGTGGTTGAAAAACCGTCCGGAATTTGTGCCTGCACTCTTTGGCACGTTGATGGCGGGAGGCGTGGTCGTGCCGATCAACAATTTTCTCAAACCGGACGAAGTGAATTACATTCTGGCCGACGCCGGCATTGATATGGTCATCACCGATGCCAGCATGTCGGAGGCGCTGGCGAAGCTCTCGGCCCTTCGCCCGCAATTACGATTCTGGCACGTCGAGGAGTTCGGCGGGACGAATTGCACCAATGAAGCCCGTCCATTGCCCACCCGCTCTGAATCCGACCTCGCCGTGCTCATCTACACTTCCGGCACCACCGGCCGGCCCAAAGGGGCCATGCTCAGCCATGGCAACCTGCTCGCAAACGTGGAGAGTTGCCGGCAGGTTTTGGCGGCGGTCGAGGCAGACCGCTTTGTTGTCCTGCTGCCGATGTTCCACAGCTTCATGCTCTGCGTCGGGGTGATGCTGCCGTTGCTTGTGGGCGGTTCGATGGTGCTGATCAAATCGGTTCATCCGCCGAAAAATGTTCTCATGGAAATCCTTCATCATGAGGCGACCATTTTGCCAGCCATTCCGCAGTTCTTCCGCACCCTCGCCAACGCCCAGGTGCCCGAGAATTTTCCGCTGCGCGTCTGCATCAGCGGCGGAGCGCCGCTGCCGGCGGAGATTCTGCGCGAGTTCCGCGAAAAGGTTCCCGGAATCCCATTGCTCGAAGGTTACGGTTTGAGCGAAGCCAGCCCGGTGGTGAGCATGAACCCGTTAGCCGGTCCTTGGAAAGCCGGCTCTATCGGCGTAGCCATTCCCGACGTGGAAATATCGGTCCAAAGTGACGCGGGCGAGATTCTGCCCACCGGCCAAACGGGAGAAATTTGCGTGCGTGGCGGTAACGTGATGCTTGGATACTGGAACCAACCGGAAGAGAGCGCCCGAGTCCTGCGCAACGGCTGGCTTCTCACCGGCGACATCGGCCATGGGGACGCCGACGGCTTTTTTTACATCACCGATCGCAAAAAGGACATGCTCCTGGTCAACGGCATCAACGTCTATCCGCGTGAGATCGAAGAGGTTCTCTACAAATTCCCGGGCGTCAAAGAGGCGGCGGTGATCGGCGTGCCCGACGCGCGCAAGGGTGAGCATCCTCTGGCATTCGTCTCCGTGAATGAAGGCGTCCAGATCGAAGAAAAAGCCCTCCTGCAATTCGTTCGCGAGAAACTTGCCGACTACAAGGTCCCCCGCCAGGTCCGCTTCATGGCCGCGTTGCCCCGGAACGCGACCGGAAAGATTCTCAAGACTGCTTTACGGCAGCAAGCGGGGTGAAACTAATTGGATTCAGTTTCATAGATTCGTGGAGATTCGTGAAATTCGTGTCAAACCCTAGAAAACGGAAAACTAACAGAAGCAAACAAAGGAAACAAAGAACTGGAATCAACAGAAGCGCAAAAACTTCTTTGTTTCCTGAGTTCATCCTTGTTCTGTTAGTGTTAGCCTGCGTGATGCTCATTCATGCATCTACCGTTGCCGCCCCTGCTGAATTGCGCTGGCCGCAGTTTCGCGGCCCGGGTGGTTCGGGCGTGGCGGTTGGTTCGGATTTTCCGATACATTTTGGAGCCGAATCCAACGTGGTATGGAAGACCACTTTACCCGGCGGACATTCTTCTCCGTGCATTTGGGATAGCAAAATATTTGTCACCGGTCTCTCCGATGGAAAATTAGAAACGCTTGGCTTGGATCGGCACAACGGCAAAATCCTTTGGAGGCGAGCCGTCGAGCCTGGCCCAATGGAGAAGGGTTCGCGCAACAGCAACCCGGCGGCTGCCACACCCGTGTGCGATGGCAGCAACGTCTGTGTCTATTTCGCCGCCTTTGGTTTGATCAGCTACAACCTTGACGGCAAGGAGCAGTGGCGCAAACCGCTGCCCACGCCCGTCACTCAACATGGCGCCAGCAGTTCCCCGGTGATTGCCGGCGGCAAAGTGCTGCTGGCGTGCGACCAGGATCTTGATTCTTATTTGCTGGCCGTGGATGCGGCCACGGGCGCAACTTTGTGGAGGAATGAGCGCTCCGGTTTCCGGCGCGGTTTCTCGACGCCGTTGCCTTGGCCGCAGCATCATCCAGCGACGGCGATTGTCGCCGGTACGTTGCGATTGGTTGCCTATAATCTGCGGGATGGCACGGAGCAGTGGAGCGTGAGCGGCTTGCCCAACGAGATGGTCACCTCACCAGTGGCGGGTGACGATTTGATTTTTGTGGCGGGTTGGACGCCAGGAGCGGGCGTGAGCCGCCTTCCCAGGGTTGACGCTCTGCTCGAACAAGGCGATCGCGATCACGACGGACGGCTCACACGCGACGAAGCCCCGGCCGGTCCGGCCCGGCAGCATTTTCTTTATATCGACGCCGACAAGGACGGGTTCGTCACCCGCGCGGAATGGGATTCACTGGCGCGCATTTTCGAACAGTCTCAAAACGCACTGCTCGCCATCCGGCCGAATGGAACCGGCGACGTGACCGCCACCCATATCGCCTGGAAGCAAACGCGCGGTCTGCCATACGTTCCATCGCCGCTCTTTTATGACGGACGCATTTATCTGGTGAAGAATGGCGGACTGGCTTCCTGCTTTGAGGCGAAGACGGGCAAGGTGTTTTATCAAGAGGAGCGTCTGGGCGTGGTCGGCGATTTTTATTCTTCACCCATCGCTGCGAATGGAAAAATTTGCGTCGCCTCCCAGCCTGGCACCGTGGTGATCTACGAAGCGGGCGACATACTAAACGTCCTTGCCCGAAACTCCCTCGGCGAACCCATCATGGCCACTCCAGCCATTGTCGATGGCAAGCTGTACGTCCGAACTCGCGGGTATCTTTATGCCTTTGGACAGTCGAAATAAGTTCAGTGAAAAATTGCTTCTCTGTACAGTGTGGAGCGAAAGCGCCGGCAAGCCGGACGCACTCCGAACGCTAGCGCGAGTTTGTCGGCCTTGGGGTACTTTATCGCGAAGCGTTTGGAGTGCGTCCGGCTTGCCGGCGCTTTCGCTCTCCTAACACTGCACGCGACGAAGAGTCAAGGTTCATGGGTTCAATCACCCTTTGATTTCGGCACTAACCGCCGGCGTCTGAATTTTGATGTTGGTGGGTGTGGTTGACGGAACCAGGAAATACAGAAGATCTCTTATCACATCCAAGGCCGAGCGCTTGCCTGGTATTTCAGTCAAACGTCTGGGCGGTTGATAGATTCGGCGCGGGTCGTGGGACCTCAGTCATGCTTTTTCTCTTCGGCAGCGGGATTTGGAATAACGAACTCCGCCACTTGTTGCCGCGTCCTCCCCTCGGCCGCCAATTCGGAAAAACGAAGAATCAGTCTTTTCGTGTTGTTGGGAACGTTCGAGTCGAGCACCCAACCGGCTAATCGCCGTTGATGCGTTCCGTCAGAATTGGCCGCCGTGGCTCCGGCGAAAGCAGTGCCCGCCTTGCGAGTGCGCTCGTCGAAGACGTCCATCTGCGCCGAGGAGCACAGGCTTGTCGGCGTAGCCTGTTTACAAACAGTAATTGCGGCCAAGTTCGTCTCGCCAGCGCGAGCCGAACCGCCACCGACGCGACCCGTGCCATGCCACAATCCGAGATGGGCCGAATATGATGATAGCAAGTGATCGAGGAGAAACGATTGCCACAACCTCGGGCGGGGCATGTCATAGGAGTAGGTGGGAGCGTACGAAATGGAAACGATTTTCAACCAAGAGCCATCCGGCAACTGTTGCATTGGTGATGAATGGCTTTGGGAGTTGGTTAGCACTGAAATGGAAATGATGCCGGCGAGCACGATGCCGCCAGCCATTACTAAAACTTTTGCTCTCATGTTTTATCAGAGCGGCTTTTGCAGATAAGTATTAGTTAGGCGGCGGGGGAACGCAACTCTGTGGATCATTTACTTTGCTTGGGCGCAATAACGCTTTGAGTTGCAGCGGCGGTGTTAGATGTGGGCATTGACAAGGTCACGGTCCAGGTGCTCCGTGGCGGCGGGCTGCCTCCGCCACCGGAACGCGACGCCAACACAAGGAGTACGACAGCGATCGACACACAGACAGCAATAATGATAGGTTTGCGGTTCATACATTAAATAGACACCGGAGCTGGGTTGATTTGTATGGTATTTCTCGTGTCATAGTGAACCCAAAGAAGGTGGAACCTGGCACGCGACTTCCGCTGGCAGCGTGGCGGTGAAGGTTGAGCCTTTACCGACCTGACTTGTGACATTTATCTTGCCGCCCACCAGCTCGCATAAATTCTTAACCGTAGCCAGTCCGATGCCGTTGCGGTCCTTATAGATTTTGCGGATCTCGAAAGGTTTGAAAATCCAATCCATCCATTCGGCCGGGATACCACAACCGGTGTCCGTCATGGCAAAGGTGATCACCTCCTCCCCCGTGTGCGAGCGCGTCCGTCGAATTCGCAACTGAATAACTCCCCTCTCAGTAAACTTGTTAGCATTGCTTAGCAGGTCAACAAGTATTTGCTCGACCCAATGCCGTTGGGCGCGCATTACGCCAATATCAACGGGACAGTCAATCTCAAGAGTAACCGGACGCCCGTGAAGATGCTTGTTCCCAAGGGTCTCCAGAAACGCCGCAATCTCCAGCAACGAAAAAGTCTCTATGATTTCGTCCATGGCCTTTTCATACCAGTGCGACTCGCCACTTGCAAATTCATTTATTAAGGCCGGGCCGACCGTGCTTGGAGCGTGGACTGAAAGTCCACGCTGCTCCAAAGTGCGCACCGCGCCCTGGCACTAACAGTTGCGAAGCTATGGGGCATTGCTACGGTGCAAGCATTCATCGGAATTGATAAAACGTATGCGCCTGAAACCGGCTTTTATTCGAGCGACTGTGTTGGTTGCGCTGCTGTGCGCAACTGCCCCTAGGTCGCCAGCGGCTTCGGAGCCAATCGTCATTGATTCCACTCACCAATTGTTTCTGGACGATTATCTGATTGCTTCGATGACGCGGATGCAGCGGACGGTTGAGCCGGTGCAGAAGTTTGGTGGCAACCCGGTTCTTTGGCCGTCGGAAAGTTGGGAACCACCCATAGCCACGGTCTATGGGTCGGTCATCCGCGACGGGGTGAAGTTCAAGATGTGGTATAAATCCGGCATGGGGGTCGCGTATGCCGAGAGCGACGACGGCATTCAATGGAGCAAGCCGCGGCTGGACCTGACGCTGATCAAGGGCGCAAAAGCCAACATCCTCTTTACCAAGAAGAACAAGACAGAAGGGCCGGCGGAGTTTCCGTACTTTTACGAATTATTCGGGGTGCACCGCGATGATCGTGAGACCGATCCATCGCGCCGTTACAAGATGGGTTTTTTGGACATCGATTGGAAATACAAGGGAACGGATGGCGATCCGTGGCACAAAGGGCAGCGGCGCGGGCTGGGTGTGGCGGGCAGCCCCGATGGAATTCACTGGAAATCGATCGATCATTGGGCGACGGAGGCGATTGTTGATGGCGCCACGCATTGGATGTTCGATCCGGCGCGCCAGCGTTATATGCTTTATGGCCGCACGCGCAAGGCGTTGCCGGAAGTGGTGGCTGCGTGGTCCACGAATGACTGGTTCAGGAACTCGTTTTCGGGGCGCGCGGTGGCGCGGGTGGAATCGGCAGATTTTCTCAAGTGGGATTTTACCAGGCCGGACACCGCTCCGGTTGCGTTGACTGCCGATCTGAAAGACCAGCCCGGCACGGAAATATACTCGATGAAGGTGTTCCCATACCAAGACATTTACATTGGCCTGGTGCAGGCTTTCCACGCCACTCCGGAGGATGACACGCTCGACGTGCAGCTTGCAGTCAGCCGCGACGGCGTCCATTTCACCCGCGTCGATGGCCGGAGCGCTTTTATTCCGCTGGGGCCTATCGGCAGTTGGGATCGTTTCAATCTGTCTTTGGCTAACAATGACCCGATTGCGATTGGGGGTGACCTGCGCATCTATTACGGGGGGCGCATGTATCGGCATCCGCCCTACGCCGGTCCCGATCGGGGGCCTGAGAAGAGCGGTATTGGATTCGCGACGCTGAAGCGCGATCGGTTTGTGGCGTTGGAAGCGTCCTTCGACGGTGGTGAGTTGTTAACCAAGCCTGTCAGGCTTAAGGGCACCACTCTCCATCTCAATGCCAAGTGCGATTTCGGCGAGATTGTGGTTGAACTGTTGAAAGAGAATGGCGAAATGCTCGCTCGATCCAAACCGGTTGAACGCGACGGCCTGGATATTCCTGTCGAGTTGGCAAGCGGAGTGGTCCTGACGGACGGCTTGGTTCGGTTGCGCCTGAAAATCAAGAACGCACGGCTGTTTGCTTTGTGGTGCGGGAAATAAGTGTATGCCACAGATATGCCCCGTCATTGAGTTAGGAATCGTGCAGAGTTCCAGCCCCAGAGGGGCGGCATGTTTATAGATATTGATCTACAGAAATTTCCCAGCTCCGTTAGCAGCGGGATGGAAACCGGACATGCCGCCCCGATGGGGTTTTTTTCATTTTCCGGTTGTTTACCATAAACATGCCGCTCCTAACGGAGCTGGCGCTGGCCGCCCAAGACGCTCCTTTTCGCCCATTCTTATCGCTTCATTTTTCGCGCAATCGGGCTATACTCAGGGTAGTGAAAACCAAATACCCGGTGGGAACCGGTTAATGCGAGCATAATGTCAATCCGCTGGCCAGCCTTCCAGAAATTGCGCGATTTGCTGGAAGAGACTGCTCCGGAACCGGAGCAGATGCGGTCGCGCCTGCTCACGATTGAGCGCGACATCATCCTGCCGATCAAGGCGGTGGTCGTAGGGCTTCTTCTGTATTCGGGCCTGTTTTTTCCGCATTTGTTCGTGGATGTGACCACGCCGCGTTCGGTGGCGCAGGAGGTCATTCACCGCTTTTTTCTGATTTATCTGGTGATGAACGTGGCGGTGGCGATGGTGCTGCTCGCGCGCCGCAAGCTGCCTTTCATGCTGGTGCAACGCATTATCTTCAGCGCGAGCTTTGTCGATGGCGTTTTCCTGGCGGCCCTTATCCTCGTCACGGGCGGGTTCGACAGCGTGCTTTACTGGCTGTTTTTGGGGTTGGTGGTGCGCAACGCTGTCAGTCTGCCTCGGGCGATGCCGCAGATTATCCTGAATTTCTCCGCCAGTTTATGTTACGTGCTGGCGGGTGTTCTGGATGTTATCATTAGTAAAGCAATGTTGGATTATGAAGACACCGGGGGCAAGTTCCACCCATCTCCGGTCATCGCGGATACGACTGAACCCTTTCTGCTTCGTTTGATCGTGATCTGGCTGCTGAGTCTCGCCTGTTATGGAGTGCAAGTCCTGTTCGAGAAGCAACGCCAGGCGAGCGAGGAGGCGCGCGAGTTCAACAGCCGCCAGTCGCAATTGCGGTCCGCCGGACGCCTTGCCGCCCAGATCGCCCACCAGATCAAAAACCCGCTCGCGATCATCAATAATGCCGCTTACTCGTTGCAGAGGGCCATTCACGACGGCAAAGGAACCGGCCTGCAACAGCTCCAAATCATTCGCGAGGAAGTGGAGCGTTCGGACCGCATCCTCACCCGGTTGATGGGTTACGCCCAGTTGGCCGAAGGGCAAGTTGAAAGGCTCAGCGTTAGCCAGGAATTGGACCGGGCGCTGGCTGAAGTGTTCCCACCAGGAGCCAATTACGACGTGAAAATTGAAAGGGATTATTCGCCCTCCTTGCCGGCTTTACTCATGCAGCGCGGCCATCTTTCGGAAATATTGGTCAATCTGGTGCTCAATGCGCGCGAAGCGGTCAACGGCCATGGGCACTTGAAAATCTCCGCCCAGCCGGGGGTGGAGAATTCGGTGCTGATCACTGTCACCGACAACGGCCCAGGCATCCCCAAAGATCGTCTGGAAAGGATTTTTCAGCCGTATTATTCGACCAAGGAGAAAGGGACTGGCCTGGGGCTGTCAATCGTCAAGCACAATACTGAGATTTACGGGGGGGTGGTCCGGGTCGAATCAGAGCTTGGAAAGGGATCGAAGTTTGTCATACACTTGCCGACCAGAACCTTTATGAAGTTGCAGACATGAGCGCCGCCCTCCCACCAGTCCTTCTGGTTGATGATGAACGGAATATGCGCCGTTCGCTGGAAACCGTCTTGGCGGACGAGGGTTATCGACTGAAAGCAGTCGAGAGCGCCGAACTGGGGCTGGAATTGCTCGGGCGCGAGAAGTTCTTCATGATCATCACTGACGCCCACCTGGGCGGGATGTCCGGCTACGAGTTTTTGCACCAGGTGCGGCGAGGTTGGCCGCAGGTGCCGGTGTTGATGATCACAGCCTACGCCACACCGAAGCTGGCCGTTGAGGCGATTCAGTCAGGAGCCATCGATTACGTCTCAAAACCCTTTGCGCCGGAGGAATTGCTCCACGCCGTCGCTCGTTGCGCCGAACGGCACCGGTTGCTCGAGGAAAATGCCGCGTTGCGCGCCCGCTCTGGAAGCGAGCCTTACAAGCTGGAGCAAATCATCGGCGACTCGCCGCGCATGGTCGAGTTGCGCAATCTGATCCAAACCGTCGCCCCATCCAACGCGACCGTCTTGATCCTTGGCGAAAGCGGTACGGGCAAGGAACTCATTGCCGGGGCCTTGCACAGCCTCAGCCAGCGGCGGGACAATCCTTACGTTCGCATCAATTGCGCGGCCATTCCCGAAGCGCTGCTCGAGAGCGAACTTTTTGGCCACGAGCGAGGGGCCTTTACCGGCGCGGTCAAACAGAAATCTGGACGCGTCGAAGAGGCGGACGGCGGGACGATTTTCCTGGACGAGATTGGCGACATGAGCCGGCCATTGCAGGCCAAACTGCTGCGGTTCCTCGAGGACGGCACGTTCACCCACGTCGGGGGCAATCAGGAACTGAAGGTCGATGTGCGGCTGATCGCGGCCACCAACCGCGACATCATCGAAGCAATTGGCCAAAATCAGTTTCGCGAGGATTTGTTTCATCGCCTGAACGTGGTGCAATTCTGTCCGCCTCCGCTGCGGGAACGCCGGGAGGATATTCCGCTGCTGGCGGACCACTTTCTGCGCCTGTTCGGCACGACCATGAACAAGCCGATCGCCAAAATGGCGCCCGACGCCCGGCAAAGGCTCATTTCGCACAATTGGCCGGGCAACGTGCGTGAATTGCGCAATGTCATCGAGCGGGCGGTCATACTCGAAGGGACGTCGGAAATCCAATCCCGCAGTCTACCCGATTTTCACCTTGAAACGCGCCTCCGTAAAGCCGAGTTGCCAGCGGTTGCGGCCAGCCAGTCAATTGATGAAGTGATGAACGGTTTTGAACACGACCTGATTCTCCAGACTCTCGAACAGCACCGGTATAACTTGACTAAGACGGCCGAACACCTTAAAATCAGCCGGCATGCCCTGCGTTACCGAATGCAACGATTGAATATTCATGTCGGCCCCGAAGCCGAAGACGAAACCGCTCTATCTACAGGAAAGGAAACCCCGCCATGTTAACACGATTCATCATTTTGGGCGCCGCTGACCCGCTGGATACGAACATTCTTCCAGAGGCCCGGCCCGTAAATCTTTTTGGCCTCGGCCTTCGCGAGATCTTCTTGGTCATTGGCGTAGCGGTTGTGCTTGGCCTTCTCCTCTTCTTGTGGGCCTATTTGACTCATAAGCGCCGCCGTCACCACCATACCGGCGATCAACTGTCCAGGCCCATCTATCGAGCGGAAAAGATGACCCCAGAACAATCGGCCAAACGCATGAAGATGAAAAAGAGACGACGGCACCATCCGGACAATTTGCCCCGGAATCCTACCCTGGGCGAAACCGGCGGCTTGCCCCCAATCCGGCCCGACGAACCGCCCCCCGAAACGGCTCCGCAATCCTAGATGCAAGGCAACTATTCTTCAGGCGGAGCGCGGCTGTCCCCAGCCGCAGCAGCTACAGACTGGTTCGGCTGCCTACACGGACTAGGTAGAGCCTGTCCCAAACCGGTCGAGTGCAGGGCCTTTGTCGAAAATCCGCTAGAATTCGACAAAGTTTGCGACAAAGTTTGCGACGAAGGTGAGGAAACAAGACCATTGGGATGCGCATTAAGTGAAATGCTGCGGCTGGGGACAGTCGCGCTCCGAGCCTGAACCATGCAAGAAAGCCAGGCTATCACGCGCAAAAGCGCCTCGAATCTGGCCCTGGCATTCGTGCTCCTGCCGAAAGCCAAACGCGAAGGCATGTCCGCTCTTTATGCCTTTTGTCGCGAAGTCGATGATGTCGCTGACGAAGAAAGCTTGCCGGTCGAAGAGCGGCGGGCGCAGTTGGCGCTGTGGCGGGCCGATATTGCGCGCGCCTGCGCAGAGGGAGTTCCACAGTTCCAGGTCAATCGGGAATTAAAACCGTTTATCCACCAGCATCATCTTCCTTACGATCTTTTCGACGAATTGATTCGCGGTGTGGAAATGGACCTGGACATCAAGCGCTACGAAACTTACCAGGATCTCGAACAGTATTGTTACCGCGTGGCCTCGGTCGTGGGGCTGCTCAGCATTGAAATCTTCGGCTACCGAAACCCGGTCTGTCGCGATTACGCCAACTACCTTGGCAAGGCGCTGCAACTGACGAACATTCTCCGCGACGTCCGCACGGACGCCGAGCGGGGGCGGATTTATTTGCCGCTTTCCGAACTGGCCCGCTTTGCCGTGACGGAGGAGGAGATTCTGCGGCTGCAATACTCCGACCGGTTTAAAAACCTCGCGTCCAGCGTCGCCGAAGAGGCCCGGCGCTACTATCAACTGGCCCAGAAAACTTTGCCGCCGGAAGACCGCCGCTCGATGGGCGCCGCCGAATTGATGGGCTCGGTTTACTGGCGCCTGTTGCGCAAATTGGAATTGCAGGCCTTTGATGTCTTTGGCCCGCGCCCGACCCGGCTGAGCAAACTTCAAAAAACTCTGCTCATCGGGCGCACCTGGTATCGGCTGCTCTCGGGCACCATGGTGCCAAATTACGGAACTCGGTAAACCGCCCGCCGGGAATTTGTCCAAAGTCCAACGGTCCAATTGTTCCTTTCAATCCCAACGCACAGAAAACATAGAACGTGTGGAATAGAATCATGAGAATCTATCCGCGCTTGCGGCTGGGTTGGGGCGCAAGCACGAGTTCGTTTTCCGATCTGAGCCTGACCGGTTCGCCGCCATGGTTTGGCTAATTCCTGCATATCTCATGGAGGGCCCACAACGAAGTGGCGGGTCCAGTCGTGACCCTCTGGTGGATTAAAAGCAAAGAAGGCTTCACCCGCGTTCAAATAGGGCCCGCTGCAACCGATACAGCTCCAGGAACCCGAATATTGATAGGAGCTGTAGCCATTCAATGAATTTACAAACTGATAAACGACTGTCTGCGCTGTGGGGACGCCATAGCCTAAGTCGGGGCCACCATAGAAATCATAGAGATAACCCGCTTGAGGAATGACCGAACTTCTAATCGAGAAGGTGAGCGGAACAAACAATGTGGAATTCAATTGCACCTCGCCGACGAAGGTGGCGGTGAAGGGGACCATCGTTGAAATGAATGCCCTTTCGCCCGGATTGAGAGTCGCTGCGCCGTCTGAGCTCCACGTGCCGCCTGCAATTTGCTCGGATAAAAAGCCCCCAAGCGAATTATCGTACTTGTAAACGACCGTGAGGTCAGCCGTCGTTCCAACCGGGAACAACGATTTCAGCGAATTATCCGGCAGATTGTTCACCTGGTTGGCAATCAAAGTGAAACCCCGTGAGACAGGGACGTTCATATAACCGACAATATTGCTCGAAAAGAGCGTTTCGCCACCACCCAGGTTCAGCCGGTAGAAGTTCGCTCCCGTGCCGCAGACGCTCACGGGAAAGGGACTGCTCGCGCCGGTTACCGGCATCCAAGTAGCAGAACCAAGTGTCGAATTTGTCTCCAGCACATCCGCTGCGTTTG
>Ga0247668_1000147_pt1 | contig 20264 bp, 13 predicted proteins | sample CNK09_metaG_FD_182737 | JGI IMG/M metagenome (GOLD analysis project Ga0247668, IMG submission 182737) | Soil microbial communities from Purdue University Martell Research Forest, Indiana, United States - CNK09 | ecosystem: Environmental > Terrestrial > Soil > Temperate forest > Bulk soil...
CTCGCCGGCAATCAGGATTCCCGGTGGGCCGCCACTGTCGGCGACGGCACCGGCCGCACCGCGGCGCCTGCGGAGATCGATCCGCACGGGAAGCAGCTTCGGAAAGTGGGCCACCAGACCGCCGGAGCCCGACTGACCGCCACCGTCGAGAATGGTCTCGGCGCGCGCGAGGAGGGACTGGGTACGGAAGGCATCGGCGTGCGCCTCGCGGATGGTGTCGGCCAGAAGCGAAATGTTGATGGCGTTGGATGAGGAATGAGGCGTCTTGACCGTCAGCTCGCCCAGGTTGATCTCGTCGAGCTCGAGGACGGCGGCCACCTTCTGCAGGACATTGATCGAGACATTGGCCCCTTTCTCGAGTGCGGCGAGGTGACGGCGGCTCACATCGGCAAGGCGAGCCAGCCGGGCCTGGGTGAGGCCTCGTTTGATTCTGGTCGAGCGTACGATTTCTCCGAGCATGGGCGAAATAGTAACGTATAAGTTACTAGCTTCCGGCAATGTAAGCAACTAACGACGGTTGCTACCGCCCGTGACCTCAGAGGGTTTTCAGTTCCCTCCATCGCCGGCCCGGGCGGTTGCGAAGCCGCCGCTGCCGACACAGACTCGCATAAGGGGTGACGAAATCGAGGATTTCCACCCCTGGTGGAGCAAAAAAAGTTTGACAGGAAAAAGGAACATGGGGTGATGATTGCTCAGGAACGAAGGCACGAAGGCAGGATTTTGCGCTTTGAATGCCAGAATTGACCGTTTTTCGCTCAACCAGTCCGCCCGTACGCATTGACACATATCCTGCATCGGCATACGATACATATATTGCACATGCCGACACGACTCGAGCAGTACTTGAAAAGCCGCGGGATCAAACCGGCACACCTCGCACGCGAATCGGGGTACAGCCGCCAGCACCTCTTGCGGATCCGAATGGGACGGATGGAACCGACACGCCGCTGTATCGCCGCAATCGTCGCGGCCTGCCGGCGTCTGGCACATGAGCCGGTACGGGCCAACGAACTGTTCGATCTGGAAGAAGAGGTGCGCTAGGCCGCAAACCGGTGCGGAATCCTGCACGTTGCGCTACGCCGCGTAGAGACTACGAGTAGCGAACGAAGACGCGAATGGGAGGCAGATTACCAAAGTCACGTTTGAGAGTCGGTCTACATCCTGGAGAGTTCATAACTGGGAGGGTAGCGTGGTAGCGCGGTTGCGCGGTCTCGCGGTGCGAAACGCTCTGCGATTGATCGCCGAGCGAAGCACCCCGTGACCGCGAAACCGCGAGACCCCGCAACCCCCTCCTCTCAGTCGCCACCGATCGGCGGTCCCGGTGGAACTTCCGGTAGTTTCGGCTGCGTTCGCGGCTGATCGGGACGTTCGAGGAATCGCGTGATGTCGTCGCGCAAGGCGTGACGGTGCGCGAGCTCGGCGTCATCGCGGATGCCCACATCGCTCAGCTTCGCGGCGAACCGCCGCAATCCTTCGCTCGCTTCGGCGCGCACCTGCGAATCGGCGTCGCGATTTGCGGCGAGATCCATGAGGCGCGTCGCGGCCAGACGCGCCGCCGCGCGCATGATCGCGCCGCGGTATCCGGTTTCGCGGCGGGTGACCGCGGCGATGACATCGTCGACGACCTCGTTGAAATCGGGATTGGCGGCATCTTCGGCGTGGAACTGCACCAGCCGGGCGGCCCGGCGCGCATCGAGGAGCGCGGCCAGGGTGATGTCGGCGGACGACATCGCCGCGCTGACCGGATCGAAGGCCGGCGTCGTATGGTGCTCGAACAGCTCGGTGTTGCTGGTGACGTCGACGTTGCCGCGCGGCGGGATCAGACTGATGATGCGGGGCGGGATCTCGAGGAATTCAGGATCCAGCGTCGAGAGAACGGCGGTGAGGGCCTCGCGCTGCGTGGCGGCGGGAAGAATGCGGCGCGTCGGCGTCGGAACGAGTCCCCCTTCCTCCTTCACGCTGTAGGTGTAATCGAGTCCGCCGATCGACTTGGCCGCCGCTTCGAGCTGGTAGCGGTGGTGAAGGTAGAGCGGCACGAGCATCTCTTCGAGCTCGGCCAGCGGCGTTCCGACCGGAATGTTGCGCAGCCCGAATTGCGACAGCGCGATGCGCCGCACTTCGATCTCATGGCGCAGCATGGCCACATTGTCGCCGGGCGAATCCCACACCGATGCCCGCGGATGCGCGGCACTGACCGGACGCGACTCCGGATCGGTGATGAAGAGCGGCGCCTCGCGGACGATGCCGTCGAGCTCGCGCTCTTCGGTCCCCGGGGCGAACTGCGCGTACGCGTAGCGGATCACCCACTTGTCGTAGGAACCGATGCCGGTGGCGTACGCCTCCGAGAGGTCGAGCTTCCCGCCGGTGATCTTGATGTAAGGGGACGGATAGTCCATCACCGATGCCCGGCCGTAGCTCGACGCGGCCATGTTGTGATCGAGGCCGAGGGTGTGGCCGGTCTCGTGCGCGGCGAGCTGGCGGATGCGCGCCAGCGCCATCATCGACGGCGAGGTTGCCGGATCGAGCGCGGAGAGCGCGCGGTCGTGCGTCTCATCGAACTGCGGGACCAGTCCTTCTGCGATCATCACGTCCTGGCGGATGCGCAACGACCCAAGCGTCACGTTCCCCTTGAGGATCTCGCCGGTGCGCGGGTCGATGACCGCGGCGCCGTACGACCACCCCCGCTGCGCGCGATGAACCCAGTTGATCATGTTGTAACGGATGTCCATCGGGTCGGCGTCTGGCGGGAGCACCTTGACCTGGAAGGCGTTGCGGAAACCGGCGGCTTCGAAGGCCTGGCTCCACCACGAAGCTCCCTCGATCAGCGCGCCGCGGATCGGCTCCGGCGCGCCGGCGTCGACGTAGTAGACGATCGGCTCCACGGGCTCGGAGACCGCGGCGGCCGGATCTTTCTTGATCAACCGATGCCGTGCGATCCACTGCTTCTCGATCGGTCCGGTAAACGGGCTGGCGTAGTCGAAGAAGTCGACGCTGAAGACGCCGACGCGCGGATCGGCGCGGCGCGGCATGTAGCCCGGCGGCGGGAGAGCGACCAGCGAGTGATGCTCGCGGACGGTGACGCTGTCGGCGATCGGCGTGACGCCACTGACGAAGTTGCCCGGCCGCTCGCTGGTCTGAAACGTCAGGATCGCTTCCACTTCCGTGTTGCGAGGAAACGCTTTCGTGCGCGGCAGGTAGATGGCGCTGCGGTTCCTGTCGAGCGTGTAACTTCCCTGCTGCGTCTGGCGCAAGGTGCGCGTCACGCCTTGCTGATCGCTGAGAAAAAAGTCGGTGGCATCGACGAGGACGGACGCCGTGTCGCTCGCTTCGACTTTGAACGACCACATCACCGACCTTGCAAAGGAATCGGCGACCGCGCGGCGCTCCGCGTCATCGACGCTGATGGCGCGGAAACGATAGTTCGTCGCCGTCATCAGCACCTTCGGGCCAACGCGGTCGAAGGTGACGATCTGGGTCTGCCCGAGGAGGCCGCGATCGAGTCCGATCGGATTCGAGCCGACGCCGGCCGGGAGCGAGGACTGATACAGCAGCTCTTCACCGAAGCGGGAGATCTGCATGAACAGCTTGCCGTTCTCCGCATCCCAGAAAAGGGGAATGTAGCCGTCCAGTTTCTGCAGCTTGGCGGTCTTCGATTCGATGGCCGTTTTTTCAGGGACTGTCGCCGGCTTCGGCGGTGTGGTCGTCGTGCAGGCGGCGAGCAGAAGGAGCGTTGCGGCGAAGCGTTTCATGAAGAGAATTTTGTCACGCGGAGGCGCGGAGATCGCGGAGAAAAGCCATTCCTCCTCCGCGCCTCCGCGCCTCCGCGTGATCACGTTCTCTTTATCGTCTCAACGCCATGCATATAAGAATGCAGCACATCCGGCACCCGCACCGAACCATCCTCGTTCTGGTAATTCTCGAGGATGGCCACGAGCGTTCTCCCGATCGGGAGGCCGGAGCCGTTCAGCGTATGCACGTAACCGCTCTTCTTCTCCGCCGTGCGATACCGGATATTGGCGCGCCGCGCCTGGAAGTCGAGGAAGTTCGAGCAGGAGCTGATCTCGCGATAAGTCTCCTGTCCCGGCAACCATACTTCCAGGTCATACGTCTTCGCCGCGGTGAAGCTCATATCCCCTGTCGAGAGCGTCACGACGCGGTAATGCAGTCCGAGCGCCTGCAGCACCGCCTCCGCGTCGGCGGTGAGCTTCTCGTGCTCTTCCCATGACGTCTCCGGCGTCGTGAATTTCACGATCTCGACTTTCTCGAACTGGTGCTGGCGAATCAGACCGCGCGTGTCCTTCCCGTACGATCCCGCTTCGCTGCGGAAGCACGGCGAGTAGGCGGTGTAGAGGCGCGGCAGCGTCGCCGCATCAAGAGTCTCCTCGCGATGAAGATTCGTGACCGGGACCTCAGCGGTCGGGATCAGGTAGTAATCGCGATCGGTCAGCTTGAAGAGGTCTTCCTCGAACTTCGGCAGTTGGCCCGTGCCGCGGAGTGAATCGGCGTTGACCATGAACGGAGGGACGACCTCGACGTAACCCTGCTGCTCGTGAACGTCGAGCATGAAGTTGATCAGGGCTCGGTTGAGCTTCGCGCCGGCACCGGAGAGGATGGAGAAGCGGGCTCCGGTGATCTTCGTGGCGCGCTCGAAGTCGAGGATGCCGAGCGCTTCACCGATGTCCCAATGCGCTTTCGGCGTGAAGGAAAACGCCGGCTTGTCGCCCCAGGTGCGGTCGATACGGTTGTGCGTTTCGTCCGGACCGATGGGAACCGATTCGTGCGGAACATTGGGGAAATAGAGCTCGACGTTGCGAAGGTCGGTCTCGATCCCGGCCAGGCGCTCGTCGAGCTTCTTGATGTCCTCGCCGACGCGCTTCATGGCGGTGATCAGCGCGGGATTGTCCTGGTTGTTCTTCTTGAGATTGGCGATCTCCTGCGTGGCCGTGTTGCGCTGTGCTTTGAGCGCTTCGACCTGGGCGATGGTGCGGCGGCGTTCGGCGTCGAGATCGAGGAAACGCTCCAGATCGACGTTCGCACCACGGTTTTTCAGCGCGATGCGATAGGCGTCCGCATGTTCGCGGAGGTATTCGCGGGAAAGCATGGCCGGGGATTCTACGGCATCAGTGTCGCGCGGCGCGCGAACGGACCGGCGATGCCATCGCCGGTATCGGATCGGTCAGGTCGCCGGTGATCACCAGCGCATAGCTCTGACGCGAACCGAAGCCGAGATGGGACGCGGTCACCGAGATCGTGTAGAGACCGGCCGATGGCGGATTGATCGAGACCACTTCCACATTGTTCAGGCGATCGGGCTGACCGGGATGAAGCGATTCGTTGCCGAGGAGCGTGGCGCCGGTGGGGTCGGTAACGCGAAGATCGAGATCGTTCACCAGTTCGGACGTCGGATCGGAGACGCCGCGCGGCGTACCGGCGGGATCGGTCCAGACCAGCACGACTTTCAACGGCGCGTTCGCCGAGGCATTCAGGTGCAGTGTGGCGGTCTCGCCCTGCGCCAGCCCCTGCGTCAGAGGCACATCGACGACGCGCGTGCGGGCGCCGTCGCCGGGAAAGTAGAGCGCATCGTCGAGCACCGGGAAACCGAAACCCTGGTCGTAGGATGGGACCGGCTTCGCCGGGGCGACGCCGACGTTGTAGATCCAGTTGTTGGGCACCGCGCGCGCCGCAGCGATCAGCGTCGCCTTCAGCAGTGCCGCGCTCGGGACAAAGGCGTTCGACGGCGTGGCCACGCCCGTCGGATAGAACCCGTCAATGAAATACTGGCGTACCAACGCCGCCTCGCCCGCGACCGCAGGCGCGGACCACGACGTCCCCGACTGCGTGCTCGTCGGGCACGCGTGCGAGGAAATGTTGCCGTCGCTGTCGGCGGCCAGCACGATCGCCGGCGCTACGAGATCGGGCTTGATGCGGCCGTCGCGCGTCGGGCCGATGAGCGAGAACGGCGTGAGGACGTCGTCGAACCGGTTGGCGTAACGCGTCCCGCCCACCTGCAGCGTGTTCTTCGCGCAGCCGGGGGCAGCCAGCGAGCTGGCCGGCGGCGGCGAGTTGCTCGCGTAGTTGCCGGTATCGAAGACGAGGAGCATGTCGGGATGCGACCAGACGAAAGCGTCGACGTCGCGGGCCCCGGCGGAGTAGTTCGCCGTCGGCGCCGGCAATACGGACGGCGTCCCCTGACGGTCGCCCCATGAGTTCGAATGGATGCGCGCACCCTGTTTGTACGCCTGCTCCAGGATCGGCGTCAGATTGACCGGACAGCCGAAGCCGGGGCGCTGGCTGCAATTGTCGCCGCCGATGAATCCACCATCCTGCACGATCAACTGAGCGCCGGGAGCGATGCCGTCGGCGCCATCGTCAAAGCGAACCGGCACATGACTTCCGGCGGCTGCGACCCCGGCGGCAAGCGTGCCGTGCTCGGCATTGTCGTAAGCGGTAGGGCTGCTGGGGTCGTCACAACCGGAGGCGTTGGGAAACTGATCGCACGAGTAGAGAAAATCGTAGGCGATCACTTTGCGGCGGCTGCTGTCGACGTTCGACGAATTCAGTCCCCCCTGCGGCGAGCCGGTGTTGATCGGCGGCCGCGATCCATCGGGCTCGGCGAAGTAGCAGCTATCCCAGTCGAGCCCGGTATCGAGGACGGCGATGATCTGCCGCTGCCCAAAGATGCCGTGATCGAACAGCGGCGTCGCCCCCGAGCCCCATCCCGACTGGACGGAACGAAAGGAGATGTTGTCGGCATACGCCGCGGACGCGAGGAGCACCAACGTCGCAAATAACTTGCGCATCGGCGAAAGGAACGATGGAGGGCGCTCCTGTCATTCCGATCAACGGAAAACCAGTTGTCGGTTGTCGGTTGTCAGTTGTACAACCGAGAACCGAGAACCGACAACCGCGAAGCCCTATCATTGATTACTACCTTGCGTACCCTCCTCGCCATCGCCGCCCTCATCGCTCCTGCGCTGACCGCGGCGGACTACGTCCCCGACAACACCTGCACGACGTGTCATGCATCGAAATACGCCTCGTACCAGGGAGTGGGGATGGCGCAGTCGATGCGGCGGCCGCGGGCCGAGGTGCTGATCGAAGACTTCCGCAACGCGAAGTTCTTCCATCAGCCGTCGCAGAGTCATTACGAGATGGCCTGGAAGGATGGGAAGCTGCTCTTCCGGCGGTACCAGATCGACGCCGGCGGGCAACGCATCAACTCGATCGAACAACCGGTCGACTGGATCCTCGGATCCGGTCATCGCTCGCGCGTTTATCTCTATCGCACGCCGAGCGGTGAGATGTTTCAGCTCCCGATTGCCTGGTACACGCAGGAGCACGCCTGGGGGATGGCCCCCGGCTACGACCGCGCCGACAATGACGGCATCACGCGGCCGGTTCGCCGCGAATGTCTCTTCTGCCACAACGCCTATCCCGACGTACCGGCCGGGAGCGACGCGCATTGGATGCCGCAGCGTTATCCGGCCGTGCTCCCCGAAGGTACGGGATGTCAGCGATGTCACGGGCCGGGCGGCGACCACGTGCGCATGGCCATGAGCGGCGAGAGCAACGCCGCCGTGCGCGCCGCCATCGTCAATCCGTCGCGCCTGCCGCCGGCGCTGCGCGACGCGGTCTGCTTTCAATGTCATCTGCAGCCGGCCGTGGCCATGATCGGCGTGCGGCGCTTCGATCGCGGCGACTATTCCTTCCGTCCGGGTGAAGCGCTCGGCAGCTACATCCTCCACGTCGACATCGACGAGCCGGGACGTCCGCCCGCGCAGCGCTTCGAGATCAACCATCACGCCTATCGCCTTCGGCAGAGCCTCTGCTACATCAAGGGGGGAATCACCTGCATCTCCTGCCACGATCCGCATCAGCCGTTGAAGAAGGATCCCCGCCTTGCGAACGTCGTTTCCGTCTGCCTCGGCTGTCATCAGCGGCACACCGAATCGAACGACTGTGTGAAATGCCACATGCCGGCGCGGAGGGCGCAGGATGTCGTGCACGTGGTCATGACCGATCACCGCATCCAGCGCCGTCCGTCGCCGGGCGATTCCGTCGCGCCACTAGCCGAGCACGAGTCGCATATCGATGATGTCCGGTTTCTCGATCGCGCCGAAGTGCCGGAGGGTCCGCTCGGCGAGGTCTATCGCGCCGTCACCATCCTTCGAGCCATGCCTCGCAACGACGCGGCCACGAGCTTTCTGAGCAGGCATCTCGATGTGACGCCGTCGATCGTTCCCCGTCTCGATCTCATCGCCGCGCAGTTGCAGCAGCGCCATTTCCGCATCGCTCTCGATCTGATCGGCGCCCTCGGCGATGCGGCGATCCTCAATCCGCGTCTGCGCGACTGGCGAGGGACGGCGGAAGTCGGAATCGGATCGACAGCCGACGGACTGGCCGACCTGCGCGCGGCCATGGAGGCCGACCCGGAGATCCCCGAGTATCAATTCAATTTCGCCGCGATCCTCCATCGCTCTGGCCGCGATGCGGAGGCCCTTCCTCCGCTGACGCGTGCGATCGAATTGCGTCCGAACTTCACCGCCGCCTGGATCATGCGCGCCGAAACCTTCACCGCCCTCGGCCGCCGCGACGAAGCGATCGCCGACCTCCGCCGTGCACTGGCCGTTGATCCTCGGCAGTCGCGCGCGTACGCGATGCTGGTTACCCTGTTGAAAGAATCCGATCAGCCCGCCGAGGCAGAGCGCTGGCGGAAGCAGGGGGAGTTGGTGAAGTGATCGCGGCGTAGGTAACGGTGCACGAGCGATTCACAGCGCACCACCATCACCACTGTCATCCTGAGCCGGTTAACGGCGCGTTTTGGCGCCGGTGAAGTGGAGATGAACCCGCGATAGGGGTTGCTGAAGAATCAATGACTTACGAGGAGGTTCATTAGAAGCCGCCGGAGCCGCGTAATCGCGGAGCGATTGCGCGGCGGAGGACGGTCGAAGGACCCCCAAGTTGTATCCCGGTTGGGCGGCGGAATAGTCGACATTCCCCCACCCTGTCCGGGTTTCAGGCTGGGGGTCCTTCGACCGTCCTACGCTGCTTCATCGCTTCGCGACTCGCAGCTCCGGCGGCTCAGGATGACAGGCAAACGAAAACGCCCTAATCCGTTTGCGGCGCAGCCGCGCGTATCCCCCGAAATGTAACATCACCGACCGTTGTGACACCTATACTGACGCTCCGGTCAGTTTTCTGCCCACGGGAGTCAGATGGCCACCACCAAGGGAGCAATCGTCGAGCAGTTCCGCTGCCAGTCCATTCGCGAGGCGGCCATGCGCGTCGTCTCCCGAAAAGGGTACGACCACGTCACCGTTCAGGACATCGCCGACGAAGCCGGTGTCGCCAAGGGCACCGTCTACCTCTACTTCAAGTCGCGCGAAGACGTGCTCGAGAAGACCATGTCCTTCTCGTTCGAGGACTTTCACATCCTCATCCGCGAGGCGATCGGGCGCGGCACCACCTTTCACGAGCGCGTCGAACAGGTCGTCCGGGCGCAGCTCGAGTACTTCGAGCAGCAGCAGGAGTTCTTCCGCCTCTATCTGGCCATGGCCGAGCCGCTCGGGGAGCGGCGCCTGCGCAAGCACGCCTCCTACCGGACGCACATCGGGCAGCTCGTGTCGATGGTGGAGATGGCCGTCGAAAACGATGAGGTCCGGGCGCAACCTCCGGAACGGATCGCCATCGCCCTCGCCTCCGTCGTCCGCGACATCGGCCTGCAGCGGATGACCGAGAAGAACAAGCGGCCCATCGCCGAAGACATCGAATTCGTCCGCGACTTCATCTGCCGCGGCATCGCCACACCCGAGGAGAAATCAGAATGAAACGATCCGCCGCCGCCCTGCTCATGATCCTCTCGCTCGGCGCCATCGCCTGCGGCAAATCGGAAGCGGCCAAGACCGCCGCCCCTCCCCCCAACGTCATCGTCGCCTCGGTGATCCAGCGCGATGAGCCGATCTATCGCGAATGGATTGGTACGACGGAAGGGGACGTCAACGCTGAAATCCGTCCGCGGGTGGATGGCTATCTCCTGCGGCGTGTCTACACCGAGGGAAGCTTCGTCCATCAGGGCCAGGAGCTGTTCGAGATCGATGCGCGGCAGATGCAGGCGCAGTTGCAGCAGGCCGAGGCCAATCTGGCCCAGGCGCAGTCGGGGCTGACCAAGGCCGACCGCGACGTGGCCCGCTTCGAGCCGCTGGCCGCGCAGAAAGCCATCAGCCAGCAGGAGCTCGACAACGCCCGCTCCGCGCAAAGTGCGGCGCGCGCCAGCGTCGGCGCCTTGCGCGCGGCCGTCGAACAGGCCCGCCTCAACCTCTCCTGGACCCACGTCACCTCGCCGATCGGTGGCATCGCCGGCATCGCCCAGGCGCAGGTTGGCAACCTCGTCAGTCCGCAGACCGTTCTGGCAACCGTCTCGCGCGTCGACCCGATCCGCGTGCTCTATCAGATGAGCGAGCAGGAGTACCTGCAGTTTCAGAACGATCCGGCCATGCGCAACGCCCCGCTGGAGCTCGTCCTCTCCGACGGCAGCACCTTCCCGCAAAAGGGGCGCGTGCTCCTCTCCGGCCGCGACGTCGACGTCAAGACCGGCACCATCGCCACCATCGGAACGTTTCCGAATCCGGGCAACCGGCTCCGTCCCGGCCAGTACGCGAAGATCCGCGCGGCCACGGAGATCCGCCGCGGCGCGATCCTCGTGCCGCAGCGCGCCGTCAACGAGATGCAGGGCGGATATCAGATCGCGGTCGTCGGCGACGGCAACAAGGCAACCATCCGCAGCGTGCATGTGGGCCCGCAGCTCGGCAGCCTGTGGCTCATCGATCAGGGCCTGAAGCCCGGCGACCGCGTCGTCATCGAAGGGTTCTCCCGCGTGAAGACAGGCATGCCGGTCGCGCCGAGCGAAGCTCCGGCGGCGGGAACAAGGTAATCAGCGATGGCTCGCTTCTTCATCAATCGACCCATCGTCGCCATCGTCATCTCGATCGTGACCGTCCTCGGCGGACTGATCGCGCTGCTCGGCCTTCCCATCGAACAGTTCCCCGACATCGTTCCGCCGCTCATCCAGATCGCCACCTCCTATCCCGGCGCCGACGCCCTGACCATCGAGCAATCGGTGGCCACGCCGATCGAGCAGCAGATGAACGGCGTGGAGGACATGCTCTACCTGCAGTCGGTCAACGCCAACGACGGCACGACCAGCGTACGCGTCACCTACGACGTCGGCACCGACCGCAACACCGATCAGGTCAACTCGCAGAACCGCGTCTCGCAGGCGCAGCCGAATCTTCCGGTGGAGGTCAACCAGTTCGGCCTCACCTACCGCAAAACGCAGGGCACGCCGATGCTGCTGATCTCGCTGTACTCGCCGAAGAACAGCTACGACGGTCTCTTCCTCGGCAACTACGCGCTGATCAACGTCAACGATGCTCTCTACCGGGTGCCCGGCGTCGGGCAGGTGCTGAACTTCGGCGCGGCGGATTACGCGATGCGCATCTGGGTCAATCCCGACCGGATGGCCAAGCTCGGACTGACGGTCGGCGATATCCGGCAGGCGGTCCAGGCGCAGAGCACCGTCAATCCTGCCGGTCAGATCGGCGCGGAGCCGGCGCCGAAAGGACAGGAGTTCACCTATGCGGTCCGCGCCGTCGGCCGGCTCATCACCCCCGAGCAGTTCGAGAACGTGGTGGTGCGGCTCAATCCCGACGGCTCGATGGTCAAGCTCAAAGACGTCGCCCGCGTCGATCTCGGCGGCCTTTCTTACAAACAGATCGGGCGGCTGAACGGCAAGTCGGCCTCGATCATCGCCATCTTCCAGGCTCCCGGCTCGAATGCGCTCGCGGTGGCGAAGGCGGTGCGGGCCACCATGCTGCGGGTGAAAGAGCGCTTCCCCGAGGACATGGATTACGCCATCTCGGTCGACAACACGGCCGCGGTGACGGAGGGCATCCGCGAGATCTCGACGACCCTGGTCGAGGCGATGCTGCTGGTGATCCTGGTGGTCTTCCTCTTCCTGCAGAACTGGCGCGCCACGATGATTCCGCTCGTGGCCGTGCCGGTCTCGCTGATCGGCACATTCGCCGTCTTTCCACTCCTCGGCTTCTCGATCAACACTCTTTCGCTGTTCGGACTGGTGCTGGCCATCGGCCTCGTCGTCGACGATGCCATCGTCGTGGTGGAGGCGGTCGAGCATCACATCGAGGAGGGGATGGCTCCTCGGGCGGCCACGCTGCAGGCGATGAAAGAGGTATCCGGTCCAGTCGTGGCCATCGCCATGATCCTCTCCTCGGTCTTCCTGCCGGTTGCCTTCATGGGCGGGATTCAGGGACGGCTGAACAAGCAGTTCGCCGTGACCATCGCCGTCTCCGTGCTCATCTCCGCCTTCAACGCGCTGAGCCTCTCGCCCGCGCTTTCGGCGCTCCTGCTCCGTCCGCGCCAGGCCTCGCGCGGCCTGATGGCGCGCTTCTTCGGCGGATTCAATCGCGTATTCGAGCGCGCCACGCGCGGCTACGTCAGCGTGTCGTCGCTGCTGATCCGAAAAGCCGTGCTGGCGGTGGCGATCCTGCTGGGCTTCGTCGTGCTCGCCGCATTGACCGGCAAGAAGGTGCCGACGAGTTTTCTGCCGCAGGAGGACAACGGCTCGTTCTATCTGAACGTGCAACTTCCCGACGCCTCGTCGCTGCAGCGGACGGATGCCGTCTGCCGCAAGGTCGACAAGATCCTCGCCGAGACCAAGGGCATTCGCTACTTCAACACCATCGCCGGCTTCAGCCTCCTGTCGTTCGTCTCGGCGTCGTACAACGGTTTCTACTTCGTTTCGCTGCAGCCGTGGCATGACCGTGAAGAAGGAGGGCTAACCGCCGAAGCTCTGGCGGCAAAGCTCAATCAGAGATTCAAAACCGAGATCCCCGAAGCGACCGTCTTCGCATTCCAGCCGCCGGCCATCCCCGGCCTCGGCGCGGCCGGCGGCTTCTCGCTCTGGCTGCAGGACCGCAGCGGGAACACGCCGCAATTCCTCAGCGACAACGTCCAGAAGTTTCTCGAAGCGGCGCGCAAGCGGCCGGAGCTGCAGAACGTCAACAGCACCTTCCGCGCGCAGGTCCCGCAGTTATACGTCGATGTCGACCGCGACAAGGCTCTCAAGCAGGGCGTGCCGGTGGCCAGCATTTACGACGCGCTGCAAACGCTGCTGGGCGGTTCCTTCGTGAATCAATTCAACCGCTTCGGCCGGCAGTGGCGCGTCTTCATGCAGGCAGACGCGCCAAACCGCCTCACCGCCGAAGACATCGGCCGCTTCTATGTCCGAAACAATGACGGGACGATGGTGCCGCTGTCGGCGCTGACCACCGTCCGCTCCATTACCGGGCCCGAATACACCCAGCGCTTCAACCTCTATCGCGCCGCGCAGGTCAACGGCGCCGCCGCTCCAGGCTACAGCTCGGGACAGGCCATGGCCGCGCTCGAGCAGGTGGCCGCGCAGGTGTTGCCGCGTGAAATGGGTTACGAGTGGTCGGATCTCTCGTTTCAGGAGAAGCGCGCCTCCGGCACCTCGGGACGCATCTTCGCCCTGTCGCTGGTCTTCGTCTTCCTCATCCTGGCGGCGCTGTATGAGAGCTGGTCATTGCCGCTCAGCGTTCTGCTCTCCGTCCCCGTGGCCATCTTCGGGGCGTTCCTCGGCCTGCTGCTGCGCAAGTATGACTTCGACGTCTACGGCCAGATCGGCCTGGTGGTGCTGATCGGACTGGCCGCGAAAAACGCCATCCTCATCGTCGAGTTTGCGAAGGCGGAGTTCGAGCGAGGGGGCGATCTCGTCAACGCCGCGATCCACGGCGCGCGACTGCGGCTCCGCCCCATCCTCATGACGTCGTTCGCCTTCATCCTCGGCTGCGTACCGCTCTGGCTGGCCTCCGGCGCCGGCGCCGCCTCGCGCCGGATTCTCGGAACAGTGGTCGTCGCCGGCATGCTTTCCGCGACGCTGCTGGCCATCTTCCTCATCCCGGTGCTCTATGTGATCGTCGAGCGGCTGGCGCGCTCGGAGAAAAAACTCGAAGCACGGCTCGCCCATCGTGAGCCGATCGCCGAGGAGGCGCACTCGTGAAGCGCGCCATCATCATCCTGCTGACCACCGCGGCGCTGGCCGGCTGCAAGACGGTCGGTCCGAACTACCAACGGCCGCCGGTGGCGATCCCCGATCAATTCTACGGCGCGAACGGAACGCCGTCGGCCGCCTCGCTCGCCGATGCGCCGTGGTTCGACGTCTTCGGCGATCCGACCTTGCGCGCGCTCATCGATGAAGCGCTGCGGAACGGCTACGATGCCCGCATCGCCGCGGCACGCGTCGAGGAGGCACGCGCGCGATTCGGCATCGTGAACGCCGACCGCTATCCGACGGTCGGATACGAGATCAACCCGACACGCCAGCGCGTCGGTGGCGAAGGAAAGACCATCCTCATCGCCGGCGCCGGCATCTCCTGGGAAGCCGACTTGTGGGGCCGCATCCGTCGCCTGAACGAGGCAGGCCGCGCTTCCTACCTGGCCTCGGAGGAAGGACGGCGCGCGGCACTGCTGGCGCTGACGTCCGACGTGGCCACCGCCTACTTCGATCTTCGCGAGCTCGATGCGGAGCTCGACATCGCCCGCCGGTCGACGAAAGCGTTTCAGGAGACCTACGACCTCTTCGACCGGCAGTTGCAGGGCGGGACGGCGTCGGGTCTCGAGACGTCGCGTGCCGAGGCGCTTCTGGCCAATGAATCGTCCAACATCCCGCTGCTCGAGCAGCAGATCGTGGCGCAGGAGAACCGGATCAACTTCCTGCTCGGCCGCGTTCCCGGACCGATCGCCCGAGGTGCGTCGCTGTCCGATCTTCCGGCGCCGGCCGCCGTTCCCGCGGGACTGCCGTCCGCGCTGCTGTTGCGGCGTCCCGATCTCCGTGCCGCGGAGCAACAATTGATCGCCGCCAACGCCAACATCGGCGTCGCAGAGGCGGCGTTCTATCCGACGCTCACGCTCACCGGATTGCTCGGAGGGCAGAGCAGCGATCTTGCGAACATCGTCGGGCACGGCATCGCCTGGTCGATCGGCGCCGACCTCCTCGGACCGATCTTCAACGCCGGCCGCCTTCGCAGCCAGCAGCGCGTTGCCGTCGCCCAATTCGAACAGGCGCGCCTGCAGTACGAGCAGGACGTCACCAACGCGCTGGGCGAAGTATCGACGTCGATCGTGGCCATGGACCGCCTCGCCGCCGCCGAGCACGACCGCCAGCGCGCCCTCCGCGCCAACCAGGAAGCCGTCCGTCTCGTCAACCTCCGCTACGCCTCCGGCCTTTCCGCCTACTTCGAAGTGCTCGACGCCATGGAACAACTCCTCGCCGCCGAAAACAACGTCGCCCGCACCCGCCGCGACCGCCTCGTCGCCCTGGTCCAGTTCTACCGCGCCCTCGGCGGCGGCTGGCAAGCGGAATCCGCAAAGTAACAAAGAGCGAAGCGCGCCGGAGCGCTGGCGTCTCGCCGGCTGGCCCAGCGGCGTCTCGCCGCTGCGGTTACTCGCGAGTATTTCGAGTATCGCCAGACCGGGGGCGAGACGCCCCCGAGCCAGCCGGCGAGACGCCAGCGCTCCGTTTGCCACCGCCCATGTATAGTGCCCTCACCCCACCTTTCGCCGCAGTCACGTCAGCACCAAGGAGACATTCGATGAGAGCCCTTCGAATCCTGTCCGCCCCGGTGATCCTGCTCATGGCGATTTCTCTTCACGCGCAGTGCGGCGTTGAACGCTGGTCGATCAAGACCGGCACCGACTCCGGCGCCTCGGCCATCAACCTCAGCACCTACGTTTCCTCCACGATTTACAACATGCTGCAATCCGCGAAGCCCGCCACGCTGCCGGCCAACAGCCGGATCGCCCCGCGCGAGACGACGCAATACAGTCTCAGCGGAACGCTTACCAAATACGCCAAGGAAGGCGATTCCGACTATCACCTCGTCATCCAGGATTCCGCCGGACGGACGATGATCGTCGAGATCCCCGCGCCGAACTGCGTCGGCGCTGGAAGTCCCTTCGGACCGGGGGTGACTAATGCCCGGCGGCAGTTCGACGCCCGCTTCACCGCCACGACGACCTTCAAGTCGACGTCGACGCCGGTCACCGTCCGCGGCGTCGGCTTCTGGGATTTCCTCCACGGCCAGACCGGCGTTGCGCCGAACGGGATCGAGATCCACTCCGTGCTCAACATCACCTTCGGCACGGCAGCGCTCGCACCGGCCGTGCAGTCGCTCCCCGAGGGCACGCCGGCGCGAGACCCGGCCGACGAGGTCCACTATCCGGCCGATGTGATCCGCGATGAGGACGGCGGCCGCATCCGCGTCTATCGCGGCGGCGACTACCTCGGCGACGCCCTCTTCCACGGCGGCGCCGTCGTCGAAGATCCATCCATCAACGTCGTCTTCGTCGGCGATCATTGGGATGCCGCGCACCGCTCCCCCGTCATCCAGGCCGTGCGCCAGATCAACGCCAACGCCGGCTTCCGCGATCTCGACCGCTACGGCGTCCGCACCTTCGGCATGCGCGTCAATTCCTTGCAGGTCATCAGTCCCGCACAGGACCTGACCGATCTCGATGTGCAGCGCCTCCTTGCGTCGTCAATCGAAGCAGGCCGCATTCAGCATGTCGACGAGAACGCCATCTACCTGGTGATGCTCGATCCGCGGACCGATGCCTCCGTCGCCTCCGACCGCGACTGGCTCTCCTACCACTCGGAGTTCCATCCCACCGACCTCGCCATGCGCTACGTCGTCGCGCGCGGCAATCTCGAGACGGCCAGGCTTCGCGACGCCATCAACGCCAGCGTGTTTCGCGCGCTGGTGAATCCCGCGGGCAACGGTTGGTTCTGAAGACGCATGAATCCACCCTCGTCGGAAATCCCCGTCGCAATGCGGCGGGGATTTCCGTTCCCAGGAGCCGCATGCCGCGCTTGATCCGTTCCATCTCGATTCTGTGTTTCATCGCCACGATGCAGGCCTGCGCCGTCTACGTCCCGCGCTACGCATTCGAGGCGTCGCTCACGAACCAGAAGAACATCGACCGGCTGCGCGTCGGCCAGACCCTCGCCGAGGTGCAGCGGATCATGGGCAAAGCGCCTGAACGCCGCAACGCCCACGTCCGCTTCGACGGCATCTCCATCGAAGAATGGAGCTACATCACCGACTACGTCCGCAGGATGGACACCACCATCACCTTCGTCGGCGGCAAGGTGGATGAGATCCGCTCGGCGAAGTGGGAAGCGGACTAGCTATCTCACCGCGAGACCGCGCAACCCCGAGACCGCGCGACCCGGCAATTCAGCGCGTACAATCCAGACAATCCAAAATTCTCAAAGGAGCGTCTATGACCGCCTATCGCCGGTTGCTCATGTTCCTCGGTTTTCTCCTCATCGCCTCGACGCTGTTCGCCGACGAGGCCATCGTTCGCCGTAACGTCCACCTTCGCGAGACTCCATCGACGAAGGCCAAGTCGCTACGACTCCTTCTGCCCGAGGACGAAGTGGACGTGCTCGATCCCGTGCAGAAGGACGGCTTCCTCCATATCCAGACCGAGGATGGACTGCAGGGGTGGGCCTACGCGCGATTCATCCGCTCGCAGCCGCCGGCCGGCCAGTTGCTTCCCGAGGCAGCCCAAAAGGAAACGGCGGCGGCCACGGCGATCTCCGCGGATTGGCAGAAGCCCGAGCCAAGGACCGGCAATTTCAAATTGAACGACGAGACATGCGGCCCCACCGGAAGCGGAGACAAGCGCGATCACGGCACGAACCGGCTCAAGAACCGCACCGACATCCCCTCCTCGTATCACGACGTAACATGGCGAGCCATCGCCGAGCTCCCCTACCCGCCAAAGGCACCGAAGAGCCGCGAACAGTACTCCGCGGAGATGCTCGCCCCGATCACCAAAGTCGAGGGAGCGGCCGTGCAGACCGTCGGCTACATCGTCGCCATCAAGCCTCAGCGATCGAACAGCGAGTCCTGCAACTGTGCATGGCACGGCGAAGACGCCACCGACTGGCACATCGCCCTGACCGAGTTTCCCGGCGACGGCGAGAAGACCAGCATCGTCGTCGAACCGACTCCCCGCATCAAGATCAAGCACCCCAAATGGACGAAGAAAAACCTCGAGCCGTGGCTGAACGAAGACCTCCCCGTCCGCATCAGCGGCTGGCTCCTCTTCGACCCGCAGCATTCCAACCACCTGAACAAATACCGCAGCACGCTCTGGGAGATCCACCCGGTCACGAAGATCGAAGTCTGGAACGACGTGACCGACCAATGGGAGAACATCGATAACCTGGAGGTCACCAAGGCGGGGAAGTGACCGATGCGGTACTCCTTATTTTAGAAAATGGCACTTTCCTAAAATAAGGAACCTCCCTTATTTCACGAAACTAAAATAAGGAGCGCGAAACGCCCGTACTCCGAAGCCTGATGCTCCGGGAGCGCTGGCGTCTCGCCGGCTGGCCCGGGTGGCTGGCCCAGGGGCGTCTCGCTCCGGTCTGCGGCCTGCCAAAATCTCACATGGTCAGGCGGTTGATGGCTACAGAGGTAACGCCACTTCCTGCCGGAAGAGATTCAGCAGCGCGTCAAACCGAAACGATCGGTTCCTTTTTCTTCCCGTCGTTTCGCGAAGGATGTTCTCCCTCACCAGGATGTCGATGGCGTTGGCCGCGGTCATGTACGAGCAACCAAGATTCTCCGAAGCCAGGCGAACGTTCAGGATCGGCTGCTGAAACGCGTAGTCGAAGACACGCACGGCGTTCGCACTTGACGCCAACGTCACGCGGTACTGCTCCCGCATCTGGAGGATTGCGCGAGCCGTCGCGGTTGCCCCACCGCTCACCTCTTCGACGCCTCGCAGAAAGAACTTCACCCATCCTTCCCAATCCCCTCGGTCGCGAATCGCCGTCAGACGGTCGTAGTACTCGCTGCGATGGGCCTTGAGGTAGACGCTCAGATAGAGCAGCGGCAGCTTGAGAATCTGGCGTTCGCAAAGAAGGAACGTGATCAGCAGCCGGCCGACGCGGCCGTTGCCGTCGAGAAACGGATGGATCGTTTCGAACTGCGCGTGGACCAGGGCGCAGTGGACCAATGGCGGAAACAACCTGCGCTCGTGCAGGAACTTCTCGAACCGATCGAGCGCCTCGTGCATCTCGGGCACAGGAGGAGGAATGAATGCCGCGTTCATGAGCGTGCAGTTTGGCGGCCCGATCCAGTTCTGCGTCCGGCGGAACTCGCCGGGATCGTGGCTCGCGCCGCGAACGCCCTGCATGAGCGTCGCGTGGATCTCACGGATCAGACGAAGCGAGAGCGGAAGATCGCTGAGCCGGCGAAGCCCGGAGTTCAGCGCGTGAACGTAATTGACGACCTCCTCCACGTCCCGCGGCAACGTCGATCCCCCGCCATCGATCTCGTATTCGAGGATGTCTTCGAGGGTGCTCTGCGTTCCCTCGATCTGCGAGCTCAAGACCGCCTCGTGACGCACGTAGGTTCCGACAAAGAGATCGGGATTGGGAAGGATCGAGCCGACCCCGTCGAGCCTCGCCAGAGCACGATCGGCCTCCGAGAGGAGGACGAGCGTTTCCCTGTCGAAGGCCAGCTCGGGTGACTTCGGAGGCAACGGGTTCGGAATGAACGCCCGATACCCTTGCGGCTGCTTGATGTACCGTCCAGCTCTCATCCCACGTTCCTGTCTACGATACCCTTATTTTAGAAATTGCCTGTTTTCTAAAATAAGGATACGCATTTGGGGCCGTTATTTCATCCAACTGAAATAAGCGATAGGAAGGACGAGGGCCAGTGTCCTCTTCTGAGGTCACCCCCCCCCGCGAGTTGCGCTGGCGTCTCGCCGGCTGGCCCGGCGTCTCGCCCCCCGGTCTGCGACCTCACCCCAAAAACCTCTCCTCGTTGTGCCAGAACAGCGCCTCGGCGGCCGGACAGTCGGCGGCCTTCGTCGGCAGCCGGATCGGCGATCCGTGCAGAGCGTAGTAATCGCGCCCGTTCTCGAACTCCTCTTTGATCCGCCGGCTGACCTCGAAGTGATAGTCGGGCGTCACGGTGACGTAGCCGGCATCGAACAGCTTGTGGATGTCGGCGCGGAAGAGGATACCGTTGGTGAGCGAATGCTCCTGCATATCGCGATAGTCACGGATGTGCGCCGCCTCGAGCGCGGGCAGCGTCTTCTCATTCGTAACCGCGCAGCGGCGGCCATACGAATCGAGCACCGCG
>Ga0247668_1000148_pt1 | contig 20263 bp, 27 predicted proteins | sample CNK09_metaG_FD_182737 | JGI IMG/M metagenome (GOLD analysis project Ga0247668, IMG submission 182737) | Soil microbial communities from Purdue University Martell Research Forest, Indiana, United States - CNK09 | ecosystem: Environmental > Terrestrial > Soil > Temperate forest > Bulk soil...
GTCCGCACTTTTTTTCTATCGACCCGGAAGTTGAATTGCGTTTACGCAGGTCACAGGCCCGCGGAGCCATTGTCGCCGGTAAGCACTGAATGCCGCGTGAATGGCGAATAGCGACTCGTAATTGGGCTGTTCGAACACGCTTATCCTCAATATCGCCTCCGCCATTGTTTCCGAGCCTGGCTAATACACGCCACCCGCCGCGACCACCTCACAGAATAGCCCGGTAAAGCGCTCGCGTGCTATTGCCACGCCAATACCGTTTAGCATTAGTACCGCCGACGAACGCACCGCTATTTCCTCAGGCTCCGGCTCGCCAGCCATTGCAATAGCCATTCGATCCTCGCGGCGCATTCCATACGGAGCCATTAGTGTACCAAACGGGATGCCGCCGGCGAGCCTCGGCAGCACCTCGGGGGGCATGCGGTACGGCAGGATTGCTAGGTCGGTCGTAGCGACGGCCAGGCCGGTAGCCGCAAACACGAGCCGCCCCGAGCGATGCCAGCAGCGAGGGTGAGGCGGGCTAGGGTCTAGCCCGTAGCGCTGCACCCGTGCGTATTCCTTGGCGCTCATGTCCAGCTCAGCCCACGGCGTAGCCTCTATGCGGACCTCTTGCCCGCCGGCCATGTCCTCGGCGAGCGCGGTTGCCGGGCCTGGCCATTCAAGCAGCATCGCGGCCAGCGTCCGGGCGATCCCGCCCGGTGACAGACGGTAGCGAGTCTGTGTCGTCTGAGTCATGAGCAAGGATCGTAGTCACTTGCTCACCCTCAGTCAAGAGGCGGCCCCTCAAGCGTTACTATCATTGAATTACCCGCCAATCTTTCGTACCTCTATTGTACTCGTCCACGAATACCGCTCGCCCGCGAGCCGTGAGCCGCCAAAGGCCCGGCCTGCCGCTGCCCGCCGGCCCACGCTCGGCCAGCTCGACCAAGGGTAGCCGCCCATGAGCCAGCCCGTACAGAGCCCCGCCTATCTGGCCAGGCGACAGCCTTACACCTCGCTCCGTGAGTAGCCATCCGCGAACCTGAGAGTTGGACGCATCGCCGAGGTAAGCCAGCGCGACAAAGCAATGGCCGGCGATGCCGGTAGGCGGCAGGATCACAGCGCCTCGCCTCCCCCCCAGTGATAGCCGTCGAGGTCATGATGAATCCAAGGCCGAGGCCAGCGTGCCGCGTCCATTTGCCATACCTCGTCATACGCCTTTGCGACCTCCGCCCATTGCCGCCGCTCGGCTGCCCAATGGCGTAGCTTGACAAAGTGGACTACCCAGACAGTAACCATAAGCGCCCATACGAGCGGCTCCCACCAATAGAAACCGCCAGTAACGGCAATCCACGTAAACGCGGCAACGCAAACGCTGACCGAGCCGGAATATATAAGGTAAGGGCGCGTCATGGGTTTGAGTATAGCGTCGCGAAATAGAACGTACCTAGGACGATGGCGATAATTAGCGTCACCATTCCCAGGAATAGCGCGAGCGGAGCGATTATGTTTATTAGGGCTCTGACTCTCATTCCCCTAAATTTGCCTCTCTATCCTTTGCCGGCGTCCGAACGTATCTCGGCCCCTCGACGGTGACATCCGATACGGAGCCTTTAATCGCCGGCGTCGTTAGTAGCGCGGCTTGAAGCCGCCCACAAAAACCCATTGCCGACGACTTATGCTCCGCCTCGAATCGTAGCGTTACCTCATAGGTTGCCATCCGCTAATCCTCTCAGTTATTGCGCGGGGTGATCGTGGTCTTATCTGATAGCGAAACCATGTCGACGGTGGCTCCCATTTCATCGGCCATTATGACGCTACAGATATGGCAGATAATAAGCGGACTCCCGCCCCTTTGCGTTACGTTCTCGATTAGCTTTTGCTGTTCCGGGCCTATCCATATCGGCCCGTGATGCCGCTGGCATTCACTCTTGACCGACCCGTCATACGGCAGCGGCCAGGGTATCAATTCTGGCATCACGCCGAGGCTCAGAATCCACGCCCGGTTCGTAAGGCAATCGACTGGAAAACAACTTACCGCAAATAGACCGGCTGTCATATGCCGCACCTCCTGGCTACTAGTATCGAAAGGCAGCCTAGCACCGTGGGACCAATCGAGACAGGGGTTCGGCTGAGTCTGGCTGCGCTCGGGACTGAGAGCCCCCGTACCGCCCTAGAGGTCTTGGCGGTCACCCTCGCCTCTGTGCTGGACAAAGACCCGCCAGAGGCCACCGTCGCGGCTCTGAGCCGCGAGCTACGGCTAACGCTCGTCCAGGTGGCCGAGCAGCCCGCGCCCAAGGCCGACGCGGTCGCGGAGCTGGCCGCTCGCCGAGGCTCGGGGTGATCGGCGCTCAGCGCCCGCGCCTCGAATCAATCCCCGCCTTTACCACCTCGGCCGCCGACGACGCTATCGAGCTGGCACAGATAGCCGGCCTAGGGCTAGACGACTGGCAGCAATACGTTTTGCACGGCTCGCTCGGCGAGCGGGCCGACGGCACATGGAGCGCCTTTGAAGTCGCATTGATTGTAAGTCGCCAAAACGGTAAAGGGAGTATCCTAGAGGCTCGCGAATTGGCGGGGTTGTATCTATTCCAAAGCGACCGGCTTCTCGTTCATACGGCGCATGAACACAAGACCGCCAGCGAGCATTACCGGCGCATGATCACGCTTGTCGAGAATACCCCCGAACTAGACAAGAGAGTCGCTCGCCACTCGTCCGCATACGGGCGGGAATTCATAGAACTTAAAGCCGCGCCTACTATCATCCTCGGCACGGGCGGCAGGCGGATACGACGCAATGAGCGCTCGCGGCTTATTTTCATAGCGCGCTCGGCTGGCTCCGGTCTTGGCTTCACGGCCGATTGTCTCGTCTATGACGAGGACATGATTCTATCCGCTACACAAGTCGGCGTATCAATGCCGACGCTATCGGCGAGGCCAAATCCTCAGGTTTGGTATTCCGGCTCTGCCGGGCGCAAGACCTCGACCCAATTGGCGCATGTACGGCGTCGAGGCGTAGCGGGCACCTCGCCGAGGCTGGCATTTTTTGAATGGTCAATTAACTGGCATGACGAGTATTGCTCGCCCGCCTGTACAGAGCATGACGACATAGACGATCCTCTCGCGGTCGCGAAAGCTAACCCGGCGTTGGGCATACGGATATCGGCTGACTTTGTTGAGGCCGAGCGAGAGGCTATGCCCGACGCTGAGTTTGCCAGGGAGCGTCTAGGCGTGGGGTCCTATCCCGCGCCTGCCGATGGCTGGCTGATCATTCCGCGCAAGTGGTTTGATATCACCAAGAGCGCGGCCGAGGAACCCCTCCGCGTCATGTATCCCGTGTTCGCTATTGACGTAGCGCCTAACCGTGAGTCTGCCTCTATCGCGGTTGCGGGCTTGCTTGGCTCTGGCGGCCCGGTAGGGCTACAGGTGACCGACCATCGTGACGGTACCGCATGGATAGCCGCGAGGGTAAAGCAGATACAAGAGCGCTGGCACCCTAAGCAATGGGTGATCGATAAGCGCGCTGCCGCCGGCACCCTTATCACAGAGCTGGAAAAGGCAGGCATACCCGTTGAGACGCTACAGGCTACCGACGTGGCGCATGCATGCGGGCAGCTATACGACGCTTTCCGTGATGACTCCATAAGGCACTACGGGCAAGGCAGCCTAAGGGCGGCCCTAGCTGGTGTCGATAAGCGCCCGCTATCCGACTCATGGGCATTTGACCGGCGAAATTCCGCCGTGGATATCTCGCCTTTGATGGCTGTCACTTTTGCCTATTGGGGATATCAGAGGTTTTCAGTGCAAGAGGATTACGACGTAAGCCAATCGGTTCATTTCGATTTGGACGAGATTAAGCGGCTGTGCCGACTCGGAGTGTACGGACCCCATGATATCCAACGCCTTTATGACGAGGGCTTGATTAATGATAAAGGCTTGGAGGCTTTGGCCAATGCGGGAATCCCTACGTAATACAGCAGGATTTGCGCGCCGGTTTGCCGCTCCCGCACTGCCCGCAATCGCGGGCATGGCGCTTGTCTCGCTCGGCGCTGCCCTTATCTACCTGCCTGCCGGGCTTATCGTCGCTGGGGTCCTATGCCTACTCGTAGATAGCAGGCTGTAATGGGGTTTCTTTTCGGGCGGGGTAAAACCCTGCGTGACACGACAGCGGCATACTGGGGCATTAGCGGACCTGGCGACCTTATCCCTCGGCGATTCGGCCGAGGCGGCACCTTTGCCGGCATGGTCACCGAAAAGACCGCTATGGAGCAATCGGCAGTATGGGCGGCTATCCGCCTCCGTGCCGACCTCGTGTCGACTATGCCGGTTGACGTATTCAGGTACGCCAATATTGACGGTACCAAGATACAGCTAGACGTACCGCCGAGCCCGTTTATAGCCAGCCCCGCGTTTATGGAATTCCTTTACTCGACTCAGGTTGAGCTAGACCGTACGGGCAACGCGATAGGGATTATCCGCGCAACTGACGGCATGGGCTACCCGCTAGAAATCGACCTGCAATCGTCGTCCGTTTGCGACGTGGTTATCAGGGATAACCAGATAAGCGCGTACCGGATTAACGGCGAGGAATACGACCCCTCTGAGGTCTGGCACGAAAAGCAGTTCACAGCGCCCGGCCTGCATGTAGGAATGAGCCCGGTTGCTTATGCGGCGTACACCTTGGGACAGTACCGCACCGTGCAGGAATTCGCTATGTCGTGGTTTATGAGCGGCCAAGGCCCACGCGCTAGCCTCAAGAATTCGGAAAAGAAACTGAATACGCGAGAGGCGACGCTAGTCAAGGAGGCGTGGCGCGCAAGCCAGAGCGCCGGCGAGCCTTTCGTACACGGCAGCGATTGGGAATACTCGCTTATCCAGGCGGACAAAGCGTCGTCCGATTGGATCGAAGCGCAACGGATGACGCTGCCCGATATCGCCCGGTTCTTTGGCGTGCCTGCCGATCTTATCGACGCTGCCATAGCTGGCGGCCCCTCGGTTACCTATGCGAATATCACCCAACGTAACCTGCAATTTCTGATTATGAATCTCGGCCCGGCGATTATCCGCCGCGAGAACGCGCTAAGCCAGATGCTACCGCGCCCGCGCTTTGTGAAACTTAACACCGACGCTCTGTTGCGCATGGACCCGGCTAGCCGGGCTCAAATGCTTAAGGTCCAAATTGATGCACGCACTCTCGCACCAAGCGAAGCGCGAGCGCTGGATAACCGCAAGCCATTTACCGTCGAGCAAATCGCGGAATTTGACGAGCTGGGTCTTAACAAGAAGGGCTCAACGCCTGAGACCTCGATAGCTCCGCAAAGAGGCCCCGACCCGTTTATCTCGACGGCACCTCCGGGCGGCAGTAACGACCCGGTAAGCGAGGCAGATACGGCCGATGAAACCGACATAGGAAACGTAGACTTATGGTTAATGCTGATATCCGGGCGGCACGCGCCAAGCACCGCTCAGAAATACCGGGCGGCTCGCCGCGTACACGGGGGTTTCCCTCTCAACTAAGAATGAAGCTTGTTAATCAGGACGGCCGTTCATTCTATGAGGTTGAGGGTTATGCAACGGTTTTCGACCGGGCATATGAAATGTGGGACATGTTCGGTTCCTATAAGGAAACAATGGGTTCCGAGGCGCTAGACAAATCCCTGGCGAATAGTCCCGACGTGGCGTTCCTGGTAAACCATCGCGGCGTCACTATGGCGAGGTCGACCAAAGACTCGCTAACCCTCGCCAAGGATTCAACCGGCCTCCATGTCCACGCGCTATTGAATGCCGACCGGCAGGATGTACGCGACCTGGCCTCGGCTATCGGCGACGGGCTTATCGATGAAATGTCATTTGCCTTTATGCTGAATGAGGGCGTATGGAACGATGACTTTGATGAATTCAGGATTACCGAGGCGGACATAAATAGGGGCGACGTTAGCGCAGTGAATTACGGAGCCAATCCGTACACCTCGATTCAGGCCCGTGCGGCTGACTGGCTGGCGGATATCCCGCGCCTGTCGGAGCCGGTAGCGCGAGCGGCGTTCCAGCGGATTCACAGCCGCCTAGAGGCCCTCGGCCCCTCGGCCCTAGAGGGCATAGAGGACTGGCCGATTGAAGACCTTACAGGCGAGCACAGAGCCGTCGAGGCGGACGAGAGCGCTCCCGCGCTTTGCTCCGCCCTTGACGCCGTGCTAGACGAGGCTGCCGCCCTCGTGGCGGACATGGACGAGGCCGCTTTCGCGGCGTTGCCAATCGAGGTAGCGCAAGCGGTCGACATGCTTATTGGCGCGCATTCCATCGTAGATCAATTGATGGCAGCGCTCGGCATTTACGACCCGGACGATACCGACGCCGAGCCTGCCGATAAGGCAAGCAAGCCGGCCGAGGTGCGAGAGCGCGTAGGTAAGTCGCTCCGCCTCTGGCACATGCGCCTAGAGGGCTAACCGCCACGTACCCAGGATTTTGTAACAGTGCCGGCATAGCGCCGGGCACCGACCACCGTCGTATTTCTGTACTCGACGCGACGGGCGGCAATGTATGCCGATACGGCAAAGCGTGTTTTCCCTGAGCCTGCTTACAAATTCCATGTCAGGCAGTTTATCAGATCGACCCCTAAGCGGCAATCAGACCGTAAGGGATTACCGGCAATCAGACCGGCCATTTAACAGGCAATCAGACCTGACACCAATCAAATCTAAAACGATAGGACTATGCCTAAAATGGCTACTATTAAGGAACTAATCGCCGGCATTGAAGTTGAACGCGAGGCGGCAGAAAAGCGCGAGCAAAAGGCGCGTAAGGAAATCGAAATCATCCTGGCTAGTGCTCAGCAGGAAGGTCGCTCGGCCCTTTCTGAGGAAGAGGATACCCGTTGCGAGCAGCTTTTCGAGGCTATCGAGCTGGCTAAGTCTCAGCAGGCCGGTATTACTCAGAAGCTCAGCCGCGCTAAGAAGGTTGAGTCTGAGGAAATCGAATCTGAGGCCCGGCTACAGGTGACGCATGAGACCGCCAAGCGGACGAATACAGCCGCCAAGCCCGCCTATGACCGCGTTATGCGGGTGACCTCGGAGGAACGCACCTATACCAAGGAAAGCGACCCGTCTGGCGCAATGTTCCTTAGGGACGTTGCCAAGGGCACGCTTTTTGGTGACCCGGTTTCTGCCGAGCGTATCCATAGGCACATGCAGGAGGAACGCGTCGAGCGCGGCGTTTACGCCGAGCGTGCCGCCGGTGACCTGATCACTACCGGCCTTGGTGGCTTGGTTGTGCCTCAGTATTTGGTCGACATGACTGCGCCCGCTGTTGCCAACCTCCGACCTCTGGCCGATGCCTGCACTAAGCACCCGCTACCCCCGGACGGTATGTCGGTTACGATTCCGACGATTACCACGGCAACATCGGCCGCTTTGCAGGCGACGCAGCTTACCGCCGTTTCGGCGACCTCGGCTGTTGAGACAGACCTGACTCTGACTGTGCAGACAGCAGCCGGTAGCCAGAATGTTTCGCGCCAGGCTGTCGAGCGCGGTACGGGTATTGACAACGTGGTTATCAGTGACCTCATGCGGCGTTACGCTACGGCGCTTGATAACACGCTTGTTAACCAGGCTACGACTGGCCTTGACGCTTTTTCTAACGTCAACACCTATACGTCTGGCGCTCCGACTGCCGCCGAGCATTACACCCGAATCCTGGGCGCTATGTCTCAGGTTGAGAAAGCGCTACTCGCTTATGCTAAGCCGAATCTCGTCGTTATGCACGGGCGGCGTTGGTATTGGCTCCAGAGCCAGCTCGTGTCGACCTGGCCATTTATTGGCAATCAGGGCGGCTTTGGCGAGCCGACCGGAACGGTTAACGGCTCCGGTTATGGCGCGGCTTCTCGCGGCATGCTGCCGAATGGTACCGCCGTTTGTATTGACGACAACGTCGTTACAAACCTTGGCCTTGGTACTAACCAGGATCGCATTTACGTGCTGTCCTCGGACGAGGCCCATCTTTGGGAAGCGCCCGGCCAGCCCGTGATGATCCGGGCCGAGCAGCCTAACGCGGCTAACCTCGGAATTCTTTTCGTTGTGTACGGTTATTTTGCCTACACTTTCAAGCGCTATCCGCTGTCTGTTCAGAACCTTGACGGTACCGGCCTAGTGGCCCCGACTGGCTTCTAATCAAGCTAGCTTAGTGATGCTTTGGGGGGCGGGCTCTAACGGCCCGCCCCTCAGGCAGCGAAAGGGTTTAAAGAATGGCCATCATCACCTCGCACAATGCGCCTATCGCTAGCGGGCAGACTACGGCAGGCGACACGAATATCCTTGATCGCGGTACCCAGAATTGGGATAACCCGGCAATGGTAATTCTTGTTACCACGATTGGCGCGACGCCAACCGCGACGTTCTCGGCCATTCTCGGCTCGGTAGACAACGTTACCTATTACCCGCTTCCCTATGCAGACTCGGCTACGCCGGGCACCGTTACGTCCGCCGTGATCGGCACCATTACCACGGCTCAGACTAAAACCATGTACCTACAGCCGGCTTGCTGGCGCTATCTCAAAATCAACATCTCGGCCGTGACAAACGTAACCAGCACCATAACCGCATTTTCAGGTGAGTAACTTATGAACCTAGATGACCTTAAGGCCGAGCGCGAGCGGCTAGCCGCCTATGGCCTGCATATCGCGCTGGCGCTTGTCGACGCCGAGATTGAGCGCATTACTACCCGTAAGGACACCTCGGCTCCGGTAGCCAGGCAGGCTCCCGCTCGCGTCACAGTTGCTTCCCCGCCCTCAAAAGCTGCCGTCCGCACGGCAGGTAAGGATAAATCAGCATGAGCCGTTACCGCACCTCTTATACCTCGTCGGCGGCTATTGCTGTTGACACAGCCTTTGGTTACCTTATGTGCCCGGCCTCTGGCGGCTATAACATGCGCCGGATTACTGGCGGGCTCGTCACCATTGGTTCCACCTCGGCCCCGCCCGACCAGGATTGCCTGTTGGGCATTGCTGCCGCTACTGCCGGTCCTACTGGCGCGGCCACTACGACGACAACCACTCTGCTTAACCAGAATTCGGTTCCGTCACTAATGATTGCCGCCTCTAGCTATGCGACTACTAACCCGACGTTCAGTGCTACCGCTGCCGATCCTTTCCAAATTCCCGTTTCGTCTCGCGGCGGCTGGGATTTGCTCTGGGAAGCTCAAGAGGAATGGCAGATTATCAAGGGTGTCGCTCAGGGGCTCGTATTTGTCAACCGAGGCAACGCACTACTTACTCCGCTTGCATGGAAGATCGTCGTTGAATGGGAAGAGTGACCTATGGCTGTACTTACCGGCATCAATTGCCTAATGGTATGGGCGGATGGCCTGTCTGACCGTGCGGCGCTTTTTGCTCTGCGCAAGGTGACAACCTCAGACACCATCGACCTTGCCGGGACTTTTCTTATCGTAAAACAGGCAATCATGATTGGCACGACTGTTAACGGCTCGGCTACCGCCAGCGTTTCCGGCACGGTGGTTACGATGCCTGCCGGGCTTAGTAATGATGCCGCATACCTTTTGGTATGGGGCGCGTCGGCATGATCTGATATGCCAGCACCGTCTGTCGTTGTCTATAAGAACGCATACGTAAGCACGACCGCCGCTACTCGTGTCCTTACGCAGATTACCGTAGCTACCGGAGATATAGTGGCCGTCGTCGGCCAGACAGGCGACTTTACCGCCGTGCAATCCTTTGCGTCGCTGGCGCAAACTGCCGGTACCGCGACAATCGGCGCGGTCACCAAGCGGCAAGAGGCCGGCTCGGCGTCGTGGTGCGGCAATGGCCTATTCACGTTCACGGTAACCGCCGGCGGCACGATGACGATTACCGCGTCATTCGGCGGCAGCGTAACCGCGCTCTTTAACACGCTCTGGACATTCGTCGCGACCGGATGCGGCGGAGTCGGAAACACGGCCAAGACCGTAGGCGCGACCACGACGCCGGTAACCGCAAGCCTGACTACCTCGGCGAATAGCTACGTTATTGCTATGGCCGGAGACTGGACGGGAATCGGCAGCGCCACAACGACGCTCACGCCAGCAGGCGGAACACTCGACGCACATGAGACTGACGGTGTTAACGATCAGTCATTCGCCGGCTCTAACTACTCGTCTCGCGGCGGTCACTGGGCCGATAGCGGAGCGCCCGCCACAACCTCATACGGGGTTAGCGTTCCGACCTCAGCTAAATACAACCTGGTGGTTTGTGAACTGCTGGCAGGCGGCAGCCAAGGCGGCAGCAAAGGGCAATTTCTAAATCAGGCAATCAAGCGCGCTTCGCTTTGGTAAGGAAACTTTAATGGCAACACTTTATTACGTGCAGAGCGCGGCTTTTAGCACTACGGCAGCGCCGGTTAAAGTCGCGACCGGCACGGCTATTAAAACGCTATTGCAGATTGCCACTCCCTCAACCGAGCGAATCAAGGTCGTTGAATGGGGCATCAGCCTGGATACTCCCGCGTCGGCGTCGAGTATCGCTTGCGAGCTAGTGCAGACCGACGTAGCCGCAACGACCGGCACCTCGATAACTCCCCAGCCGTACGAGGATGCTAACAACCCCGCGAGCCTTTGCGTGGGCGGTACCGGCGCGACGTGTTTCCAGCCGAGCGTCGAGGGCACGACCACCGTTACGAGGATGGGCGATCTACAGCTAATCGCCCCGCCTTTCGTCTACGTCAAGCAATGGCCGCTCGGCCGTGAATTCGGCGTTCCGATTTCAAAGTTTCTGCGGGTGAGAGTAACCGCGACCGTAACGTGTAACGCATTCGCTTATGTTATCTGGGAAGAGTAGCCGATGGCTCGCGTTCGGCGAGCCTTTCCCGGCTTTCGTCTCAGGCAGTCTAAGACTCTTGCCTTTGCTCCGCCCGTGCCGCCGGCCCCGGCTCCGATAAAGACCCCTCGCCGTCCGTTCACCCGCACTAAGGGCGGGATTACGGCGGGCATCGTAATCACGGTCACGGCAACGCCCGCGCCGATCGTGCCGGCTCCGGTCAAGACACCTCGCCGGCCGTTCTCTCGCGTCAAGCCTGGCCGCATCACGGCCGGCGTCGTCGTCACGATTCCCGCGCCCGCTCCGGTCAAGGCAAAGCGCCCCCCCTCGGCTGGCCGGGCACGTAGCAAGATCACGCCCGGCGTCGTGGTCACGGTCGCGATTCCCGCGCCCGCTCCGGTCAAGACCCGCCGAGGCGCGCCAGCTCGACCGCGTTCCGGCCAGATAGCCCCCGGTACTGTTGTCACGGTCACGGCGGCCCCCGTGCCGCTCGTCCCGGCTCGTATCACAACCAGGCTCCGCCAGGCCCTTACGGGCCGACGTGGCGCGCTCCGCCCTGGCATCGTGGTCACGGTTGCAGCGGCCCCCGTGCCGCCTACGCCCGCGCCCGTCAAGACACCTCGCCGGCCCTTTATCCGCGCTCGGTCCGATGGCATCACGGCCGGCCTCGTTGTCACGGTGGTTATACCTCCGCCGACGCCGATCGTGCCCGCGCCCGTCAGGACCCCCCGCCGGCCATTCATCCGCAAGCCTGGCCGCATTACGCCGGGCATCGTGGTCACGGTACCCGCGCCCGTACCGCCCACCTCAGCGTCGATTAAGACGCCTCGGCGACCCTTCACCCGCGCCAGGTCTGGCGGTATCAAGGCCGGCCTCGTCGTAACGGTCACCGTTACACCGACGCCGATCGTGCCCGCGCCCGTCAGGACCCCTCGCCGGCCGTTTACCCGCGTCAATCCTGGCCGATTCAGCCGAGGTATTCCGGCCTCGCCGATTCCGCCTGTCGTTATCGCCGTCCGGCCTATTACCGCGAAACGGCGTGCGACCCTACCGAGAATCGTTCGCGGCAGGATTACCGGCACTCTCGCGCCAGGCGTGGTCGTTACCGTCTTTTTCGGCTATTCAAGCGTCGGCGGTAATGATCTTCCCGCCAGTATCGGCCAGGGCGAGCCGCCCGATTCCGGTACGGGTACCGGCGACCTGGCGGATAGCGACGTCGGTGATTCCAGCGCGGCAGATAGCAGTATCCAAGGTCAATCGCTCTAGGGGTAGTAAATGTCTGTAGAAGTCGGCTCGGTCTATCGGTCAACACTGGCCGTCACAAATAGCGTCGGTGCGCTAATCGATCCGGCTACTCAGACTCTTACGGTCACGCTGCCAGATCAGACCACGGTAACGCCCGGCAATACGCGGGATAGCCTCGGCACGTTCCACGCTGATTACACGATTATCCAAGAGGGCGCGCATAAATTCGTATGGGTAACGACCGGCCCGGTTACCTCGCGAACCGATTACGTCAACGCTAACGCCTTTCGGTCGATCGTGGGGATTGACGAGGTACGGGCCTATATCAGTTACACCACTACCGATAAAGACTCGATTCTCCGGGCGATCATGGCGTCGGCCACCGACCTAGCCGAGGGTATAGCGGGCTCTTGCGTTCAGCGCCGGTACGTTAACGAAATCGTGAGCGGCTATAGCGCGCAAGTGCTCCGCCTGCCTCACGCGCCTTTGCCGACCGCCTCGGCCGTGGAGACGATTACCTCGGTCTGGCCGGGCGGCCCCTCATGGGTTACGGCCGACGTTATCGCCTATCCGGCCAGCGGCACGGTCGAGGCTAAGAGCATGATTCCATTTTGGTATGGACCTTGGCAGGTTACTTATACGGCTGGCCGCTTGGTTATCCCCGAGCGGATACAACTTGCCGTCAAGGAAATTGTTTATGACATGTGGGCATTGCAACGACCTTTTGGCGTGGATTCTTACGAGCTAGGCCCGGATGAAACCTCGCGCTATGAGGCGGCACTAGCTCAGTATGATATTCCGCCGCACGCCAAGAGTCTACTCGAAAAAGAAGCGCAACCGGGGTTCGCATGAAAGCAACGGCTATTGACGACGTAACCCTAGCCATTTTTGCAGCAATTGACGCTGCCGTTACTTATCCGGTTTTCGACGGTCCCCCCTCGAAACTCCCGAGCGGCACGGGACAATATAAATGGCTGGCAATCGGCGTAGACGTACTAGACGACCAATCAGGCCCGGCGACCGCCGCAATCATGGATCAAACATGGGCTAGTCTCGGCGAGATATCACGAGCCGAGCAAATGCAAATTCACTGTGTAGCGGTTGGGCGCGGTACCTCTATTGCCAACGCCCGAGCGCTGGCTATGGCCGTCATTCAAGACGTCGGCACATACCTCCCGAAACACCCGACGCCGGAATCCTATAACGCGCTCATTTCCACCGTGTCGGCGGTAAAGCCGCACAATATGGCCGGTGGCGCGCTCGTTCATATTGAATTCACGATCAGCGCGAGCGCAAGGCTCGTCTAAACAAAGGTAGGCACTCATGGCGCTTAAGCGTTACATCGGCCCTCTTGAGTCTGTGCGGCTCCAGGTGGCCGGGCATGAAATCGGCATTGTCAAGCAAGGCGACTCGATTGTCGTGCCCGACGAGCTGGCCGAGCTAACAGAATGGCAGGCGGATTACTGGGCCGATGGAGCGCCGGTAACTCCCGCAAAGGTTACCGCGAAAAGCGCAAAGGCCGATGACGGCGGAAAGGGTGAAGTCTAATGCCTACCGGCGCGGGACTCGACGCCCAATTGGGCACTAAGACAGAAACCACGGTCGGCACTATTGCCGCCCCGGTTACCCAGTTTTTCCCTTTCAATTCATCCGAGCTAACGTTTACCCCTTCTTATATTGAGGGCTCCGGCCTTATGGCCGGCCTCCGGTTTAAGGACGTGTCGCAGGCTGGCATTGTCCGAAAGGATGCGGGCGGCAAAATTGAAATCCCTGTAATGTCAAAGGGATTCGGTTGGTGGATGAAACATATTCTCGGCAGCACGGGCGGTCTTTCTAACCCCGTGGTTATCGCGACGACCGCCTTTAAGCAGGTCCATGTACCGGGCGGGCTGCGCGGTCTGTCCTTTACCTGCCAGATGGGAAAGCCGGAGCCGGGCACGGGCACCATTAAGCCGCGTACTTATAACGGCTGCAAGGTATCTGACTGGGAATTGACGCTACAGGATAACGCCCTAACGCTTTTGTCTATGACGCTTGACTCATGGAACGAGGACACAGCGACCACGCTTGCGACGGCTAGCTATCCTGCCGCTAACCAGGCTTTCAACTTTTCGCATGTAAACGTATTCAAGACGGGCGGTACGCCTACGACTACGACCGGCGTATGCTCTATCGCCTCCGGCGTTACCGTGCCCTCTGTGCTTACTAAAATGTCTCTGGCGGGCAAAGCCTCGCTTGCTGACTCGCGGTATGGCCTGGGGAATGCTGGCATTAAAAAGGAACAGCTAGAGAACGATTACTTTGCTCTGACTGGCAGTTTCGAGGGCGAGTTTGATTCGGTCACCTGGGAGCCGCCTTTTGTCGCCGGCTCTACGATTGCCCTACAGGTCGACTCGTCATTCGGCGATGCAGGCAGCGGTAACCCGTATCTACTCAGCATCATTATTCCTGCCGCCAAGATCACCTCGGCCCCCGCCGTTATCTCCGGCCCCGACCTCGTGAGGGTAAGCGGGCAATTCAACGTTTACTCGGATGGGGTAAACGCGCCGGTACAGATCACCCTGGTAAGTACCGACTCGGCGGCTTGGTAAGCCATGCCTACGCCCACGCATGGCGGCAAAAATGCAATGCGGGTTGAGTTGACGGCGGAGTCTAAGAAGACCGTAGTCAAGCTAGCCAAGGCGGACGCCATGCCCGACCTCCGTAAGGCTCTCATGGTGGCGACAGCGCCCGCTCAGGCGGCATTGAGGAAAGCCGCTCGGGCGCTGCCGTCCACGCGCAACCGCAAGGATGTTGACTCGCTACGGAACGCCCTAGCGGGTGCTATCCAGCGGCGCGTTAAGACGACCTCGAAAGTCGTTACCGTGATTATCCTCTCTGTGCCGCGTGGCGGCAAGTCGAATATTGCGAGAGCGGTCGAGGGAATCATTCCGTGGGAACATTCCGTGTTCGGTCACGAGGGCACGCGAGTCAAGCAGAAGCCTATGCCCTATTTCTATAAGACAATGGACGAGCTTTTGCCTGAGACTACGGCAAAGGTCGAATCGGCAATGGCCGAATTTGAAAAGAAACTGTGAGTCAAATTGCCTTACATTAGGATTAAAAAGTGCATCAATTGCGGCATCGCCCATGAGTGGCTGTTTACTCAGCCGACTCTTAAGGAATTGCGCGAGATTAAGCACCTTACGGGCATGGGCGCGTCGCAATTCGGCGAGGCCGGCGACCAGGGTGACCCGGATGCGCTAACCGCCTTGGTCGTGATCTTGCATAAGCGAGACAAGATCAATCTTGCATTCGATGATGCCGACCTTGATTTCAGCGACTTTGAAATGGAGGCTACCGAGACCGAAAAGGCCGAGCAAGCCGATCTAGAGCAGAGGATGGAAAAGGCGGCTCGTACGGGCATGAGTACGGGACAGACCCCAAAAGCCGCGAGTGGCCGGCGACCAAAGGCGGGCTAGAGGCTCAGGTTCGGAGTTATTACGCGGACCTCTGGGAGCTATTCGGGCTAACGCCGATAACGGTCTGGGATATCACGCGGGATGATTTTTTCGCAATGGCGGAAACCGCCGATAGACATAGAGCAGAAATGAGCAAGCCGGCATGAGTGGTAAGACCCTAGTCTATAGGCTTGTCGGCAAAGACGACCTTACCCCCGTCATTAACAAAGCGGGCAAGGAGGCGGAGAAAACCGGCGGCGTAATGTCCGGTGCTTTCTCAAAGGCAGGCGTGCCTATCCTGGCGGTCGGTACCCTTATCGGCGGTTTCCTCATGAAGTCAATCGAGGACGCTCGCGGCGAGGGGTTCGGCAAACTGAAAGTCGCTGTCGATAATACCGGCGAGTCATGGGATAAGCTACTGCCCAAGATTCACGGCGTCGGCGATTCAATGGCCAAACTTGGTTTTACTCAGGCCGACACGAATAAGTCTCTTACCAGCCTGGTAACCATCACGGGCAGCTCGTCCGTAGCGATGAAATCGCTAGGCACGGCGGCGGACCTGGCGAGGTATAAGAATATCAGCCTTGCTCAGGCGTCTCTGTCGCTCGGCAAGGCGAGCGTAGGCAGCACCAAGGCCCTTAAGGACCTTGGCATAAGTAGTACCGACCTGCCTAAGCATTTTGCCACTACGGGCACAGCAGCAAGCCGTATGGGCATCATTATGGACCTGCTGAATAAGAAGATCGGCGGGCAGGCATCGGCTTACGCGACGACTTTCGGCGGCAAGCTGGCGGTACTCAAAGCCAAGATGGAGAACGTCTCGGCTACCATTGGTGCCGCTTTGCTGCCGGTTATCTCGCTGTTGCTCGGGGCTATCGTCAGTAAGGTACTTCCCGCGCTGCAAGCGTTTAGCGCATGGCTGGAAAACAAAGGCATACCCAAGCTAAAAGAGCTGGCAACAAAGGTTATGCCGTTTGTTAACCAGGCTTTTGCTTATTTCTTCACGGGTGTCTCGACCATTCTTAAGCTTCTTGCCGGATTGCCCGCTCCGGTCAAAATCGCCGGTCTTGCGATTATCGCGCTTGGTGTCGCCATGAGGCTAGCGGCAGCGGCTAATCCCTGGATACTTCTTGCCGTGGCGATTATCGTCGTCGTCGGGGTTATTACCAAGAACTGGAAATCAATTGTAGCGGTTTTTGATTCTGTTGCTCGTGCTATTTCGACTGGCTGGAATGCTACGTTTAATGCCGTTAGCCGAGTAGTCAAGGGTGTTTTTAACTGGCTGAAAAGCAATTGGCCGTATATCGTCGGTATCCTTACCGGCCCGGTGGGTATCGCTGCCGCTATTATTTATAAGCATTTTGGCACAATTAAGAATACCGCCATATCCGTACTTAATTTTATTAAGGGCCTGGCTCAAACCACATGGAACGCCATCGGTAATTTTTTTAAATCGATGTGGACTGCCATCCTCAGGCCGGCTATCCAAACTATGTGGAACGTCATTAGCTCGGTTTTCGGGTTTATTATCAATGGCGCAGCTAAGGCGTTCGGATGGATTCCCGGTATCGGCGGCAAGTTGAAAGGTGCCGCGAATGCGTTTAACACGTTCCGAAATAACGTCAATAGCGCTATCAATGGCGTCAAGGGCAAGACTATTACCGTCGGCGTTGCCATGAGTAGCGCGACTAATCCTTTCGGCGGCAACGGCATCACGGGACGAGCCGCAACCGGCCGTCATATTCGAGGGCCGGGCACCTCGACCTCTGACACAGCCGGGCTATATGCGCTATCTGACGGCGAGTACGTCGTGCGGGCATCGTCTGTCAAAAAGTATGGCCTTTCCTTTATGCATGCCCTTAATGCCGGGCATATAGGACGGAGGGCAGGCGGGGGCGAGATTAGCGTTAAGCCTCAGACGCCTAGCGCCGGATCGATTAATGCCGGAATCCTGGCCGGAGTGACCAGGTATGTTAAAAACAATTTCTTTGGCGGCGGTAATCTCGCCGGCGTGCTGGCTCTGGCGCGGTCTTTTGTCGGCCGCGTGCCTTATGTCTGGGGCGGGGCTAGCCCCTCTGGCTGGGATTGCTCGGGCATGGTTTCGTGGATTTATAACAAGCTGGGATTGTATCGGGGGCGCACTACTGCCGCTGGTTTCCAGAGTTGGGTAACGCCAACCGGGCCGGTTCCTGGCGGGCTGGCTTTCTACGGCCGCCCGGCCCATCACGTCGGCTTCGTGCTTGACGGTAGTCACCTGCTGAGCGCGCTAGGGCGGCAATGGGGTACGACGATCAGCAGTCTTAACCTCGGCGATAATTCCGGCTACGGCGTGCCGCCCGGCAGCGGAGGCGGAGGCGGCAACCCTGGCAAAGCCGGCGGTATTAAGGAACTGGCTTTTTCTTTGCTTCGACAGCACGGCTGGGGCAATCAGTGGAATTCTTTTAACGCTCTTGAGAACGCCGAGGCGGGTTGGTCTTTGACCGCCCGGAATCCCAGCAGTGGCGCGTACGGCATGGCTCAGTTTATTAATGGACCTTCCGAGTATTACCAGTATGGAGGCAACCCCTTTACGGCGCTCGGGCAGTTGACGGGAATGATGAACTATATCGCTGGCCGTTACGGCTCGCCTAATGCCGCATGGTCCCAGTATTATCATCATCCTGGCGGCATCGGCTGGTATAACCAGGGCGGCCCGGTAACGTCATTTGATACGGGTACTGGAATACTCCGACCTGGATACAGCATCGCGCATAACGGCACGGGCAGAAACGAATTTCTTTCTACTCGCGGAGGCGGGGGAGCTACGTACGTTATAAACGTGCATTCCAGTCCGCTCGCACGCCCGGCTGATATCGGCCGCGAGGTCGTCGGTGCTATTCGTGAATTCGAGAGAGGCGCGGGGAAGGGCTGGCGGTCGTGACTCTAATTCTGCCGGATATCTTTATCGAGGCTGGCTTTACTCCCGCTAACCCCGTTCAGCCGGCGTTGGTAATAAGACTGAATAGCGGCACGGCGGGATTGCTGAACACGAATATCCTGGCGGTCGACAACGTCTGGTATGACCTCACGTCAGACGTTATCAGTTTCGCCGTCAACCGCCCGTCTACCCGCCAGCAAGGACCGCTATACAACTACCAAGCCGGTACCGCGACGATTCTGCTCGATAACTCGGCGGGCACATACGACCCGGATAACGCCGCTAGCCCGTTTGCCGGGTTGCTCGCGCCGATGATCCCGTTGAGAGTCAGAGCCAATTTCGGCTCTTTGGCATATCCCGTCTACTCGGGTTTTACTGACGGCTGGTTTCCTGCCGACGTTACTTACAGCGGAGACTACGCGGAGCTAACCGTATCGGCCACAGACGGCTTTAAAGTGCTGGCGGGTATCAATCTACCGGCAGTCACGATAACCGGCGTGAGCGCCGATACAGGGGCGCGGGTAAAGGATATCCTCACGCGGGCGGGTTGGTACACCTCCGCCGAGAAGCAACTAGTCGATACCGGCAGCTCGACGCTACAGGGCACTACCCTAGGCAGCGATGCGCTATCGATTATGCAATTGGCGGTTGACTCGGAAATAGGCCAGCTCTATATTAACGGCGCTGGCGCTGTCGTATTCCGCGCTCGGCGGGCACTCGTCAACGACACTCGTTCTAATACCGTGCAGGCGGTATTCGGCGATATACCGGGCACGGTCCACTCGGCGGGTACCGAACTAGCATGCTCGACAGTCAGTCGGGCTATTGACGACACGCTGATAGCAAACGATATCCAGGCAACCCGCACGGGCGGCGCATTGCAAGAGGTACAGGATACCGCGAGTCAGGCGCGGTATCTATTTCCGCGCACATATTCTAGGACTGACCTAATCCTGCAAGACGACTTGACGACTCTTAACTGGGCGCAATGGGTTTTGTACGTCGGCAAGACCGGCGAGAGCCGGATTAACTCGATAACGATTGACCCGCACGTCGACCCCTTTGACCTCTGGCCGCAAGTATTGGGTCGCGAGATAGGTGATCGTATCCAGATATGGGAACGGCCGGCGGGCGTAGCGTCGCCATTGACGAAAGATTGTTTCATATCAGGGATTTCTCATGACTGGAATACGGCTAACGCGACGTGGCGTACTACGTTCACCCTTCAAGATGCCACCAAATACGGCAGTTTCCTAACGCTCGACAATCCGACGCTAGGCCAGATTGATCACAACGCTTTTGTATTCTAAGGAAAGTAGCAGATAAATGCCCGTTCCCGTTTGGTCACCCGGCCAGGTCCTAACCGCGTCCGATGTTAATACGTGGTTTGTCCCGGTAATCGCGTATAAGACAACCGACCTAGGGCGGACTACTACGTCACAGACAGCCGACCCTGATATCACGCTTGCCGTAGCGGCTAACTCCACCTACACAGTTGAGGGCGTGCTGTTTTACAAATCGACCACGGCAGGCACCGACTTTCAATGGACATGGGCTATTCCGGCTGGCACGGCAGGCGGCTTGTATGTGGCCACGTATCTAGGCTCTGGCGGAGGCGCTGTCGTCGCCGATACAAACGGATGGACAGACCCGGCTAAGGCGGCAGACGCCACCGTGGCTAACCAGGTTTACGGCGTGAGGATCAGCGGCACGCTGTCGACTGGCGGCACGGCCGGTAACTTTACGCTTCTCTGGGCGGCCAGCGCCGGAGCCCCCACGACGACGCTTACGGCACGTACCCGTATTCAGTTGAATAAGGCAGGCTGACCAAAGGGAATCATGAATAAGCTAACCGCTGCCTTTGCGGCAGTAAGTAAAATCCTC